>ORMF011210941.1_pt1 | contig 16354 bp, 13 predicted proteins | sample 1779871 | NCBI WGS metagenome assembly ORMF01 (sample SAMEA104232316, study PRJEB22302) | groundwater metagenome | biome: forest; feature: aquifer; material: groundwater | place: USA | collected 2011-08-07 | depth 5.4 m
CGAGCCGGTGCCGATGCGGCTGGGCGAGGTGCTCTACGAGCCGGGGGAAAAGCTGCGGCACGCCTACTTCCCGACGACCGGCATCGTCTCACTTCATTATGTGACCGAGACCGGGGCATCGGCGGAAACCGCGGGGGTGGGCAACGAAGGCATGGTCGGCATCGCGCTGTTCCTCGGGGGAGACACCACGCCGAGCGCGGCGGTGGTGCAAACCGCGGGCGGGGCCTACCGTCTGGAGAGCCGCCTGCTGAAGCAGGCGTGCGCCCGCGACGGACTCATGCGCGCCCTGCTGCTTCGCTACACGCAGGCGCTGATCACCCAGACGATGCAGACCGCGGCCTGCAACCGGCATCACTCGGTGGAGCAGCAACTCTGCCGCTGGCTGCTGATCACCCTTGACCGGCTGCCCGCGGGCGAACTGATCATGACGCAGGAACTGGTGGCCACCATGCTCGGCGTGCGCAGGGAAAGCATCACCGACGCCGCCGGAAAGTTGCAAGACGGCGGCTTCATACGCAATCGCCGCGGCCATATCACGGTGCTCGATCGCTCCGGGCTCGAGGCGAACACATGCGAGTGCTACGCGGTGGTCAAAAAAGAATTCGGACGCCTGCTGTCCGATGTGCTGTACCGGCAGGGCGGGGCTGCTGCGGCGCACTGAGCGTTCTTGGCGCGGGGGCGTCCCGCAGCCGCTGTCAGATCGGTTTGCGCCCGCTGATCACCCGCAGCAGGATGACCACGATCGCGATGACCAGAAGCACGTGTATGAACCCTCCCATGGTGACGGACGAAACCAGCCCGAGCAGCCAGAGGATGATGAGCACGACGGCGATGGTGTAGAGCATCGAAAATCTCCTTGAGTCGATGATGGTTCGGGGAGGCGAGCGGACTAAACTGCTGCCGGAATCCGCCGCCTGTCATGCAGTGCCGGCCAGGAACGCGATGTAGCGCTGCTGAATGTCGATGATCTGCCTGTTGTCCGCCCGGGTCTGTGTGCCGGCGGACAGAGAGGCTGCCACAGCCTCGGGGCGGCGACCGCCGCGCAACAGGCGGCAAGTCTGTGCGCTGCCGCGCAGATTTCCGCTGCGCGGCATGGGACGCTTAACTCCAGCGGCTGTGCAGCATTTCCGCCTTGGCTTTCAGCCGCAGGAACAGAGACGTAACGCAGGGCGAAAACCGCGCAGCCGGTGCAATCACGGCGGCGCAGACAAGAGAGAGAAACATGGAAACGCAATCAAGTACAAGCCGTCCAATTCATCCGCTCATGTGGGGTGCGGGCATCGCCCTGATCCTGTTCAGCGCGGTCGGCATCGGTGCATTCATGGGCTGGATTCCCGGGTCGATGGGCGATCCGGGAGAGAAGTCCGTGCTCGACCCGAAGGCGTCAAATACCGGCACGCCGGCGGGCGCGACTTCGGCGCCCGCGCAGCGTTCCTCAAAGGCGCCGCGCACGCCGCCGGTCCAGGTGGCCGGCAGCAACCCGGCGTCGCCGTCCGTCCGGTGCGCCGAATGCGGCGTGGTCGAGTCGGTGCGCGAAATCGACACCAAGGGCGCGGGGAGCGGCCTGGGCGCGGTGGGAGGCGCGGTGGTGGGCGGCTTGCTGGGCAACCAGGTGGGTGCCGGGCGGGGGCAGGACGCGATGACGGTGGTCGGCGCGGTCGGCGGCGCGGTGGCGGGAAACGAAATCGAGAAACGCGTGAAGTCGACCAAGAGCTATGCCATAACGGTGCGCTTTGAAGACGGTTCGACTCGCGAACTCAGCGAAGCGAAGGCCGGTGCGTGGCGCGCGGGCGACAAGGTCAAACTCGTCAACGGCGTGCTGCAGTCCAATACCTGAGCGCCGGGCGGCTCGCGGTCTTCGCGCCGGAAATATCGACATATGTTCGCAAGCGTACAGAGCGGGCCATTGCGGACGCGGCATGATGGCTTCGGGTGCTCGTGTTTTTCCTCCCTGGCGGGCACCTGCAGGCAGTAGCTGGCCCGGAACGGCAACCCCGTTCCGGGCTTTTTTATGCGTATCGCGTTGCTTATGGCCGGTAGCGCACAGACCGCGATCCATGACCGGCCGATGATCGCCACTCACCCTAAAAGCGGAGAGCATCATCATGCGCATCGATACAAAACGCCTCGTTCTCGGAGCAACATTCGCAGGCGCAATCTCGCTCGGCATCGCCGGTTGCGGCAAACCGCCGGCATCGGTCGCCGGACCCGTTGCGACCACCACGGTGGGAACCGAGATCGACGACACGGTCATCACGGCCAGGGTCAAGTCGGCTCTGCTCGCGGACCCCGACATCAAAAGTTTTGATCTCAAGGTCGAGACGCGCAAGGGCGAAGTCCAGCTCAGCGGCTTTGTCGACAATCAGGCGCAGATCGAGCGCGCGCTCGTGGCCACGCGCGTGGTGGAGGGTGTGCGCAAGGTCGACAACAGCATCAGCCTGAAGGCCGGACGGGCCAGCGTGGGCAACGTAGTGGATGACGGCATCATCACCGCAAGGGTGAAGTCGGCCCTGCTCGCTGACCCGAATATGAAGAGTTTCGACATCGCCGTCGTGACGCGCAAGGGCGAGGTGCAGCTCAGCGGCTTTGTCAACAGCCAGGACCAGATCGATCAGGCGAAGTACATCGCAAACAAGGTCGAGGGCGTAACCAGCGTCGGCAATGAAATGGGGATCAAAAAGTAGGACTCAGGCAGCAAACAACGGCAATTCAAGGAGACAGCAATGATGGATCGGGCGATGAACGAACTGGAGCGGGCCAGCGGCAGGGTGGCCGGTGATTTGAGGACCGTGGTCACCGACGGCGAGGATCTGTTGAAGGCCGCGGCGCATGTATCGGGCGAAGGCTTCGCGGCGGCGCGGACCACATTCGAGGGAAAATTGAAAAGCGCCAGGGCGGCGCTTGCCGAGGTGTCGCAACCGGTGTTCGACAGAACCCGGGAAACCGCCGCGGCTGCGGACGATTACGTGCACGGCAATCCGTGGACCGTCATCGGCGTCGCCGCTGCAGCGGGACTGGCGATCGGGTTTCTCGCAGCACGGCGTTAGCCGGCGAGCCGCGTCAGGGACCGCATTCCTGCCGCGAGGCAGGTTCTGCTATCGGCCCAGATCCTGTATCGCATCGACCACCATGCCGGTGCCGATCGCGATCATCAGGATGTCGCTGGCCACGCGCACGTAACGATAGCCCGACGGAGGCACGCCTATCTGGACCACGAGCGGCCGGGGCACCTCGTAATAGATCACCTCGCGCGGCAACGGCCTGCCCATTTCCCATTTTCTTGCCTGGCCGGGCGGCATGCAGCCGTTGTGCTTTTTCGCGAGCCCCGGCGGGCAGCGGCGGCCCTGGTATTGGGTTTCGTAGTATTCGCGCACCACCACGCGGTGGCGGCTCTCGAAATGATCGCGCTTCGCGCCCTGGTCGCCGCGTCGGTCGTCGCGGTTGCCGCGCGACCGGTCGTCGTCGTCGCGACGATCGCCGCGCTGTTCGTCCTGCCGGTCCGCGTGCTCGCTCTTGCCGCCCTTGCCGGCCCAGCCGGGCTTTTGGGCCGCAGCAGGACCTGCCGCAAGCAGACCCGCGACAACAAAGGCAAGTGTGCATTTCAGGTTGAGGCTCAAGGGTTTCATCGCGGTTCTCCTGTGTTTGCGGGCACGCCGGCAGGCGTCAGGCCAATAAATCAAGTTTGCTGTTGATGTCTTGGCGGGTCTGTGCGCCAGTGCACATCCGGGCGCGGAACGCTCGCTTTCGCTCGTCCGCAGCGGGCATATTTCACGGACTCCCGGGGGTCTTGCCCATTCGTTGCAGAATGAGCGCCTGGGTGTCGCGCACCGCCGCCGAGTAGGGCGGCTCGTTCAGTTGCACCGCCTGCTCGATGAATGGCAGGGCCTCGTCGTTGCGTCCCTGGTCGGAGAGCGTCTGGGCGAGATTGTTCAGAATCGCAGAGGACGCGGGATGGCGCATCAGCCCGCCTCGCAACACGGTTTCCGCCTGCTTCAGTTCTCCCAGGGCGTAGTGGCGGTTCGCCAGTCCGATGCGCGCCGCGACATTGTCCGGCCAGCGCCCGAGAAATGCCGAGTAGGCGAGGAGCGCGGCGTGTGGTTCGCCGACGCGTTCCATCGCGGCGACAGCGGCAAGATACGGCGCTTCGGCGGCGGTGGCCGGAATCCGGCCCGCGGGCGGTGTGACCATCGCCCAGTACGCGCTTTTCTTCCAGGTGTATTCGAAGATGGTGAACGGAATGGCCTGCCGCTCTGTCGTGCCCGAGCGCAGGTACAGCTCGCCCGCCGGGTAGTCGAAGCCGACGACGACCGCATAGTGCCAGTTGGTGATCAGTCCGGGGCCGATGTCCTGGAGCACGATGACCGGGTTGCCCGCGGCGACTTCGCGCAGCAGGTCGTCGAAGCGCGGCGCGAGCGCGTATGAGACCCGGCTGTAGCGCCGCGACGCGGCCAGCATTTCGATCTGCAGGCTGCCTTTGCGCGCGGGCAGATAGACGAGCTTGACGAGTTCCTCCGGCGTGACCGGCGCGCCCGAATGGACCAGCGTGGTGGCGAGCGCGGCAGGCCCGCATTGATAGTCGTCCTGCGCGAAAAACGGCACGCCGGCAATCTCGGTTCGCATGGCGACGCCGGCCGGCCAGGCCTCGCGCAGCGTCATGGTCTGCGGAACCATGGACGCGCAGCCGCTCAGCGTGGTAACCAGCGCGGCAACAAGCGTGGCAGAACGCAAAAAAGCGCCCGCGGTGAGGCGGGCGCTTTCAGGCCCGGCAAACAAATCCGGCATTGCAATCCCTCGAAGGGCATGCGCAGGCGGCCTGCTTTCGGGAGGCGATGCTCAGCGGCGGAACGCGAAGTACCAGATGAAGAATATGACCAGCACGAGCAAGGCAAGGCCGCCGCCGTCGGCGCCGGCAGGCGCCGCGCTGATTTTTCCGGCGAGCTTGCCGACTTCGTCATCGCTCATCGCGGCAACGCGATCCTTCGCCGCCTGCGGGTCCAGACCCAGGGTCCGGAGTTCGTTGACGGTCTGCGCGCGGCTCAGGTAATTCATTACGATGCTGCGATCGAGCTGAACGTTCGCGGCGGTGTTCACCTGATCGGTACCGATCATGCTCGCCTGTCCGGTCTGGAAGGGCAGCAGCATCATCGCGATGGCCAGAAAGCGGCAAATCATTGTTGTAAGCGTGGATTTCATTTCTATCTCCTGTGGTGAATCGGGTAATCGGGTAGGCAGCGCCACCAGACTAAACCTGCCTGAGCGGACGTGCAATGAACTATGCTCTTGCGCCTTCCAGTGTTCTGTGCGATAGCGCACGGAAATAGGAATTTTCTGCTGCGCATCCTGCGTTCAGGACGCAGGCCGGGGCGCTGTATGGGTCTGGCACAGCGGGATGCGCGTGCACATGAAAATGCCCCGCCGGGGCGGGGCATTGCACTTTGGCTGCTGGATCTGCGATCTGCTCGCCTTCGGGGAGGCGCCGTTGGCGCAACCGGAGGTGCAGCCCTTAGCCCGGAGTCATCGTCAAACGGACGAATCCGTGACCACCAAGACCGCCGCTGTCGGAGCTTCTCAGGCCGCCGCGACCGCCGCCGCCACCGCCGCCGAGGTCACCGGTTCCAGCGGGACGATTGCCGCCGACCGATTCACCGGCGCCGCCGCTGCCCATGCTGGCACCGCCGCCGCCGCCCGCGTTCGACTGGACGACACGTCCGGCATTGGTCTGCACGCTGCGGCCGCTTTCACTTCCCGATTGCCCGGGTCGGCCGGCATAGCCGCTCGGCGAATATCCGCCGGCTTGCGCCGGTTCCTCGGATTGCTTGCCGCTGTCACCGCCGCTGCCGCCGGCGCTTTCACCGGCTCTGGCGACGCCGCCGCGTCCGTCACTCGACGGCAGAGCGCGTTGAATCCAGACGTCGGCGCCGGAGTAGCCGGCGACGAGTTGCCCGGTATAGGCGTGCGTGATGCTGGTCGGATTGCCGGGCCAGGTCCATCCGCCGTTGGCGCCTCCGCCGTCTCCGCCGGTTCCGAGGGTCAGCTTGTACAGTCCGGGTGAGAGATGCTGGACGGTACGCGAGGGCGCAGCGCCTGCGCCGCCGCCGCCGCCGCCCTGATCCCTCGATACGCCGCCGCCGCCACCACCGCCGCCGCCGCTCAGTTCGATGGTGTAGCTGCCTTCGACCGTGTAGGAAGCCGGCGAAAGCTTAGCCTCGCTGGGCATCGCGCCGCGCGGGTACACGGTAAGAAAGCACTGCTGGTTCACCGCTTCTGCCGCCGGGTTGATGACGGTGAAAAGACCGCGCGACGTGTCGAAATTGGTGGACCCGCACCGGGGTGAGGAATCCTGCGCAAACGCGGGAACGGCCACGGTCGCCAAACACAGCAAAGCCATGCGGATTTCATGTTTCATTTGAATCTCCTTGAAGCGGTTTCGGATCGCCTTCAACGTGAAGGCGGTCCATTCCGATGGGTTGCCATCCGCCGGACCTGGATGTGCGCCTATCGATGTCGCGACTGTCCGCTCCGCCCGGCGATCGTTCCGTCTGATAACGCACATTCGCTGCGAATTGCATCGCGCATCCGCGCCGCGGTGCTAATAAAAATCGCGCTAAGCGAGCCGGCGTACGGATACCGTGCCCGGGTTCGGATAGCCTGACCCACCGGTGTAGATCGCTGTAGCCAGAAACTGATCGAGTCCGAACGGCTGCCCGCAATAACGCGCGCAGTTCTTGTCTCCCCAAAAAGGTAATCGAAATGAAACATTCAAAACTGTTGATCGCCGGACTGGTGACGCTCGCGCTGGGCGGGTGCTTCACGCTGCCCGCCGGCCCGGCCGGCCCGCAAGGTGAAACCGGAAGCACCGGTGCGACCGGATACACGGGGGCAACCGGGAATACCGGCAACACAGGCGCGACCGGCTACACCGGAGCGACCGGCGATACGGGCGCCACCGGCAACACCGGCGCAAAGGGCGCGACCTCGGTCGATACCGTGGTGATCGTTCCGGCCCGCTGAGCGGATTCCGCGGCGAATCCCGCATGCGTCATGCGGGGGTCGCTCGGGGCAGGGCGTTATGCAGATCATTTTTCGCGCGCCGATTTGAGCGCTGCGAATTCAAGGAAGGATCGAGATCATGTTCAAACTCATGTTGTTCGGGATGTTGGCGTTGTTCCCGCTCGCAATTGCCTCATCACCGGTCCAGGCGCAGCCTTCGGGCTACTCGGCCGCGGCGCCAAAGATAGACGGGTTCGATGTCGAGCAGGTCTCCCGGCTGAGTCCGGGAAGCGAACTGATGTTCACGCTTTATGGAAGTCCCGGCGGTTCGGCGACCGTCCGTATTGACGGCGTCGTGGACCGACTTCCCCTCGAGGAAGTCGAAGCCGGCGTGTACGAGGGGATTTACACGATCAAGAGCAGGGACCGGATTGCGGCGGACGCGGTAGTCACCGCGAACCTGCGCGCCGGCAACCGGATCGCCACCGACGTTCTGGACGAATCGCTGCTCATCGGTGCGGCCTCGCGTTCGGACTCCAGGCGCGCGGCCGACGCCGCCGCGCTTGCCGCGACTCCGAAAATCGACCGGTTCGAGGTGGACCCAGTGGCGCGTCTGGAGTCGGGCGCGGAATTGTTCTTTTCCGTGACCGGAAGTCCGGCTGCAAAAGTCAGCGTCCGCATCAGCGGGGTGAAGGGCAAGGTGTCGCTGCAGGAAACCACGGCCGGTGTCTACGAAGGCGCTTACATCATCAAGGATCGCGACCGGATTTTGCCTAACGCCGCGACCTCGGCGCTGCTGCGTCTGGGCGATCGTGAGACGAGCGTCGTGCTCGGCCAATCCCTGCTCGCGGCGGCGGGGCGCAAGCCCTCGGCGCGCAGCGCGGCGAGAAACTGCGCCAACTGCGGCGTGATCGAATCGATCAATATCGTCGAGGTGAACGGCAGCGGCAGCTATCTCGGGAAGATCGCCGGCGGCGTGGTCGGGGCGGTGATAGGCAGCCAGATCGGCTCGGGCCGGGGCACCACCGTGGCGCAGATCGCCGGTGCGGTCGGCGGCGCGGTCGCCGGCAACGAGATCGAGAAGCGGGCGACAAAGACCAAGCACTACGACGTCACGGCCCGTCTGCAGGGCGGCGGCACGCAAACGGTTTCCTACCCGACCGAGCCGGCATTCAAGGTGGGCGACAAGATCAGGGTGGAAAACGGCGCGCTGGTACCGGTCTCCTGAGGGAAAACGCAGGCGGACCGGAGCCTTGCGCGGTGCCCGGCAAGGCGCCCGCCGCGAGGCGATAATGACGCCGAAGCCTGACGCAGGGCCAAGACCCCGGGGGTGCCGGATGCACCATACGCAGATCTGGGAGCTGATCAAAAAGTCCGTGGTGGCCTGGCTGGCCGATTACGCGCCGAGCATGGGGGCGGCGCTTGCCTACTACACGCTGTTCTCGCTTGCGCCGCTGCTCATCATCTCCATTGCGGTGGCCGGCCTGGTTTTCGGCGAGGAGGCTGCCCGGGGGGAAATCGTTGCGCAGATACAGGACCTCATCGGCAGAGATGGAGCGATGGCGGTGCAGGGCCTGCTTAAAAGCGCGAGTGAACCCGTGAAGGGTATCGTTGCCGCGGCCGTCAGTCTCGTGACCCTGCTCATCGGCGCAACGTCCGTGTTCGGAGAGTTGCAAAGCGATCTGGACCGCATCTGGCGCGTTCCCGTCCCCTCCAGTGAGAGCGGCATATGGACCTTGGTGCGCACGCGGCTGCTCTCCTTCGGGCTGGTGCTCGGGCTGGGCTTTCTCCTTCTGGTTTCGCTGATCTTCAGCACCGTGATCGCCGCCTTTGGAAAATGGTGGGACGGGTCGTTCGTTGGCCGGGAACCGCTGCTCCATCTGGCCGAGTTCAGCCTGTCGTTCTGCATCACGACCTTTCTTTTTGCGATGATCTATAAGCTCATGCCCCGCGCCGGAATTGCGTGGCGCGATGTCTGGGTCGGTGCGGCGGTCACCGCGCTGCTGTTCGAGATCGGCAAGTTTCTCATCGGTCTTTACCTTGGTAAAACCAGCGTGGCCTCCGGATTCGGCGCCGCTGCATCGCTGGTGGTGCTGCTGGTGTGGGTCTATTTTTCAGCGCAGGTATTTCTGCTCGGCGCCGAATTCACCTGGGTGTATTCGCACGAATACGGATCGCGATCGGAGCAAAGCGCCTACAAGTCCGCGCTGGAAGTGCCGACGCGTCCTCCCGGCCCTGCCGCTCCGGTGGATAAGAAAGCCTGCGGACAGTAAAGGCGGTATCGATCGATGCCGCGAATTTTTACGGCGATCGTGGGTCGGTTCGTCCGAGGTATTGCTAAAACCGGCAATCGAACCTCCCGATTAGTCGCTCCATTGCTGGATTTAAATCCATTGATTGCATCAATTCGGGTGGGAAATTATTTTCATCGTATCGCCAGGGTGAGGTTTTGAACTCCGGCGCGCGCGCCGTCCGTCAGGTGAAGCCCTTGCCCTTTCGTATGTACGGTGTCGCACCGACCCCGCAAAGCCTTGCGTCTAGATTGGCCCGGGATGAGCAATCCCCGGCCCGGCCGGAACACGCAGTTGCGCAAAGGATATCAATGAATGCCTTCTCTTCCGACTTCCGCGGGGGCACGCTCATCGCGGCGAACGGTGCTTGGCGCAAGCCTGTCCCGGCGAGGAAATGTGCGTGACCGCCGCCGGGGACGTGGTATTCCTGCTCGACGTGGACAACACGCTGCTCGACAACGACCGGATGCATGACGAACTCGCGGGCTATCTCGAACGCGAATGCGGCGCCGCGGGGAGCGAACGGGTTGTTTTCGACGGCGTAGACGTGGTGCCGGAAGTCCATGCGGTGCTGGGCCGGATGGCGGATTTCTCGAACCGGGTCCGCAGCCGGTCGAGTGGCGCGGATATACCGGGAAACCCATCCGCAATGTGGTCAGCATCGGCATCGGCGGCTCGGATATCGGACCGGTGATGGCCTTTGAGGCCTCGCAACAGCACCGATCCGGTCTCTGACGGGTATAGAAGGGGGGGCACGCGCCCTTTTCCTAGGCCGGGTTAGTGGCCTTTGGGAATGGGGCGGGGGGAGAGTATTCCCGCGCATTGTTCGGCGCTCTTACTTCGACCGCGTGTTCCACGCGATCGTCGGCACGCGTAACGGTCCCGTCCGGCTGGTCTACACCGTCAACCGTCACCCCGGGCGTGTCGCCCGCGGAGCGTGTCTGCAGAACCGTGATGTGATAAACGGTTTCCCGGTAGCGGTAATGCAGTTTGCAGGTCTCCCAGGCGGCGGGCAGACAGGGCGAAAAACGCAGCCTGCCGGCGTCCAGCGTCAATCCCAGCAGTGATTCGAGAATGAGCCGGTACATCCAGCCGGCCGACCCGGTGTACCAGGTCCAGCCGCCGCGGCCGGTGTGGGGTGCGATCCCATAGACGTCGGCCGCGACCACGTAAGGCTCCGCCTTGTAGACGGCGGTCGACGATTCCGAACTCGCATGGCGTACCGGATTGATCATGTCGAACAGTTCCCACGCGCGTTCGCTGTCGCCGAGGGCGGCGAACGCCATCACCGCCCAGATCGCCGCGTGCGTGTATTGACCGCCGTTCTCGCGCACGCCCGGCACGTAGCCCTTGATATAGCCGGGGTTGAGCGCGGATTTGTCGAAGGGCGGATCCAGCACCTGGATCAGGCCGTGGTCCCGGCGGACGAGGCGCCGATCCACCGCCGCCATCGCGGTGCGCGAGCGCGCGGGATCCCCGGCGCCGGACAGCACGGCCCAGCTTTGCGGTATCGAATCAATCTGGCATTCGGCATTGCTTGCCGATCCCAGGGGCGTTCCGTCGTCGAAGTAGGCGCGCAGATACCACTCGCCGTCCCAGCCGCTGCGCTCGATGTTCAGGCGCAATCGCGCCGCTTCGTCGCCGCAGCGTTTCGCGAACGCGAGGTCATTCCGCAGGCGGGCGATCGCCGAGAAACGGATCAGGATCTCGTAGAGGAAAAACCCCAGCCACACGCTTTCCCCTTTTCCCTGCGAGCCCACCATGTTCATGCCGTCGTTCCAGTCGCCGGACCCGATGAGCGGCAGGCCGTGCTCGCCGAACCGCAGGCCCCTCAGAATGGAGCGCACACCGTGCTGGTACAGGGAGGCCGATTCCTCCGAGCGGACCGGGAGGCCGTAGCAGGAGTCTTCGTCGGCGTTCGGCGCCCGGCCTTCGATAAAGGGCACGGATTCGTCGAGCACGCCGCTGTCCCCGGTGCCGAGACCATAACGGCAGATCGCGAGCGGCAGCCACAGGTAGTCGTCCGAACAGCGCGTGCGTACGCCGCGGTTGGACGTGGGATGCCACCAGTGCTGCACATCGCCCTCGGGAAACTGATGCGCCGCGCACCGCAGCAGGTGTTCGCGCATCAGGCCGGGTTCGGCGTGGACGAGCGCCATCACGTCCTGCAATTGATCGCGAAAGCCATACGCGCCGCCGGACTGGTAGTAGCCGCTGCGCGCCCACAGGCGGCAGGCCAGCGTCTGATACAGGAGCCAGCCGTTGGCCAGCAGGTTGAGAGACTGATCCGGTGTTTCCACCTGCACCGCATCCAGGGTATGCCGCCAGTAGCGGCGTACCTTGTCCAGTGCGTCGCGCGCCGCGGCGGTCCCGCGGTGACGCTGCAGCAGCGTGCGCGCCTCGTCGGGACTGCGCGCGGCGCCAAGACGGAACACGAACTCGCGTGCCTCGCCGTCGGCAAGTTCGAACGCAACCCGTATCGCCGCGCAGGGATCGAGCGCGGCCCCGACCTTGTTGGACAACTGCGAACGCATCATGGCCGCGGGATGTTCGAGCGTCCCGTTGCGCCCGATGAACTCGGCGCGGTCGCCACTGACGGTCCGTGTCGTCTGGTCGACATCGAAGAACGCGATTCGCCCGGAGAAATCGGTGTTGTAGGCATTGCGCGCCTGGAGGGCGCCGGTCACCGGATCGATTTCGGTGATCACATGCATGGCGGATTTCGGAGGCAGGTCCCCCAGGACCCATTCCACGTAGCCGGTCGCGGAGAACCGGCGCGTGCGCCCGGATTCATTTCGAACCTTCAGCACCGAGAACTTGACCGGGGCGTCCAGCGCGACGTACACCGTCATTTCCGTGCGGATGCCGCGTTCCGCATGTTCAAAGCTGCTGTAGCCGAAACCGTGCCGGCTCACGTAAGGACCGGTGCCCCGGCTGGGCAGCGGCATGGGCGACCAGAAGTTCCCGCTTTCTTCGTCGCGCAGATAGAACGCCTCGCCGCCGGCATCGCTTACCGGGTCGTTGCTCCAGGGGGTCAGGCGGAACTCATGCGCGTTTTCGCTCCATGTGTAAGCCATTCCGTTTTCGGAGATGACGGTTCCGAAGTGCGGATTGGCGAGCACGTTCACCCACGGGGCGGGCGTGACATGCCCGTGCTCGGTCGTGATGACGTACTCGCGGCCGTCGGGGGTGAATCCGCCGAGACCGTTGGCGAACAGCAGATCGCCGGGCGGGGACGCGGGCGTCGCCGGGAGATCGGCGGTCTGGGTGCGCACCGGCTTTAAGCGCGGAAGATGCAGGTGCGGCGTGCGCGCATCGTTCGCGCCGCGCCGATTGATCTGCTCGCTGAGCGATCCGCGCCGGTCGCTGATGATGACCCGGGCCACCGACTGCACCAGAATCCTGTCCTCATCCGAAATCTGCTCCGCACGGCGCACGAAGATTCCCCCGGGCCGGTCGATCACGTGGGCTTCCACGCCTGCGGCGACCAGGCTCATGGTCTGCTCCTGCAGCAGTTGCCGGTAACCCGCGTGATCCTCGTTCCAGATCACCAGGTCCACGGCGAGCCCCTTGAGCCGCCAGTAGGCGTGGGCCTGCACCATTTGGCGGACCAGTTCGATATGCTCGATATCGCCGATCTGCAGCAGCACGATGGGCAGATCGCCGGATATGGCATAGCCCCATAAGCCGGATTGTCCGCGGCGATTCCTGCCGAGAACGCCGGCCTCGGCTCTCAGGCCGGCGTTGGCGTAGATTACGCTGCCCGCCAGGCGCGCGTAGAGCTGCGCATCGGCCTCGGTGGCATTGATCTGCCGCAGCACCACCTGGCTGTGCGTCCATGCGAGTTCGAAGACGCGATCCGAAAGATGCCTGTCCTGGTGTTTTCCGGCGAGATTCAGCGCGGCATCGCGGCTGTCGCCGATTCCGGAAACGATATCGACCGTGGCCGATTGTTCCGGATCGAGAGTGATGCGATGCCGGATCGAGACGATAGGATCCAGCACCGAGCCGGTGCTGCCCGGGAGAGTGCCGGATTCGCTCAGCGCGAGCGGCGATGCCGCGGTGCGCCCGCGTCCGATGAAGCGCATGCGGTCGGTTTCGTACGAGGTGTCGCCATCCCCCGCGCCGCGAACCGCCATGAGGTGAAACATCCATGGGGCCTGCTCGGTGACGGACCGCGGCCGGCGCGTGCAGAGCAGGGCCTGCCGCTCGGGGACGAATTCGGTCTGGACGAAGAGATTGCTGAACGCCGGATGCAGGGCGTCCGCGGCCGGGGCGGCAAGCACCACTTCGGCGTAACTCGTGATTTCTATCGTACGGCGGACCCGCGCGCGGTTGGTGACCTGGATGCGGCGCAGTTCAATGTCCTCTTCCGGCGACACTACGATCACCGTGTGCGTGTCGTAGTCGAGATCGCGGCGGCGGAATTCGGCCCGACCTTCGGAGAAGATGGTCTCGAAGGACTCCGCCCGCTTGAGCGTGGGCTGATGCGTGTTGGACCAGAACTCCCCGCTGGCCACATCCCGGAGGTAGCAGAACGAGCCCCAGTTGTCGCGGGTGGCGTCTTCGCGCCAGCGGGTGACCGCAAGGTCTTTCCAGCGGCTGTATCCGCCGCCCGCGTTGGTGACCATCACGTGATAGCGGCCGTTCGACAGGAGTTGCACCTCGGGCACCGGCGTGTGGGGGCTGGCGTAAGTCCGCAGCGGAACGTCCTGATCGCCGCCCGGCGCGCGCACGGTAGAGAATCCGGCGGTATGCAGCTTGAATGCGCCGGCCTTGGGCACACGCTCCTGGAGCAGCAGGGCGGTGGCCTTGAACATCGGCTCGGACTCGAAGCGCCTTTGCATCGGCCGGTCGAGGATCAGGTAGGCGAGGGACAGCAGGATCATTCCCTGGTGATGCGACATGTACGAGCGGATCACCGCGCTCGTCTGTCCGCGCGGCAGGCGCGGGGCGGTGTAGTCCACCGCCTCGTACAAGCCGAAGCTTCCCGCCAGTCCTTCGGCGTCGAGGCGCTGCAGATTCGCGCACGCCTGCTCGGGCAAGACCATCAGCGCGAGCGCGGAAGCATAAGGCGTGATCACCAGGTCCTCGGCCAGCCCGCGCTTGAGCCCGAGGCCGGGCACGCCGAACGCGCGGTACTGATAATTCAGGTCGGCATCGACGGTGTTGTAGCCGCTCTCGGAGATGCCCCACGGGGTGCCGCGCTGATTCCCGTACACGATCTGGCGCTTGACCGCTCCGTGGTAAGTGCGGTCGAGCAGCGTGTTGTCGAAGGTGGGCATGACCAGCAGCGGCATCAGGTATTCGAACATCGATCCGCTCCAGGACAGGAGGGTCGGCTCGCCCGCGGTGGTCGTGAGCAGACGGCTCAATGCAAACCAGCTTTCCTGCGGCAACTGGCCTTGCGCGATCGCCACGAAACTGCACAGGCGCGCTTCGGAGGCGAGCAGATCGTAGAAGCTCGTATCCTGGCGGTGCTCGCCGACGTTGTAGCCGATGGTAAGCAGATGCCGTGCCTTGTCGTACAGGAAATCGTACTTCATGCTGGACAGTTCGCCTGCCCGCAGCGCCAGGCCTTCGATCAGGGCGATGCGCCCAATCGCTATGCGAGTCGCGGCGGATGCGTGCTCGCGCAATTCCGCCAGGGAGCTGCGCTCGTCGGGGCGGATGTCATGGTCCGGCGGCGGCAGGCTGACCTCTACCAGCCGTTGCAGTTTTCCGTCCGCCAGTTCGCGCAGCGTCGGAATCGCGGCGGTATCCACGAGGTATTGCAAACGGCTTGATGCGGACGGCATCGCGAGCCAGGGGGCGAGCACGGTCAGATCATCCATGGCACCGCGGCATTGACGGTCCAGAGCCTGGGCCCACCAATGTGTGTCGCCGGCCCGTGCCGCGTCGGGCGCCGCGTCCATGCGGGCGGCGAGTTCAGCGGTGGATGTCGTAAGGCGCGCAAGCCAGGCATGCACCGCGGCGAGCGTGGCGGGCCGCGAGTCGTAGGCAGACTCCAGATCTTTCTGCAATTGATCGAGCAGGGACAGCGTGCCCGGCGGCGCGGCGCTTGCCGCGTCGGCCAGCACCCTGAGCGTGTCGAGCAAGCCCTCGAACAGCCGCCGCCCGACCACCGGCTGATCGGGCAGTTCGAGCAGGCCCGGCCTCAGGGTGAGCAGATGGCCGGCGAGATTTCCACTGTCGACCGAGGAAATATAGAGCGCGCCGAGCGGCTGCAGGGTTTGCGTGTCGTACCAGTTGTAGAAGTGTCCCTGATGCCGTGACAGGGTCGACATGGTTGCCAGCGCGTTCGCGGTGCGTTCGACGAGCGTTCCGGCGCAGATGTAGCCGAAGTCATACGCGGACAGGTTGGCCAGAAGCGCCAGTCCCATATTGGTCGGGGACGTGCGATGCGCCACCGCGGCGCCGGGATGCTCCTGGTAATTGTCGGGCGGCAGCCAGTGATCGTCCGGGCCGACGAAATTCTCGAAAAACGCCCAGGTCTTGCGCGAGGTCTTTTGCAGGAAAATCAGTTGCTCGGCGGTCAGGCGCGGTTCACGTCGGACGAGGGGGCGGCTGATCCACCACGCTATCGCGGGGGAGGTCATCCACAGGAACAGGATGGGCGCGGCGACGGTCAGCGCTTCCGGCGCCGATGAAAGCAGGTATCCGGCGCAGGCGGCGGCAAACGCCGGGGCGATCCACATCGAGCGGCAGCACGCGATCACGCCGGTGCGGTCATGCCGGTTCCGGCTTCCCGACGGAGTCCATTCCAGCAGGCGCTTGCGCGCGACCAGAATGCGCCAGTTGGTGCGGATGATCGCGTCCAGGCTGAAATACGCCTCGTAGGGCAGGCAGGCGAGCGCGAACACCGCCTGCGCGACATGTCCTCCCGCGGAGCGCGAGGCGGATGCGAGATGCTGGCGAAGCAGGACGCCCTCGGGCTTGCGCAGCAGGTCGAGCGCGGAGGCGGCCAGGCGCGGGATCAGGAGGATGCCGAGCACCGCGAGCGTCCAGATCCAGGCGGGCGACATGCGTGTCCAGCCGAGCAGCAACAGGAGCACCAGGGCGGCGGGGACCAG
>ORMF012705518.1_pt1 | contig 16354 bp, 12 predicted proteins | sample 1779871 | NCBI WGS metagenome assembly ORMF01 (sample SAMEA104232316, study PRJEB22302) | groundwater metagenome | biome: forest; feature: aquifer; material: groundwater | place: USA | collected 2011-08-07 | depth 5.4 m
CATCAAGCCAGACGTGGTGCATGCCGACGGCCAGTGGTGGTATCCGGAACTTGGCGCGGCGGCGCCCTCGTTTTTCGGCGTGTGGATTTCCAATATTAACGTGATTCTCGACGATGACCCGGCACGCTGCAGCGAGATCCTCGGCACCTGGCCGCTCAAGCAGACGCGCGGACGCGTGTACAAGGCGGACAGCGCGGACGACCGTCGCCTCATCGACGTGCTGGAAAGGCTTTGTCTTGCCGAGGGTGAAGCCATGCCGAAACTCAGCGCAGGCGACTGGGCCACCATCCGACAATTCAGCGAGCAAGCCATGGCCGCGCCGGAAGTGGCCGTTGCCGGCGCGTAGCGACAGGGCGCCTAGCCGCCGGTGAATTTTGGGGGGACCTCGCGCACATCGGCGGGAGCCATTTTCGGCGGGACGTTGCTGTCTCGCGCCATGACGCAATTGCCGGCGCGGTTATCACGTATCATTATGTGTTTCATCACCAATCTTGTAGGCGATACAAGGGGGGATCGGTTATCGTTATTTTGACAATCCGCCCGTCCGCGTAGCCGGCGGGCGCCGACCTCAAGGAGATACGGATGAAGGCCGATACATTCGTTCACAACGCTTGGTACGTCGCCGGCATGTCGCGCGAGTTCGAGGTGGATGCTTTGCGGGGCATGGTAATCACCAAGAAGCCTATCGTCATCTGGCGCGGCAACGACGACAAGGTAGTCGCGTTCGACGACCGATGCGTGCACAAGCGCATGCCCCTTTCGTGCGGCAAGATACTCGCCAACGGCACGATCGAGTGCGCCTACCACGGCTTCGCCTACGACACTTCCGGTAAATGCGTGGCCATCCCGTCGCAGACGGATCTGCCCATCCCCAGCCGCGCCAAGCTGCGCCCCTATCACGTCGTCGAGCAGGACGGCGTGGTGTGGCTGTGGATGGGCGCGGAGGAGCAAATGGCACGCGTGAAACCGCCGCGCACGCCGGAATTGATCGATCCTGCCTTCGAAACTTTCTCCTGCGCGCCCATCGACGTGCCAGCCAATTATCGTTTGCTGATCGAGAACCTGCTCGACATCACCCATTTCTATCCCCTGCACGACGGCAACATCGGCGACCTCGCCAACAGCAAGATTCCGATCGAATTCATCGAGCAGGAAATTGACGGGAATCCCTCGATGAAGACGATTCGGAGGGTACAGAATTACCGCCATCCGCCGTTCCTGCATGACTGGTTCGGCTACGAGTTGGTCGACCGCGAGCATACGCACTGCATGGTCAGTCCGGGCATCACGCGGGTGCAACTGCGCTGCGCCCCGCCAGGCAGGCTCGGCACGAGCGAAGAGCGCGGATATATTCTGCACCACACGCATACTCCGGTGGACGAACGCCGGCACATCTGGCGCTGGATCGCGACCGTGCGCAAAGGACAGCCAAGCCTTGACCCGAAAATATCCACGCTGGAACGTATGAAGGCGATGTTTCCAGCGGTCGTCGATCAGGATCGCTGGGCGCTCGAACGGCAGCAGAAGATGTTCGAGTTTCCCGAAGACGGTTACGACGAAGTGCACCTGCGCTCGGACCGATCTATACTAGCCGTGCGCAAGATACTCGAGAAGCTGGAAACTAGAGAGCACGAGATCGCTGCGCGCGACGAATGATTCACATCATTCCCGAAAAGCTGGCCCGGGCAGATTGTTACGGCCAGTTTTCGAGGTGGTTGATAACTGCACTGAGAGGAGCGAGTCGCGCCGGTCGGCCGGATGCGAAGGCAATTGTAGGGCAAGCCCCGGGACGGGTGCCCGCGCGCAAATAAAGCCGATTCCAATGACGATCGGCAGCGTGCCGCGGTGCTGAGACGATTGTGCCCCTGCAGAAGGCGCTTCGTCGCAAAGCAAAGCCCGCAAAAGCGGAACATCATCAGGTGTTACAGCGGGCGTAAGCTGTCGCTGCTGTTGGCGTGACGGCGCGTTTGAACCATGCAGTTGATATCGGATGTTGCTTGCCCGGACTGTGGCGCAGCATTAACTATTGAGGGAGGGGCTTGGATAGAATTCTGTTCATTCAGCTCGTAGTTTCCGGCCTTCTCATCGGAGGCGTCTACGCCCTGATTTCGATCGGACTGACCCTGATATTCGGGGTTATGCGCATCGTCAATTTTGCCCATGGCGAGTTTCTTATGATAGCCATGTACGCGGCGTTTTGGATGTTCGAACTGACCGGCCTGTCACCCTACTTTGCGGTTCCGATCATAGCGTTTGCCCTTTTCCTATTTGGCGCGCTTACTTATATCCTGATTATCCGGCGCACGGTGGGCTCACCGATGGTGGTGCAGATTTTCGCCACGGTCGGGTTAGGATTGGTCATGCAGAATGCCGCATTGGTCTTGTGGGCGGGTGATTTCCGTACGATTCGATCGCCTCAGGCAAGTGCGGTGCTCAACTTTGCCGGAGTTCAGGTGAGTTATGCGCTGTTGGTGGCCTCCCTCGTCGCAATAGCGGTCGCCATTGTTCTTTTTGCCTTTCTTGCCTGGACTTATCCCGGGAAATCGATTCGGGCCACAGTTCAGGACCGGACGGCAGCGCAGCTAATGGGCATTAACATCGATCAAGTGTTCTTGCTTACGTTCGCCTTGGGTTCCGCCTGCGTGGGCATAGCGGGAGGGCTACTTGCGCCCGCTTATCCAATATTTCCATCGGTGGGCACTAATTTCGGCTTGGCTTCGTTTGTGGTGGTGGTGCTGGGCGGGATGGGCAGCATGACCGGCGCTCTGTTAGGGGGACTACTAATCGGTTTGGTCGAAACCATGAGCGGATTCTTCATTGACTCCGGCTTAAAGCAAGCCGTTTATTTTGTCGTGTTCATCCTGGTTCTGATATTTCGGCCGACCGGGCTTTTTGGCCAGAGTGGAGCAGAGGAGATGGGCCTCAAATGAATATCGCGCAGCCGCTTACTTGCCAGTGCTTGAATCGACATTGGACTTTGGGTAGGGACCTGCTGTGCATTCCTCCCACAACACTGCCCGGGCAAAGGTATCGTAGCCGTGCGCGCGTGAATCCGGTATTGCCCCCTGGCGTTCCCGAGTAATTCAGCACGCAAGCGAAAAGGCAATAAATGAACGCGCAGCCAGACGGCAAAGGACAGTACCGCTCAAGCGATTCGCGCAAACGAGAAAGCATCTTCAAGCGCGCGCGCGGAATAATCTGGATTGGTGCATTAGTCATTTTACCGATCCTGATTGATCACCCATACTATCGTGAGATCATTGCGCTCATATTTCTTTGGAGTGCGATGGCAGGAGCGTGGAACATAGTCGGTGGATATGCCGGCAAATTCTCCTTGGGCCATGCCGCATTCTTCGGCGTTGGAGCCTATACATCCGGACTGCTATATGTCCGTCTAGGTATCTCTCCTTGGCTCGGAATGATTGCGGGTGTCATTCTTTCAGTGCTGCTGGCTCTCTTTATCGGGGTGGTAACGCTCAGACTTAAGGGAAAGTTCTTTGCGCTTTGCACTATCGCGTTTGCACAGCTGATAGAAATCATGGGGGTTTATCTGCGCAGCGTTACTGGCGGCTCCGAGGGCCTTCAAATCCCCTTTAATGCAGGCTTTTGGAATCTGACTTTTTCTAGCAAGCTGACCTGGGTTTATGTTTTCGGCGGGATGATGCTTCTCGTGTACGGGATATCGCGTTGGATAGAAAGGAGTGCGCTGGGCTATAAGTTATCCGCACTTCGCGAAGATGAGGATGCTGCCGAGGCACTTGGCATAAATACGTTGTGGGCGAAGCTTGCTTGCATATCAATTAGTGCAGCACTGACCTCCATCGGCGGCTCCCTCTTCGCTCAGTATTTTTTGTGGTTGGAACCAAGCTTCGTTTTGGGAATCGATCTGTCGATACAGTTTGCGCTCTATGCCATCATCGGGGGTATGGGAACGGCGATCGGTCCGATATTGGGCGCAACGCTTCTCACCCCGTTGCAGATATTCCTGCGCGCGGCCTTCGGAACATCGGCAAGCGGAATCAGCATGCTGATTTATGGACTGATTCTGATTCTGGTCGTGTTATTCATGCCGAAAGGTATGGCGGTTGGAAGTGCCGACCCTGTGAGGAAACGGTCACAAAGCTCGCGCGTGAAATCCACAAGCGGCGAGGTGTCCATTGTCCCTTGAAACATTCGATCTCACGATGCGTTTCGGCGGTCTGGTCGCAGTCAAGAATGTCAACCTGCAGATTCATGGAAAGGAGCTTGTCGGGCTCATCGGTCCGAATGGCGCCGGCAAGACTACGCTGTTCAATATCATTACGGGGTATTACCGGCCAACTAACGGACGAGTTGTTTTCAATGACCGTGACGTGACAGGCTGGAAAACCCATCGAATAACTCGTTTGGGTCTTTGCCGAACGTTTCAGCTCACTCGTCCGTTCAGCCATCTGTCTTTGCTCGACAACGTGGTAGTTGGCGCGCTCTGTCATGAACCGAAGCCGGAAAAGGCAAAGGAAATAGCTTACCGAGCGCTTCAGCAAGTCGGCCTTGAAATGAGGGCCGGTAGTTTGGCGCAGGGAATGCCCATCGGTTTTCGAAAAAAGCTGGAACTGGCGAGAGCATTGGCTACAAAGCCGAAGACCCTGCTTTTGGACGAGGTCATGGGCGGACTGAATCCCCACGAGGTGCGGGAGATGTGCAGTACGATTTCGGCGATACATAAAGCGGGTACCGGAATTGTATTAATTGAGCATGTGATGTCGGCTGTCATGTCCATTTGCCAGCGGGTGGTTGTTCTTCATCACGGAGAGCAGATTGCCACAGGAACGCCTAACGAAATCGGGAAGGATCGAGCGGTCATGGAGGCTTACCTGGGCAAGAAATACAGCAATGGATCAGCATAGGCCCAGAGGAACACATGCTTCTTAAAGTTAGCAATCTCGAATCGCATTACGGGGATGTTAGAGCGATTTCCGGAATTTCAATTAAAGTTGCTTCCGGCCAAATCGTGACGCTGGTCGGCGCCAATGCCGCGGGAAAAAGCACAATCATCAACTGTATTTCCGGGGTCATAACGCAGAAGACTGGGGAAATTGAGTTCATGGGCCAGAGGGTCGAACGTCTTCAGGCTCATCGCATCGTCGGTTTAGGCATCGTACAAATCCCAGAAGGCCGTAGGGTTTTTCCGTTCATGAGCGTCAAGGAAAATCTGGAAATGGGATGTTATGCGCCAAGACCCAGATTGCGTAGAAAGGAAAACCTCGAACGAGTATTGGACTTGCTGCCCATTTTGAAGGAAAGAACCCGCCAATTGGCGGGTTCTTTATCGGGAGGCGAACAGCAAATGCTGGCGGTCGGACGAGGCCTTATGGCTGAGCCTAAGCTGCTGATGTTAGACGAACCGACGCTTGGTTTGGCGCCGCTGTTCGTCGAAAAGATTTTTGATTTGATAGGCAACATCCGGTCGCAGGGTACAACCGTCTTGCTTGTCGAGCAGAATGTGCAGCAGGCCCTTTCGATCGCCGATTACAGTTATGCCGTCGAAAATGGTTCACTCGTTCTTGAGGGAACCGGGCGGGAGCTATTGCAGGACGAACGTTTGACCAAGGCCTATTTGGGTATTTGATAGGCCGGGTCTCGGATGTGGATTGCAATGCCTGCCGTGTGGTTCGCATGCCAAGTAAAGAATGCGCTGGCACGCCGGGAAAGCGCCGACGGCAGCACAATAGCCACGCCTAGGAACGCTCGGACAGCCAGACGGGCACGCGCCGTTAAGGATCTTCTCGGTTAGGGCAGAGTCAGGCCGCGGCCAGGCTCCGCCCTTTGATCAGACCGCCATTCCGGCTAGGATCGAGCAGACCAAGCAGGCAACGGGACCATGATTGGTTGCTTGTTTGCAAATTTCTGCGGCCAAACGACCTCTACCTTGCCGTCCTGCCACTGCAAGACGACCGAAAACGATCGGGAGTTTCGCCCGCCATCCTCCTTGTCGTGAGGAATGAACTTTACGCCGCATCCGTTGGCCATCGTTCCTTCCGGCAGATCCAGCGACATCGCCACTTCTCTTACCTTATCCGGTTCCAACGAAGGTGCTTTGGGAAGAACGTGCTGGAATAGCACCATGGTTCCCGCGAATGCCAGGTAAGCATTACCTGTTGGACGGCTTCCTTTTGCTTTCTGGAACCGTTCAATGAACTCCTTCTGCAGTTCCTTGGCTTCCTTGGTCAAGGCTGCTGGATTGACGTCGGTTGGAAAATCAGAGCTGAAGACGCCATTTGCGGACGGCCCCAAGTTCTGTGCGAAATTGGGCACCCCCCAGCCCCCCGATGTCGCCACTACCGCTTTGACATTCAAACCAAGATCGCGCGCCTGTTTCCAGAATAGCACGGCGTCGCTTCCAATCCCCGCCACTAGCAGCACATCCGGATTGCTCGCCTTTAACTTCAGCAGAACCGGCGACAGGTCTGTAGATTTGGCGTTGTAGCCTTCATCAGCGACAATCTTAAGGCCGTTGCTCTTGGCAAAGGCTATTATTCCCTTTCCCACGGATGATCCGTAGGTGCCGTCTTCCCATGCAATTCCAACTTTCAGGGCCTTGGGATCTATTCCCAACTTAGGCGCCAGGTACTGCGCGGCAAAGGTCGATGCTCCGCCACCGGTTCCAGTGGCGTTAATGTTCGTCTTGAACAGGTATTTGAAACCGCGGCGGGTGATATCGTCAGCGACGCCGTGGTTTTCCCAAAACACGATCCGTTCCCGCTCGGCAACAGCGCTGGCTGTAAATGCGATTGCCGATGAAAAGCTCCCAATGACTAGTTTCATTCCTTCCCTGGAAATCAGCCGATTCATCTCATTGGTCGCCGCTGTTTGGTCAGGGGCATCCGCTTTCACGAAAGTGATTTTGCGACCGGCAATTCCGCCTCTGGCATTAACCAGTTCTCGCGCGACGTCGGATCCGGTGAAACCTTCGTTTCCACCAAATGCCATGTTGCCGGTGAGGGGGAATATAGTGCCGATCTTGATATCGTTATCCGCCGCGAGTGCTGAGCGAATAAAGTGCGGGCCGATTGCGGCCAACGCGCCAGCCTTGACCGCCCCGGACAAGATCTGACGTCGTGTGAATCGATGAGTTTCTAAGATGTTCTCAATTCCGCCATGCTTTTTCGTTTTCACGTTTCCTCCTTACCGAAGTTGCCTTTCAGTTTTATAAATATTTGACCCCTGCTAACTACCTCTCTTGTTGAGCAATATAAGCGTAAGAATCTACGCTCTCTTCAAGGGTTCGCCGACATTATGACTTCGCCAGCGCCAGACTGCGGCGCCGAATCATCCTGCGATTTGCACTGTGTAGCGTCAACAACATGTTGATGTGCATTCTTGAATGGCCAAGCTAACCGAAGCCGCACGCATTTGAAACACATTTTTCCTGATGTCAGGTATAGCGCTTTCTAATGTCCGCTAGTGTCCTCGCAGTTTAACGCGATTTCGCCGCGGTAGCCGACCCGGTTGTCGAGCCAGATCGTGCGCACGACATTGCTCAGCGCCGCGACCACCGGATTGCTTTCGCGCTCGCGTAGGTAAACGAACGCCAAGGGGGTAGTGGGGCGCGCCTTGTTCCAGATGCATACTTCGCCGGCGCTTTGCGCAGCGAACGCCAAGTCCTCGCGCATCAGACCCAGGCCGACGCCTGCGGCGACCAGGGTCTTAATGGTCTGCTCCTGGTCGGCCTTCGCTACTTTGAATTGTTCCACTTTGTGCAGAGGGAATATTTCAGTCATCATCTGCACGTGTGCGGACATGCGCGGCGGGCATATCCACTGCAGAGCCGCGATGTCAGTCCCATCGGCATTGTCGACCTTCTGCTTCCAGCCGGGAGGCGCCACCACCCTGTATGCCAGGTCGGTCAGAGGAATCGCTTGCACGTGCGGCAGCGTGAGGTGACCGAGGAAGAAAGCTGCATCTAGCCCGCCTTTGACTACCTGCTCGATCACCGAGACGGAAACGCCGTGCTCGAGCTCTACTTCGATCCAGGGGTAAAGGTCGAGGAGGCAGCTCATAAATTGGCCCAACCGGATGACGCTTGGGTCAAGGATCGTGCCGACGCGGGCCGTGCCGGTGAGCTTTCCTTGGAGGTCAAGTGCCCGGTCGCGGAACTCGGCGGTCGCCGCGAGGATTGCGTGCGCTTTGGGCAACAGCGCCTGGCCTGCCTTGGTCAGTTGAACGCCGGTCGAGTTGCGCTCGAACAGTTTCAGATTCAGCGCGTTCTCAAGAGCCTTTAGGTGTCCACTCACGGCCGGCTGCGTTACGTGCAGCAGCAGTGCCGCCTTGGTCAGGCTGCTGTGCTCAGCGACGGTAACGAAGCTGCGGATCTGGTAGATTTCCATGACAGGGTCGGGCGAGAGTAGTTCAATCTAACACCGGCCGCGGCGTTTCCGCAACTGGTCCCCGAGGCTCGCTAGCTGCGGGTACGCAGCATTCGGCCGCATCATGCAGACGCGTTACTTTCCCGCGCATGTTCGAAGATCGTGCGCTCGATTAGGCAAGCCGCCGGCCTTGTGATTCGAAGATTTCCCTATATCATTGTTGATGATGTATTTGAAACCTCATTGATCGTGAAAATCAATCAAGGATTCTGCTGGACGGCAGACTCGACCTCACGGGTTGCGCAGGGGGTAGGCAATGAACATCAAACAGCTTGAAACGTTTATCTGGATCGTGCGACTCCATTCTTTCGCTGCTGCGGCAGAGCGGCTCTATACGACGCAGTCTTCAGTTTCCGCCCGGATACAGGAACTGGAGGAGACCATTGGAGTGAGCCTGTTCGATCGCTCCCACCACAGAGCTCGGCTCACGCCGAAGGGGCAGGAACTGATCCCGTATGCCGAACGCCTGCTCGCATTGACTTCGGAAATCCGCCATCGCGTCGGGGATTCCACGGCTTTGGTCGGGACGGTCCGGATAGGGGTAGCGGAAATGATCGCCATCACCTGGTTGCCCAAGCTCATCGATGCGATACGGAAGAAATATCCGGAGGTTACCGTGGAACTCACGGTGGAGCTTACCAATGCGCTCATCGGCAAGCTGCGCGAGGGGGATCTGGATCTCGCGCTCATCCCGGGACCGGTAATCGAGCCCAATCTCGCATCGGGGTCACTCGGTCTGGTCGAGTTTGTCTGGATGGCGGGCTCGACAACGGACGTCCCGGCAAGAGTTCTGACGCCTGAAGATCTGCAGAAATTGCCGTACATCAGCCTTTCCGAGGAGTCGCATCACTATCGCACGATCGAGCACTGGTTCAGCAGCAATAAGGCATACTTCAACGTCGTGACCCGCTGCAACAATATGAGCGTCGCTGCAAGCTTGACGATGGCCGAGCTAGGGATTGCTTATCTTCCCGCGCTCCCATATAAAAAGGAGATCAAGGAAGGCAAACTTCGGATATTGAAGACTCGGCCTAAGATGCCGCTGGTGGAGTTTTTCGCGGTGTCTCTCCGAGGGCGATTTCAACCACTGGCGCATGCGGTTGTGGCGTTAGCCCAGGAGGTCAGTGGGTTTTCGCAGCGGCGGAAAAAATAGCTGCAGCACCATCCGCGTTCCTGATGAATTCTTATCAAAATTGCTTGCTATATGCCACAGGTTGAGCGGGCTATATTCATGCATAATGATGCGAGGTGGACGCATGATTTGGATGTGGCCCTATCCATCACCCACGATTCTATTTCGGGTGACAAGACGAATCCGATGAACTGCCCATTTCCCGGCGGCATGCGTTTCGCACTGTGTTGGTGCTCCAGCCACCGTATGAATGAAAGGACTATGTGAGTTGAAGACGAAAGAATTGTTCGACAGGTTGTTTGCGCAAAAAGACGTGCTGGTGGCAGATGGCGCAATGGGCACGAATCTATTCGAGCTCGGGCTCGCCGATGGAGCGTCCAGTGAACTGTGGAACCTTCAATTCCCAGAGCGCGTGCTCGGCGTGCATCGATCTTTCGTCAACGCCGGTGCCGACATCATTCTCTCCAATACGTTCGGGGCCAATCGTTTCCGTCTTGACCTACACAACTTGACCGGACGCGTTCGGGAACTGAACATGGCTGGTGCGGAGATCGCGCGCAGGGCCTCTGAACAGAGCGGACGGCAGATGCTGGTCGCAGGGTCGATTGGCCCCACTGGCGACGTGATGGCGCCGCTCGGAACGCGCACCGTGGCGGAGGCGGAGGAAGCGTTCCACGAGCAGGCTGATGCTCTCAAGGAAGGAGGTGTCGATGTTGCCTGGATCGAAACCATGTACTCGAATGAGGAATTGTGCGCGGCCGTGGCCGGCGTTAGCCGGGCGGGGCTCCCATATGTGGCGACCATGAACTTCGACACGGGCGGATGCACGATGATGGGGGTCAGGCCGGACGACGCAATGCGGAAGGTGAGCTCCCTGGAGTGCAAACCGCTCGCGTTCGGAGCCAATTGCGGGGTAGGGCCTGCCCAGCTTATCGATTCCGTACTCGGCGTCGCTTCAGCAGCGGAAGAAGGGGACAGGATCGTCGCGAAGGCCAACTGCGGATTGCCGGAGATCGGGAAAGACATGAAGGCGCGCTACAACGGGACGCCCGCAATGATGGCGATTTACGCATGCATGGCCCGTGCCGCCGGTGCGAGCATAATTGGAGGATGCTGTGGCACGAGGGCTGAACATATTCAGGCCATGGCCGCGGCATTGGCGGGGACATCCCGTGGTCCCGCGCCTACGTACGGCGAAATCGAAGCGTCGCTTGGTCCCGTTAGGCGCACAGCACCTCTTGCATAGTCTACCTGCCGGGCGCAATTGCCGTTAGGAAGTGCATTTCGGCTCCCTGTCTCGTGAAATTCCATCGCCGTCCGCCGGCCTGGCAGCACGGAAGACCGGCGCCTGCGATCCCGGGTTCAAGCATCTCGTAGTCATTTTTGATTTCCCGACGCTTGATCGGGTTGCACGAGCGCGATGTTGTTGATCGCATGCGCCTCGGCCCGACACATGCGCGTTCAGTTTCGATCCTCGGATATTGGCTGGATCATCGAAAAAGCTGAACTTGCTCTATTCGAATATCGCGTTTGTATCGATGGGAGGCAGGCATTAAGCTTCGAAACCATGTGCTCAAGAAGCTGGCGGACCTGGGGCAGGGCGGGGATCACCTGAAGCTGCCGCAGGCGACGCAATAGGAGGAACCCATGAGCATTCCTGCCGACAGACTCATCGTAATCGGGGAGAATTTCAACGCAACGCGGAAGATAAAGGCGACCAGCCCGCGCGTTGTGCGGGAAGACGGCAAGGTGGGTATTCGCTACATCGACGCCAATGGCACGAAGAAGTTGCTCGACTGCACGGAAATCGTGCCCACGGATCCGGCGGAGCAGGAAAGCTTCATGATTCCGCACATCGCTCACGCCTTGCGCAAGAACGATTTGGATTACATCGAGTGGGCGATACGCGCTCAGGAGCAGGCGGGGGCACACATCATCGATCTCTGCGTGGATGAGATGTCCGCATACTCGGAGGAGCGGCAAAAGTGGATGCGCCTGTTGGTCAAGACGGCCCAGACCATCACCGACGTGACTGTCGCCATCGATTCATCGGATTCGGAGACTATCGCAGCCGGCCTGGAGGCTCACGATCGCAGCAAAGGTCGGCCGGCCATCAACTCGTTCAATCTGGAGGAGGGACGCGAAAAACTGGTCGAGATGGCCAAGGAACAAAACGCCATACTATTTGCAAATGCCAGCGGGCGAGAGGGCATGCCGCAGAGCGTGGAGAATCGCGTCGGCAATCTCGAGGAATGCATGAGGCTGATGGATGCATGCGGAATTGCGATGGCGGACCGTTATCTGGATCCACTCGTCTTTCCAGTCTCAGCCGGGCCGGATTACGGCAACCACTATCTGGAGACGGTCAAGGCGCTGCGCAAGGCGTATCCCGATGTGCATATCTTCGGCGGCCACAGCAACGTTTCGTACGGGCTTCCGCGGCGCGCCGTGCTCAATCACGCATTCACAGTACTCTCGATTATCGCTGGGTGCGACGCGATCATGATTGACCCGGTTATGAATTCACCCAAACCGTTCGAGGAGTTCCGCTATGCGGCCGACGCCCTGATGGCGAAGGACGAGTACGCAATGAACTACCTCAAGTTCTGCCGCCGTGGCGACTAGATACTCGGAAGGGCAAACGCCCAACGCGCGCATTCATCTTGCGGAGGTGACGTTCGTCACCGCGGGGAAGACACCGGAACGGGCCACGGTGCAAGCCAGGGTAGGGCAATCGGTGTTGCACGCCGCACAAACCGCCGGCCTGGATATCGTCGCCACATGCGGAGGGCGCGGCCAATGCCGGAGTTGCCGGGTAAAGATTCTCGAAGGAGACGTTCCGCCCCCGACGGTTCAGGACCGGATCCAGCTTGGCCATGAGGGGGTCCGCGAGCAATTCCGCCTTTCCTGTCAGACGAAGCTCATCAGGAATTGCACAGTGCTGGTGGCTCCGCCCAAGAGCGAGGCGGGGCATCAAATTCTGGGCGCCGGATCACGGACGCGGGCTGAAGCAAAAACCAAGCCCGACTCGGGTGTTGAGAAACGCGTCATCGTGGCCAAAGTCCCCGCGACCTCGAGTGGCGAGGTGTCCGACGTCGACGCAATCCTGGCGATGTTGGGTGATCAATGCAACGCAGAACTGCCGTTGGAAGTGCTGCGCAAGATCCCGGCGGCATTACGGGCGCGCGAAGGCTTGGTGACCGTTACCACTTTCAATGGCGAGGTGATCGATATCGAGGCGGGCGACACCTGCGCCCAGAGTTACGGAATCGCTTTTGATATCGGCACTACCACCATTGTCGGAACGCTGCTGGACTTGGCGACTGGAGAGCAGCTCGCTGCGGTTAGCGATTTGAACCCGCAAGCTGTCTACGGCGGGGATGTGATGTCGCGGATCGAATTTTCCCAGTTCGACGAGAAGAAACTGTCCACGCTGAGGGCCCGAGTTCTGAACGCTGTTAATGAACTTGTGTTCGAGGCATGCCGACAGGCAAATGTGAGAGGCGAACGGATCTACAAGGCCGTGTTCGTCGGCAACACTTGCATGCACCACCTGTTTCTTGGCATTGACGCGAGCTCGCTTGGGATGGCGCCATACACGCCAGTAGTGCGGGCCCCGATCGTGCTCAGGGCGAAGGAACTACCCTTAAAAGCGGCGCCGAACGCGCGCATCTGCTTGCTGCCGATAATTGCAGGTTTCGTAGGCGCGGATACCGTCGCGGCGGCACTAGCTACCCGCATTCATGAGAGCGACCAAATCCGGCTGCTAGTGGATATCGGTACCAACAGCGAGGCGATCATGGGCTCCAAGGAAAGGTTGGTAGCGTGTTCGGCGCCTGCCGGCCCGGCGTTTGAGGGGGGGCAGGTGAAGCACGGCATGCGGGCCGCTTTGGGCGCGATCGAAGGGGTGGAAATCGAGGAAGACGCTGCGTGCCGGGTTATCGGGGATGTGCCGGCGATCGGCATCTGCGGATCCGGGTTGATCGACGCCACTGCAAAGATGCTGGACGCGGGGTTACTGGATGCCGGCGGCGCGCTGCTGGAGCGACCCAAACAGGGCAGGCTCTCACCGCGCCTTGCAGCGCGTTTGCGCGAGACCGAACAGGGCGGGGAATTCGTACTGGTGAAGGCGGACCAGGCTGGAAAGGGCGAAGACATCACGATTACGCAAAAGGACGTGCGGCAGCTACAACTGGCAAAAGCGGCGATTTATTCCGGAATTCTGATCCTGCAGCAAGTGATGGGGGTAAGCGACGACCAAATAGCGGAAATCATGCTGTCTGGCGGATTCGGCAACTATATCAATATCGGTAGTGCGCTGCGGATCAGGCTCCTGCCGCCGTTGCCAGCCGACAGGATTTCCTATGTCGGCAATGCGGCGCACACCGGCGCGGAGCTGGCATTGCTCTCGGAAACGGCGCGGCATGAAGCGCATGCGATTTCGCAGCGCATCGAACACGTGGGACTCGCCGAGCATCCGGAATTCGAGCGGGTGTTCGTTGATGCGCTGTCCCTGGCATCGCCGGTGCACACCATTGCTCGGAATGGCGATGGCGCCGCGGCCGCCGCGAGCGTGCCGGCGGCGTAAGGAGATTGCGGCTTCGGGTGGGCGAGCGAGATGTAACGCGCCGAGAAGGCGTGCATTGTTGCGATGGCGATTCTTGGAAAGGGAACTGAGCATGTTACAGGCACGGAACTGGGCGATTCGGCATGCTGGCTTCCTGGAGCAAGCGTATCGACTGTTCATGCCCGTCCTGCGGTCGCTGCGCCCGCTGATCGGAGTCATCGGATACCAGCGCATGGAAAAGCCGATGGCAAGGATCGAGAGCGCGTTGAAAGGCTTTCTATTTGATTGCAAGATGTGCGGTCAATGCACACTGTCGCTTACCGGCATGTCATGCTGGAATAACTGTCCGAAGGGGAACCGCAACGGACCGTGTGGAGGAGTCCGACAGGACACTATGTGCGAAGTGAAGCCGGACATGCGGTGCGTGTGGGTGGGGGGCTGGCTCGGTAGCCAGCGCATGATTGCCAAGGACCTGCCGGTTACGCCGAATCTTCCCGTTGACCACGCCTTGGCGGGACGTTCGAGCTGGCTGAAGGTCGTCAGGGAGGCGCCTTGCGCAACGGTGGAGCCCGCAGTTACCGCCGCGCGAGTCAAGGAATCGGGAGGAAAGCTGGAGCGGCTTTTGCGCGACGGCGTATTTGTCGTCAGCGCGGAATTTTCGCCACCGGATTCTGCCGACCCGGACGACGTTTATAAGCGTCTCTCGCATTTCACGGGGTATATAGACGCGATTAACGTTACCGACGGTAGCGGTGCCAACTGCCACATGTCGAGCGTCGGAGTATCCGCGCTGCTGCTGCGCGCCGACTGCGAGCCGGTAATGCAGATCACCTGCCGGGACCGAAATCGGATCGCCATCCAGGGCGACATCCTGGGTGCGGCTGCACTAGGCATCAAGAACCTGCTTTGTCTCACGGGCGACAACGTTGGTAACGGCGACCACCCCGGCGCCAAACCCGTGGGGGACTTGGACGGCGTTTCGCTGCTGAACACCGCGCGTACGCTCAGGGACGAAGGCCGTTTCCTGTCCGGCCGCGCTCTCATTTCCAGTCCGCGCCTGTTCCTCGGAGCAGCCGCCAATCCTTTTGCTCCGCCCCTTGATCTGCGACCCGCTCGCCTCGCCCGCAAAATTATGGCAGGGGCCCAGTTTGTACAGACTCAATATTGCTTCGACATACCATTGCTCGAGCGTTATATGGCGCAGGTGCGCGCAGATGGACTGGATGCGCTTTGTTACATAATCGTCGGAGTGGGGCCGATCGGGTCCGCCCGCACTGCAAGATGGTTGAGGGAAAAGGTTCCGGGTGTCCACATTCCGGATGAGATTGTCGCGAGGCTCGATAAGGCGACCAACCCAAAGGAGGAAGGTAAGCGCATATGCGTCGAGCTGATACAAAGAATTCGGGAAATCAAGGGCGTCGCGGGGGTGCACCTGATGACGCCGAAGCAGGATCAGGTGATCGCTGAGATTGTCACCGCGGCTGGGCTGGCAGACAGGCATGGCGATGCAAAACGACTGCGGCATCCCGGTGTCTGCAAAGGGATCGAGCTCGCAAACGCCGCCTAGACTCATAGGGGCAGGGTCGTTTGCAGCCCAGCGACTGGGTCATCTTTTCCCAGCGCACGCAAGGTCAATCGCGGATTGCTCCGCGCCCTCTGCACGCGCCAGAGGATGCTGTCGGTTGAACTCGTTGCGATTTTTCCAATGAGACGCTCCAACCGCCGATCTATGCGATAACATTGCTTGCGATAGAAATAGCACCGGGTGGATCATCGAAATAGCTGACCTTGCTCTATTCGAATATCGCGATTGTAAGGGTGCGAGGCAGGCATTAAGCTTCGACACAACGATGGCTTGCTTGGGCGCGAGACATCCAAACGGGTGCTGTGCGGGCAAGTCCGTGCGGTGATGATGGTTTATCCGCGACATGGGGGTGGGAGTCATGACGATCGAAAAGATGAGTATTGTTGATCCGGTGACTGGACAACTAAGGGAGGTCTCGGGTCCGGCCGATCAGATCAACGCGCTCAAGGAGTTGGTGGACCTGGTGGAGCACGGGGATCACTTGAAAGTGCCGCAGGCGACGCAGAAGGCGCTCGATACCGGGCTGCCGGCGCTGGAAGTGCTGATGAATGGACTACAGGCAGGGTTGGCGGTGGTAGGCGAGCGCTTCAAGCGGCAGGTCGCGTTCATTCCGGAGGTGCTGGTGACAGCGCGGGCGATGAAGGCGGGCATGACGGTGTTGAAGC
>ORMF011076617.1_pt1 | contig 16346 bp, 26 predicted proteins | sample 1779871 | NCBI WGS metagenome assembly ORMF01 (sample SAMEA104232316, study PRJEB22302) | groundwater metagenome | biome: forest; feature: aquifer; material: groundwater | place: USA | collected 2011-08-07 | depth 5.4 m
ACGGTTCCGTGCTGAATGACATACCTGCCTTTGCCAAGATAATGTCCACAGACTGACGCTTCGCTATAAACTGGTAGAACTTGTGCTTTGAATCCATTAATTGCAGTTTCATTTCTGCCTGAGATGTTTGATTTTTCAATAACTTCATCCGCTCCAGTCTTCGCTACCCAATATGAATTCCTTAAGTAAAACTTCAGGCAGTAATCCGTAGGCGGCCCATATACGCCATTCACAAATTCCACTGTCTGTTCAAGGGTTTCTCTTGTGATGGACCCTGCCGTTGCCGCGCCTCCATCTGCTGGCAGCCGCTCAAGTTCTTGTGTTGAAAGCCGGAAGACGCGTTGACCGGGATTGAGCAAGTCGTAATGCACAATGTAAAAATCCAGCGGTATGCGCTGCCCAGCCCGCACTGATTCAACCGCAACTTCGAACATATCTCCAATCATTTTTGCACTTGGAATGCAGATTAGTAAATAAATATTTGTGAACTACCATAGGTTTCACCAACTGCTCAACCAAGCAGTGTTCTTGAACTGATGAGATTAACATGTTATTTTGGCATCGCATTAACTATTGCTTCCAATGCCGGCGTTCTTCGGACATCCAATCTAAGCGAGCTGACAGGAGTAAGCCCGTGCGCAATGAAATAAGTCACGGCCTGGCCAAGATTTGCAGTGCCTGTTTTTTCAACAACACGCTGGTTGACTCTACTTACAGAGTGAGGGTGGTAGAAAAGAGTCTGGCTAACGGTTCTAATGTGTCCACTGTAAAATCCGCCAGTAGGTAGAAGGGTTCTCGCGCTTGCCAGCATGACTTTAAGCTCAACCTCATCAAAATCCGTGCAGCGAATAGAAGGAATATTAACTTTAACTTTCTCTTCCAGTTGCTCGCTTACCTGATACATCAACAAACCTGTATGTGAAATGCCAAACTTACTCCTCATTGTCTTCATCGGAGAGTATCCTGTTTTATCACCTGCTGCGAGTGCTGACTCGCTCAGCCATCCTTTCCTGCCCCAGAACAAGCCACCATTCTGACCCATCTTCTTAACTAGTTCTCGCGCAACCGCAGTTTCATCTGCGCTCAATACCCTGTCATACACGCCTGTGACGTGGTACTGAGAGGCTTCTAGAAAAGAGTCTGAATTGAGGATTAAACGAAGTGGCGCAGGAAGCTGCGGCCCAAAAAGGGAATAAGGGTGAAGGATCCCAGATGCAAAGGCTGATACTATTGCGCGTTCAAGGTTTGGAGTGTTAAATTTATAGTTGAGTGAATGAATAACATTATTTAATTGGACAGGATCAATTCTAGTGTTATTCTGCAATATTGTTCTATAACCAGTAAAAAAACCTCCCCTTGGAACTAATATAAGTGCAGCAGACCTGAGAACAGAGAGTTCGAGCCTATCAAGCCTAGGCTTTACTGGAGGAGAAACTGAGATGCGCATTCTTGCATCTCCTCTGTGTATTGCAGCATAAACAATTTCGGCAACACACGCTTGCGGCAATCCGAAATTGCTCTTAATACGCTGCATCACTGCCCTATTATTCTCGCGTTCAGAGCTATTACATCCAGTCAGGTCCCTAATGGTCGCATCGGCTGTTAATCCGATATATGCAAGGCCGCCGTTCAAGCCCATAAGCCGGGCACATTCGCGTACTAATGCCTTCTGGAGGGTAGTCAGAGTCATCCGAGAACCAATATGGCACACTCGCTATTTAATCTTTATTCGCTAAGGAAACCATATCGGTGCCTACAACACCCGCAGTATCATCCTGACGCCCCAGATGAGAAGCGGGATTGCGATGGCTAGCGCAATCCAGTTTGAGGCGTCCTTGAAATCCACGATGAAAAAAGACTTGAAGTCCATTAATTAAACCTGCATAAGGGCAATACTGCTCTCCTGTGCGAGCTACCTTAAAAACATACGGTGTAACTGACAAGTGGAAACAGAAATTTTATATACCGCTGGTGTGCATAATTCCTAGAAATTATCCACAACTTACAATTCAACAGCACATCTATGTCTTCGAAGGTCAAGAATGAAACGCAAAGTGCCCGCCGCAGCTGCTAAAGGGATCCTGGCAAGGGTTCCCTTCCAGGTGAGCTTCTGGCTGTGCACCAATGAAAGCATAAGGAGCATCAACGACGTATACGAAGCGCTTGAGCGCGCCAGCGACGAAGTTTTCCGCTACCACGTCAACAGGGACAAGAACGATTTCGAAGTCTGGATAAGGGAAGTAATAAAAGACAAGGACCTTGCGCGCGAAATCGCCCGCGTGAAGACAAGGGAAACGCTGGTCAGGAAGATTCGCGAGCGCGTGGATGAGCTCAAATCTGTAATCAAGCGCAACGACTCAAGCAAAAAGCCAGCCCGCAAAGCCAGGCAAAAGCCGAAAAAGCGGGCTGCGAAGGCAAAAAGGAGAGCTGGGAAAGCCAAGCTGCGAGGCAAGAGGGTGAAAAAGCACACCGTGACCCCTTTGCGAAAGCGGTCAATCGGAAAACTAACGAAGGCCCCTTTGCGAACCCAAGTCGCGAAGCGACTGGGCCCAATCGACCGCAAGTCGATTTGGGAGCGGTCAATCGGAAAACGAAAACATAAGCGATGAGCAAACAATAGCTTTTTATAATGCTCCCTTTTTTCTCAGATTAAAATGGTCAAGAGAGTAGGCGGTTCAAGGCGCAAAACAAGGCACCTTTACAAGGTTTCCAAGAAGATGAAGGGCAAGCTGCCTGTGAGCGAGTTTGTCAAAAAGCTGCAGATGGGAGAGAAAGTCCAGCTTGTTGCCCAGCCGTCAATCATAAAAGGCATTTACTTCAGGAGATTCCATGGCAGGACAGGTGTGGTCACAGGAATGCAGGGCAGCTGCTACATGGTGCAGATTCAAGATGGCGGCAAGGAAAAAACACTCATAATAGCGCCCGTACACCTTACCCAGGTAAAAGCACAGCACAAGTGAACAACAATGGAACCAAAAACAATCAGCCAAACCCCAGTCACACTTGCAGAGCTCAAGGAAGAAATCACGAAGATAAAGCAAAGGCAGAAAGAGCCTAGCATAAGAATAACAAGGATGGAAGATTACCTGAACGCCTTTGCAGAACTGAACCCAGAGCAGGGCAAGGAGCTAAGGTCTGCGCTAACAAAACTAGCCATCAACAGGCTCAAGGATGAGCACATATGCAAGATTGTGGACATCCTGCCGAAGTCTGTCAATGAGCTGAAAGTTGTAATGCAGGGCTACGCGCTTAGCCTGACAAACGACGCAAGCAACAAAATAGTAGAGTCAATCAACGAGTTCTTGGAAAAGAAGAAGTAAGTTTATTGGACAAATTCAACGTTCTCAACGCCCTTAAATTCTCTGTCACCAGTAACGAACACTAAGCCGTTTTCCTTAGCGTAAACATACCCGATGCAGTCAGTCATTGACAGATTTTTGCCGCTGTGTTTCAGCCTGAATTTGCTGGCTTTTTTGATAATCATGTTATCAAAGTCCTGCAAATGCGAAGCGTACTTTTCAACTTCAGCATCGGCGAACATTTCATTCCCAGCCCTGAGAAAGTATTGGTGAAGCTCAAAAAGGTTGAGCTTTGTTGTAAAGAAAGCCATGCCCGCATACTTCGCGAAAGCCATATTGCCTTCATAAATCTCTATAATCGCGTAAGTGTCAAAGAAAAACTTACCGTTCTTTATAAAGCGTTCTTCTGAATTCATCTTTCCACTCCTGCGCAGTTTTACGCTCACCCTTGCCCTTTAGCTTACCGAACATTTGCTTTAAAACGTCACTCCTTCCTGTAGGACGCAAACTCATGACAAACTCGCCCTCTTCCTTGACTCCCATTTCGTCCACCATTTCTTTCGGGATAATGACTCCCAAAGAGCTTCCCCACTTCTTTGCCTTAACAAGTGTTTCCATTCTACTTCAGACAGTTATATATGATATAACTAATATAAATACCTTGCCATCGCCTATTTGTTTCTTAATAGTGGTGAAAATGGAAAGGTTTAAATACCTCTAATCCATAAGAGCTGCAATGCAACCGCACGCTGAAATAAATCAGGTTTATGATAGGCCGCTGACCCAAAGTTCCAACATTACAGTGGAAACTGTCGCAACTGCCTCCAAGGCGGTTACCTGGATTAATTCGGCTATCGAAAGCCTAATACAGGAAAAACGCGTTGAGCTCGGCGTTGCGCATATCAAGCCCATTGACCTCTCCATTGAAAAAGCCGAAGAGCTTAGGCAAGCGATAAGGAAAGACTCGAGATGGCTGGAAGGGTTTAAGGCGCTTATTGGCGTGCTAGCGCCGGAAAGTTATAGGGCTCAAAACCTTGAGGGCCAGGTCAGTGCCATTCAGATTCCATGGTGGACCACAGCAAACATATTAAGGGATACTGACCGCTATAATCCTGCAGATGATTCGCTTGCCATCACAGGCAGAGTTTCACATCCTTACATCACCCAACTACGGCGCAGCAATAAATTGCCAGCACCAACAACACTTATTGACCCAATGTCCATAAGCGGCGTATTATTGACATCAGATGACCTGCTAGTTCTTGGCGTCAGGGCTGGGCATACTTACAGAGATACAATTATGACAATACCCGCAGGATTTGTTGAGCCTTCTGGTGCAAAAAATCCTCTGTTCAACACATTCTACCGAGAGCTCGCTGAGGAAATAGGGCTTTCAGTGGGCCATATTAGCTCTGCCGAGTTTATAGGCAGGGTAACTGACCATGAGATTTCAAAAAATACGTCATATGTTGTTCGTGCACGAACAAATCTATCATACGCCCAGGTCTTCGATGGATGGATGAAAGCAATCGATAACAGGGAACACAAGTTTCTTTATCCGATAACAGATAATCCTGGTGATGTAGTGAAAATGCTCCAAAGAAACAAGTACAATCCGGGTAAAGCCTTGCCGGAAAATCCAGCAAGGACAACAATAGATAATGTAAACACATTACTGCCTCCTGGGATTATCTCAATCCTACTGCATTATGTCCAGCGCCTAGGGAGCAGCTGGGGCAGGGAAGCGCAGGAACTTCTGAACGGGGAATACAGACTGGTTTAAGCGGAAGATTGTTACAAAAGGTTTTTATATACTTTCAGCCGTTCTCATGCAAAAACGGATAGTAAAGACAATAATAGCATGGGCAAGTTCATAATGAGCGTTTTGGAGTTGGTGGGGAATGGAGCAGCAGGATCAGCAAAAGACAAGAGAAGAGTATGCTATAGTCCTCGACTTCCTGCCAAATGGCTACCCGTTCGACACCAGGCCGGGCTACATGAAAACACCGATAGTCCAGGCAATTGGCAAAAACCGCTTTGTGCTTCTTGAGCTAGTGCCAAAAAAGGAGTTTACACTGCAGCCCCATGAAGAGGTCTACATTGGAGAGGGCAAGAGGGATAAGATACACCACATAAACGGCAGGCTCCCACCCAATAAGCTGACAGCTACGGCAAATGCAGAGCTTGAGTTTGTGCTGGCAAAAATTGTAAAAACGAACGAGCAAAGATTCGTGAACTTTTTCAACACAGCCCAGCCCCTAAGCACAAGGATGCACAGCCTTGAGCTGCTCCCGGGAATGGGAAAGAAAAGAATGTGGGAAATGCTTGAAGCAAGGGAGCAAAAGCCATTTGAGACATTCAAGGACATGCGGGAGAGGCTTAAGCTTCTTCCTGACCCGGAAAAAACAATCGAAAAAAGGATAGTGCTGGAAATAAGCGAGCCGCAGAAGCACTACCTGTTTGTTGAGAGGTAATTTTAGCTTTTGCTAATGCGCCTAAATTCGCCTATGCTGTCCAATCCCTTCTTCCGAAGATATGCCACTGCAAGTGCAGCCTCGGCAGCATTCAGCACCCCGCCTGGCAGGGCGCCAGTGTCATTAAGCAAAGACGGAATGTCGTTGAGCACGTAGTGGAACATCTTGCCCCTCATATGCTCCCAATTAGTGCCAAACCTTTCCAGATCCGTCCTGGCAATGCTGATGAACTCGACCGAGTGATTGGGCATCTCATAAATCAGGCCGGTGTAAATTACTTCTGCCCCTGCCATGTTAATCTGCGAACCGCTTTCCTTGAAAAGATTCACCCTTGCATTGTCTGCCATTGATGCCGTATCGGGAGTAAAAACTTTCCGACCAATAATTGGCCTACCGTTAACAACAGGCACCTCAGTCTTGTATATTCCCTGACCCACACCTGGAAGGTAGCCGCCAGGAACATGCCACATTCCCGGAGCAACTCCGACCTCATCACTTCTTAAACCGACAGGGTAACCTGCATTTGTTTCAACTGCAGCGCACTGGGCCGTTGCGCCGTCAAGGAACGGCATGATAAACGCCTGGAATGACGCGTCGCCATGCATATTTTCGGGCGGCAGCTTTGTTCTGCTCCTCCCGTTGAATCGATCGAGCATCAAAGTATAGAACTCAGGATTGTAATGTGTGCCTTGCATAGCTTTCCAATCTGCCGGACTGATTCTCACGGTCATGAGCCTGTGCGCAAGGTCAAGATCGTGCCCGCGGTAGCCGGTCTTCGGCCAGGGCTCTTCAATGAACAAACCTTTGCGCCCTCGTTCAGCCTGGCGGTTCTCCCAATTTTTCTCAATTAACTCCTCAATTTGTGAATCAGTCTTGCGCTCAGGACCTTCCAAAAACCGTGTGTCAAAGCCGGTTACCACCCATTCCAGCGGCGTCAACAATGACCATTCCTGCTCTTTCTTATTGCCTGAAATAAACGTGGCCGAAACCATGAACTCCGGTAACTGTTATTGCAATAAAAACCTTTTCCATTACGGATTATCGCCGCCTGAGCCGTGCGCTCCGTGACAGGGCCTCCCGTTCATATCCCTTTTCCCCTGCCTCGCTGTAGCCAATCATGAAGCCAGCTTCCTGCTCGCTTAGCTCGTCATCTTCCAGAAGTTGTTCTACAGCTTCATCGCCTTCACCAGGATTCTCGTAATAATAAAATTTCTTTGCATTTCCAGTCCTTTGCAGCTCACTTGTACCCATAATTAATCACCTCCGGATTTGCCTGGCTCAGCTGCCTGGCTGCCAGCAGCGCTTTTCGCTCCCACTTCCTCCTGCATCTTTCCTTCTGGCTTAGCCTCATAAAGTACTGCATGGAAATTGTTTCAATCAAGTCATTAAACTCGCCCTTGCCAATGCAAGAAAAATCCGCCAATAACAGGTTTACGCTGCTCATTCACATCACCTCCATCTTTTGTCATCTAACCTGTGCAGTTCATTATAAGTGCCTTGTGAAGGTATGGTAGGGATTGCAGGTTCACAAGTTTTTTAAAGCAAATTTCGGCATACACAGAAAACATGACGTGGCTGAACGCGCTGCATACATTCTACAGCATAGACTTGGGTTTTGGGCTGGTTTCTGCTATGGTCGCGCTTTTCATAGCAGGCTATGCACTCAAAAGCTACTTGCTGACAAAGGACAGGACGAGCTTTTTCTTCTCATCAGCATTCCTTCTCATTGCAGCAGGCCTGCTTTCAAGAGTTCTGTTCGACTACCTTGTGAAATTCGAGCTTACATACAATCCCAGAACTGTTGCTCTTCAGGGAATGACTAGCCTTCAGTCAATGGTTCTCTTCTTTGCAATCTTCCTGGCAACGTCCGGCTATGTTTTCCTAATCGCGCTATTCTTCAAGATAAAAAGCAAAAGGGTCGTTGCATTGCTTGTTACGCTCGTAGGGCTGCTTACAATAAGCACTTCCAATGCCTACCTAACTGCCCACATACTCCCGGCCGTGCTCTTTTTCTTCATCCTACTGCACACAACCGAAAACTTCCTCAAAAAACGCAACAGGAACGCATTACTGGTGTTATCATCTTTCGTGGTCCTATTTGCCAGCGAAGTATTCTTCCTGCTTATCCTCAAGTCTATTAATTTCTATTTTGTGGGCAGCAGCCTCAGGGTCATGGCTTACCTCCTGCTGCTGACAAACGTGTTCCTGGTGCTGAAACGATGACATCAAAAAGGGGAAAGCCTGAAATAATATTCGACATACTCACGGCTGTCAACGAAAGCCATGGCAAAATAAAGCCCACCAGGCTCCTTTACAAGTCAAACCTATCCCACGCACGCCTCAAGCTTTACCTTGAAAGCCTCCTAACGCAGGAACTTCTGTCGCTTGAAAGCGCTGGCGAGAAAAGACTAATACTCCTTACGCAAAAAGGCTACAATTTTCTCAACGAGTACAGAAAAATGAAGAACCTGATAGAATCGTTTGGGATATGACGGCAAAGTTTATTAATAAACCGGTTCCACTTGAAATTGGCGATAAGATTGGCGGACCTGCTGGTGCACGTTGACAGGGAACTCGGAGCCACCTATGCAGAAATCATGGAAACTGCATACTGCGGCATTCTTGGCGGCCTATTAGCTCGCAGTCAAGTAACTGTAAAGACACTGGGAGTATACCTCGGATTAGAACGTGTTGGCCGAACAGCCACAGAGTCTGTCGATGCAAAAGCGCTCCAAGCAACGGCTGGTGCGATATGGATGCCTCACGACAGGGACATTCACGTGATGACGTGGTTCGAAAGGCTTGCGCGTGATGGCTATCAAGGCCTTCGAATTGCGATTTACGGCCCATTAAGCACGCCGTCGCCATATGCTACAGAAGCCATGCGATACGCCGATGCTTCATTCCATAACCTTGACTTGCCCGGGCTAGAAAATTTTCTTGTCAATAAATTCTCACCCAACAAGCCGCTAGAACAACTTCCAAACGAACCTGATTTCTGGCTTGCCTGGAGGGCAGTTGCACGAGCCAATCCCAACATGGCCTCAGTTATATTGGCAGTAGCCAGACAAGACGGTTATCTGTAGTAGGGTTACTCCTTAGAGTCCTTTGACTCAACAACCACAATCTTGCCAAGAAGGTCAATAAAGGTGACAATGCTGCCCTCGTTAATCTTCTCGAACATGGCAGGCTCAACCGTTGCAGTTATCGTCTCATAGCTCACAAGGTCCATTATCTGCACCTGGTTCTGGCCCTGAATCTTGGCAATTACCTGCCCTTTCTTGTTCATTATCTCGACATCCTCAAGGTTTTCGTGGTGCGACAGAGTCAAAACTTCGCTCCTTCCTGAGAATATGCCCTGCACAGTCAGCCTTGTCTTGGAATGCATGTGAGTCCCAACGGTAACCCTCTCTTTCTGAGTGACCTTTGAAGGCTCGCCGCGGTTCATTATGCACGTCCCAACCCTGGCATCAGCGACCTTTATCATGCTGCTGGCGAACTTCACCCCCATTTAAATATTTTCGCATGATTTAAAAACAAACTTACATTAGCTAAATCCATGGGGCGCAAACTTGCAACAATCCTGGCATTAGCAGGGCTTGAGCTGCTTGTAGCGACAGCATGTATTGGCGGTAATGCATCACCCTCTGCAGTTCCATCACCGGCGGCGCCTACAGCAAGCACATCACCAACACCTGCAGCAACACTTACTGCTGAAGAGCATAGCACCTTGCAGAAGACCATGATTGATTATTACACGGCAGGGCAAGGGCAGCAGCATTACAACGATAGCTTATACCATGACCTTGTGCTGACACGCTTCTACATCAACAACACTCAGACCGGCAAGATGGGGGTAGTAGTCCGTGTTGAAGGCACCATTAATGGCTTTGTTCGACAGGGCAACAATAATATGCTTTACTTTGACATCACCAGGATCAGCAATCCTCACGATATCATGGCCTATACTGCTTTTTTGGATGCTGTCCTGTTCAAGCCAGACATAAACTACCATCAAGCGCCACAGGAGAAGGTTATTCAGTGAGCTTAAATCCCACGAACATTGTCCCTGTCGGCATTACAGGCGTAATTCCTATCATGCCCCCCAAGAAATACTCGGACCCATTCGCAGAAGTGCTTTCAATTCCTAAAGTGTTTATAGGTAGCTCAACAGTTGTAATGAAAGTAGACCCGGCAAGCGGTCAGGAAAGCTACTTCGTACCAGAACTTAAACTTGCAGGAGATGCCAGAGAACTCACTTTTCTCGTAAACGGGCAGCAGGTTAAACTACCCGTACAAGGAATGGCCCTGCTTGAACCTATTGTGGTGGATACCCAACACCCTGCAAACGCAGCCCTGCTTACTGGGCTCACTTCTTCTGTCAAACCTGTTGTGCCAAGCTATGGGCAGTAATGTTCATAGTGCCTAATGTGGCTGTCTGTGATTGTTCTGCCAGGTGCCGGGTTGGCTGCTGCAAGACTATCTGCTGTTATGCATAAGCTGCCTGCTGTAACTGCAGCTGGCACGCCTTTGAACTCTCACTTTTTGCCCCTTTGCCTGTTCTTGTGCATATTTCAGGCCTGCCTACTGGCTTGTTTTGCTTGCTTGCAGTAGCTGCTGGCAACAACCCAACGTGCCATAAATATAACTAAAATCTTTAATTAAAATTATGATTGAATAATTCAATATATAACTAAATAATCTACATATAATATTACTATATATTCTGATAATTTATCAGATGTTATAATCTAAAATTAAGGCAGGAAATAACAATAGAACCGGCACATCAGTTAAAGGCTGTCGAGCGGGCTCTTTACCTTTCTCAACTCTTCCGTCGACACTTTGGTGTAGATTTGCGTTGTCTGAAGATTCGAGTGCCCAAGAAGCTCCTGTATTCTCCTTATGCTCTCGCCGCTTTCAAGAAGATGTGTTGCAAACGAGTGCCTCAGGGTATGCGGGCTCACGGTTTTGCTGATTCCTGCCCTTCTTGCAGATGTTGCCACGATTTTCTGCACGTTCCTGGGCGTCAGCGCCTTGCCAGCCTTGTTTGTAAAGATGTGAACTGTGCCCTTTCCGGCAACAAAGCTTCGGAGCGGCTCGGTAATGCCTTCAGAAAGGATGAAAAGGCGGTCTTTGCCGCCCTTGCCGTCCCTGACCCAGCCAACCTTCTGCCCCAGCTCAAGGTCGTTTATCTTGAGATTGCAGCATTCGCTGACCCTAATGCCTGACGAGTAGAGCATCTTGAGTATCAGCCTGCTTTTCTCGGTTGGTGCAGAGTCAATCAGCCTCTTTACTTCCTCTCTTGTAAGCACTGTTGGCAGTTTCTTCTGTATTTTTGGCGTCTTAAGTGTTACGATGTTCTTCTTAAGCACACCATCATAGTAGAAGCGCAAGGCAGCCCTAACAAGTGCCACTGTCGCCGCATTTTTCTTCTTGTCGCCAATGAGATTGGCAAGGTAAGCCTTTATGTCCTCTTCTGCTATTGCTTCTGGAGGCTTAGTTATGAACTGAAGGAATTTGTTGTTGTAAAAAAGATAACTCTTGACTGTTCGCTCACTAAATCCTCTAAGCTTTAACTCGATTTCCAGCTGTTCAAGAACCATGAAACTTTATGCGAACCTGTGATATATAAACTTTTGTAGAAAGATAAAAGATAGAAAAAGAAAAAATAAGGGCTAAGCCCTTATTGCTTCTTGAACATGCCCATCAGCATATACGCCGCGGACAAGCCTACCAGAAGGTAAACTATGTTTGCAATCATTGAGCCCAACATGGAAACAACACCTCTGCTCAGTGTTGCGTTGTTCAGAAGCCCGCCGATACCAGCAATGCCCCAGTTAAGGCCGCCTATAAGCACTAACCACTTTGATATCATATCAACTGTTTTCATTCCTTCCATTCTTATCACACCTCCTTAAAGGTCTTTTTAGTACTCTTAGGGAGTTCAGGTATATAAGATTATCTGTCTGTTATTCGCATAATGAGCGCCTTTGCAAATGAATGTGCAAAAAAGATTTAAACAACAGGCATCATTTTTACTACTAATATGGATGATAAGCCTGTTACCCTGATAGATTCTATTGAGCGCCTATTAGATACAACTCAAGCTGATATTAGAGCAAGCAACAAGCCTGCCATGCAGATGTACAGTCAATCTGGACCAGATTTCTCGTACGTAGCAGGTCATATAGAGGTTTTAGGACAGAAAGGACGGATTATGTTTATGCACGTTGTGAATTCACAGCTATTGGATGAACACACCATAGGGGTCCATGCGCATGGTAACGACGGCTCATCTGAGATGTTGCTTATGGACAATCCGTTCAGGCAAGAACCACTGCATGGATACTTGCTGGATATGGTTGCAGGAATGCTGGAGAGGATATTGTAGACCTTGCAGGGGCCGCAGGTCTTAGCTCTGTTTGATATTACAGACTAACTATGCAAATTGATAGTGAAACACCAGAATTGGCAAAAATTTAAATATTCCTTCATTCTAACTGGGCACTATGAAACCGCAGCAAAGTATAAAGGATGAATCAGTGTTCAGTACAGATGTCGCTTTTCTAATTAGTTATAGGTAAATTCTCATCATAGGCTGCTATTTGTGGATTTTCTGACACTTCTGTTTGTCATGTGTTTCTGCAGCCTATTCCTGGGCTAATGCGCGGAGTGCGCAAGGCGGCTGTAACCCGCTGTTGAGGCCGGTGCAACTCCGGCAGCCCAGACTTGGGAGTATAGCTCAGTGGCAGAGCGTCCGTCTGATATATGGAAGGGCAGGAGTTCGATTCTCCTTATTCCCACCAAGCTTACTTCGTCACAAACTCAACATTAGGCAATCCCTCGAACTCACGGTCGCCTGTCAAGAATTTGTAGCCCTTTGCCTTTGCAAAAACATACCCGACAGCATCGAAAAACGAGAAGTTTTTTGCTGTGCTTGCACACCTGAACTTTACGGCCTCTTTAAGCAGTTCCTTAGAGACAGATTGAGAATTCGGGCTCATGATTCTAAACCAGTACTCAGCTGTTTGTTCATCATATTCTCTCAAAATCACACCATAGAACTCTGCTAATGTTTCATCTGTAATGACAAATTCCTCTCTGTTGAATTTTGTAAATTTTGGGTTGTCATTTGCGATTTCGACAAGCGCATAAGTATCAAAACAAAGCATAAGGCAATCACCAGTATTTGCTTTCCAGTTCCTTCCTCGATTCCCTTAGCAACTGCTCAGTTGGCTTCTTGAACTTGAGTGCCCCTGAAAGTTCCTGCAGCGCTGTTTTTTTGCCTTTTTTTTCTATCTCCACAAGCACCTCTTCACCTGCCTCAATATTCTTCTCTCTAGCAATCTCTTTAGGTATTATCAAACCTATTGAATTGCCCCACTGCTTTGTCTTAACAACAATCATGTATAACTTAAAAGTATAACTGTTATTTAAGGGTTACGTTTTTTCATTGCTTCAGAGCTGTCAAAAATAGGCAACAACATTTCTCCTTATTCCCGCTAAGCTTACTTCGTCACGAACTCAACGCCAGGCAGCCCCTCGAACTCACTGTCGCCGGTAACAAACTGTAACTTGTTCTTAAGCGCGCAGACATACCCAATACAATCTGCTGTTGAGAACTCCTTTGGCTTGTTTTTCAGCCGGAACTTGTTGGCATCAAAGATTACACTGAGGTCAAATTCAACCACACTTACTGCCAAGCTCTCAGTGATTTCTATAGCTCTTGGGTCGTGTTTTTTTATGAGGTAATAATGAATCTCAATCAGGTTCAACTTTGTGATAGAAAAATCCGTATCGTTATAATGGTCGAATTTAGGATTACCTTCAAGCATTTCTATGAGTGCATAACTATCAAGAAAGTGCTGCGACATCGAATTACAACTCCTTGCCCCACAATTCCTTCTTCAGCTCGTCTTTTGTTTCCTGGACAGGCCTCCCTGTCTTCAGGGTTCCGAAGAATTTAGCAAAAGGATGCCTCACAAGTTTGACTTCCAGGCTTACTGGCTTGTCTGCCTCAATACCTTCTCGTTCAACAACTTCCCTGGGTATGATTACACCTATCGAATTTCCCCATTTCTTTGTCATAACGGTTACTGCCATTTTCGCTCACCTTCCAATAAAGTATAACTATTATGCTTAAAGTATAACTGGTATTAAAAGGTTGCGATTTGCAGTGTTGAAGCTGCCAAAAAGGACGAAAGTGGGTTACGGGAGAGAATTTTTCGAAATTAGCGGCTGACAAAAAATATTTAAGCTTTGGTGCTCAGCTTCTTTTTATGGCTGATAATAGGGCAACTCAGGAGCGTACTAATGCTGCCATATTCTGTTTAGGTGCTGGTACTCTTGCGATTGCCATTGGCGGAAGTGGTTGGCTTGCGTTTAATGCTCAGCTTCAGCCAATAAGGCAAGAGATTACTAATCTTGAAGGCCAGATACGCAACCAGGAAGCAGCCTATGCTCCCCTTAATTCTGAAGTTAGTGCCTATTGGGAGGGGCTTGTTGCTGGCCGTGCTGCAGCAGGTAGAGCCGGGCAAACAGTTGGTGAGCAAATAAGTGCTTACTGCACAATGTCTGCCCTTTTTCCTCAAACAACACTGCCTCGAGACAAAGAATTTTGTGCAAAGGTTAACGTCTCATCTGAAATGGCTTCCAAACTGGAAACTGGAAAAATGCAGTTGGGTTATGCGAAGGGAGACCTTGACTTAGCTCAAGGTTATAGAATGGCGTGGGGAGTTGGGTTACTTGTGGGAGCTACATTCAATCTTTTAGGGCTAAGTTTTTTGGCAGCCAATTATTTTGAAGCCCGTAAACAGCGCAGGGCAACAGCTTAACATTGCGAGATGCCCAACTGGCCCGTTCAGTAATCAAAACTTGTTCTTATAATGGGTATTAGACGAAGCTTATGAGTGTTTTACCTTTCTAAGACAAAGAAGTACAGCAAAAATGTCAAAAAAAGGCTATAGACAATCAAAGTCAGCAAGTTAAGGGGGGGGGTGACAAGGCTCATAATCCAATCCCACTTTTTCCGTAGGTAAATGGTTAAAATACCAGTGCCTACAATACCCCATGCTTTGTAAAATCTGTCGCTATCAATTTTAAACATTTGTCACCGTCTCCTTTTGAACCTAACTTGATGTCGTTGTATAGATTCTATTTATACCTTTCCAAAAATAGCCAGAAACCGCCTCTTTGCCACCTTACGCGGCTAAAACGTGATAGTTATCCTGTTCTTGCCTTCGGGATGCACCATGACAGTCTGGCCTTTCTGAAGGTTGACAAACTCTGCAACCCGCTTAAAGGCTTACTCCTTCCAAACGCCTGGATCCTGGTTTATGCCCTGGGAGGCAATATACATGTTATCTTCATAGAAGTAATAACCTGTACCAAAATTAACAAAAGTTTTATCCCCTTCACCCCCAACTCCAAACTTAACTCTTTGGATAGCGTTGTTAGGGCTAGTGGTTGCAGCTACTGCTGAGGCGTACGTAAGCTCACGAAGCGTGCCAGGAAGGGTACTGTCGTTTAAATCAGTGATAATTAACTTCTGAGCGCCGCCCTGCGCAGGAATAAAGGCCCGCAAAGAGACCCAAGTTCCTGTTGGAATCTTGATGAACTCAGTGGAATTTCGGTTTTGATAAAGCCTCAATTCATTTCGTTTGTTCATTTGTGCAGCATAGAGGTTCTTAAGCCCTCCTCCGACTCCGAGAATTTCCGCTCCTTTGGTTGCCGAGGCGTTAATGGCTTGCGGAAAATAAAGCAGCGTTCCATACCAGCAATCTCCTGTACACAGGTCATCAACACCTATGGTTTGCTGCCGCGTATCGAGCATGATAAGCCCATGATGATCCCAGCTAGTCTTGTTTACTGGCAGTGTAGGATAGGACGGATGCTGATTCAGCTTAACCATCTTTCCGCGTTCGGGGAAGAGACTATCTGTGACGATGTAAAGCTCCGATTCATAAACGAGGTTGCCTGGGTTACCAACATACACGCCATTATTAGCATTGCACGTAATCCCATCACCTGTCTTGTACTGGTTGGGCGGCTGTGGAAACGGATTATAGTGGTGACAATTCCAAGGGTAAGTCTGCTCAGGTAGTACAGTGTACGTATCAAGATTTGCCTTTCTGGTGAAATTAATCGGGCCTGGCGGAAGAACTGGCGGCGGTGGAATAGAAACTGATACGCTACTGCTTGCTTGGGCGGAAAGCTGAGGCGAAGCAGTGTCAAAAGCCTTGACAGTCCACGTATGGGTGCCGTTGTCCGCGCTGGTGACAGGCCAAGTGTAAGTGTGAGGGTTGATGCTGGAAGCATCAGTTGACTGTAGGAAGCCATCCCTCCAGAATTCAACTTGGCTAATTCCAGCATTATCGTTAGCAATGGCTTCTATTATGTTATTCCGTGCTGATGTGTATTCTGAACCATCAAGTGTGTTGTTACTACTCACCGTTGGAGGGGTGATGTCCAACTGTACTGGCCCGCCAGAATCGTCTGTAGTAACATTCAGCCTAGCTCTGATAAACCTTACTTCACTGTTAGTTCCATTTGTTTTGAACCAGGTTATCAC
>ORMF011729368.1_pt1 | contig 16345 bp, 10 predicted proteins | sample 1779871 | NCBI WGS metagenome assembly ORMF01 (sample SAMEA104232316, study PRJEB22302) | groundwater metagenome | biome: forest; feature: aquifer; material: groundwater | place: USA | collected 2011-08-07 | depth 5.4 m
CGCCGCCTCCGAGCGGGTTCCTCGGCGTAGTCACGGCGCGATATGCCGGATGCTCCCTGAGGCGCCGTCTCAGCTCCCCAACGATGTACTCCTGCGTCACTTTTCGTTCGCCAGGCGGCAGCGCGAATCCGTAAAAGTGCACGTGCGTCACGCGTTGCTGAATCGCCGGCTGGAGCACCGCGACTCCTTCGATGCCTTTCAGCTCTTCGTGCAGCTGATGCACGATTTCGGTCGTCCCTTCGAGCGAGGTCCCTTCCGGCATGTCCATGTGAATGGTCCATTCGCCCATGTCTTCCTCTGGCACGAAGGTCCGTCCCACCATCCGGTTCAGACCGAACGTCGTCAGGAACACGGCAACCGACACCCCAATCACGATGGCGGAATGGTCGAGGGCCCAATTGACCCACCCCGTATACCAGTTGTCCAGCCAGTGGAAGAATCCGTGTTCCTTCGTCTTGTGATCGGCTTCCGCGTCCGCAAGCTTCAGGAATCGCGAGCTCAGCATCGGCGTCAGCGTAAAGCTGACGAGCATCGAGACCATGATCGCGCACGCCATGGTCAACCCGAACGGATAGATGAACCGCCTGGCATAGCCGGTCATGAAGGCGACCGGCACGAAGATGACGACGAGCGACAGCGTTGTCGCCATGACGGCCAGCGTCACTTCGCGCGTGCCCTGGATCGCCGCTTCGAACGGCGTGCAGTTCTCCTCTTCGATGTACCGGAAAATGTTCTCGAGCACGACGATGGCATCGTCGATGACAATTCCAACAGCGAGCGTAATGCCGAGGAGCGTCATGTTGTTCAGCGTAAAGCCCATCACCCGCATCAGGGTGAATGTCGCAACGATCGACGCCGGAATCGCGAGCGCCGAGATGATCACCGCCCGGATGTTGCGGATGAAGACCATCACAACGACCGCCGCGAAGAAGCTACCCCACAGCAGATGCTCCTCGAGCGAGGCCACCGACGCGTAAATGAACTTCGAATCGTCGCGCGTAATGGTCAGATGCGCCGCGCTCGGCAGACCGCGCTGAATCGATCTGAGCTTCTTCTTCACGCCCTCGACGACTGAGACGGTGTTCTCGCCGACGGCCCGCACGACCTCAAGGGTGACCGCGGGCTCGCCGTTCAGCCATGCGGCGCTCGTCGGCCGCTCGAACGAGTCTTCTGTGTGGCCAATGTCCGACACGCGGATCGGCGTGCCGTTCCGCGTGGCCACAACGATGGCGTTGAAGTCTCCGGTCGCGTCAACGCGGCCCAGCGTCCGCAGCAGCAGTTCCCCCTTCCCCTGCTCGACCGTGCCACCGGGTATTTCCACGTTCTCGGCGACCACGGCGTCGCGCACGTCCGTCACCGACAGCCCGTAGGAGTTCAGCTTCTCGGTGTCGATGACGACGTGGATCTCGCGGGCACGCCCACCTGACAACTGGACTTCGCCGACCCCGTTCACCGATTCAATGGCGCGCTTCACCTGCTTGTCCGCGATCTCGGTGAGCGTCCGCAAGCTCATCGAATCGGACGAGACGACGACGGTCATCACCGGGTCGGTGTCGGGATCGACCTTCGTGATGATCGGCGGCAACATGCCTGGCGGCGTGTAGCGGAGCGCGCTCGCGACTTTCTCCCTGACGTCGTTGGCGGCGTCATTGATGTCACGCTCGAGGACGAACCTGATGGAGAGCGACCCGCGCCCCTGCGTGATCTGGCGCCCCTGCATCTCATCGATGCCGGCGATGCTGCTGAGCGCCTCCTCCATCGGCATGATGACGGAGGTGGCGATTTCGTCCGGGCTGGCACCTGGCAGCCGCAGCAGCACGTTCACGGACGCGGGGTCGGCTTTCGGGAACAGATCGACGCCGAGATCCCGAAACGAAAAGATGCCGAGCACCACGAGCGACATCACCAGCATCGTGGCGAACACCGGACGGCGGACACAGAGTTCGGACAGCATGGACCCTTTCAGTGCGCAGCGTCGATCGACGGACCCGTTGTGACCTTGAGACCATCCGCGAGCCGCTCGATATCGCTCGTCGCGACGCGGTCACCCGCCTTCACACTCCCTATAATCTCAACCCGGTCCCCCGCGCGATCGCCGACTTTCAACTCCCGCGCCACGAGCCGGTCGCCCTGCACGAGGAATGCCCGATACACGCCGTAGCGGTACTGCAGTGCAGCAGCAGGCAGCGTCAAGACGTGATCGACTTCGGCGGTTTCGATCCGAACGCGCGCGAATGTGCCCGGCTTGAGCAGGGCGTCGCCATTGGGCACGAGCGCCTCGAACGGAAACGCCCGGGTCGCCGTGCTCACCGCCGGACTGATGCGGGAGATCTTCCCCGTAATGTTCTTCCCGGGATAGGCGTCGACCTGCAACACAACAGACTGCCCGACCTTGATCCACGGCACCTGTTTTTCCGGAATCTCCGCGGTGACCTTCAACGGGTCGACACGGACGACGCTCATCACCGGCGTCTGGCTCTTCACGAATTCGCCCAGCGAGACCCATCGCTTCTGCACGTAGCCCTCGAAGGGGGCACGGATGATCGTGTCGCGGAGCTGGCGCTCGGCCAGCCTCACAGACGCGCTCGCGGCGTCGATGTCGGCCTGAAGGTTCTTCGCGTTCTGGAGCGCCGAGTTGCGGCTCGCCTCCTTGGACCGCAGCGCGGCGTCGGCGTCGTCGAGCGTCTGCTTCGGCACGAGGTTCCGTTTGTTCAGCTCCTCGGCACGGTCGAACGCCTGCTTCGCCTGCTCGAGCTCGGCCTGCACCTTTTGAACGTCAGGGGTCTGCTCGATCGGCGGCAGCTTCTGCGGATCGGACGCGCCGTACCTGGCGAGCGCACTCGCCAACGCCGCTCGCCGCAGATCCGCGTTGTATTGCAGCTTTTCGCGATCGAGCTCCACGAGCACCTGGCCAGCCTGCACCCGATCGCCAAGATCGGCCGAGAGCCGGCTCACGCGCCCCTCGGCTTCAGCCGACACGATGACTTCGTCCACCGCCGCCAGCGTGCCAACGACCTCGGCTGCGCGAGAAATCACATCCTGGCGAACCGCCTCGGTCTTCACGGCCTTGGCCGCCTCGTCTCGGCTGCGGGCCTGCGCCGGCTTCGAATTGGTGCAGCCAACCGAGCCGCACAGGCCCACAAATAGGATGCATAGGGGAACGTGGACACATCGGGAAAATCGATTCAGCATACTGGTCACGAGATCAGCCGGCACTCCTGCTTGGGCCGTCGACGCCCGCCAAGCATCCTACCATCGAGCGTCCACCCGTCGAAAGACGGCGGCTGAACGTCGGCAGCAACTGCAACGCGTGTCGGCTGGGCAAGGCCAGAGCAAGAGACCCGATATTCCGTGAATAGGGGCCTACTTCGGTCTCATCATGATGGGATTGGTAGCCCGCCAAAGGCGCCAAGAACGCGGACTTCCAACAGGCTCTCGAACGGCGCCCGCCGGCTACGGCGCTTCCACGCGAATTGTTCGCGCGCCGGCGTTGTTGTTTTCCTGAGCCTCCGAAACGGCGCCATCCGCGTCGGCCAGCGCGATCACGTAATAGTACGCGGGAGCCGTGCCCGCAGGAATGGTGACCAGCGTCGAGCCGGTACTCGACGCGCCCGCCGCAAGGGCCGGCACCGTCCGGCTTCCGGTCAGTTCGACATCGTTCGCATCGAACGAGATGTTCGTAGACAGAAAGAATCTTGTGGTCGTTGCAGCCGAGGCATCGCCGCCCTGGTTCACCACGACATCCGTCACGGACACGGTGGACCCCGCGGTAATCGTGAAGGCGACCGACACGCTCGAAATTGTGAGGTCCGGGCCCACCGCAATCGAGCGCGCCAGCGTGTTATTGGCTTCCTGGCTCTCCCCGACGGCGTTGTCGGCGTCGGCCTTGGCAATGACGTAGTAGCTGCCCACAGCGAGCGACGATGGCAGCGTGACAGTCGTGGATCCGCTGCTGCTGACACCGGCGGCGAGAGCTGGCACGGCACGGCTGCCAGCGAGCAGCGTATCAGTCGCATCGAGCGACGCGTTGGTCGACAGGTAGAACCGCGTGACAGACGCGGCGACATCGCCGCCTGCCTTGTTCGTGGTCGTGTCGCTGACAACGATCGACATGCCAGCGCCGCCTTTGGACGGCACCGTCAACGCGGATACGACGAGGTCCCCACCGATCGCGATGCTCCGCAGCGCCGTATTGTTGTCTTCGTTGGTTTCGAGCGCAGCACCATCGGCGTCGGCCTTCGCGAAGAGGTAATAGCTGCCCGCGGCCACGGTCGAAGGGATCGTCACGGTCGTCGAACCAGTGCTGCTTGCCCCTGCGACAAGGCTCGGAACGGCGCGGCCACCCGGCAGCAACGTATCAGACCCGTCCAATGACGCGTTGGAGGAGAGATAGAAGCGCGTTGTCGAGGCCGCCACAGTCCCTGCTCCCCGATTCGTCGTAGTGTCACTGACGACGATCGCCGATCCGGGTCCTGCGTTAGCCGGTACGGTGAGCGCCGAGACGATCAGATCGCCTCCGATCGCGATATAGCGCGATGCCGTGTTGTTGGTTTCCCGCGTCTCCGGAACGGTCTCGTTGCCGTCCGCTTGGGCGATCAGGTAGTAGCCACCCGTCGCAAGCGTTGACGGGATGGTAATGGACGTTGCCCCGGTGCTGCTGGCGCCGGCGGCGAGGTCCGGCACGGCGCGATCGGCCTGCAGCCACGTCGCGGACGTGTCGAGCACACTCTTGATTGAGACGTAGAACCGCGTCACCGAGGGAGGCACCGATGCGCCTCCTGAATTGGTGACGGTATCGCTTACAACGATCGTGGAGCCAGCACCCGCCGCGGAAGGCGCCGTCAACGATGAGACGATCAGATCGCCGCCAATCTGAATGAGCTTCGAGCCAGTGTTGTTCGATTCCAGAACTTCGAGCACCGTGTTGTCGGCGTCGGCCTTCGCGATGATGTAGTAGCTGCCCGTTGCGACCGTCGATGGAATGACGATGGAGGTCGAACCGGAGTTCGTGGCACCTGCCGCCGCGCCGGGCACGGATCGGCTTGGCGACAGCAGGAGGTCGGCCGCATCGATGCGCGTGTCAGTCGAGAGATAGAACCGGGTTGTGGTGGGGCCCGCTGCGCTCCCTCCCACATTCTTGACGGTATCAGTCATGAGAATCGCGCTGCCGGGCGCACCCGCGGACGGCCCCGTCACCGATACCACGAGGTCGGGACCAACCGTCAGCAGCCGCACCATCGTGTTGTTCGACTCGAGTGTCTCGACTTCCACGTTGTCTGCGTCGGCTTTCGCGACGATGTAGTAGGTACCGACCGCTGTATCCGAGGGAATGTCGATCGACACCAGAGCGGTGCTGACGCCACCAGGCGCGAGCGCCGGGACGGCCTGAATCCCGTTCAGCGGGACGTCGCTCGTATCGATCGCTGAGTTATGGGACAAATAGAAGCGCGTCGTCGTCGGGTTGGCGATGCCGGCGCCCTGATTCCTGATCGTGCTGGAGACGGCAAGGGTCGATCCCGCATCTGCCGACGAGGGAACCGTGAGGGCGGACACGATGAGATCGGACGGTACTTTTGGGGTCGCCGAGGCTTCGTTGGAGTCGCCGCTTTCGCCGAGCGTATTGGTCGCCGACACCACGTAGTAGAACGTCGTGTCGTTGACGACGGTCGTGTCGGTGTGGGTCTTCCCCTTCACCCCGGACGCGATGAGCGTGTAGGGGCCTCCGGCGGCCAGGCCGCGCTTGACGTTGAAACTCAAGGCGCCCGCCGCACCGGTCCACGTGAGCGTGACCTTGCCGTCGCCTCCGAGCGCAGCAAGGTCGGTCGGAGCGGCCGGTGGCGCACTGCAGGATCGGATGGCGCTGTTCACATCGAGGCGACCGCCTGTCACAGTCATCGATGCCAGCGACGGCACCGGCTCGATCGTGCTCAGCAAAGTGTCCTTCAACGCCGCGGTGTCAAGCGCGCATTGCGACAGCACGAGCGCTGCGCCGCCCGACACATGCGGGGTCGCCATTGAGGTTCCACTGAGAAAACCGTAGGTGTTGTCGGGGGTGGTGGAAAGGATGTCGGCGCCGGGAGCTCCCAGGTGAACCGACAACGCACTGTAGTTCGAGAACCACGCCAGGTCGTCGGTATTCGTGGTCGCCGCAATCGAGAGCACGTTTGGCGCGTCGTAGCTGGCGGGATAGGTGGGCAGAATGTCGTTGCTGATCGAGTTGTTGCCGGCAGCAGCGACAAACAGCATGTCGCTGTTGTTGGCCTCGTTGATCTCGTCGAGCAGCGCCTGCGAGAAATCCGTGCTGCCCCAGCTTGCGGAAAGCACGCGAACATTGGCGCCCAAGGTCGGTGCGAACGCCTGCTTGGCTTGAATCGCAAACTCGATGCCGGCGATGGCGTCGGCGACCGTTCCGCTTCCGCTCGAGTCCAGAAACTTGATGCCCATCAACTGCGCGATCCAGTTCACGCCGACGACGCCGATGCTGTTGTTCCCCGTCGCGCCAATCGTCCCCGACACGTGCGTTCCGTGCCCCTGGTCGTCGCGGGGGTCGCACGTCAGAAGGATGGCGTTGAATCCGTGGGTCCCTGCCGGACACGTGATCGTCCTCCCTTGAATCGTCACCTGAAACGGCGATGGCGCTGACCACACATTGGCTTCGAGATCGGGATGGGTATAGTCGATGCCGGTGTCGACGACGGCGACGACCTGCGCGGTGGAGCCGAGCGACACGTCCCAGGCGGGCAGGGCGTGGATGTCCGCTCCAGCTACGCCGGGCCAGCCGCCGTTCACGGATTGGCCGGTGTTTCGAAGACCCCACAGTTGCGGAAACGCCGGCTCATTGGGATCGGCCAGCACGCGAACGATGTAGTTCGGTTCAGCGTAGAGAAGGCCTGGATGACCCGCGAGCCGCTCGAGCAGAGCCGTCACGGAGAGCGAGCGCGATTGAAGGCGGCGTACGCCCGTTCGTCCGACCGGCTGCATCGAATCGGCGTCGGCGAGACTTCGGATCGCGTTCGCCTGGTCCAGCCGCACGGCATCACGAAGCTTGACCAGCACCTCCCCTGCGACGGCGTCACGGCCGTTGAGGCGCTCCACGCCCCGGCCGGCCGGGCGCTGGGCGTGTGTCGGCACTGGCCTGGACAGCAGCAGCGTGGTGAACGCAGCGAACAACAGCGTCACCTTCGTCGACATGCGACTCATGTGTTCCTCCGCCGAGCGATTGGGTGCGACAAGTATCAGTTACGGAACTCGTCGTCTTTTCACAGAACCGTCCTCGCCTTCACAGAACCTTGTGATGAGCGTCGACCTGGTCGGAGCTCATCAGAGCTCGGAAGTGGCGCTCTGCGAACGGGATGGAGCGCATCCAGCAGTGCCATACCGGGCCTCCGGCCGAACATCGCGCCGGGGAGCCGCGGCGCGGCGTGGCGTTGGTGCCAGATGAGTGCCAGCAGATGCGTGACCGACGTCTTCAGATTGAGCGCGCGATTCTTCGAGTGCGAGGGTACGCCGCGCTGGCGCCTCTCCCAGCCGTAAGGTCGGCCATCGGATCGAACACCGAGGTCCGTTGGATGGTCGCAGGGCGCGATGCGAAACCGCCCACCGTCCACGAATACTCCCGCACGAGAATCTCCGGCCCGAGCGCATGGCACCCAGCGTGTGCGCGACCGGATCGCGAGCGGGCCCTGCATGATCTGCAACGCAACGTGACCCGCCACCCTGCAATTTCTGCAGCAATGTCACGTCGCCCGCGAACAACCTGACGAAATCAATCGGATTTAATCCGGCATGCGGCGTGCTAACTGACGGTTCGACGATGGTAGACTTGCCGACTGCTGGGAGCGAAGGTGGAACGATGGCGGACCGAATCGACAACCTCACGAAGCGTGTGGTGGGGCTCGAGCAGAAAGTGGACTTACTGTCGGGTACGGTGACAGCGCTGTCGGGTACGGTGACAGGGCTATCGGATACGGTAACAACGCTATCGGGTACGGTAACGACGCTATCGGGTACGGGAACGACGCTATCGGGCACGGTTACAACGCTGTCAAGTACGGTAACGACGCTGTCGACTGCGGTGGACACGCTCTCGACGCGCGTGGACACGCTTTCAACGTCTGTGGACCAGCGATTTGACGACGTACAGGCCGCTCTTGTGGAGCAGCGGGAGTACACCGAGTTTGCCAGCTCGCGCCTCGAAGCAAAGCTCGAAGCAAGGATGGATGCCGGCTTTGCACGTGTGGATGCCAATACCACGCGCCTCGAAGCGAAGGTAGACGCCGGTTTTTCCCGCATCGAGCGCAAGCTGGATCAGTTCATCGACGTGCAGCTCGAGACGAACCAGGTGGTGGACCGCCGCCTGCGCGCGTTGGAATAGACGTCGATCGAGGCGTCGAGCAACGCCCGGAACCAATCTAGCTCACTCATGCACGCGAGCCCGAACAGGGCTGGTCATACGCCCGAGTTTCGCCGGCACGGCGACACGATGACGGCGCTGTCGACAACGATCACGCGCGGTCCTGAGTGACATGGCGACGCGCAACGCGGGACGCGGACGCCAATGGGACGCGGACGCGGCGGACGCGAACGACGACGGGGAACGTATCCCATTCTGGTAGGATTCGCCCCGGGGGAGATCGACCATGAGCCGACTCTGGACGGGCGTCGTGCTGGCCACGGGATGCGCCGCGGCTGTTGGCCTCGGTTCCACGATCGCAATTGGGCAGACGTCGAAAGCGGCCGTCGACGTCCACGTCGCGGCCGCGAAGAAGGCTGCCGGCGCCAACTGGGAGGGCGTGTTCAACCGGGTCTGTCAAATGGCCAGTCCACCGGCAGCGCCCGCGGCCACCGGGCGGGGTGGGGTCCAAGCACCACCGCGCCAGGCCGGACCGCCGGACCGCGCCACGTGGCACGCAGAACCTGCGAAGGTGTTCGACAACCTGTACTTCGTCGGCCAAACCGAGTACTCCGCCTGGGCAGTCACCACCTCCGACGGGATCATCCTCGTCGACACGATTTACGACTATTCGGTCGAAGACGAGGTCGCGGGCGGACTCAGGAAGCTCGGGCTCGATCCCACCACAATCAAGTACGCCATCGTCAGCCACGGACACGGCGACCACTCCGGCGGCGCGAAGTTCCTGCAGGACACGTTCGGCACGCGCATCGTCTTGTCAGCGGCCGACTGGGATCTGCTCGACCGCAGCAGCGGCGCGAAGCCCCGTCGCGACATGGTCGCGACCGACGGCATGAAGCTCACGCTGGGCGACACGACGCTCACGCTCTACATCACGCCGGGCCACACGCTCGGTACGATCTCAACCCTCATCCCGGTGAAGGACAAGGGACAACCGCATCTCGTCGCCGAGTGGGGCGGCACGGCCTTCAACTGGATGAACAACTCGGCGGCCTATATCACATCCGACCGGCCCGCGACGTTCTGGTTCGATACCTACATCGCGTCGGCGCGACGCTTCCGCGACATCGCCGCCCGAGAAGGCGCGGACGTGGTCATCGCCAACCACACCATCTTCGACGGGTCGAAGACGAAGATTCCCGCGCTCGCCGCCCGCAAGCCCGGCCAGGCGAACCCGTACGTCGTCGGCAAGGAAGGCGTCATTCAGTACTTGACCACGGTTGAGGAGTGCGCGCAGGCCGGCCGCGCGCGTGTCTCGCCGTAGTCGAGCGCGCGTCTGGAAGCGCTACTTCTTCAGCTCGTCGTAGATCGCCGCGACCGCGGCCTTGACGCGCTCGTTCTTGTAACCGGGATACTTGCCCATCAGATCGATCGAACTGCCTGCCTCGTCCGCGCTCTTCCCAGCCTTGATCGCCATCTGGGTGGCCGCGAGCAAATCGGCACTGAACCGCTGATACTGCTGCAAGTCGGCCCGCGTCGTGACCGGATTGTGCCCCGGGATAACCGTGTCGAAGTCTTTCACCCCCGCCAGGAGCTTGGCGAGCGTCTTCGGATGCTCGACGCCGCTCCCACCATTGGCCCGATCGTAGAAAGCCGCATCCTTCCACGGGAACATGTCGCCGGCGTGCAGCACGCGCAGCGCCGGGTAGACTACGAACGTGTCGCCGTTCGTGTGCCCCGCTCCAAAGTAGTAAAGCTCGACGCGATCTTTACCGCTTCCGACCGTCATCTTGTCCTTGTACGTGCGCTTGGGCAGGAACGACGCCTTGTCACCTTTGAAGGCGTCCATCTTCATCATGTTCGTCTTGGTGTTCTCCTGCGCCACGATGTCCACCGACGCTGGGAACCCCTCATTGCTGCCGGTGTGATCCCCATGAGTGTGCGTATTGATGATCGTGGTGATCGCTTTGTTGGTAACAGCCTTGATCCTCGAAATGATGTCCGGTCCATAACCCGCCAGCTTCGTATCAACGACGATGACGCCGGCGTCGGTGACAAGGACACCGACGTTGCCGCCGGTGAACTCGGGCCGGGGCGCCGGACTCGAAGCCATGATGACGTAGAGGTTGTCCTTGACCTTCTGCAGGTCTGGCAGCGTCGCGCGCGGCGGCTGTTGCTGTCCCGCCAGAGACACGGAGAGCGCGCCGGTGGCCATCAGCGCGCCGAGAACCATTACTCGTCTCATGAATCCCTCCACATTGCTTATCGGGTATCAGGCTCATCAGGCCTATCGGGTCTCGCGGCTGAAGCCGTTGGCCCACTGCTCTTCCATTCGTTTCATCACCGCGGGCGCGTCCGACGACAGAAGATATCCGCCCTTCACGAGCGCGTCCATCACCTTCTGTGCTTTGGCGACGTAGGCGTCGCGTGAGGGATAGCGTTCCTCCACCGACAGGCGCGGATCGCGGGTAGCGTCGCGTTCCGCTTTGGTCCGCGCCAGAGGGACACGCGAGCCGAGCAGCGACACCAGCTGGTCAGTGCCGCCAATCGAGGCGTTCCGAAAGTTCCAGCCGGTGTACGTGGCCATCGGCACCAGCAGCTCCGCGGTGCGCACGCCTGCGCGCTCGTTGCCGTCCGTATCCACCTGCGGCACGAGGAACGGAAGTTCGTTCTCGCCATGTCGCACCGCTGGGATGCTCCGCGGCGATTGAGCCGTCGGGACCGCTGGGAACGCCACGTTGTTCGACGGTACCAGCGTGCCGTCCGACAACCTCGGATACTGGCTCGCCGGCGGGGCTGCCCCCTTGCGCACCCACTGCTCCATCGCCACCATCAGCGCACGCAGCGTCCACGAGTACTCGAGGGGGTTGTCGGGCTGCTGTCCTTGCGCGACGCGCGTCGGGAAAGGCGCCGGTCCGTGCTGCGAGCCGGCGAGGAAGTACACCCGGGTCGTGTCTGGCAGCGCGAGGTCGGACTTTCCGTCGGGGCTGGTGTGCACGAGCGCGGCAGAGCGTCCGCCGCCCCAGTACTCGACCGATGTATTCGTGAAGAACGTTTTTGGCTGGTGCTGCCGCGAGCGCTCGTTCTCGAGCAGACCTTCAGTCCGCCCGCTGATCGGATCTCGCGTGGCCTGGTTGGCAAATGGGAAGGCCGTGGCGGTGAACATCGACAGCGATGTCGGAGTTGCGCCCCGTTCGTTCAGACTCAGCCGCGCCGCACCCGCAATGTGCGCCCAAACGGCGTCGAACACCTGCCGGCCCTTCTCGTCGGTATTGAACCCATAGTAGAGAAAGGTCCGCAGGAACCGGCCGCTCTGCGACGAACCGAACGCTAGCGTGTAGCGCGACCGGACGACCGCGTCTGGCGCATGCTTGATCCAGGCCGTAACGTCGCGAAACGCGGCCATACCCAACCCGGCGATCGGCAAGCTCTTCGCGCGATACGAGAGCTCGTACGTTCGCCCAGCCTGGAAACCACCATTGAGCGTGACGGTGTTGCCATCGAGCGTCCAACGCGCCCGGTCAATCTTCTGCGCAGGCCCAAACGGGCCATCGCGAACCACGAGCGTATTTTCCGCCGAAGCGGGGTCGAGCGGCGTGTAGCCGGCAAGGTCGGTCGCGGTCTGACGCTCCGCGGCATCGTTCGGCGTGAGGGCGCCGCGGACAATGTCGGTGATGCCGTGCGCGGCGGGTACGTCGATACCCATCGCGCCGCCTTGCCGCCGCACGTCGAACTCCCAGCCGACCCAGACGAGCGTGAAGCCCTGGCGCATCAGAAATCCGTCGCCCAGATCCGCGTCGGTCGCAGGGTCGGCGGTGCCGCCGCCGTTGAACCTGCCGAGCACGAGCTTGCGTCCGCGATTGAGAACTTCGACGAGCGCCATATCATTCGACCGGGACGCATCCTTGGGCCGAAGGATGTATAGATCGGCTTGAAACTCGACGCGCCCCGCCGCATTTGCGGGCGCCTTGTCGATGTCGGCAATCACGCGGTTGCGCGGGTCTTTCGGATCGACCGCGAAGTGCACGACGCCGAGGATCTTCTCGTATCCCGACGCGCCGACATCCGCACGCGTCGTCACGTCTACGCGGAGCACCTCCGCGCCGAGGCGGGACACAAAGCTCAACACGACGAGTACGGCGAGGCCAAGCCGGCAACCGGAGCATGTGAGCGTCATGCGGCGCAGTATAGCGCGTTGGTCTGCTCACAAGCACAGGGGCGCACCCGGTAATCATTCCTGAACCCACCATGCCTGCTCCGCCACTAATCGGCCCTGCCCGGCCGAGCAGACCCGCCGCCATCAAGACGTCGCACGGCCATGGCCGCGCGCTCCCGGCGGATCTCTTGCGGGACGCCTCGCGCCGACTCGGCATCATGTCACTCCTCGCCGCCGTGCTGCGGCGGTGGCGCGGTCGCTCGCGGCCATCGTGGTCCATCCATGGGGGGAGACACAGGCCCCAGACTGGTGGAGAACAAACCGGCCGGCGTAGTGCGTCTCCGTGGCACGTGAGTTGCTCGATCTTCTGCTGACGCCACCGGGTTCGAAGACCGGTCGACGCGGAGGTGTTATGGAGTCACTGCGTGAACTGCTCGCCACGGACCACCAGCGAACGCTTGCGTTTTTCCTTGTCGCGCTTCAGGACGTTTGCGAATCCCCGGTCGACCGCCAGGAGCTGCTCTACAACGCGAGCGTGCTTGCGCACTACGCCCAGGTGTCGATCTGCGCCGCGTCCGACATACCGGCGCCCGCGAGCCTCACCACGGTCTTCGATCACTTCGTCTACGACACGACTCTTCTGCACGACAGCTCCATGATGGAAACCGCCGGCGCCCAGTGTCTGCTGCTGGCAGGATTCTTCGAGGATCAGATGCGACAGCGGCACAACATCCGCTGGTATGCCACGCTCGGCGCGAGTTTTTTCAGCCGCGCGGCGATTCTGGAACCCTCCCTCCACAAGGCACAACTGCTCGATACGCTCGCCCGGGGGTTCGAACCGTGGCGCCGGCGCCACGCGCGCCTGGGCCGCGAGCTTCGCGACCGGCCGTACCTCCTCGTTCCGCCTGCGCCGCCGACAGTGATGTAGGGCGCCGACCATCCCGGGATGGGCGTCGCCTCATCACGACCATGCGCCGGGCGGACACGAACATATTCGTAAGTGGACGACGAAACGGTAATCCGCGAACGTCCGTTCGACCCGAAAATGCGGCAGGATTGCGCCAACGAAGGTGGTATCGGTGTTGCCTCGCAGGGGCCGCAAAGGACCGGACCATGATCATCGAGGCCATTGCCAGATTTGCCTGTGCTCACCGATACATCGCCCAAATGGCGTGCATCGGGCGTCCCGACGCCGGGGACGCCGGCACCATCGACCGGCTCCTGCTCGTCTGCGAACGCTGCGGGCATCGCGCCGAGCAATTGCCGCTTCCACGGGACACCTCCTTCGGGCGCGTGATCGCGTTTCCTTCAGCATCGGTGAGCCGCAAATTCGCGCCTCAGGCGTCCAGTCGGTACCCGGATCCACCGCCACTGCTATCCGCGTAGGAGGGCCGCCGTGGGCGTATTTCGGCACCCGCATCTCACTCGCGGCGTCATCCGCACACCGCAAGGTGCCTTCACCGTCTCGCGCGGCGTCGTGAGAGTGCCCGACGAGATCGGCGAGTCCCAGGGCTGGCAGCGCTTGGACGCCGAGGATCATCAGCACCAGTCGGAGACCTCCACCGGAGCTCGGGGGACGTATCCACGCCAAAAAGGCGACCGCTGACCCGCATCGGCCTTTCGATATTCGACTCGACGATTCGCTCCAGACTCGAGCCCGCCGCATTCGAGACGTAGCGACACACCGCTCGGCCGCCGACGCCGACAACGACTTCAGGGACACACAGCTATAATCGGCCGAGACGAGACATGAAGACCCGCAGCGGACCACGCCCGGCAAGTCTGGCATGTCTGCTGATGGCGGGCGCCATGGTGATCACGACCCGCGGGGTTGCAGGCGCGCAGATCCTGCCCGTCGATCCGATCGTGTTCGCGAATGGCGCGATCACCATCGGTGGCGAGGTCTCTGCGTCCATTGGAAGCGACGATCCCGGCTTCTACAACTACACCGACTATCAGTACTCCTCGTTTCGGCGGGTACGCGCGGCGCTGACGGCTGCAGTCAAGACCGGCAGCCACCTGACAATACTCGGCGAGCTACAGGTGCAGAGCACTGGCAGCCCGGAGGCATCCGCGCTCTACGCGCGCTTGCGTCCGTGGACGTCACATGCATTCGATATTCAGGTCGGCCGTATCCCGCCAATCTTCGGCGCGTTTACACGACATACCTACACGTCTGAGAACCCACTGGTCGGATATCCGCTTGGCTACCAATACCTGACCTCGCTCAGGCCCGACGCCGTTCCAGCCAACGCCGACGAACTGCTGCGGATGCGCGGGCGCGGATGGTTGTCGCAGTTCTCAGTCGGCAACCTCGAATTCAAGCATGGCGTCCCGGTGGTGGCGATCTTCAGGTGGGATACCGGCATTCAGGTTCACGCGAGGAGCGATACGCTCGACTTCGCGGCAGCGGTGACTCGTGGCACGCTCTCCAATCCGCTCGTGACGGAGGATAACGAGGGACGGCAGTTCGCCGGACGCCTGGCGGTCCATCCCGTCCCTGGACTGGTCGTAGGCGCATCCGTGGCGCGCGGCCCGTTTCTCGCGACCAGTGCCGTCCGTGCGGCGACCACGGAGGATCCCTCCGCGTTCACGCAGCGCGCGGGAGGGGTCGATGCCGAGTACTCGCACGGCCATTTCCTCGTGCGGGCGGAAACGATCGTCAGTCGTTGGACGCTGCCGGTGGTGGCTGCCCCCTTCATCGATGAGCCACTGTCGGCCTCAGTCATCTCGGTTGAAGGACGCTACAAAATTCTGCCGGGGCTCTATGCCGCCGCGCGGGGAGAGCACCTCGGGTTCAGCACGATCACCGGATCGACCGGACGCAGAACATGGGATGCGCCGGTCACGCGTCTGGAGACTGGCGTCGGCCTGTCGCTGCAACGGAACCTTCTCCTGAAGCTGTCCTACCAATTCGACAAGCGCGATACGACACGTCAGCCCACCAGCCATCTCACCGCGGCGGAGGTCGTGTTCTGGCTTTGATGACCTCCCACGCTCAGCGCTCGCTGGTGGGCGCCCTGGTCTGCCTCGCGGGGCTCGCGATTGTCCCCAAGGTCCCCAGGGCATCCGTGCCGCCCCGAGGCCCAGAAGACGGGTGGATGCTGGCCGCAAACCGCGCGCAGGCGGCCGGACAGCCGAGCGGTGCGATTCGCGGTCGAATCGATCTACCAGCCGACGTCCGGCCGATCCAACGGCCAAACATCTCGGACCTCGGCGGGCCGGCTCATCGCCGCGTGTCAACCCGCCCTCAGGCGGTGCTGTACCTCGAAACGGCGCCTCGCGGCGCCTTCGAGCAGGCGGAGCCTGGCCGCGCGACACTCGATCAGCGGGATGAGACCTTTGTTCCGCACGTGCTCGCCATTACCACCGGCACAGTCGTTGACTTTCCAAACTCGGATCGGATCTACCACAACGTGTTTTCGCTCTCGAAGACCGCCCGCTTCGATCTGGGCCGATACCCAGCCGGACGATCGAGGTCTGTGCGCTTCGACAAACCAGGAATCGTCCGGGTTTTTTGCGAGATCCATTCGCACATGAATGCCTTCATCCTTGTCTTCAGTCACCCGTTCTTCTCGGTGACCGACGAGGAAGGGCGCTATCGAATCGACCGGGTTCCACCTGGTAACTACACCGTGGCGGCCTGGAGCGACCGGGCGTCTTTCGATCCGAGGGCGGCGACGGTCAGCGAGGGCGGCTCGACACAACTCGACTTCACACTCCGATAAGATGACGAAGGTCTTCTCGTCTCTGAGAAACAGGATTTTTCTGGCGAGCGCGCTGCTCGCCGTGCTGTCGATCAGCGTTGCCGTCTACCGCGTCAACGGCCGGGTGAC
>ORMF010950088.1_pt1 | contig 16338 bp, 13 predicted proteins | sample 1779871 | NCBI WGS metagenome assembly ORMF01 (sample SAMEA104232316, study PRJEB22302) | groundwater metagenome | biome: forest; feature: aquifer; material: groundwater | place: USA | collected 2011-08-07 | depth 5.4 m
CCGTGGGCGTCCGGTGTGGCGGAACAGGAACGAGGGTGGTTCATGCCAGCCTACAGTCGATGCCGCCGGGCAAAATGTCAAGTCGGAAAAAAATCCCCTGATTTCACAGGGCTCCGGTCGCCAGCACTCATGGGCCGTGGCCTTTTGCGTTCGATCCACGATTGCTCCTTGCTCGCGGCCAATTGCGGTGATCTTCTCACGCTGCACCGATCCGTTCAAACTGCCGGAGGCAGCAGGTAGCCCAGGGTCCGATCTCCCATCTGCGATCTGAAATCTGAAATCTGCCAACTGTCTGCAGCTCCGATTTAACGCTTCAACGCTTCAACGAACACAGCCTTTCAGCCTTCCTTGGCCCGTGAAGTCTTCGGGCTACTTCACCGGGCAGCGTTTCAGTTTTTCAGGATTTTACCGCTCGGGCCTTTCAGTTTTCAGCGTGTCAGCGTGTCAGCTTTTCAGCGTTTCAGTGTTTCAGCCTTTCAGCTCTCAACTTTGAGCTTTCTGCTTTGAAGAGTGCTTTCTGCTTTCCGCTTTCCAAATTTCTGCTTTTGAAAAGGCCCCTGCCCTCTGACTTCTGACCTCTGTCCTCTGGCTTCTGTCCCCTGCCCTCCGACCTCTGAACCCCAATGCTGGCTCCGTTCAAAGTCTCCGTCATCTTCGGCACGCGTCCGGAGGCCATTAAGCTGGCTCCAGTCATCCTGGCAATGGGAGCCGACTCGGAGTTTGATTGCCGGGTGTGTGTGACGGCACAGCACCGGGAGTTGCTCGACCAAGTTCTCGAAGCCTTTCAGATCGAGCCGGACGTGGATCTTGATCTCATGCGACCGAACCAAACTTTGGGGGGACTGACATCGCGGGCCATCGAGGCGCTGGATGCCTTCCTGGCGAAAGAGAAACCGGAATTGGTCCTCGTGCAGGGCGATACCACAACGGTTTTTTGCGCGACGCTCGCCGCGTTCTACAAACGCATCCCCGTCGGGCATGTCGAAGCCGGCTTGCGGACGGGCAACCTGATTGCGCCATGGCCGGAGGAGGCCAACCGTGTGCTGACTTCGCGCCTGGCAACGCTCCATTTCGCCCCCACGGAGAGCAGCCGCCAGAACCTCCTCAAAGAAGGCGTGGCATCGGAAACCATCTTTGTCACCGGCAGCCCGGTGGTTGACGCGCCCTTCATTGCCTTCGAAAAAGTCTGGGCCAATCCGCCCGCCATTCCGGGCATGCCCGGGTTCCTTCAACCCCCAACATTTAACTCTCAACCGGCCTGTGACACGAATTCCAGGAATTGACACGAACCGAAACACCGAAACACTGATCAACTGGTTTACCGAAACACCTCCTTCGCCTTGCGCCCACTACCCTCAGCCCTCTAGCCATTAGTTGATGCGTCCCACTGCCACAGCAGAGTTGACCCCGCCAAGCCAGCCAGCGGCGAGGGAGGAGAAGGCCAAGAATTCCTACGGCCAGATATTGAGGTCCTCTTCCATCGTCGGCGGGGCACAGGGGATCAACTTACTCATCGGCATGGTGCGCACCAAGCTGGTCGCTGTGCTGCTGGGGCCGTCCGGGGTGGGGTTGGTTGGCCTTTACGTCTCCGCCACGGAACTCGTGGGCACGCTCTCACAACTGGGAATCAATCAGAGCGGAGTTCGCGAGATGGCAGAAGCTCACGGCAGCGGAGATGCCGAGCGGGTCGCGCGCACAGTGAAGACCCTGCGGCGCGCCTGCTGGATTACGGGCCTCTTTGGGTGGCTCCTCACCACCGCGCTTTCCTATCCGCTCAGTCTCTGGACCTTTGGATCAGGTGAGCGGGCATGGGCGATTGCGATCCTGGGTGCAACGCTGTTGCTCGGCGCCATCTGCGGCGGGCAGAGCGCCCTGTTGCAAGGCACGCGCCGGATTGGGGATCTTGCGCGATTGAACGTGCTTGGAGCCGTCGCCGGCACCCTCGTCGCCGTGGGGCTTTACGGCTGGCTTGGGGAAAAGGGGATCGTCCCGGTGTTGATCACGACCGCCGCTGTCAACCTCGGGTTTTCGTGGTGGTTCGCTCGGCGCGTCCAAACAGTCCGCATCACCCAGATCTGGGCGGAAACGGTCGCGAATTCCAAGCGGTTGGTCAGCCTCGGGTTGGCGTTCATGTATGGCGCTTTGCTTGCCGCAATCTTGGGCCTCGTCATTCGCTCACTCATCGTCCGCAATCTGGGCCTTGATGCCAACGGTATCTATCAGGCCGCGTGGGGCATCTCCGGCTTGTTTGCTGGTTTCATCCTCAACGCCATGAGTGCTGATTACTATCCGCGCCTTACTGCCGTTGCCCACGACAACGAACAGGTCAATCGACTCGTGAATGAACAGATCGAGATCGGCATCATGCTGGCCTTGCCTGGACTGCTCGGCACACTCGCCTTCGCGCCGTGGCTCATGCATGTTTTCTATTCGGCGAAGTTTCTCCCCGGCGCAGAATTGCTGCCATGGCTGGCCATCGGCGTCTTTGGACAAGTGATCATTTTTCCCCTGGGTTTTATCCAACGGGCGAAGGGAAGAACGCGCTGGATTTTCCTCAGCCAAACTCACCTCAATCTTTTAAATCTGGCGCTTGCCTTGGTGATGATCCGGGCTTACGGCGTGGTTGCTGCGGCATGGGCTTTTGCGCTTACCACCTACATTCACGGTTTGGTCGTCTTCTGCATCGCACGCCGTCTATCCAAGTTCGCTTGGACTGTGCCCTCGGCCCGCCTCGCCTTATTTGCCTCTGGCATGATTGGCGTGGGCTTTGTCATGCAGTTGCTCACGGGTGGCTTTGTTGAGCTCGCTCTCGGGGGATTTATCACGGCAGCCGGCTGCTTGTTTTCACTGCGCGGAGTTTCTTCGCGTCTCGGTGCCAATCACCGCATCGTGAAAATGGTTCTGAGATTCCCCGGCGGCCGGCTCGCGTGCGGACTTTGATTTTCTGATCTGCCGTCACATGACGCCCTCTCAGAACCCCACCACAAACCTGTTCGATACGGTTGTAGCAAACGGCTGCTGCATCGGCTGTGGCGCGTGTGCGGCATTTGATCCGGGAATCCGGATCATGCTGGATGGATACGGTCGTTACGTGGCCACGCGCCAATCCGGAAACTCAGCCGTCAACCCCGCTCCCGCACGCGTCTGCCCGTTCGCCGATGGGGTGCCAAATGAAAACGAGTTGGCCCGGGAAGCGTTCGGCGCTGAGACCCAATTTGAGCCCCATGTTGGTTACCATGTTGCGAACTACGCCGGGTGGGTCGTTGAGTCGGATTTTCGCGCAAGAGGCTCTTCCGGCGGGCTTGCGTCCTGGCTGCTGGTGGAGTTGCTGAATCGCGGGTTGGTTGATCATGTTGTGCATGTGGCACCGGAGCCAGCCCCGGCGGCTGGGATCCCGCTATTCCGCTTCGCCATTTCCTCCACTCCGGAGGAGGTCCGCGCCAAGGCTAAATCCCGTTATTATCCGGTTGAAATGTCGCGCGTGATCGCGGAGATGATCCAGCGCCCCGGTCGCTATGCGGTAGTTGGCATTCCTTGTTTTATCAAGGCACTGCGGCTCGCCTGCCGCGAGTCAGCCATTCTCAAGGAGCGCGTGGCGTTCACCATCGGCATCGTCTGCGGCCATCTAAAAAGTACCGCCTTTGCCGAAATGTTTGCCTGGCAATGCGGCATCACGCCCTCCGAACTGCGCGCTATCGACTTCCGGACCAAAGTTCCTGACCGCCCGGCCAGCAGCTACGCAGTTACGGTTGCCGGCGAGCGCGACGGGCAAACTATCACTGTCACCAAGCCAACATCCGAGTTGTTCGGCAGCAACTGGGGACATGGATTTTTCAAATACAAAGCCTGCGACTTCTGCGACGACGTGGTTGGTGAAACCGCCGATATTTCTATCGGTGACGCCTGGCTGCGCGAGTATGAAACCGATGCTGCGGGCACAAATGTGGTGGTGGTTCGCTCGCAGGCCCTCAATTCTACCCTCGCCGATGCTGCGGCTGCGGGTCGCGTGCATCTTGATTCCATTCCGGTGGAAAAAGTTGTGGAATCACAGGCCGGCGGATTCCGGCATCGGCGGGACGGCCTTGCCTACCGCCTGTTTTTGGAGGATCAGGTTGGACGCTGGCGACCTACCAAACGCGTTGCGCCCGCAGGTGGGCATCTCACGCCAAAGCTTCAGCGGATATACACAATGCGCTACGATTTGGCGCAGTCTAGTCACGTGGCCTTCGCTCATGCCAAAGCCCGGCAGGATTTGAGCCTATTCCTGGAAATAATGAGACCGCTGGCTGCCCGCTACGATTTGTTCTACCAGCGCCCGCTCCTTTTCGGAATTCTCGGAAGAATCAAACGAAAACTCCTCGCTCTCATCCACAGACAGCGGTGAGAGGCGACTGCTTAAGCCAACACGCTCATGACCGGGCTAGAGCAATCAGCCGACTCCCACTTCCTTCTTGTCCACGGTGGTCCCTATGTGGAGAATCGCGGCTGTGAGGCCATTCTTCGTGGCACGATGGAAATCCTGCGCCACGAATTTGGAACGGCTGCTCGTGCGCGAGTAAGCGTGGACGCAAGACCGGAGGTCGTTGAAGCACAAAATGCGGCAGAGTCTGACCCGGCCGTGAGTTCCTTCCCCATGGGCGGGGAGGTCCCCGGCCCGCGTTGGTCAGCCGATTGGTGGTTGCGGCAGGTAAACCGGCGCTTCGGAACCTCTTTCTACCCACACTTCCGAGTTCTAAAGAAACCGGCAAAGGGGGCTTCCGTCGCCCTTCAAATCGGCGGCGACCATTACTCGCTTGATTACGGAAGACCTATTGCATTCATGGCCATGGATCGCTATCTGCAATCCCTCGGACTGCCGGTGGTCGTGTGGGGAGCGTCGGTCGGGCCATTCGATGCCGCTCCTGCCTTCGCACCCAAGATGTTTGATCACCTTCGCAGCCTGTCGGCGGTCCTTGTTCGGGAAAGTGACAGTTACAATTACCTTCGCGCCAATGGTGTCTCTGAAAACGTCCACCTTATGGCCGATCCCGCCTTCGTGATGAAACCGGTGGAACCACCTCTGGCCAAAATTGGCTTTACTTTGCCGGAGGGAGCCATCGGCATCAACCTTAGTCCGATGGTGGCTTTCTATCGCGGCCAGCACTTTGCAGACGTCGATCTCAAGGAATGGCTGGAGTTCTGCGTCAACTTGGTCAAATCGGCCGCCACCCTCAAGCGCCCGATCCTGCTCGTATCCCATGTCGAGTCGCCATATCCCACCAACGATGACTATTGTCTCCTGCACTCACTCTCCAAGGCTGTGTCAGGCGAAGTGCCGGGGCGAGTGCAGGTGCTCCCGCGTGGATTGAGCGCCGCCGAACTCAAGTGGATCATTGCGCGTTGCGCCGTGTTCGCCGGGGCACGCACGCACTCCACCATCGCCGCGCTTTCCTCGCATGTGCCCACATTCAGCATCGGGTACAGTCTCAAGGCCAAAGGCATCAACCGGGACATCTTCGGACACCTCAATCATTGTGTTCACGTCTCCGATCTTACCGTCGAAACATTCACCGAGGGCGTGCAGACCCTGCTGGCCAACGAGTCCGCTCTCCGCACCCATCTCCAATCCCGCATCCCGGAACTTCAGGCCAGGGCTTTGAGCGCCGGTGCGATATTGCGAAAAGTCTGTGCCAAGCCAGGCCGCTAATCCGAGACTTCCGTTTCGAAAATGCCACGCGCACAAATTATTGAGGCCGCCAGGGGAATTCCAAAGGAAATCCGGGAAGTATGGCTGCGCCTGCAACAGTCAAACCCCGCCTTGGCCAGCCCGTATTTCTCTCCTGAGTTCACACGAATTGTGGCTGCGGCCAGGGATGATGTTGCGGTGGCGGTGGTGGAAGATGGCGGAAAAGTTGCCGCGATTTTCCCATTTGAACGCCGTCGCTGGAATTTGGCCGGCCCGGTGGGATCGTTTATTTCGGACTATCACGGAGTGATCTCTCTTCCGGATTTTGTGTTTGATCCCCGCGATTTGCTTCGAGAATGCGGCTTGGTGGCCTGGGATTTTGATCATATTCCCGCAGCCCAAGCCGCTTTTGTCCCGTTTCACCGCGAACAACACCGCTCGCCCATCATTAATCTTCCTGCCGGATATGAGGCATACGTCAAAGAACGGCGCGAGGCGGGCACGGAGCAAATCAAAAAGAACGGCAACCTCATGCGCCGACTGGAGCGCGAGGTCGGACCTCTGCGATTTGTCGCTCATTCGCCGGACAAGGCCATCCTCAAAACATTGATGGCGTGGAAAACCGAACAATTCCGGCGCACCCGCTGGCGTGATATTTTCTCCATTCCGTGGGTGCGGCAAACCATGGAAGGGATTCATGTTGCCCAAACTCCGGAATTCGCTGGCATGTTTTCCTTGCTTTATGCGGGAGACAAGCTGTTGGCGGCCCATTTCGGGATGCGCTCCGCGACCGTCTGGCATTATTGGTTTCCGGCTTACGATCCGGCATTTTCAAAGTATTCTCCGGGCGTGATGCTCCTGCTCAAAATGGCGGAAAGTGCGTCCACACTTGGGATGAACGTCATAGACCTGGGCTGCGGGGAACATTCATACAAATGGCGGCTGATGAACGGGTTTGTTTCAACAGCCAAAGGCAGCGTGGAATTGCCGGGCCTGACCACCGCTGCCCGGCGGGTTGTCGTGCCGGTGAAAAAGATTCTGTTTCACGTGCGCTGCTGGGTGAGCAAAACTCCAATCGGGGCAGTGGCGCGCCGGATTCGGGATCAAAAATAGGACTAATAGGGTTAAGAAGCGACTAAAGAACCTCCTGAACACAACCTATGATTTCTATTTCGAGAGATGATGAAAAACCGCGCTTCCGTTGAATCTTTCCGGCTGCCGTCTTTGGACGGATGGAGAGCAGTCAGCATTGCATTACCCATTTTCAGAAACTATTTAGATGCGTCTGCCCGCGTTAGGGATTCTACCTGTTTATGTTGCGTTCCTATTTGCGTTGATGATACTAAACCAGTTTCCTCCTACACCCTTTTATGACGATACCAAATGACACGGGCAATTCCGTCGCCATCCTGGCTGGACCGGATCTCGAACTCTCAATTGTGATGCCCTGCCTGAACGAGGCGGACACGCTGGAAACCTGCATCCGCAAAGCACTCCAGGCGTTATGCGAACAGGGTATCGTGGGTGAAGTCTTGGTGGCGGACAACGGCTCCACCGACGGCTCAGTCGAGATCGCCCGGCGCGCGGGCGCGCGCGTGGTGCCGGTTCAGGCAAAAGGTTATGGCAACGCGCTCATGGGGGGCATTGCTGCTGCACGCGGGCGCTTTGTTATTATGGGGGACGCCGATGACAGCTACGATTTTCTGGAGATTCCGCGCTTTGTCGCAAAACTCCGGTATGGCTTTGACCTCGTGCAAGGCTGCCGGTTACCCGCTGGGGGCGGCACGATCAAGCCCGGAGCGATGCCGCTGCTTCATCGCTGGTGGGGAAATCCGATGTTCTCCTTCCTCGCACGCTGGTGGTTTCGCGCGCCGATTCACGACATTTACTGCGGCCTTCGCGGTTTCAGAAAAGACTTCCAACAATCACTAGAGCAACGATGCACCGGGATGGAATTTGCCACCGAGATGATCATCAAGTCGAGCCTGCGGGGCGCGAAGATCACCGAAGTGCCGATCACGCTCCACCCCGACGGGCGGAGGGCGCACGCGCCGCATTTGAAGACATTTCGCGACGGTTGGCGCACGCTGCGGTTCTTTCTGATGCTCTGTCCGCGATGGCTGTTCCTAATGCCCGGGCTGCTGCTTGTTACCCTTGCCCTTGTCGGCGCCGCTCTGGCCCTGCTAGGTGTCAAAATCGGCCCCGCTACTTTCGACGCACACACGCTGCTGTTCTCCAGTCTCGCTCTCCTGCTAGGCTACCAGGCGATCGTCTTTGCTCTTCTTACGAAGACTTTCGCCATCAACGAGGGGTTCATGCCGCCCGACCCTCGAATGTCCCGCTTCTTCGAGCTCGTAACCCTCGAGAAAGGCCTCATAGCTGGCGGCGTTTCGCTGGTGGTCGGCCTGGCCTTGCTGCTCAGTGCCGTTGGGCAGTGGAAGGAAGCTGGCTTTGGCCCGCTGAATTACAGTCACACCATGCGCTGGGTGATTCCTGGTGCAACCTTCACCGCTCTGGGCTTCCAAACCGTCTTGTCGAGCTTCTTCGCAAGTATCTTGGGCATGAATAAACGATGAGCGCGGAACACCCTTCTCTTCCGCCGGCCGAGTTTGATTCGTTCGCCGACGACTACGACGCGTCACTGGCAGGAGGACTCTCCGTGTCAGGCGAGGACAAGGATTTCTTCGCTCGCGGTCGGATTGAGTGGCTGACTTCTTGCCTCCGCAAGGCGAGAATCAACCCGCGCCAAATTCTCGATTTCGGCTGTGGCACTGGTTCGTCATTCGACCTGCTGTTGGGGCTGGGTACGGAGGTGGAGCTATTGGGCACCGATGTTTCGGCTCGCTCCCTCGCTGTCGCCCGCAAGCGAAATCCTTCCGCGCGCGTGCGGCTCTCCCTAGCGGCTGATTTCACCGAACGTAATACGGTGGACGTGGCGTTCTGTAATGGTGTTTTTCACCATATCCCGCTGGCTGATCGTGCCGGTGCAGTCGCGAGTGTCTTTCGCGCGCTGCGGCCGGGTGGGTTGTTCGCGTTTTGGGAGAACAACCCGTGGAATCCCGGCACCCGTTACGTGATGAGTCGGATACCGTTTGACCGCGATGCCATCACGCTATCGCCGCCGGAGGCGCGGCGGTTGTTGCGGGCGGGTGGTTTTCAGGTTTTGCGTTTGGACTTCTTGTTCTACTTCCCCCGCGCGCTTGCGGCGTTAAGAACGATGGAGCCAGCCCTCCGCAAGCTGCCATTTGGGGCTCAGTACCAGGTGTTGTGCCGGAAGCCAACCTGAATCGCTGGCCACAACCATGGGAACCTCAACCACGACAGCCAGCACGCCGCGATGGGCGAACTCGATCTCCGATGCCCGCCGAAGCACCAGGTTTTCTAGCACTCCACGGCACAGCATATTCTCCCTTATGAGCCATAACCCTATTGTTGCTGAAAGCCCGAACCGTTCGGGCTCAAGATTTTTAACGCTCAATGAGACTTTAGCGCTGATGGCCTGCATCGTCCTGATGATCGTTTTGGGCTGGCTCTGCCGAAATCGGATGAATCCTGATGCGGCTGATTATTTGCGGCTGGCTTCCTACTATGTAAGCGGGAGTCCCTACCTCGCGGTGTCAGGGCACTGGAGTCCTTTGATTTCCTGCCTGATGGCGCCGCTGTTAGGAATGGGGATTGACCCCCTTGTGACAGCGAGGATCGTCACAGGCATGGCGGGTCTGCTCTTTTGGTTCGGGTCTCTATTCCTCTTAAAAAGGCTGGGGTTGCCACTTCTTGCGGTAGCCTTGGGGGTCTGGTGTTTGAGCTTTGCCTGCGCTAGTTGGTCGGTCGCCGTCATCACGCCGGATCTTCTGGCGGCAGGGCTGATCTGCTTTGCTATCAGAGCGGCCCTTGCCGATGACTGGTTTCTGAGTTGGAAACGGCAGTGTCTCGTCGGCGGCCTCTGGGCCTTGGCCTATTATGGCAAGGCCATAGCCTTGCCGCTGTGCATTTTGACCTGCATCGGCCTGGCGGCGTGGAGGGTTGCTTTTTGGCGGGGCGCTCGTGCCGCCGGTACCCGCTCTGTTGCGCTCACTTTCGCGGTTTTCCTGGTGTTGACAGCTCCGTGGGTGACTCTGCTCTCACTCAAGTATCACCGATTCACCATCAGCACAGCCGGCCGGACCGGGCGCGTTTTAACCGGTCCCCAGTGCCCTCCGGGGCCTTATGCCTTCGGAGTCGTACCGGAACCCGGGCGCATCTTTGCCTCTGAGTCTTTTGATTATCCCACCGTCTGGTCGCCTTTTGAGAGCGTCAGCAATGCGAAGCATCAATTGGGACTCCTCTTCAAGAACGGCCGCGCCATTAAAGAAAACTTCGGGAAGCTCGACTTTTTCTCAATCGGATTTGTCAGTCTGCCTGTCGTTCTGATCCTCGTTCTTTTTGAACGGGCGCTTTTCCGCGAGCAGAAGTGGGCGTGGAGTCTTGTGCCCGTGCTCGCTTTGGCAGCCATCTACGGGACTAACTATTGTTATGATCGGCGGTATTATTGGGTTCTATTGCCGTTCTTTCTTGCTCTGGCTTTCGGGCTGGCCGAGTTACTGGTTGAAAAAGCAGGAGTTTCCAGACTCTCTAAATATTCCATCTTCGGTCTGATTGCGTTGTCATTCACTTTGGAACCGCTGTATAAGACCGTGGCCATTGTCTGTCATCCTACGGACCAAAAAGGCATCTCATCCGATCGCGAGATGGCTCGTAGGCTGAAAGAAAAGCAACTGCTGGGTCCTGTCGTAGGCGGCTTCTACGTGGCATATTTCTTGAATCAGCCCTCGTATGGCTTGATGCCCGCCACAGTCACGCAATTGCTCACCTCGAGAGCAAGAATCATTATTGTGGGCCGCAATGAACCCATGGCGAAGGAATTGGCCTCTGATAGCCGCTTTCGCGACTTGGACAAAGACCTGTTTGGGGATTCGCAAGCAGCAGCTCAGTCGGAACTTAAGGCTTTCGAGTTGCTGCATTAAACCTCAGTAAAACTTCTGCGAGTCTGCCATGAGCGCCAAACATTCCCTGTTACGTGCCCTGAAAAGGACAGTGCGCAGATGGTTGATGCTGACCGCATTCAATTTTTGCTGTCTCTTGCGCCGCTGGCGCTTTGGCCGGAAAATGCCCTTCCGCAGCATTTCCAACCAGCCAGCCTTGGTAATTGCTCCCCACCCCGATGACGAAACGTTTGGCTGTGGGGCATTGATCAGTTTGAAACGGATGGCCGGGATTCCAGTGCGGGTTGTCTTTCTGACCAGCGGTGAAGCCTCTTTGAGTGGCTTTGGTGGGAATCCAGTCACGGTGGCCCGCGTCCGGCAGGTCCAAGCCCTGGCCGCGTGCAAGCACTTGGGCGTGGAGTCTGCCGGCGTCCGCTGGCTGAACCTGCCGGATGGGAAAGTCCCGCGCTTCGGTCAGTCAGGCTTTGATGAAGCCGTGAACCGGCTGACCACAGAGTTGAAAGAGTTCTCCGCCGGTGAAATTTTCTGCCCGCACCCGCAGGACATTCATCCCGACCATGTGGCGGCTGCGGAACTGATGCGTGAGGCCGTCCGGCTTTCGGGGAAACCGGGGCGCGTGTCATACTACCCCGTCTGGATGTGGTATGCCGGCGCGGGTTTGGGGGCGCGGCTGGCTGTGGACGGGGCCTGGCGACTTGACGGTAAAACTGCAAAGCTGAAAAAGGCGGTGGCCATTTCTGAATACCTTGACGCTCCAAAGTCTTCCTCCGGGCAGTCGTATTGTGGAAAATTGCCGTGGGCCTTCCTATGGAATTTTCGCCACACTTCCGAAGTCTTTTTTGAAAGCCCAAGGCATGACTGAGTTCAATTCCGGCGTCTCACTGCTTTGGCTAACTGGAAGATGAAACAAGTTTGTCCGTAATTGAGTATCAGCGAAACTTGCAATGAGAATTATTCACATACCCTTCTGCTTCCATCCAGACCCGATGGGCGGGACGGAGGTGTTCGTGGCCGGCTTGGCGCGGGCGCTGGCCGTTTTGGGCGTGGAATCGTCCGTGGTGGTGGGCCATAGCTCCGATCAAACCCTGGTTCACAATGGCGTAAGGGTTTGTCGCTATGCCACCCGTCAACCCTCCGATCGTTTAAGTGAGTTCTATGGCGGGGCGGATGAATTTGATTCTGGATTTGCCAGATGTTTGCAAACGGAAAAGCCGGACGTATTGCATATCCATGCTTTTAACCCCGGGGTTTCGCGGGGAATGGTTCGCGCCGCAAAGGCCCGGCAGATTCCGGTGGTGTTCACCTACCACACGCCGGCAGCGACCTGCCCACGCCGCACCCTGTTGCGCTGGGGCGTGGAGCCATGCGCCGGTTTGATGGATGTGCATGACTGTGCGCGCTGCACGCTGGAGGGGTTGATAAGCCGGAAGGCCGATGGCCGATGGCCGATGGCAAAGGCGAGAAAAAGGGTCGCGCAACTGGTGGGTTCTTTGCCGCCGGCCTTTGGCTGCTGGCTTGGCAAGCTGGACTTGCAAGGCGGGGTTTGGACTGCCTTGCGCATGACGGAACTTGTTCGATCGCGCCATGCTGTGACCCGCGCCTTTCTGAACGAAGTGGACCACGTTGTGGCGGTGTGTGAATGGGTGAGACAGGTGCTTCTGCGCAATGGGGTGCCGGAAACAAAGATTACACTTTGTCCGTGTGGGATCACAAAGGAAGCGGCAAGCCGAGAACAGCCCGGTGAAGTAGCCAGCCAAAGACTTCACGGGCCGGGGAAAGCGGAAATTCAAAATCACTCAACTCTCAACTCTCAACCATCAACACTCCGAATTTGCTTTCTCGGCCGCCTCGATCCGACCAAGGGCGTTCACATTTTGCTCCACGCTCTTCGCTCCATACCACAAGCCCCGGTGAAGTTGGATATCTACGGAGTGGCGCAGGGTGAAGGGGGGAGGAACTATGAACAGACGCTGCGTCGTATAGCAAATGACGATGACCGGGTCAAATTCTGCCTCCCGGTGCCGCCGACTGAAATTATTGCAATTCTGAAAAATTACGATTTGCTGGCCGTGCCGTCGCAAATTCTGGAAACCGGCCCGCTCGTGGTTTGGGAGGCGTTTGCTGCCGGGGTTCCGGTGCTGGGTTCCCGGCTCGGCGGCATTGCAGACCGGGTGCAGGATGGGGTGGATGGTATTTTGGTGGAGGCAGATTCAATTGAATCATGGGCTGCGGCTCTGGCCAGACTCGCGGGCGAACCTGGATTGCTGGAAAAACTGCGTTTGGAAATCCAGCCGCCACGGGCCATGAGCGACGTTGCCAGTGAGATGATCGGTATTTACTCAGAACTACTGACGCGGTAAATCATGGCCAAAATACAATGACGCACTTGGAAAATACTGTAGGATGGGTTCGCCATCGGTCTTTCTTGCGAAAGGCAACTTGGCTTTGCATGGGAGGCATTGGGCGCATCTTCTCAGCGCATACTGTCGTTATTGCGTTACGCAGGCTATGGATTGTTCACATTGGACGGGCAGCCGCTCAATGAAATCAAAAGATACGGTGAAGCCATCGCAAGACCACTGGAGTGAAGGTCGCCATGGTGACCTTCAGTCGTCTTTTCGTGTTTGATCTGGCACGGGAACTGGCGGCACGAGGGCATGAACTTTCATTTTATGAAGTTGATTCGCAAGTTGGGAAACGCTTACAGACTCTTTAACAAGAATCGGCCAGTGTTTGTTGGCAGATTTAGGGCTGAAATAAAACGAAACATTTGTCGCCCTCCCCAATCACAAAACTTGAAATTGGGCGATGTGGTTTTCCCATTCGATCTGGCGTTGGGTCCGCATATGGAAAAAATGTACTTCGGAGATTATGGGTTGGAAATTGCCGTGCTTCTCAAGAAGTTCTTGAAGCCAGGCATGACATTTCTGGATGTCGGAGCAAACGTAGGTTACTTTTCCGCTCTGGCACTCAACCTGGTTGGAACAACCGGCCTGGTTGTTTCATTCGAGCCTGTGCCTACATTCGCTGATCGGTTAAAAACCATGGTGGCATTGAATCCACGTTATAGAATTCTCTGCAATGATTATGGCTTGGGTGAAAGGGAGGATACGGTGGAGATTTCCATCTGTGGAAATGACAACATCGGCTGGAACACGATGGTCCCAGATTTTATGGCCGCTGCGGAAATCAGCAAAACGGCTTCTGTCAGAATCCGACGCCTTGATCATTACCTGAGCGAGGAAAGGATAAATCAGGTTGATCTGATCAAAATTGATGTCGAAGGGTATGAATTCCCTGTACTGCAAGGAGCAAAGAACTTTTTGGAGAAAACCAAGCCAATCATCATTAGTGAAATAGCGCCGGCAGCATATTCAAAACTGCATACATCTTTGATGGAACTGCAGATTTACATGAACCAATTTGGTTATCGAACTTATGATTCGACTCTTCGTCCGATGAGCCTGACTGCATTATCAAGCACCAGCGATGTCGTTTTTATTGCCTCGTAAGAGTTCGAATTCACACCCTCACCAACAACTCCAGCTTTGACCTCTATTTCCTGCATCATCCCCACGTTAGGTCGCCTGCCTTTTCTCCTAGCGACTCTGCGAGACCTGCTGAAACAAGAGCAGGCCGTTTGGGAATGTGTGGTCGTTTCTCAAGGCGAATCTGATTTCACGCAAGTGTTTGAGCTCGCTCGCCAAGCGAGGATTCCATTTCGCGCCTTTCACTGTTTCGAGGTTAACGCCAGCCTCGCGAGGAACGTTGGTCTCGTAGAAGCCACCGCACCGGTTGTCCTATTCCTGGATGACGACGTGCGAATACCGAGCCGCACTTTTCTTTCGGCGCACCTGCGCCATTATCAGGACAATTTGCTGGCTGGCGTGGCCGGGCAGATTCTGGATACCTCGGGGCGGACCAGAGGCACAAGACATTTCCTCAGCAATCACTCGCGGGCGGGCTGGTTGTACTTTGCGTCGAATTATGAGCGGCCTTGCCAAATACGGAATGGTGGTTCCGGCAACTTGTCGGTCCGGCGGGAATGGGCGATCGCCGTTGGGGGGATGGACGCGCAGTTCGAAAAGGGGGCACACCGGGAGGAGTCTGATTTCTGTCTTCGTCTGACGCAGAGATATGGCAGTCTGCGATTTGATCCCGACGCTTCGTTGGTTCATCTGGCGGCGTCGAAAGGCGGTTGCCGAAACTGGGGAATGAACCGGGGCATCCATCCCTTGCACCATGTGACCGGCGAGTGGTATTTCATCCTGAAAAACCTCCGAGAAAAGCGCATTCTGTGGCGCGATTTGCCTCACCATTTGCTCCAGCTCTATCTCCGGCAGATTTGGAGTGCCGACAACAAATGGAGGCCTGGTCGCATCCTTTCAGCGGTACAGCGTTCTGCGGAGGGCTGCCAGGTCGCACGGCAAAAACTGAAGGAAGGGCCCAAGTATCTCTCAGAACACATCGCTGGCCGCTACAAGATAATTGCGGAGTCCTCGAGCACGAGACTTCATTCCCCCGAGGAGAGTGCTCACTTGGCTTAAGAACCGGCGGCCTGGCAGAACTGCTTTCAGCCTGGACGGCCACCTGGCCCGGAATTGTGCCTGGATTCACATGCTGCGTTGCGCCAACCAGTGCGCCTTGGCTTGGCGCATTTAGGGTTTCCGCCCAATGAAGATCTGCATTGACATAGACAACCTTGCCGGAAACATTACACGTGTTAACCCACAGCGCGGCATGCTTGGGAATCCGAGATCGGACTAGCCATTGAAAGGCCGGAAAATGAATATTTGTGTTTACGCTGAACCTATCGCCTGTAACCCAGCCAGCGGTGCCAATACGAGTCGCGGCATGCTGCGGGCCCTGATGAAACTGCGGACTTCCGACACGTTTAATCTGGTTGTCCTCAAAGGCTCGAAGACCTCGCCAGCCCTGGCCGAGTTCTTGGATTCCTGCCATTCCGGCAAGTGGCAGATAAGTTACTTGAACCGGCATCGGCGGGTGGCCAATGTGCTCGGATTGCTAAAGGTTCGGAGCTACATAAACCTCAAGCAGCAGGCTGATTTCTACCTGAATCTGGATTTTCACTACCTCGGCCGCCGCGCCTGGCCTGCTTTATATACTGTCCATGATATTGTGGGGGTGCGTGAACCCCATCGGTGCAGTACGCCCTGGCATGGCGCCTGGTTGCGTCAGTTTGAGCTCAAGCTGCTAACGGCGAGTGACATTGCCGTCGCTACCCCGTCGGACTTCACCAAGAACGACCTCATCGGTTACTGTGAAAGGTTCCGCCACAGAACGACGGTCATACACTGGGGGATTGATGATGATTGGTTTGATTCGGAACCAAAGGAAGATGATCATGGCGTTGAGAGATTTGGCGTCACGAAACCGTATTGGGTATGGTACGGCTACATTACAACACGAAAAAACGTTGACGGCCTCGTGCGAGCGTACGCGCGTTTCATGGCTTCTCATCCGGAGAAGAGCCGGATTCCGAATCTTGTATTGATTGGGATGTTAGGGCACGACTCGAAAAACCTTCCGACTCTTATTCGTGAAAGCAACGTGGAATCGCGAATTCGCCTGGTGCCGCCCCAACCACAACTTGACAAGCTGATATGCTTGGTGCGCAACAGTTGTGGCTTGTTGTTTCCCTCCCACTACGAGGGCTTCGGTTTGCCCGCG
>ORMF010220190.1_pt1 | contig 16327 bp, 8 predicted proteins | sample 1779871 | NCBI WGS metagenome assembly ORMF01 (sample SAMEA104232316, study PRJEB22302) | groundwater metagenome | biome: forest; feature: aquifer; material: groundwater | place: USA | collected 2011-08-07 | depth 5.4 m
ACGCTAACGATGGTCGAGCATGGACGCTTTGAAGGCACTGCTCCCTTCATTACCTTGAAGGCCGAATTGACCCGCGGCAACAAGTGGATTGTTCCGGAACTGGAGCAAAAGTTCAAGGGCGAAAAAGAGATCCAGGTGCCGGTCAAGGATGTGAACACGATGCAGGCGCACGTGGGAAACTTCCTGTCCTGCATGCGAACCCGCCAGAAGCCGACGCTGGATGTGGAAACCGGCGCGCGCGCTCAGGTGCTGATTTCGATGGCCGTACAGAGCTACCGGGAAGGCCGGGTGCTCTACTTCGACGATGAGAAGTGGAAAGTAGTCAGCAAACCACCCAAGGGCTAGCGCCGAAAAAATGCCCGGCTGCAACTTGCGTTGAGCCGGGCTGAGGGAATAGTTACAACCGAAATTCGCTGTTAGCGGCCCCGTCCCCCGCCGCGGTCTCCGCCGCCCGAAGCGCGGCCCACACTGCCACCACCGCCGCCGGATCGGCCTCCGCCGCCATCTCCGCCGCGCATTCCACCAGAGCTTGGCGCCGGTGAGCCTCCGCCACCGCGTGGGCCTCCGTCTCCGCCGCGCATTCCACCCGAGCTTGGCGCTGGTGAGCCTCCGCCACCGCGCGGGGCTTCACCGCCGCCGCCTCTGCTGCGGCCAAATCCGCCATCACTACCGCCGCCGCGTTCCTGCACGATGGGCGGGCTGATGCGAACGGGAGATTCGCGCTGCTGATATTGAGGAGCCGCCTGCGGCCGGGATTCCCCGCGGTTTTCATAGCGGGGCTGCTCACCGCGCGGCTGGTAGGTTTCGCTTCTACTCTCCGAGCGTCTTCCGCCGGAATTGAATCCGGGGTTCTGCTCCGTGCGCGAGGATGATCCCTGCGCGCCGGAGGAATCGCGGGACTCCCGGCTCGTGCCGATGCCACGCCAACCTTGGTCAACCTCAGAACTGCGGCTGGATCCGGATTCCCTTCCTGTTGCAGACGGTTCGGTTCCGGCCCGCGACGGATTTCCAAAACGGCGCCAGCCGTTGCTGTCTGCAGAGGGGTTGTCGGCGGTCCGGGTCTGCGGCCGCTCCGCGGAACGGACCTCGGGAGAGGCGTTGCTGCCGCGCGAGGGCTCACCGAACCTGCGCCATCCGCCTCCATCCGTAGCGGCAGATGCGGCAGGGGAAGGATTGGCCTGGCGCGATCCCTCGCCCGCATAGCGCCAACCGGAACCGCGGGTTTGATTATCAGAGGTTGCCGGCACTGAATCGGCAGAGCGGCGTCCGCCTTCTGCTGGGGACACGCTTGAGCGGGAATAGCTTTCCAGCCCTTGCCTTTGTTGGTCAAACGAGACACGTTCCACCGGCTTGGTTTCGCGCCTGCTGTAGAAGCGTCCGTCAGAGCGGGCGCTTTCGGCCACGCGCGGATTCACATGCCCATCGGCGAGGCGCAGGCTTTCCCGTTCCGGGACCACCGGAACCTGCCCACGGACCATGGATGCGCGGCTCAAGTCTCCGTCCGATAGCGTGCGGATTGCCGTTACCCTGCCGCGGGAGAAATCGGTCCCGTCCACTGCCGTCACGGCGTTGTTGACACGGGCATTTTTGTAGACGTTTTTGATATTCACGTTGTTCACCACATTGACGCTGTTGTCGATGTAGTTGGAGTTGCGATGGCCACGATAGTAATTGTTGCCGTACCAGGGCCGGTAGGTCTCATAGGGCGCCAGCGGAATCCAGCCCACGCGGCCGAAACCGATGCCCGACCCGACGTTGATGCCTCCGCCGCCCCAGCCAAAGAAACCGACCAGCGCCGGACTCCAATGGTGGCGTGAGTAGAGGCCTCCGGACCACCAGCACCAGCCGTAGCCGGGCTCATTGAACCAGCGCCCATAGTGATAGGGTGCCCAGCCCCAGGGATCATAGCTGACCCATGTCCATCCATAGTAGTCCACCCAAGACCACCGGCCGGAGCGATAGGGTGCCCAGCCAGCCGAAACATAGGGTGTCCACACGTTGCCGTAAGGGGCTACGTTCACCCAGCGCCCGTGCCCGTCCAAATCCTCGGCGCCGTAAATGTCCTGGCTCACGTATTGATAGCTCTTGGACCGCTCCAGGTCTTTGTCCCGGTGTTCATTCCAACGATCCCAATCGTCCTCGGCAATATGGGAGATCATCTGGAATTCGGGGTCGGAGGCGGATCCGCGCACCATCATCGAGTGGCCCGACTTTAACCGCTCCACGCCGCGTGGCGAAAAGATCTCCGCCTCGCCAGACCGGACCGCGATCTGGGTGGAGCCGTCCGGAAGCAGCGCGATGCGGTAGATGCCCTTCTTGGTTGGCCGCACCGAGACGGAAGTGGTGGAGATTTCGACGTCAGCGTCCTGATTGCGCAGCACGCGGAACGTCGCCAGTCCACGCGCCAATTGGACGGAGTAGCGGCGCTGTTCCAGTTGAGACATGCGCAGCTCCGCGTTCTCCGACACGCGCAACATGTTGGAGTAGTCAAACTGTATCTCGGCACGCGAGTTTGCGCCGGTGATGAGACGATCCTGCACGACCATCGGCGCATTGATGGCGGCGGTGGTCCAGTCGGCCGTATCGCCGCGCTGCAGCGAGACATCACCGTTGATCAGGCTGATCCTGGCCACTCCGCGTTCCGGATCACTATCGGAGGACTGCGCCCAGGCCGCGCTCACAAACAGGAGCGTGAAAGCCAGTACGGCAAGAGAAGGTTTGTTGGTCATGGCTTGCCACCTCATTTCAATCTTCTATAAAGCACGCCAATTTCCAAACAGGAAGTGGTTGATTTTAAAACGAATAGCGGTATGATCGAACTTATGCGCATGGCTGAAAACCACCATCGTGGCTGGGTTGGACCGATTCTGCTCCTGCTGATGATGACCGGGTTTTACTGGCGGCTGGTCTTAACCGATCAGTACACCTGGCTGCGAAGTAATGACATTGCGAATCAGGTTTTGCCCTGGTACCAGTTCCAAGTGGGCGAGATTCAGGAAGGCCGGCTGCCGCTCTGGGACCCCTACATGATGGGAGGACAGCCGCTCATCGGGCAGGCGCAACCGGGTACCGCCTACCCGCTGAACTGGCTGCTGTTCCTGCTGCCGACGCGGCACGGCTGGATCAAGCAGATCAATTTGCACTGGTATTTTGTGCTCATTCATTACATGGGTGCCCTCTTTGCCTACACGCTCTGCCGCGACTTGCGCGCGAGCCTCGGGGCGAGCCTCGTCGGTGGCATGCTGTACGGCGTGGGCGGCTTCATGGGTCAAAACGACTGGCCGCAAATGTTGAACGGAGCAGTGTGGGCTCCGCTGGTGTTGATGTTCACGCTGCGATGCCTGCGGGGGCAACGGGCGTGGGCCAGCGCTGGGATGGGCGGGGTCTGCCTTGGTGTCTCCGTACTCAGCGGACACCATCAGGTTCCGATCTTTGTAGGTATGGCGATGGGCGGGATCTGGGTCTGGTCCATCTGCAAGGATGGCTCGCTGAATTGGAAGATGGCGCGGTTGGCGATCCTGTTTTTCCTGGTAGCCGGGCTGACCAGCGGCCTCCAGTCGCTGCCCGGCTATGAGTATTCGAAACTGGCCTACCGCTGGGTAAGCGGTCCGGCGCCGGTCACCCATTCCGAGCCCGTCCCGTATACGGTGCATAGTACTTTCAGCCTTTCGCCAAAGTCTCTGGTGGGCATTGTTTTTCCAGGTTTTTTCCACCATACCAGCACCTATTTCGGTTTCACCGCCTCTGCGCTTGCCCTGCTCGGCTGTGCATTGGCGTGGGGAAAGCAGGAAACTAGAATATGTGCCTTTCTGGTCGTCGGCGGACTCTTTTATGCGCTGGGAGCGTACGTTGTTTTCCATGGCTTGATCTACAGTCTGGTTCCTTTCGCGGAAAAGGCCCGGAACCCATCGATGGCGGCCATCGTGTTCCAACTGGGGCTATCGGCTTTGGCGGCGATGGGACTGGACCGGATTCTGGAGCGCGAGCCTTCCGTTTGGGTCAATAGGGTGCAAAAGGGAGCCATACTGCTGGCATCGGTTGTGCTCACGGGGCTGTTCTTTGTGCTGCTGACTTCCAAGGGCGAATTCGGCGGAGACATCTCGGCCGGGATCACCGCCGTGATAGCCCTGTTGGCAGCCGGCTGTTTTCACGGCCGAATCACCAATCAACTCACACGGAGAGCGGCTCTGCTGTGCCTCGGAAGCCTGATCCTGATCGAATTGGGAATGGGGCCGCCCAGCTATCTGCCGCACAACAATCAATTTCCCGAGGAAAACCAGTTGCTGAAAATGTCGCAGGACAAGGCGCTGGTGGAGAGTCTTCGCGCATTGCCCGATGGACGGACCGAGTTCGGCAACCCGAAATATTCCATGCATAACGTGAGTGACTGGATCGGGGTGGACCTTATGCAGGGTTACCTGGCCGGCCTCACAAGGAACCTATTCGAGATGCGCCCGAATGAGGCGAGGGTGAGGGAATTGTACGGAGTCAGATACCACGTAGGCAGGACGCCTGTCCCAGGCTGGGATCACCCTGTGGCTGAGTTTGACGGCGACTGGAAAATCTATGAAAACCCCCGTGCGTTTCCGCGTGTTTGGGTGACGCACATAGCCTCTCAAGTAAATACTAAGGATGATGTTCTCAAAGCATTGAAAAATAGTGACTTTCACAAGGAAGTATTTCTTACAACCCGGCCTCCACGGTTGGCTTCGTGCGACACCACGGGCGAGGCATGGGTGCTGGACCGCGTCAGCGATCGCGTGCAGATGTACGCCGAACTGGGTTGCCAGGGAATGCTCATCCTGAACGATAACAACTATCCGGGCTGGGAGGCAGCCGTGGATGGGGTGCCCACCCAAATCCATGAAGCCTACACCGCGCTGCGGGGGGTGGTGGTGCCGGCGGGGCGTCATTTGGTGGAGATGCGATACCGGCCGGGCAGCGTCTATTGGGGAGCGGTGCTGACGTTGCTCGGCTTGGGGATGGGCTACTTTGTAAGAAAGCTTGACCCGGCGCCCTAAACTATAGTTAACTAGGATCCAGAGACCCTAGTCCCCCCGTGGCTACCAAACCAAGCCAATCGCGCCAGTTGCCCTCGCTGCCAGAGGTTCACGCCAGCGTCTCCACAACGCAACCTTCGTTCTGGAAGAGGATGTTCGCCTTTGCCGGGCCCGCCTACCTGGTGAGTGTGGGCTACATGGACCCGGGCAATTGGGCCACGGATCTGGAAGGCGGCGCGCGATTCGGCTACCGGCTGCTCTGGGTGCTCGTGGTGAGCAACCTGATGGCGATCCTTTTGCAGACGCTCAGCGCGCGTCTGGGAATCGTGGCAGGACGGGATCTGGCGCAGGCGTGCCGGGAACAATACCCCAAAGTGGTGAATTACGCTCTTTGGGTTCTGTGCGAAATCGCGATTGCCGCCTGTGATCTGGCCGAGGTGCTGGGCGCGGCGATCGGGCTGAATCTGCTGTTTGGGATTCCGCTGCTGGTTGGAGTGTTAATCACAGCCTCCGACACCCTGTTCATCCTGTGGTTTTCCCGGTTTGGGATCCGGTGGATCGAGGGGATGGTCCTGGCGCTGATCGCGATCATCGGCGGCTGCTTCATGGTGGAGATGTGGCTGGCCAAGCCGGACTTCGGGGAGATGGCCAAAGGGCTTATCCCGCACCTCAACGGACAGAGCCTGTATGTGGCCATCGGCATTCTAGGGGCCACGGTCATGCCGCACAATTTGTATCTGCACGGGGCGCTGGTGCAGACGAGGCGGATCGGCAAAAACATCGCCGAGAAGCAGGTGGCTTGCAAATTCAACCTGATTGACTCCGTGGTTGCGCTGAATGCGGCCCTGCTGGTGAACGGGGCCATATTGATCCTTTCGGCCTCCACTTTCTTCCATCGCGGCATCGTGGTGAACCAGATTCAGCAGGCGCACCAGTTACTTGCTCCCTTACTGGGCACCGCCATGGCGAGCGTGCTGTTTGCCGTTGCCTTGCTGGCCAGTGGGCAGAGCAGCACCCTGACCGGGACCATGGCTGGCCAGATTGTGATGGAAGGCTTCCTGAACTTCCGGATGCGTCCGTGGCTGCGGCGGCTGATCACGCGGATGGTGGCGATTGTGCCGGCCGCGATCACAATTTTTTTGAGTGGCGACCAAGGAACTTTCCGGTTGCTCATCCTGAGCCAGGTCGTGTTGAGCCTGCAGCTCCCATTTGCTGTGATCCCGCTGATTCATTTCACCAGCGACCGGAAAAAGATGGGCAGCTTCGTCAACCCGGACTGGGTAAAGGTGCTGGCCTGGTGCGCGGCGGTTCTGATTGTGGGGTTGAACCTATGGCTGGCGGGAAACACGTTCGTGGAATGGCTGGAGTCGGCCGGAGAGTGGAGGTGGCTGGTTGGGTTAGCCCTCACCGTGGCAGCCGGTTCCATACTCGGATTACTCGCCTACGTGACGGCCCATCCCTACCTTCCGGCAACCTGGAAGCGCGGCATGCCAGCGATGATTGTCCCTCAAGTTTCAGTCGAACAACCAGCTGTTCTCTCCTACAAAACAATATTGATACCACTGGATCACACCGAGCGTGATCAGGAGGCGGTTGCGCATGGCTCGGCGTTGGCTCTTTTGCACGCTTCCAAGGTTTTCCTGGTCCACGTGGAGGAAGGCGTGACCAGTCAGGTGTTCGGGGCGCTGGCCTCGACTGCTGAAGTGGAGACCGGCATGCACTACTTCGAAGAGATCGCCGAAGGGCTGCGCCGCCAGGGGTTGGATGTGGAACTGATCGTCCGGCATTCCAGCCAACCGAGCCAGGAGATTGTGAAGGTGGCGCGGCTGGTGAAACCGGACCTCGTGGTAATGGCGGCCCATGGCCATAAGTGGTGGAAAGACCTTATTTTAGGGACCACAATTGACGCAGTACGTCATGATTTAGCGGTACCGGTATTGATTGTCAGAGACCATCAGCCGTAGAATGGCGGTAGTTGTCACAGACGGTGTGTCAGCCCAACCCAAAAGGGCTTGTCCGGCAAAAGTAAGGCGAGTCTTTTCAACGCGCTGATTTGGTCCGCCATGTGCATGGAGTATTGCGGCATGCGTTACGTCTCCATTTTGATTCTTCTTGGCTCGCTGGGGATGCCCTCGGGTACGCCAGCGGCGACGCTCGAGAAGCTCAGTCTGGGTGAGATGGCGGACAAATCCACTGAGATCGTACTCGGACGAGTGCGTGAGATCCGCTACCAGCAGCGTGGCTCCATCATCTATACGGTGGCTAAGGTGCAAGTGAGCGAACGGTGGAAGGGCGCGCCCTCCAGCCTGGTGGAGGTGAATGTTCCGGGCGGAGTGGCCGGCGGATTGCGGCAGATCTTCCCTGGTTCGCCCCAGTTCCAGGAAGGCTACGAGTACGTCTTTTTCCTGTGGACCGGGCGCAGCGGCCGGACGCAAGTGATTGGGCTCTCGCAAGGGCTCTTTGATTTGAAGGGGGATGGAAAGGGGCAGACACAGGTCTATCGCGGAGCGTCCACCGAAACCGTGCTGGACAAGAAGGGAAAGCCGGTCACGGACGGTCCGGTGCAGATGAGCCTGGATGAGATGCGGGCGTTCGTCAAGACGGCGCTCGGGAAGGCAGGGGAATGATGCGGAGGGTGAGCAAGACAGTAGCCGCCGCCAGCCTCTGGCTCCTGCTGGCCGGAGTGGCCAATGCATACTACTTCTTTGTTCACTACGGCACCCGTACCGGGCCGTTTGTCGCGATTCGCGAGAAGTTCGACCTGAACGCATTGTACGAGAAGACCGTGCCGGTGTTGGTCTCGAATCAGGGGCCAGCGTCCTTTTACCCCAATGACAGCTATGCCTCGTTGGTGAGCCAAATCCGGCTGGCTGCCAGGAATTGGAACGAGGTTCCCACCTCTGATTTGCGCCTGCGGATGAGTGGATTCTTCACCCCGGGGGCGGTGCACGGCAAACCAGTGATCGAAATTGTATTTGAGGATCTGCCGCCAGGCCTGGTAGCGCAAGGCGGTCCCACGCTGCGGGCCGATCTGACGAGCGGGGCCGGCGGGCAGTTTATTCCGATCCTGCGATCTACCATCAGCCTGCCGCTGGACATGTCGCAACGTCCCAGCTATAGCGAGGCATTCTTCCTGACGGTAAGCCATGAGATGGGGCATGCCATCGGATTGCAGCATTCCATGACCTCCGGCCTGATGTCGACCGAGGTCACTCGTGCCACGACGAAGGCAAAACCACTGGCGGCCGACGACATCGCCGGTGTGTCGATCCTTTACCCGTCGCAGCAAATGGCGGCGGTCACTGGAACCATCGCGGGACACGTATTTCTGGCGGGCACCGGGTTGAATCTCGCTTCCGTGGTTGCGCTGTCGCCGGAAGGAACGGCCATCAGCGCGATTACTGCTCCGGATGGAACCTACCGAATCGAGGGACTCCCGCCGGGTTCTTATTTTGTGTATGCGCATCCGCTGCCGCCGGCGCTGATGGGGGAAAGCTTCCCCGCCAACATCATTCCTCCGGTGGATCTGGCCAATAGCGCAATGCCCAGCACGAGTGCGTTTGAAACGATATTTTACCCGGGCGTTAAGGAATCGGGACGCGCCACCGCGGTTTCCGTGTCGACTGGCATGGCCCAGGAGGGGATCGACTTCCGCGTCAACCGCCGCACGGCCCCTGCCGTATACGCGGTGACCACCTATAGCTTCCCCGGTCAGGTGGCTGTGAAGCCGGCGCATTTAAGTACTTCGGGCGGCCGGAATTTCATTCTTGCCTATGGAGTCGGACTGAATGCCAGCGCGGGAGTATCGGTGATGGGCGGCTCCGCGGTCATCCCACAGGATGGAGTCAAGCCGTATTCGCTGGATCCACGATTTCTGCAAATGGATTTCCAGTTCACGCCATTTTCCGGCGAGGGTGCGCGGCATCTGAGTTTTGTCGCCGACAACGACACCTATGTTCTACCGGCGGGTTTCCGGATCACCAAGAACGCTCCTCCGTCGGTGACCTCGGTGGTACGGGGGTTTGTCGATGCCGCGGGTAACCAGCAGCTTACGGTCACCGGCTCCGGCTTCCAACCCGATACGCAGATCCTGTTTGACGGGGTGGCGGGAACGGTAAGGTATATTGATACCGCGGCGAGCACCGCTGTTGTGGTTCCGCCGATGGCCGCCAGCCGCCAACGCTCGGCAGTGGTTGCAATCAACCGGGATGGGCAGAGTTCGCTATTCCTGAATGGTTCCACGCCTCCGATTTTTGAATTTGATGGAGCCGAAATTGGATCGTTTCTGATTACCCCCTCTCAGTTGCCGGCCGGTTCGGACACGATGGTGGAAATCCTGGGCGCGGGCACCGCCTTCCAGTCCACCACCACGCTGTGGTTTGGGTCATCGGATGTGTTTGTACGCAGGGTCTGGGTGATGGGGCCTAACCGGATGCTGGCCAACGTGGTGGTTTCTCCCGCAGCGTCCGTTTCATCAACCAATCTCAGCGTGGCCAACGGACTCCGCCTGCTCACCAACCCCGGTGGCTTCCAGATTGTGGCGGCCAGCGGAAGTTCGCGGTTTAGCGGAACAGTGTTCGATGCGGCGGGCTCCAGTACGGACCTGCAGGCCGGAGCGGTGGCCACAGCCTATCTGGCTGGCCCGGCCGCCGATCTACCGCTGTCGGCCTATCAGTTGACCGTTGGCGGGCGCGCGGCCGTGGTGGTGGCCTCCGGTGGCGGAATGATTCAATTTCGACTGCCGCCCGAGCTTACGCCGGGTCCGGCGATTGTGCGATTGACCGCCAATGGGGAAACCGTTCCGCCCGTGGTCCTTTCCATCGATTTACCGCCGCCCGTGATCAGCCTGCTACAGATTTCCGGGACCAGAGTGAGTGCGCAGCGTCCGGCCCAGGCCGGTGAGGTCGTGACCGTCACGGTGAATGGATTAGGGGATGGGATCGGCGAAGTCCCAGCCTCCCGCATCAAGATCTACGTAGGCACGGTGGCCTACAACGTGGTGCAGATCACCTCGTCCGCGGATGGCTCCTATCAACTGCAGTTCATCCTGGATGCGGCGTCCGGCACTGGCAATCTCCCGCTGGCGGTAAAGGTGGATAACCGCATGTCAGCCGCTGTCCTGCTGCCGGTACAGTAACGCGGCGGGCCCACCGCGGCCCTGGTGTGGTACCTTCAATTTGAATGCCTTTTGAGTTTGAAAAGACCATGTTCGAGGTCTATCGAGAGACTACCTATACACAGAAATACAGGGTGGTCTATTTCACCGAACTGCAAGACCACAATAAGGAAGCGGAAATCAACCACGCCATGGCCGGGGAGCATTTTCTGGATGGCTTCATCAAGGACCTCCGAAAAGACGAGGCCAAGGGGATCATTGAATCCCTGCTGGAGCGGATGAACAGTGGGGAACAGCTGCGGCCGGACGAGTTTGTGGCCCAGCTGGGCGATCACATCGCCTGACCAGGGCCCCCTATGCAGATCCTCAGGCTCGCCACGCTCAGTGAAGCGCAGTTCTTCGGCTGCGCCGGCGCGTTTGCGGATGCGCTGCTGAACTCGATGCATTCGACGCTGGAGAATCTGCGGCGTCTGCAAGACCGGCCCAAGGGATCCGCATTCGCCTTCGAGATGCAAATGGATCAAGACCGCTACGGGGCGCTGATCGTACTGGAACGGTGGGCCGATTGCGTGAATGCTTTCGCGCCGAATCTGACACTGAGCCATGATCAGGAGATTGTGGACGAGGCTCCGGCACGGGTGCTCACCGGAGAGAATCTGCTGGGGCGCACCAACCGCCTGATCGACGCGAGTCCGCACTACAGCAGTGAGGTGATCGCCGCCGCCGCGATGGGCTACGACGCGGTGAAGCTCACCTTCCGGCAGGAGATTGAACTGAACACTCGCATGCAGACGCTCGGGCCCATGCAGCCGCGGGAGTACCTCGACACGCGCCAGTTGTTCGGGCAGGATCTGGCAAAGCGCTAGGGGCGGTCGAATTTGAAAAGAGCTGTTCTGCCGGTCGATGAGCTGCTCGGCGAGATGGTGAAAAGCCTGGAGCGCTGCCCGAACCTTGTGGTGGAGGCTCCGCCGGGCGCTGGCAAGACCACGCGCGTTCCACCGGCGCTGCTTGGCTTTGGCCCTGTTGTAGTGCTGGAACCGAGACGCCTGGCAGCGCGCATGGCCGCGCGGCGCGTGGCCCAGGAGATGGGCGAGGACGTAGGGGAGACGGTTGGCTACCAGGTCCGATTTGAAGAGGTAACCGGCCCGCGCACGCGGCTCCGGTTTCTTACCGAAGGTGTGCTGACGCGGCGTCTGTTGACCGACCCTGAGTGGAAGAACGTCAGCACGGTGGTGCTGGACGAGTTTCATGAACGCCACCTGGACGGGGACGTCGCCCTGGCGCTGCTGCGTCAACTGCAAGCGAGGCGTCCGGAGCTGCGGCTGGTGGTGATGTCGGCCACACTGGACGGATCCACTGTGTCCTCCTTCCTGGGTGATTGCCCCATCGTTCGATCACAGGGCCGGCTTCACCCGATCACCATCGAGTATTCTCCGCACACCGCCGCCCCGCTGGAGGATCAGGTTGCCATGGCGCTGGAGCGGTTGCTGGCCCAACGGCTGGATGGCGATGTCCTGGTGTTCCTTCCCGGCGCCGCTGAGATCCGCCGCGCGCAAAGAACCTGCCAGGCAGCCGCGGCACGCGCGCAAATGGTGATTGTGCCACTGCATGGCGACCTCACCCCGGAGGAGCAAGACCTTGCCGTGCTTCCGGGGGCGCGGCGCAAAGTGATTCTATCCACCAACGTCGCCGAGAGTTCCGTCACGATCGATGGCGTGACGGCTGTCATCGACTCCGGCCTGGCGCGCATTGCACGGGACTCACCCTGGACCGGCCTCTCTTCGATCGAGATCAGCCGGGTGAGCAAGGCGTCGGCGACGCAGCGCGCCGGTCGAGCCGGACGAACGCGCGCGGGCCGCGTGATCCGGCTCTACCCGGAGGAGGAGTTCCTGCGGCGGCATGAGCGCGAGGCCCCGGAGATCACGCGGCGCGAGCTCAGCTCTTTGCTGCTGGAACTGCACGCCATGGGGTTTCCCGATGCGCTGGCCCTGCCCTGGATGGACGCGCCCACGGCAGAGGCTTTGCAATCGGCCGGACTGCTGCTGGGCCAACTGGGGGCTGTGGACAACAAGGGCCTCACAGCCTTGGGTAAAGCGATGGCGGCGTTGCCGCTGCATCCACGGCTGGCAGCGCTGGCGCTTGAGGCGGACCGGCGCGGCGCCGGGGAGGAGGGTTGTGCGGTGGCGGCCCTGCTCAGCGCCGGGGAACGATTACCGCCTGGTGAGGCTCGGCATGTGGGCCCCTCTGACCTGCTGTTGATGCTGGAGTCCGGCCTTGCGCCACAGGTGCGGCGCATTCGCGACCAGATCCGGCGCGCGCTGCGTCCGCGACGGACCAAGTCCGATTCCGACGAGGCCATACTGATAGCGATTCTCAAAGCGTTTCCAGACCGCCTGGCGAGGCGGCGTCCGGATGGCGAGCTTCTGCTGGCTGGGGGCGGCTCGGCGCAGCTTTCTCCCAACAGCGCGGTGCAAAAGGCTGAGCTGTTGATCGCGGTGGAAATGGAGCAGCGCCGCGACCGCGGCCTGCCGTTGGTGCGGCTGGCCAGCCAAGTACAACCGGAGTGGCTGATCGATCTATTCCCGGAGCGGGTCACCGATCGCACAGGCCTGCAATGGAACCGTGTTGCCGAGCGGGTGGAGGCTTCCAGCGCCATCCTGTTTGACAGTCTGGTCATCGAAGAGAGCACCGGCGGGGCTATCGATCCGGAGGAAGCAGCAGGCATTCTCGCCGAGCGGGCCTGGGAGGCGGGCATCGCCAAGTTCACCGATGCGGACGAACTGGAGGCCACTCTCGCACGAGCCGCTTTTGCCGCCCAGCATTCCACCTTTCCGGCACTCACCGAGGAATCCGTCCGCGCGGCGCTCGATTCGCTATGCCAGGGACTCCGCAGCTTCGCCGAACTGAAATCGGCGGCAAGCTCCGGCGGCTTGCTGCGCGCTCTCCAGGGAAGCCTTTCCCACCGGCAGAGACAGATACTGGAAGAGGTGGCTCCGGAAAAAATCCGGCTGCAGGGCGGCCGGTCTGCCCTGGTGCACTATGAGCGCGGCAAGCCGCCGTGGCTGGCCTCCCGATTGCAGGACTTCTTTGGGATGCGGGAAACCACATGCGTGGCGTCGGGGAAGGTGCCGGTGGTCCTGCACCTGCTTGCTCCCAATCACCGGCCCGTGCAGACGACGACTGATCTGGCGGGATTTTGGGAGCGTCTGTATCCGCAGGTAAGGCGCGAGCTGAGCCGCCGTTACCCCCGGCATTCGTGGCCGGAATCACCCTAACGCGACCGATTACGCCCGCCATACCAGCGCCACCTTGCGCACGGTAATGTTCGTTTTTTTGGGACGGATGGAGATGGTCTCCAGTTCCTCCGTCATCGGGTCAATGGAGAAATGCAGTCCGGCGATCTCGTCTTTTGAGGAATACGCGCAAAACGGAGCTGCCGTCCGCAGGAGTAACCCGCGTGTTTCTGGCCCGTTTGGTGGCGCGGACGGCGCCCTTTGCGCTTCCAATTGCCGCTCCAGATCGCTCAACTGATCGCGGAGACGTTCCACATCTTCTGAGGCGCGGTTCACGTCCTGGCCTTCCTTGTAGGACCTGCCCATGGACCGGGCTCCGCTTCCGACGCGGGCAGCGGTGAGGCCACCGCGGCGGCCGCCTCCCAGAAATGCGCCCAACAACGAAGCGCCGATGGATAGCGCGGTATCGAGCTTTTGCGAGGAGGCCTGCTGCTGTTCGCGCTGCAGCGCCTGTTCGGCACGATGCAGCCGGTCCTGCAGCGTGCCGATCTTTGAGGCGTACTTCAGCCGCAGCTTCGCGACACCGGCATCGCGCGCCTCGCGGGCATTCTGCTGCAGGTGCAATCGGAAATCCCGCTCACTCTCGCCGGGCTGCGAAGTCTCCTTGAGAGACGGACTTTGAAACAGCGTCAGCTCCTGGGTGGAATACAGCCAGGTGGCGAAGTCTTTTTCCCAACTCTTGTAGTTCTTAGCTTGCGCGGCGGCGGGTGCCAGTGCGGCGAACGCAGCCCCGTCCGCGGGCGTTGTTTCGAGTTCCTCGAGCACCACATCGCTGGCCTCGCATTGCTGCCAGTCCACCGGGACCACACCGTCCTGGATGGGGGTACTGACGACAACCTCTTTCGAGTAACTCGCGCAAAACGGAGCTGCCGTCCGCAGCGCTAACCCGCGTGTCTCTGGCCCGTTTGGGGGCGCGGACGGCGCCCTTTGCGCTTTGGTCTGATTCACCTTACGGCGCGCGTCCGAGAACAGGATTTGCGCCGCCCCCAACAGCACCGGCTCATAGACTGCGCCATCACGGGAACCGCGCAGGGGCAAAAACAGCTCCTCCACGCCTGGCCCGAGGACTGGCCTGCCGGCGGCCTCCTTTTTCGCAGCCGGGGCAGCCTGAGGGGGCTGTGCTGACACCACCGGTTTCCGATCGCCCATCACCTGCTTGATCTGCGTTTTGGTCATCGGGCCGCGCAGATAGGTAAGCGTCCAGCGCGTCTCGAAAATCACAGGAGCGTCCTCATGCACGTTGTTCATCAGGAACACGCGGCTGCCGAGGCCAGCCAGTGTCTGCTCCATGCGCGCTCGATCGAAGCCCGCATTTGCCCCAGCGGCCGCGCCTTCCAGCCCCTCCAGCACGCGTTGCTTATCGCGCTCGGTTTGCAGCCGCCCGATAAACCATGTACCCGCATTCGACAATCCTTTGTAGTCCAGATCGACGGGATTCTGCGTTGCCAGCACCACTCCGAGCCCAAAGGCGCGCGCCTGCTTGAGCAGAGTGAGCAGCGGGGTCTTGGACGGGGGATTCTCTTGAGGAACACGCGCAAAACGGAGCTGCCGTCCGCACCGGTAACCCGCGTGTTCCTGGCCTGTTTGTGGGCGCGGACGGCGCCCTTTGCGCTTCACCGGCGGGAAGTAGCCGAAAATTTCATCCATGTAGAGCAGCGCGCGCAGGCTGGTGGTGCCGGGCTGGGATCGCATCCAACTCACCATCTGGTTCAGTAGAAGGGAGACGAAGAACATACGCTCGCTGTCGCTGAGGTGGGCGATGGAGAAGATGGAGATTCTCGGCTTGCCGGCCGGGGTGTAGAGCATGGCTCCCACGTCTTCTAAGGAACACGCGCAAAACGGAGCTGCCGTCCGCAGAGATAACCCGCGTGTTTCTGGCCAGCTTGGGGGCGCGGACGGCGCCCTTTGCGCTAGCGGCTCACCTTCCATCCACATTTCAAATCCGGGCGAGGCGACCAGATTGTTCAGCGCCATCGCCAACCCGAATCGGTCCTTGGCCGGATAGAATGCTTCCAGTTCCAGCACGCCGATCCGGGCCACCGGCGGGGACTGCACTTGTTGGATCATCGCAGCCAGGTCCAGGTCCTTCCCTGCCCTCCATGCCGCGTCGAGAATTTTGGCGAGCAAGATATGCTCGCGGCTCTGCACCGGATCGCCATCAATTCCGGCGAGCGACAACAACGCCGTCGCGGTGGATTGAATGCGGTCCCGGATGGCTTCCCTGTCCGCCACCTCTAAGTTCTGCGCGCAAAACTGAGCTGCCGCCCGCGACGGTAACGCGGGTGTATCCGACGAGTGTGGGGACGCGGACGGCGCCCTTTGCGCTACGGCTGGAGGCGGGCAGGCAAAGCTTTTTAACACGGAAACCGGAACGCCGGCTGTGCTGCCGGGGGTATAGATGGTGAACTCGGCTGCGCCGGAAAGCCTGGCGATGCGCGCGCCATCCTGCCCCCAGCGCGCGAGCCCGTCCTTCCACTTGGCGGCGGCCTGCTCCGGCGCGACGCCCTCTTTTGAGGAACACGCGCAAAACGGAGCTGCCGTCCGCAGCGGTAACCCGCGTGTTTCTGGCCCGTTTGGTGGCGCGGACGGCGCCCTTTGCGCTTCCACCCACGGGGCAAACTCCTCCGCGCTCAGGCGAGGGAACTGCAGCATGAGATTTCCGAGGTCGCCCTTGGGATCAATCACGATGGCGGGAATTCCATCGATGGCTGCCTCCTCCAGCAGCCCGACGCACAAGCCGGTCTTGCCGCTCCCGGTCATGCCCACGCAAACGGCGTGTGTGACCAGGTCCTTGGAGTCATAGAGCAGCGGGACATCCAGCCTTTGTTTTTTCGCCAAGTCGTAGTTGCGGCCGAGATAAAATACACCCAATCCTTCAAAATCGGTCATTACCCTAGAAACTCCTTCCGCAATCTTTC
>ORMF010827002.1_pt1 | contig 16327 bp, 17 predicted proteins | sample 1779871 | NCBI WGS metagenome assembly ORMF01 (sample SAMEA104232316, study PRJEB22302) | groundwater metagenome | biome: forest; feature: aquifer; material: groundwater | place: USA | collected 2011-08-07 | depth 5.4 m
CCTGATGGAATTGTAGTCGAGTTCAGATACGATCCTTTTGGAAGACGCATCGAAAAGAAGGTTACAGAAGATGGGATTGCCACCGTCAAAAGATATTTCTATGACAATGAAGACATCCTTTTTGAATATGATGAAAGTGGTAACATTGGCAATCGTTATATTCACGGTCTCGGCATAGATGAGCCATTGGCTTTAATAAACGGTCACGGTAACTATTACTATCATGCAGATGGTTTAGGAAGCGTTGTAGCCTTAACAGACACGGGGCAGACAGTTATACAAACCTACGAATATGACTCTTTTGGAAATCTCAAAGACCAAAAAGAACGAATTAAGCAGCCATATACGTTTACTGCAAGGGAATGGGATAAGGAGATAGGGCTTTACTATTACAGAGCAAGGTATTATGATGCAAATGTGGGGAGGTTTACCACAAAGGACCCATCGCTGATATTTAGCAAAGATTTTAAAACACCATACCTTCTGTATAAACAACTTACGAGTCCTCAATCGTTAAATTATTATGTTTACGGTACAAATAATCCGATAAACCGAAAAGACCCCTGGGGACTAGATGATTTGTCTGATTTGGAGCCTGATGGGACTATAGGCTCGCCACAAGGCAGTATTTTTACATGCAGACAGATTGCTCGGAAAATCAGACAGGAAGGTAACGAAAAATATCCTGGCAATAGAAATAACCATATGAGGCATTGTTGGGCTTCTTGCAGGTTGGCACAACTCGGGGGCAGTGCCTGTGCTTTCACCGCTGGGTGGGCGCAAGAGACGATAGGTATTTATGATCCTGCTGATATAGAGGCAAATGCTAAAGGCAGAGAATGCTCATCGAGTGGTGACTGCGTAAAATGTTGTGAGGGGTGTAAGCCGTGAATAGAAAGAATATCATAAGGAAATCACTTAAAATACTTTTGATTGCTGGGCTGTCTCTTTTTCTCATTGTAGTTTTCTTCAACAGCTGGTTTTCTTATCAAGAGAAATACGTCTGTGAGCCTAAAATCAGAAATTCGGTTGAGAACTTTTTTAAAAGTATTCAAACAAGTGAATACAAAGCATTAAATGACAAATCAATGTTTATTGATAAAAAGCATTTTCAGGAAGTTAAAAACAAGATATCAAAGGTATATTCTCTGAAGATATATGATTGGGGTGCTGATTTTCAGGCTTATGTTATTGTCGAATTTGACACAGGCACTACATATGACCTTATGCTTGTTCTTAAGGAAGAGACGACAATGTCTTTGGTGACATGTTGGGGCGCAGAATATAAGGTACTAACTATCAGGTGATGGGTTGGGAAAGAGGTAGTTAGGCTCTATGAGGAAAAACAAATGTAAAGATATCGAGATATATCCTTATGTTTATGTTTACAATGGAAAAAAAACGATTCTTATGTGGCAGACATCCGAGTGCGGGGATAGTTTTAGGCTGAATTCAAACAATAACCTCATTGAGGCTCAATCAGAAGCAAAGATTAAGAAATTACTGAGATCTGAATCAAAAAAAGTGCATTGGTCTGAAAGTACAGAAATGGATTTTGATAGATTTTGGAAAACATTAAAAACTTTAAAGGTTGGCAGAGCATCTTCGGGAAAAACTTGCAAAATATTATTAGAGGGGTGGAATTTTATAGAAGATTTAGCACGGACTATTAAGCGCACAGAAGAATTGAGAAGGCTACACTCTCCTTTGCTAAATAAAATATACAAAAAGCTTTTCTATGGAAATAATCTCCCCTCGATTACTCCTAAAGGGAAATCTTATAGCCCATTTTGGCTAAAAGAAGAAATTTCTTCATTCAAAAATGAATTTATTTCAATATGGAAAATGTTTATACGATTCGGATATATAAAACCATGAAAAAACAGAAAATCAGGAAAAGGGAAGGGGTGTTCTGTCAGCCCGTTCGTCCGCAAGACCTTTTATTAAAAACGCCCAACAGGCTGACAGGGGTGATGAGAGGTTTATTGGAGGAATTCAGGCTCCCTCTCTGCGAGATGTCAGATGCGAATAAAGACAAACTTAAAAAGGTATTGAAGGGTTACGGGCTGATATAGCCCAATCAATGTTTAAAAAAAGCCTGACAATGTCAGGCTTTTTTTGCCTACTCTTCCAGGCTAATTGCCTCAACCGGACAGTTTTCTTCTGCGGCCTCGCAGCAGCCGACAAACTCGCATGCCTCAGAATCAATGACCTGTGACTTCCCTGATATTTCGTCCACATGAAAAACAGCAGGGCATATATCCTCGCAGTTTCCGCAGCCAATGCATAGTTCTTCATCAACTCTTACGTTCATGGTAAATGTATTTTAGCTTTTAATGACTAATGAGGCAAGAAAAAGAAATTTTATCCGGATAGCTGTTAAAATAATAAATGGCAACCTTAACACTAAAGCTGGGAAAGAAAAATGAAGTTCTTTACAGATGGGCATATGTCCTTGCCCTTATTACAATCTTCTATAATATCCTTGAGGGCGTGGTTTCTGTTTTTTTCGGAATTGAAGGCGAAACACTCGTCCTCCTGGGTTTTGGGATAGACTCATTCGTTGAGGTAATCTCCGGCATAGGCATATGGCACATGATCCGCCGTATAAGAAAAAATAATAATGAAACTTATGATAAATTTGAAAAGGATGCACTGAAGGTAACAGGGACTGCATTTTATATTCTTACTGCGGGGCTAATCGTAACTGCTTCAATCAATTTATACAAGGGGCATAAACCTGAGACAACATTGTGGGGGATTATTATTTCCCTCGTCTCAATCCTTTCAATGTGGCTTCTGATTCATTACAAAATAAAAACAGGCAGGCAGTTAAATTCACAGGCAATACTTGCTGACGCCAATTGCACAAAGGCCTGCATGTATCTTTCGGTTGTTCTTTTTCTCTCAAGCCTCGGATATGAGCTCACAGGCATCGGAGGGCTTGACTCAATCGGAGCAATCGCAATTGCAGCGCTTTCATTCAGGGAAGGCCGTGAGGCATTTCAAAAAGCCAAAGGGAATCCCTGCAGCTGCGGCAGTTGCCCATAGGCAGGCTATAGCTTTCTGTCCAGGATTTCCCTTATTTTTTTCAAAAGTATTGTAGGAGACACAGGCTTTGATATGAAACTTCCTTCCTCAATAAACTTCCTGCTTTGTATAACATCATCAGTATACCCGCTTGCAAAAAGAATCTTTATGCCGGGGTTTATCGCCTTTATCTCATCGTAGGCATCTTTGCCGCTTTTCCTGGGCATTATCACATCAAGGATCAGAAGCCTAATCCCATCTTTATTTTCCATAAACTTAGTTATTGCCTCTTCTCCGTCAACAGCCTCAATCACCTTATACCCAAATTCATGAAGCACAGAGGCAGTAAATCTTCTTACAGCCTCATCATCCTCTGCCAGAAGGATTGTCTCGTTGCCACCGGGAGGCAGCCGGTGTTCCTCAGGTTTTTCCTCTGATAATTGTCCGGCTTCGATAAGAGGCAGGTATATCTTGAACGTAGTGCCCTTGCCAGGTTCACTATAAACGTTTATATATCCGTCATGCTGCTTTACTATCCCGTAAACCATAGAAAGCCCAAGCCCTGTGCCTTTGCCTACCTCTTTTGTAGTAAAGAAGGGCTCAAATATCTTCTCCCTTGTCTTTTCATCCATCCCTATGCCATTGTCTGAGATTGACATAAGCGCATATGTGCCGGGAGCCCCATAACCATGTGCCTTTATGAACTCTTCATCCAGTTCTATCTTCTTCGTTTCTATTGTAAGCTGTCCTCCTTTTGGCATTGCATCGCGAGCATTCATTGCAAGGTTCATTAATGCCTGCTCAATCTGCACACTGTCTGCCATAATTGTAAGGGGTTTTTGCAAGAGGTCCATCTCAAGCTCTATATCTTCGCCTATGACCCTCTTTAAGAGCTTTACCATAGTATTGATGACACTATTTATATCCACAGGCTTTGGATTCAATACCTGTTTTCTGCTGAAGGCAAGAAGTCCCTGCGTGAGATGTGCTGCCCTTTCTGAAGAAGCGAGTATCTGGTCAACATTCACCTTAAATGGATCATCCTCCTTCATTTTCATCTGCATTAGGCCTGCATAGCCCATGATTGCTGTAAGGATATTGTTGAAGTCATGGGCAATGCCGCCTGTGAGCTGTCCTATAGCCTCCATCTTCTGGGCCTGGCGGAGCTGGTCTTCGAGCCTCTTCTGCTCCGTTATATCAACTACCATTCCTGATATTACATCTCCTTCAAGTGTAGCGCTTATAATGATATTCTTTATCTGCCCTGTCTTTGTCGGAATCTCAAGCTCATAATAAGGCGACCTTCCTTTATCTATCAGAAGGTCAATAAATACCTTCCTGTCCTCAGGCTTTTTGTACCTTACCTGTACCGGCAGCGCCAGAAGCTCCTCTGCTGAGTCGCATTCGAATATCCTCACCATGGCATTGTTCACATAAGTAAATTGGCCTCCCATGTTGGATCTGTATATCCCGACAATAGCATTGTCAGCAAGAGTCCGATATTTCTGCTCGGATTCCCTTAAGGCCTCTTCTGCGCGGTCAATAGACGCTCCTATTGTTTTGGCTATATTTGTAATGATAACTATCATGAAGAATAAGGAAAATATAGCCTTTATAGCTGTGTCTAACGCAGGGTTTGTCCTGACACCCAAAAGGATTACCGTATCGAGCCACCCTTCAAACAGAATAGAAACAATAATAAATGGAAGAAATGCCCTCAAAAGACGCGCCCGGGTAGAAGACCCTCTGAATGCATTTACCGGCCACAAATGTGAACCTGCCGACAACAAAACACCTGAACCAAGAAAGACAAATGCCACTGCGGTAGTGAGCGCAACCGGTATTATGCGCCCGCCGTACAGAAATGGCGCGCCATATGCATAACCAAGGAGGATTATAAACCCTGTCAGAACCTGAACTGCGGCAAGCAGGGCAGCGGCCTTTTCAAGGTTCTTTTTCTCCGGATACAGATGAAATAATAAGACTGACACGCCTATGAGAAAAAAACTTATTGCCGTTATCGGAGACATCCTGCCTATTGGAACTCTGCCCAGCATCGCGGGTGTTCTGACAAGTATCTTTTCGATATCAGAAGAGATGCCGCCCAGAAACTGGATAATTACAAGAGAGCTCACAAACAGGACAAATCCGGAAACAATTATTGAAAAGAGCCTTCCGGCATTGCTCAACGGTTTCAATGTGCGGATAAAAAAAGCGCTGCTCAATATAATAAAGGTTATGGCTGTTGACGGCGCCATCGGAATATATTCAGAACGGATTCCTGCCAGCGTGTACAAGTTCAAAAGCCAGCCTGCTATGGCCGCAATTCCAAGCGCTAAAGCAACAGACATGCAGACCAGAGATGCACGCTTAAAATAGCTCTCCGGATTAATTTCCCCTGCCATAGAAAAATTATACTCCTATAATTCAAATATTCAAGGCAGGTAAAGATTGCCAGAAATAATTCAGGATGATATATTAGTGTTTATGATAAGAGATTCGCTGAGGCGAAAAAAGCTCACCCATATAGATAAAAAAGGAATGTCGAGGATGGTTGATGTAAGCGCCAAGCCTTTAACCGGAAGAATCGCAGTTGCAAAAGGCGCTGTCTATATGAAAAAGAAAACCTTCGGGTTAATCAAAAAGGGCAAGGCCTCAAAAGGCGATGTCCTGAGCGTCGCAAAGATTGCGGGAATCATGGCTGCAAAAAAAACATCTGAAATAATCCCCCTCTGCCATCCGTTAAATATCACTTCAGTGAACATTGACTTTAACCTTAATGAGAAAAAAAACAGGATAGAGATTGAAGCAAGGGTGAAGATAACAGGGCAGACCGGAGTTGAGATGGAAGCCCTGACTGCGGTAGCTGCTGCAGCGCTTACAATATATGACATGTGCAAGGCAGTTGATAAAGAGATAATTATCTCTGATATTATGCTAATGGAAAAAAGCGGCGGAAAAAGCGGAGAGTTTAAAAGAAAAACTTAAAGGCAAGGAACAGTATTTTCACTCATTATCGGGCTTTGCCCTCCGAGGATTTTGCCTCTTTATTTTAGATTATTTACTGTCGGACTATCGTCAAAATAAACCGTTCAAACACTATTCCTTGCCTTTGATAATTTAATCACTATCTTTTATCCCTTAATCTGTTTCAGCCCCTTCTGTGCCTTTATATTGCCGGGATCAAATTTCAATGCCTTCTCAAACTGGCCTGCTGCCCTTTTAGTAAGCCCGGTCTTAAGATATAAAAGGCCGAGGTTTGCATAGTGCTCTCCATTTAATGGCTCAAGCTTTATGGCCTCGATCAAAGGTTCCTCTGCTTCCTTCAGCCTGTGCGGAATCTTTGTGAGGGCCAAAGAGAGGTAACTCCAATATTGAGTTTTTTTAGGATTTATTCCTGCAGCTTCTTTAAAAAGAACAACTGCAGCCTCGAAGTTGTTCTTCTTGAATTCATCCACGCCTTTTTTAAACTGCTCTTCATCACTTTCTTTTCCTGCTGCCTTTTTCTCTTTTGCAGGCCCGGTTGAAGCGCTGAAATATTCCTTTCTCCCGGAATCATCCTTAAGCGTACTATAAGCTGTTGTAATGGCATCGGAGATCGCTGTGAGCTTGTCTATCAGAGTGGTATCTGAAGCGCTGAGATGCCGGTCCGGATGAAAATCCCTCGAAAGCCTGTAGTAGTTCTTTTTTATGGTTTCCGCGTCTGAATTCTTATCTATCTCAAGAAGCTCATGCATCTTTAACATATCAAGGTTAGAATAAATCTCGCCCACCCTTTTCATGAATGCTTCCTCTTCTTCAGCAAAAGGCTGCATCAGGTCTTCAAAAGACACTGTCTCGGTTGTTTCTTTTATTTCTCTGGACGCCCCTTTTTTTTCTTCGAGAATCCCGATAGACCATAACACATAAATAGTCTTCATTGCCTCAAATGAGTTTGTCCAGGAACTGTCAACAATTTCTTTAATTGTCTTTCTCCCGTCTATCATGGGAAGCATCTTTTTGTCATTAGGGCTTAACTCTACATTCTGAAACAGGCTAATCGGATCTTCAGAAAGCCTTAAGACTATCCCTGTGTCAGGCATCTCCTGCCTTATCCTGGTCCAGTTTTCTATTTTTTTCACTCCCTCATATATAAGGTTGCCCATACTCATCTTAAGAGTTATAACCTCCTGAGTCGGCACATCTCCTTCTGCAAGTTCAAATTCTCCTTCCTCAAGCTGGAAAAGGCTGTAAATTATCTCTTTTACCTGATATTTAACTCCCCAGAAAAGGTCTTTGGGAGTAAGATAACCGAGTTCTACAAGTATCGCGCCCTGACGTTTTTTGGTTGCCTTTAATATCTCTACGGATTTATCGTATTGTTCAACAGTAATCTTCCCGGCCTTAAGCAGCATCTCGCCAAGCCGGTCATCCTCGTAAGATGAAGAGGCAAATACAGCATCCCCTTTTATCAGATATATCTTTTTGGTAAAGTTAGGCGTGCTTACCGACAGGGTCCCTGTTGCACGTTTCCTGTTGAGCTGAACAAGTACCTTTGGGAGACTATAGTCCCTGATGCTGCCTTTTAAAGGTATTTCCATTGCCTTCCCTTATTCATCAGTGATACCTCCTGACCTCAAACCTGAAGATTTTGACTTCCTCATCACCAGGAGACAGCCCTGCCTTCATCTTTGCGATTCTAAGCTGCTCCTCAACAGTATCAACCCCTTCAAGGTCTGGCAGAAGCAGCCCCTTTCTCTGACCCTTTGAGACTATCACCCCGTATTTTTTAGAGTTTAATTCTTTAATATCCTTAACCTCTTCAGGCAAGGACAGCACATCAACAGAATATACAAGGTCATTGAGTTCTTCTGACAGGACAGCTTGAAACCGCGGATCCTGCGTTGCAGCATATATCGCATTTTTTATAATCTCTGATGCAACATTGTCACAGCTCGGCATAAATGAGCCTATGCATCCCCTTAGCTCTCCGTGTTTTTTCAGGGATACAAAGGCCCCTGCCTTCTCTTTCATCTCGGGTATAAGTTCAGCTGGAGGTTCAATTGCGCAGCCCTCTTTGACATAGGTCTCAATTGCCTGCTTTGCAAGCCTTACCAATGGATGCATATCACTTCTCCCTGGAAATTGCGTAATCAGCAATACAGAGCATATAATCCCTTTCAGGGGAATCAGGGAATATCGAAAGCTCATCCTTTGCCTCATTCACAATCCCCTCTGCCCTTGCGAGAGACTTTTCCAGAACATCATATTGCCTGAACAGGGCAAGCACCCTTTGAAGACCCTGCTCTGAAAAATTATCTATGACCCGCTTTATCTCTTCTTTTTCATTATCCAGGGCATTCTTAAAAAGATAAATCAGAGGCAGCGTGATTTTGCCTTCTTCTATGTCTTTACCGAGTTTTTTGCCAAGTTCACTCTCATCCGCCATATAATCGAGTATATCATCTGCCATCTGAAAAGCCGTGCCTGACTTAAGGCCAAACCTTGCAAGGGCGTTTTCTTCGGCGACTGAACCAAGGCTTAATATCGCTCCAATCCTGCACGCAGCAGATATGAGTATGCCTGTCTTGGCAGATATTATTCTTGTATACTCCTCCTCTGTAATGCTGATATCCGAGGTTTTCTGAAGCTGTAATATCTCTCCCTCAGTCATGCTTGTCGTGGCCTCAGAGAGCGCCTCCATTATCCTCTGGCTCCTGAAAGACACTGCTTTTTTAAGGGCATTGGAATAAAGGAAATCTCCGACCAGAATCACAACCTGATTGCCCCATAAGGAATGGGCAGCTGCCTTCCCCCTCCTTAGTTTGGCGCCGTCAACAACATCATCATGGAGTAGCGACGCCATATGTATCAGCTCTATAATGCCTGCAAGAATTATATGGTCAGCTCCCTTATACCCGGCAAGCCGTGCGCCTGAAAGAAGAAAAAGCGGCCTCAGCCTCTTGCCTCCGCTCTCAAGCAGATATTTTCCTACCAGAGGTATGAGCGGAGCATCGCTCTTAAAAAGTTCTTCCAGCCTGACTTCAACCAGGCGAAGCTCAGCGTCATAGGCCTCAAAAACCTTTTTTATATCCGTCGTCTTAATCATATTATCCCGGGTCAGAGCCTGAACTCATCAAGGTTAACATCTTTCTTCATTAATTTTTTCAGGTCCCTCGGCCTGAATGCGCCCTTCTCGGTAATAATCGCCGTTATATATTTTGCAGGCGTAACATCAAAGGCCATGTTCCTGACCTTTACGTTGTCAGGAGCAATCTGGCAGGTGCCGAATATATGAGTGACCTCTTCAGGCCCCCTTTCCTCTATAGGAATCTTATCGCCTGTTGTTATGGAAAAATCAATACTGCTCAACGGCGCTGCAACATAAAAAGGTATCTTGTGCTCCTTACAGAGCACGGCAACCGAATATGTGCCTATCTTGTTTGCAACGTCTCCATTCCTGACAGTTCTGTCAGTGCCGACAATTGCAAGGTTTATCTCGCCTTTTTTCATAATCGCTCCTGCGGAATTGTCTGTAATCAATGTAACAGGGACTCCTGCCTGCATAAGCTCCCACGCAGTGAGCCTCGCACCCTGAAGAACAGGCCTTGTCTCATCAGCAATTACCTGAATCTTTTTGCCCTGCTCTATGGCAACAAGAATTGGCGCTGTTGCTGTGCCGTATCCGCCTGTTGCAAGAGCGCCTGCGTTGCAGTGAGTAAGGACTGTGTCGCCGTCTTTTATAAACTGCGCTCCCCATCTTCCGATTGCCTTATTAACCTCTATATCTTCTGCGTGTATCTTTTGTGCCTCTTCAATCAACAGCATCTTAAGTTTTGAAACCGGTTCTTCTTTATTTTCTTTCAGGAGTTTTTTTATCCTCTCAACCGCCCATTTTATATTTACAGCCGTAGGCCTTGTTGAAAGAAGGTCACTAAATACAGCTTCAAGCCCTTTCATTAATTCCCTGTAGTTCTTTGCTGTTATGTCCTGCGCGCCAAGGGCTATGCCCATGGCAGCTGCAATCCCTATCGCAGGCGCCCCTCTTATCCATTGTTTTTTAATTCCCTCCGCAACAATATGATAATTGGTGCAGTCTATGAATTTTACCTCTACCGGAAGCCTGCTCTGGTCGAGCATTATTACCTTGCCGTCTTTCCATTCTATTGCCTTTACCATTAAATCTTTCCCCCTGCCGGAATAATATTTATAAAAACCAGAAATGCTGTAAGCCCTATTATAACAACCACTGTTCCCCATGAAATGTAATTGTAACTTTTTGGATTGGTGTATTCTCCCATTAATTTTTTGTTATTTACAAGCAATAAGGCATAAACAAGGACAAACGGCAGCAACAACCCGTTAATCACAGCTGACAGCACCATCAGAAAGACCAGCGGCGCTCCTGGTATCAGTACCACAAGCGAAGCCAGCGCTATCGTCAATGTATATATCCACATAAACTGAGGGGCGTCTTTAAATGTCTTATTAACCCCTGCCTCCCATCCCATTGCCTCGCATATATAGTATGCTGTTGCCAATGGCACTATTATAGCCCCGAGCAGAGATGCATTGGCAAGGCAGAGAGAGAATATAAGATATGCATAATCACCTGCCAATGGTTTCAAGGCCAGTGCTGCCTCTGACGCCTCATTTATCCTGACCCCTTGCGGAAACAGCAATGCGCCGCAGGTCACTATTATAAAAAAACTGATTATATCGGTTATGGAGCATCCGATAATAACATCCAGGCGCGATGCCTTATACTGCTCTTTTGTTATTCCCTTTTCAGCAATGGATGATTGAAGATAGAACTGCATCCATGGTGTTATGGTTGTTCCTATTATGGCTATGCTGAGCATTACATATTCCGAATCCCATCTGAGCTGCGGCACGAAAGTGCTTTTAAGGACCGGCATCCACTCAGGCTTTGCCATCAACCCTGAGATAACATAGCCAAAATACAAAAGACATGCAAATAAAAGTATCTTTTCAACAAACCGGTAACTTCCTTTTGTGACAAGCATCCATATTGAAATTGCGCCAACAGGTATCATTATATATTTACTCAACCCGAGTATTTCCATGCTTGCTGCCCAGCCTGCAAGATTGGCAACTGTATTTCCGAAATTAGCCATGAGGAGGCCTAACATCATGAAAAATGCGGCCTTTATTCCATAGTTTTCCCTGATAAGGTCGGAAAGCCCTTTCCCTGTTATGACGCCCATGCGGGCTATCATCTCCTGTATTACAACAAGGGCTACTGTTGTTGGCACTAAAGTCCACAATAATCCATAGCCAAAACGCGCGCCTGCAACAGAATATGTTGTAATGCCGCTTGCATCATTATCTATGTTTGCGGTTATTATCCCGGGGCCCATAACTGCAAGGAACAGGGCTATTTTCCTGTAGAGGCTCACACCTTTCTCCTTTTGCGTTTTGCCGAAGGAGGCAGAAGAATGTCAATTATGTCATCAACGGTTACGATGCCGTGCATATAACCGTCTTCATCTACAACCGGCAATGCAAGGAGGTTGTATTTTGATATAATCTCGGCAGCAACCATTTCGTCTTCTCCCGGCGAGACAGTCTTAAGGTTCATCTCCATAATATCTGCAAGTATACTGTCCGGCTCCGCAAGCAGCAGTTCCCTCAGCGAAGTAACGCCTATCAATTTCTCGTCTTTATCAAGCACGTAAATGTAATATACAGTCTCCACCTCTTTGGCATTAACCCTGAATCTTTCCGAGGCTTCTTTTACAGTCATCTCCGGCGAATAAGCAATATATTCATTTGTCATAATTCCGCCTGCCGTATCTTCCTCGTGCCCTAAAAGTTCCTGAATATCCTCGGCATCTTCTTTTTCAAGATTGCCCAGAATTTCATGCGCCTTTTCTGCCGGTATATCACTAAGCACGTCAGCAGCCTCGTCAGGAGGCATTTCCTCTATGATGTCAGCAGCCTTTTCAGTGTCCATCCCTGTTATTATTGCTGCCTGTGTATCAGGTTCAAGCTCTGAAAGCATCTCGGCTGCGGTCTCAACATCAAGGTCTTTAATAAATGTAGCGCCCTCTTTGTGAGAGACCTGGCTTATTATTGCTGCAAGGTCTGCAGGATGCAGTTCAGACATCATCTGTCTCGGTATAGTAAGGGATATCGCGGTAAGTTTCGGCTCCAGAGGCTGGATATAGTCCCAGCTTATCAGGTTATACGGGAGGTTCCCTCTCAAAACCCTCATAAGGTCTTCTCCGCCTCTTTCAACTCCGAGCCTCCTCATTATGCCCCTCATACCGACATCAGCGGCTATAAGTACAGCCTCAGTATTAAATCCTTCGAGCTTGACATCATTCACCCTTACAACCTTTGCGCCGTTTGCATCAACAATCTGCTTATCAAAAATATCCCTGACCAACAAAAGGTCTTCCTCGCTCATTTCATATGCCTTAAGCCCTTCGCTGTAAATATTTGCAGAGATTATTCTCTTGTTGAATATGTTCAGGTCTGCCCATGGAAGACTGAAAAGCTTTCTCTTCTTCTCGACTATGAGGCTTGAAATCTTTGGCAATGCTTCGCCCTTCACTACCACAAGGTCTTTAACCCTTCCGAGTTCTTCGCCTTTTGGGTCCAGCACAGGTTTCTTTAATATTTCACTTACAAAAAGCTCACCGAAAAACGGCATTATCCTTCTCCATTCTCAATTTTTAGAGGGATTTACATTCTAAAAGTATAACTTTAACGGCCTTATTTCAGCAATAGGAAATGAGAGAAATTTTGACAAGACAGGGCATTGTATCCGAGCGTATTTTTAAAGTAACTCTTGTATCTACGGAAAGCAAGGCTGACATTGAGCGATATTGATAGCTTTCGAAAACAGTTCTCGGCGAAATGAAGCGGTTACAGCCTCGATTGTCTGAGACCAAAGGTCGAGTTTCGAGGATGTAGCGGAATGAGCTTTAGAACTGTCGAAAGATATCACGGAGAAGCGAAAGCCAGACATGCTTTCTTCGTAACATCTATATTTTCTTCAGCCCGCTCACCCTCACCCCTATGAGCCGGACCTTCTTCTCCAGCTTAATCCTGCTCAATGCCTCAAAGGCAGCCTTCCTTATTACTTCATTAGAATCTGTAAACTCAGCCATTGTCTTTGCGCGCGTATATGTCTTAAAATCATCAAACCTTATTTTCACTGTCACGGTTTTACCAGCATATCCTGAATGTTTCAAATCCTCTGAAACTTCTTTTGTTAATCCCGCAAGTGTCTTTGCAATCGTCTGCCAGTCATTTGTATCCCGCTGAAAAGTTATTTCTCTGCTTGATGATTTCGGTTCCCAGTGTGTTACCAAAGGGCTTTCATCAACGCCCTTTGACGCTTCATATAAATAATTGCCGTAGGAAGGGCCGAAATGCTCTGTTAACTTTTCCAATGGCATTACTGCAAGGGCGCCTATTGTATTTATGTTAATACTCTTAAGATGCGCCTCTGTCTTTGGCCCGACGCCCCACAGTTTTCTGACAGCGAGAGGCCGGATTATTTTTTCTATATCAGTTTCATTTATTATTGTAAGCCCGTCAGGCTTATTTAAATCTGATGCAATCTTTGCAAGGAGTTTATTGGGGGCAATACCTATCGAGCAGGTAATATCAAGTTCTGCCTTGATTTTCTTTTTAATCTTTTTTGATATTTCCTCAGAAGGTTCTGCTGATTCAGAAATATCAAGAAATGCCTCGTCAATCCCGACATCCTCCATAACAGAGCTGAATTCCCTGAGTATATTTTTTACTTCCGCTGACACTCTTGAATACTCTTCGTAATCAACAGGCAAAAACACAGCCTGAGGGCAAAGCTTGTATGCGGTCCTCAGCGGCAATGCAGAGTGTATGCCGAATTTTCTTGCCTCGTAAGATGCAGTGGAAACAACCCCTCTCTGTGTCGGGTCCCCGCTTCCGCCAATGACAACAGGTTTGCCAGTGAGTTCAGGATGCCGTTTCTGCTCAACAGCTGCAAAAAATGCATCCATGTCTATATGAAGTATTCTGCGCATAACACTAATAAGTGCAAAAGTAAGCTCTTCTTATAGCTCCCCTCCTATTTTAGGAGGGGTGTCCGCCATGCCTGCGGCAGGCAGGAAGGACAGGGTGGTAAGTGGGAAAAGAAATTCATTCTAATCAAGCCACCCCTACCCCTCCTTAACCAAGGAGGGGAGTTAGAATACTACTTGAAATGAAAAAGAATCCCAAAAATCCGTGTTAAGCAAATAATGATACCAAGGACCTTTTTATTATCCCTCTCTCCTCTGCCATCTCAAAAAGCCTTTTTACAGCCCGAATCCCCTCTTCTCCAATATCTATCGAATAATCATTAACATACAGGTTAATATGCTGCTCTATTACAGAGTCTTCGAGTTCCTGCGAGTGTTCTTTTGTATATTTCTTCGGCTCACCTTTGTTATTCATAGCATAAAGGATGCTTTTTTTAATCAGCCCGTCAATTTTATGTATCAAATCCTCCCCCATATTTCTCTTTGCAATAATACATCCCAACGGTATCGTAAGGCCTGTCTCTTTTTCCCACCACTCACCAAGGTCAATAACTTTTTTCAACCCATATGATTTATAGGTAAACCTGCTCTCATGTATTATCAGGCCCGCATCAACAGCGCCATTCTTTACCGCATCCATAATATCGCTGAAGACCATAACCTCCACGTTATCTTTGAACGAAGGGTCATAGAGCTGAAGGAGAAGATAAGCAGTGGTGAGTTTTCCCGGAATCGCAATCTTTTTCCCCTTTAAATACTTCATAGAATAATTTTCTCTTGCAACAACCAATGGCCCGCAACGTCTGCCTAAAGCGCCTCCTGAACGCAGAAGGCAGTAATCCTCCCTCAGGTTAGCGAATGCGCTATACGAGACCTTTGTAATGTCCAGTTCGCCTTTGAATGCCTTCTGATTCAATGCCTCGACATCGAGAAGCATTTCTTTGAATTTCAAATCACCTGTATCAATCTTCCCGTGCACCAATGCATAGAATATAAATGTGTCGTTAGGGCAGGGAGAATAGCCAAGAGAAAGGGTACGGATAGGGGTCGAGGGGTCGAGGGGTCGAGGGGTCAAGTTTTATCCTCCAGAGATTTAATAAGAGCCATTAACATTCTTTCAACTTCGCTAATCTCATCCTGAAGCTGTTTAATGTCTTCACTTTTAATATAACCTAAATCGCCAGATAACAACATTTGCGTTTCTAATTCACAGTTAGACCCGTAAGCAATATATAGGAATTGAATATACTCAGACTTTGTCTTTCTTCCGTAGCCCTCTGCAATATTAGAGGTGACGGATACCGCCGCTCTTCTTATCTGTGACGTGAGACCATATTTTTCTTCGGATGGAAAATGTTTGGTCAGCCTATAAATTTTCAAAGATAACTCATAGGATTTCTGCCAGACCTTTAAATCTTTAAAGTTTTTTAGCATTTTACTCGAACCCTTGAACCATTGAAGCCTTGGACCCTTTTCTTTAACGGGCATTCTTCACATCTCGATTTCGGTTTGCAGAATTCCTTACCTGCCCTCACAAAAAGCGCATGATATTCATTGAATAGCTTAACATCCCTTTTAAGGGATAAATGGAAAAGCTCCTGGTATTTTTCATAAGAATCGTCGTGCCCAAGTATCTTATGCCTTGAGAGGACTCTTTTTGTATACGCATCAATCACAAAAATAGGCTTATCCAAAGCATAAAGCAATATCGAATCTGCTGTTTCAGGCCCGATTCCGTTAACGCTGAGAAGTTTACGCCTCAAAGAATGCATCTCTTCTTTTTTTAATCTCTGCATGCTTCCGTGATAATCATTCATGAGAAAATTAATAAATGATTTCAGCCTCTTTGCCTTTACATTGAAATAGCCTGACGGCTGAATAAGCGCAGCAAGTTTTTTAATTGGCATATCATGTATCGCTCTTGCACTCAGGGCTTTTTCTCTTTTCAGATTATTGATCGCCTTCTCCACATTCCCCCAGTTAGTATTCTGTGTGAGAATAGCGCCGACTGCCACCTCAAAAGGCGTATCCCCCGGCCACCAGTGCTGAGGGCCAAAGGCTTGAAAAAGTTTTTTATAGATTGAGATGAGTTTTTTGTCTTTCATTGCCTATTTAATTATACCGTATACGTAATAAGCAGGATTGGATTTCCAGCACATCAAATGTTATAGCATAGGAAGGGTATGATGTCCGAACGGTTTTATTTTGCCGATAGTCCAAACAGCCACTCAGACATCAGAACAACCTCAGATTCCCGGGCTTCTTTTCTATCATCTTTA
>ORMF010386295.1_pt1 | contig 16320 bp, 14 predicted proteins | sample 1779871 | NCBI WGS metagenome assembly ORMF01 (sample SAMEA104232316, study PRJEB22302) | groundwater metagenome | biome: forest; feature: aquifer; material: groundwater | place: USA | collected 2011-08-07 | depth 5.4 m
ACTTTCAATGTCGGCTCTTGCCCAGACTCCGGGAATCGACACCAAAGGTACCGTTGGTTATGCCATCGACCAACGCGCCAACGTCGTAAAGAGCGGTACCGGCCTTTGCTGGCGTACCGGCTACTGGACCCCGGCCATGGCCATCGAGGAATGCGATCCGGATCTGGTGAAGAAGCCGGCACCCGCCGCTGCACCGGCTGCTCCTGCCGCCGCAGCGCCTGCTCCTGCTGCCGCACCGAAGCCCGCCGCACAGAAAGTTACACTGGCCGCCGACGCCCTGTTCGACTTCGACAAGGCCGTTCTGCGTCCCGAAGGCAAGGCCAAGCTGGACAAGCTTTCCGGCGATATCAAGGGCATCAAGCTGGAAGTGATCATCGCCGTCGGTCACGCCGATCGCTTCGGTACCGATGCTTACAACCAGAAGCTCTCCGAGAAGCGCGCCGAAGCCGTCAAGGCCTATCTGGTGAGCAAGGGTGTCGAGCCGAACCGTGTCTACACCGAAGGCAAGGGCGAGAAGCAGCCGGTCACCAAGGCCGATCAGTGCAAGGGCCCGAAGAGCAAGAAGGTCATCGACTGCCTGCAGCCTGATCGTCGCGTCGAAATCGAAGTCATCGGCACCAGGTAATTTCGCCTGACTCCGGAAAAAGCCCTGCCCTGCAGGGCTTTTTTTGTTTTGTCTGCGGCGTAATGCCGGAGATCGTCTCCGAAGATGAGCTGGAATGCCAACATGACTACTGTGAGCAACGCCGATCCGCGGGAAATAGACAAGTTCGGGGAAGTCGCCCATCGCTGGTGGGACCCGAACTCCGAATTTCGCCCGCTGCATGACATCAACCCCGCGCGCCTGACCTGGATCGACGGACACGCGGAGCTCAAGGGCAAACGGGTAATCGATGTCGGTTGCGGTGGCGGGCTGCTCAGCGAAGGCATGGCGGCGCTGGGCGCGCAGGTCACCGGGATCGATCTTTCGGAAAAGGCGCTGGGCATTGCCCGCCTGCACCTCTACGAGAGCGGTCATGCCATCGACTACCGCCTGATCTCGGCGGAAGCCATGGCAGCGGAAGCCCCTGCGAGCTTTGACCACGTAACCTGTCTTGAAATGCTGGAGCACGTGCCCGATCCGGCCAGCACGGTGGCCGCCTGTGCAAGACTCGTAAAGCCCGGCGGGCAGGTGTTTCTCTCCACGCTCAATCGCAATGCCAAGGCCTATCTGCTTGCCGTGGTAGGAGCCGAATACCTGTTCAATCTGCTGCCACGCGGCACCCACGACTACTCGCGCTTCCTCAAGCCAGCCGAACTCGCCCGCCTGTGCCGCGATGCCGGCCTGGACGTGCTCGAAATCATCGGACTGCGCTACAACCCCTTCAGCCGCGAAGGCATGCTTGGCGGCGACACCGACGTCAATTACCTGCTCAGGGCCCGGCGCTGTGCCTGAAGCAGTACTGTTCGACCTCGACGGTACGTTGGCCGACACGGCGCCCGACTTGGGCGGTGCCATGAATCAGTTGTTGCAGGAGCAAGGACGCGACCCGCTGCCTCTGGAAATGCTGCGACCGTACGTTTCGTCGGGCGCGCGCGGAATGATCGGTGCCGGCCTTGGCATCACGCCGGCGGATTCTGCCTATATCGCCCTTCAGAAAAGATTTCTGGCGATTTACCAGGATGCGCTGTGCGTCGGCACCCGCCTGTTCGACGGCATGGCCGAGCACCTCGACGAACTCGACGCCCGGGCGATCCGCTGGGGCATCGTCACCAACAAGTCGCAGCGTTTTGCCATTCCACTCATAGAAGGACTGGGCCTGCGCCAGCGCTCTGCCTGCATCGTCTGCGGCGACAGCGCGCGACGTGCCAAGCCCCATGGTCATCCCATGCAGTTGGCCAGCGCCGTGATTGGAGTCGTCGCATCCGAGATCATCTACGTCGGTGATGACGAACGGGATGTTATTTCAGGCCGTGCCGTCGGCATGCAAACCATCATCGCCGCCTGGGGCTATCTGGGTGATGGCAAGCCACCGACACACTGGGGCGCCGACGGCATCGCCGCATCGCCCGCAGAAATTATGGGCATCGCCGCGGCAAACCGCTAGAATCGCCCTTGCAATCCGCAGATCAGGCGCCATCTGATTTGCACCATCCAGGGGGCGACATGGCTTCGACATGGGTGACAAAGCATGCAGGGCATACCGAGGATCCGGGTACCTCGTAAATCCATCTGGAACGTACTAACTGCCAACGACGAGCGTTTCGCTCTAGCCGCTTAACAGCGGCTGGCTTCCGAACTGGTTCTCTCACGGGCCAGGCAGCGCAAGCTGCATCGGAATCATATACGTGGGATAAGGCTGTGCCGAGTCGCGATGCACAGTTCGAAAATCCAGCGAATCGCCTGCAACCAGCCTGTCCGTCGGCGGGGTGCGGGTTAAATCAAATGACGCGGCTAAGTATGTAGAACTGTATGTGGCGCACTTATGGACGCGGGTTCAATTCCCGCCGCCTCCACCATTTCATGCTCCAACGTAGTCCGACGAAGGCCAAGAAACCTAAATAAAACAAGGTACTTGGCCTTTTTCACGTCCATTGCTGTCCTACCCCATCCATTGACATCTGGCCCCACATGGGGCCAGAATTCGGGCCATCTTGTGGTTCTGAAAAGCCAGATGGCCCCAAATGAAGCTAACCGATGAAGTGATCAGCGCGGCACGACCAGGCGTCAAACCCGTCAAGCTGACGGATGGCCGCGGCTTGTTCCTCCTGCTCGCCCCCACCGGTGGAAAGTGGTGGCGATACAAGTACCGGTTCGGCGATAAAGAGAAGCAATTTTCGTTGGGTGTCTATCCAGCGGTGTCGATTGCAGAAGCAAGGGCCAAGCATGCCGCATATCGCGCAATGGTTGCTGAAGGTGTCGACCCTTGCGCGCATGTCCAAAGTGAAAAAGCCGAACAAAAAGCAGAGGCAGCGCGGCAAGTGTGGCGGACACGTTTCTTCCTCGACAACGATGGCGCCCTGTCGTTTCTCCTGGGAAAGCGCCGGGTAGTGTTAAGCCCTTCCGAAACCTTCGAACTGCGCGCTTTTCTCGACGCGACGAAAAACGTAACTCCAAAGGAAATGCCATGTCCTTGACCGATACCGCCATTCGCAATGCCAAGCCCGGAATCACTCCAAGCGGGAGCCTGACAACCAAGCCATACAAGATGGGTGATGCGGGCGGCCTTTATCTCGAAGTTGCACCTTCAGGGGGCAAGTGGTGGCGCTTCAAATACCGCTTCGATGGCAAAGAAAAGCGCATGTCATTGGGTGTCTATCCGGATGTATCCTTAAAAGATGCACGCCAACGCAGGGACGAGGCCCGCAAACTTGTCGCTGCCGATGTTGATCCCGGAGAGAATCGGAAAGCGCAAAAACTAGCCCGCTCCGATCAGGCGGCGAACAGCTTTGAAGTTGTCGCCCGAGAATGGTTTGCCAAATACGAGCCCAACTGGACTGCTGGCCATAGCAGCAAGATTTTGGCCCGACTGGAGCGAGACGTTTTTCCGTGGATCGGCCCCCGTGCTATTTCCGAACTGAAAGCCCCGGAACTGCTAGCCTGCTTGCGACGGGTGGAAGATCGAGGCGCACTGGAAACGGCCCATCGAGCATTGCAGAACTGCGGCCAGGTCATGCGCTACGCTATCGCTACCGGTCGGGCGGAGCGAGACATTGCAACAGACTTGCGCGGCGCCCTCCCCCCGGTCAAACCGACTCACCACGCATCCATTACGGACCCGAAGAAAATTGCCGAACTGCTGCGGGCAATAGATGCTTACGAGGGCACGTTCATAACAAAGTGTGCGCTTCGTTTAGCACCATTGTTTTTTGTGCGTCCAGGAGAACTGCGCAATGCAGAGTGGACGGAATTCGACCTGGAACAAGCTGAATGGAATATTCCTGCCGAACGAATGAAGATGCGAGAACCACACTTGGTCCCGCTCTGCACTCAAGCCGTTGCCATCCTGACCGAGTTGCACGCCTTGACAGGTTCCAGCCGGTACGTATTTCCCGGTGCACGGACGAATGGCCGCCCTATGAGTGACAACGCCATTCTTGCGGCCCTGCGCCGCATGGGCTATGCGAAGGATGAAATGAGCGGGCACGGATTCCGCGCAATGGCGCGAACTATCCTTGATGAAATACTTGGCGTTCGTCCTGACTACATCGAGCACCAGTTGGCCCATGCGGTCCGTGATCCAAATGGGCGCGCATACAACCGCACAGCACACCTTGAAGCACGCCGGAACATGATGCAGCTATGGGCAGACTATCTTGACAAGCTCAAAGCCGGAGCGGAAGTGCTACCGCTATACGGCAGAACAGCATAGCTGCTGACTATCCAAATCAGAAAAATAGGCGACGCAGAAGCTATTAAGCCGCTTTCTTTTTGTTCACGTCGGATGGATCAGGTGAACGACGGGTCACCAATAGGTGGTCGCCGTTCTTGGTCAGTGAATAGGTGCTTAGACGCCCGCGCGAACTCATATTTACACGAGCAAACGCTTCGAGTAGCAGTTGGTCGGGTCTTTGTTTGGTGTTCGTTTTCATTATGTCGCTCCTATACGCCTTGTGCAGAATTCGACGAGTTAGTAGCTTGAATGGCTTCCAATTCCGCAAGCAATGTTGCAATCCACAAAACAAACGGGCGAACTAAGGGAAGAAACATACTAACCTCTTTTTCTCCTAGAATATTTGTCTTGTTTGAATGCATATTTAACACCCCCATTGGCTCACAGGATGAGCCAATGCACAACTCTTCAGCACTCGGAATACTGATGGAAAAGAAGCTCTTTATCTGGTCTCCCGGCGCCGTTTCGAAGTAAGTTTCGAGTTCTTCCGCTACGCGCGGATGGAATGGCCGCTGATCCCGACAAAAATTGGCGAGGCTAGCCGTATCAGCGTATCCACTAAGGCCATCTGGATGTAAGAATGCTTCAGGTGCGCCAGGAAGCACGCCAGATTGCTTCGCGTAGGAACGACGGTCAGGGGATGGCACAGGCAATATCACCTCGATCATTGCGGTATCTTCTTTGAGTTCCCCGGACTTGACAGACATTGCAAACCTAGGGTCCAGTACAAGTAGGCCAGAGAGAGCATCTCGGAGATTGAGATGTTCTTCACCCAGGAATCTGATGCGGCCTTGATAGGTAGATAATTCGGCATCAGTTAGGCTATTTACAGGTACGTACATCATTACATTCGCTGAATAGATGACGCCCTCGTGATCACCGTCGAACATCTTTGCAAGGGCTGCAATCGCCCCAAGATTTGCTTTGATCGCATTAATAAGAAGCTGCTTCGGATCATCAGACTTTTGTTTGCATTCCAGGACCGAGATGTAGGTTGCTTCTAGGACGGTTTCAAATCGTTCGAGAAAGTTTTCCGGAGGAAGCGTTCGGAGCAACCGTTCCAAGACTCGCGTCTCTTCGTGCAATCTGTCGATCTGGAGTTCTGCGGTTTGTGCCTGCCCTCTGAAGTTCAGGCCAAACATGGCACCGAAAACTCCGAGTGCGCTCCAGAACAGAACCGCAACCCATTCGATGGGACCGTTTTGCAGAACAAAAGGGAAGGCACTCTTGATTTCGCCCGAAAACACGGATCCCAGCAAGCCCGCGAATGCACCGGCCATCGCAGTTAAGCCGGCAAACCACCATTGCGTAGTGAATTGCTCGATCGATCGCGGTCTATCGTGCGTGGAAGGATCCATGACTAAAACGCTCCGATGCGAGTGAGTAAATTATGCAGCAGAATTCGCGACACCCAAACAATAAGCGCGCCAATTGCTGCATAGACTATTGTGCATCATAGCCGAGTCGCATAAGAACACTGCCGAAGCTCGATCATGCTCAAGCTCATCTCATAATAAATTGCGGCAATCGCGTAGGCCAATCGGACATAAGTACCAAGTCACATTGAACGGTCGTTTTGCCTTTCTCGATCAACTCAAGTTCGCCTACCTTCGGCGCGATAGTGTAGGCATCGCTCATTACCTGTAGCACTACTTTCTTGTATTCCGTGTCGGGATTGCCTGAAAGGTGCTCGCCTTTCATTTCCAGGACAAAGACCCGATTGCGCTCCTTTGATTCGCCATGCTGAACCGCGAAGATAAAATCCGGATAGATTTTTTCACGGCGCCATCCCTGCATCGAGTAATGGGAGCGGGCCACGTTGCGATGCCACCAATGTAACGCCTGCTCACCATCAAGATATACGGCGATATCGCGTTCGTCCTTGCTGGAGAAATCACCCTTATAGATCGGCGAAAACAGGCTGCGTTCCAAGGGGCCACCCGTCTTGCCTATCAATTGCTCGGCACCTTCCGGCTCGAAGGTTTCTGTCTCGAAAGGCATCTTCCAATTGCGGCCATCTGTGCGCAACCTGAATTGGATGCGGCCTTCGGCGACATCCTCACGAAAACGCGCTTCGGCCATTCTGGCGCGCTCGGCGTCGAGCCACTTTCGCAACTCTTCAACAATCAGTCCGGCTATCTCGCCCAATTTTGCGTCGTCGAATCCTCGGCTACGCAAACCGGCTTCAACATTGCCGACAATTTCGCGGGCAACCCAGGCATTGGGGACGATGTCGGCAACCATGCGCACCGCGTATGCTGGATCAAAGCGCAGTGCTTCGCCCGAAGCCCCGACAGCTTCGCTAACGATGCGCTCATCACCCGTGTCGGCGAGATGGATCCGCTGCATCTGATGTTCTGCGCACTGGACATTATCGGGCAGGCTCTTCACGAGGTCAGCCACGCTCAACCCTGACCAGTCCAGCTCGTAAAGAATATCCTGCTCGTAATCGAGTGGTCGAACAATTCCGGCGTCAACGCGCAATACCAGCGGCAGATAAATGTCTGTCTTGACGAACTTGGCGCGCCGTTTGATCTTGCGCGGTCCTCCGCTGCCTTTGCCACTGCCGCCCGGCAGAATTTCGTGAACCAGATCGCCTAACCCATCTTCTTCAAGCCCTTCCTTGATGGCTGCGACCACGTCAGCGGTATTTGCGTGATGCGTGATGACATAGGATTCGTCGAGCGCCGCTACACCTGTTTTTTCCGCTTGAGGCTGGCGCAGGATGCGGCCGACTAGCTGCGTCATGGCCGAAAGATTCGAGCTTGCCGACAAGGCGCACAGCACATAGGCAAATGGACAGTCCCAGCCTTCCTGCAGTGCCTGCTTAGTAATGATGGCGCGCACACGATTGGTGGGATCAAGCAAGTCGAGATTTTCTGGCGCCGCTAGATCATTGGTGTCTGCTGTCTTGATCGCAATTTCCGCTTCATCGAGTCCGGCCGTTCGTAACCAGTCCTTCACGTCCTGTGCGTGTATGTGTCCGCCGTCGCGTTGATCCGCACCTGTCCGCTCCACCTGCACCAGCATGATGGGGCGGATATAACGGCCTCGCTCGCCTTGGAACCGCCGGGCTTCGGCATCAAGCGTGTTAAGGCGGTCGAGTGCGACTGCCAGCGTATTGCGCCAGTCCGTGCCCTCACGCGGGTCAAGATTCAGCGGCATCTTGATCATGCCTTCACGGTCGAGGTCGATGCCCTTCACTTCGACCAATACGTTTGCAGGCCGCGCGGGTCGCGGATTTCTTCCTCCCGTGGCGGCTACATCCTTCGGTGTGGCGGAGAGTTCCAGCACAAAGCACGGATTGAAGCCGTAGAGCGTGGCAAATGCAAGGTCGGAAACAGCTTTTTGCCCCTCGTCCATTACCACCACGGGCCGAATGAGTCGCAACGCATTGCCCAACGAATCTTTCACCATTGGCCATACCGTAGGCGACTCTGTCAGATCATAGATATCCAAATTCGGCGTCGCGGCCTTTGCCAATGCATGGGCCTCCTGGTCACCTTCAGATGGGAAGAATCCCTGCACGTCTCCCCGATCCCGAAACATCTTCAGAGAGTCCTTGTTTTCCCGGTTGGAGGATTGCAGCATCAACAGCATGACGCAAAGATTCGCTTCCACGTCTCGCGCATCGAGCCGGTCGTCTTTCTCCATCAACCGTGTGCGATTGCCAGAGAGCACGTCGAGCATCTGCCGGTAAGGATGCTGGCGATCTGCCAACTGCCGCTTGGTCTGCGTATAAATCGCCTCATTGGGCACAATCCACAGCACGAAGCCGGTATTGCGACCGAGATAGCGGCCAAATAGCCCTGACATGGCAGATGCAGCGAGAAATGTCTTGCCACCACCGGTGGGCACCTTGAATACCGCATTCGGCACGGGCCTGCCCATGCCATCGAAACGCGGCGAATAAGGAATGGCCGCGCGAGAGTGCGGGAGCTTGCCAACCTTGTTAAGGGCCTCCCATGTCTTGAGCGGGAAATTGGGGACCTCGCGAATCAGGTCCGGATCGGTCTCGCCAGCGTTAGCGTCGGCGATCTTGTCGGCCTTGTGCTTTTGCAACGCCAGTTCCGCCAGATACTCATTAAACAGTTCCAACGCCTTGATCTGGTAATCGAGATCGCGTAAAGCCATCAGCGCCGCTCCACCCGATACAGCGCAAACGGCAACGGGGCGAATTCAACGGGCAAACCTGCCTCATTCAAGAGCTTCTGCGACACAAATCGAGCCGGGGCGAATACCAAATGCCGTTTGCCTGGTTTCAACTTCACCAGCGCATCGGCTTTCGACAGCGTTAGCGCGGCCTCGCGGGACTTTAGGAAGTCCAGTTCCGGCTTGTAGATGAGCCAAACATGATAGATAGCTGATTCGCCCAGGTAGCCGTGGCCGTCCTTCTCGAACGCCACTGCCGGATTGAATGCCTCGTTGGTGGCCGTGTGGAACAGCACCGAACCAAGGGCCATGAAGTCGGGCAAGGTTTCACCGGTCAGCAGCTTGTCCATGTCTACGGCAGGACCGAGCGTGCAATAAGTAAAGCTGCCACCCAAACCGTCGGTGCGCTGCGCAATTGACTTCACACCCTCCACCGTGAGGATGCCGTCCTTTACCTTTTTTTCGATGCTGTCGAAGCGGTGGCTTTCGAGGTTTTCAATGCTGGCGATTTGATCAAGCAGCTTGTCTGCTTTCTTCAGGCGGGTGAAGGTTATCGACTCACGCAATAATTCCTCACGCTGCGTTCCGGTGTAGTCATACCCATTGATGACTCTTCGTACTCGCTCGGCGGTTAGAGTGTCGGCGTAGTCCTCGCACTCGACGAGGATGAACTTGCGATTGCCGCCATCGTTACCGTTGGCGGCAAGAACGGCATGAGCGGTCGTGGCCGACCCTGCAAATGAGTCAAGAACCAGTGCATCCTTTTCGCCGATGAGTTTGAGAATACGATCCACTAATCCCACAGGCTTGGGTGTGGCGAACGCAAAATCCGCCCCGCCCATAATCAATTGCAAGTCTTTCTTGGCAGAATCGCTGTGCCCTACGTCGGAATACTTCCAAATTGTTTGCGCGGGGATGCTGTTTCGCACCTCTGACAAAAATCGCTTCAATCTTGGACGACTGGTCCCGTCCTCGCCAAACCAGATTCGATTGTCGGCAAGCAACTCCTGAATCTTGTCTCGATTGAAGCGCCAACTACTCCCCGTAGGTGGTAAATAGTGCTTTCCGTTCGGAGCAACGATATCGAAAATCGCATAATCACGTGCCTCGGTGCGGAGAAGATTATCCGATGCCCACGGACCACGTGGATCATTGTCGGAGTTCTTGTAGTTTGCATCTTGCTCCTCGGTGCGATCCAGCCCATCAAGGTCAAGAAAATCAATGTGCTTCGCGTAGATGAGTATGTAATCGTGTTCCGGGGATAGAAACTTTGTATCCGCCTTTGTGCTGTACTTCTTCTGCCAGATCGCAGTTGCAACAAAATTCTGCTCGCCGAAAATATCGTCGAGCATCGACCGTGCCCGGTGAATTTCATTGTCGTCCAAAGTCATCCAGAAACTTCCCGTTTCCCCGAGAAGCTCATACAACAAGCGGAGACGCGGATACATCATCGCGCACCATTTGTCATGACGTAGACCATCCTCGATACCTACTGGATTGCTATTCAGCCACTCCCTCATCATCGGGCTATTCACATTGTCGTTGTAGCACCAACCTTCGTTGCCTGTGTTGTAGGGCGGGTCAATGAAAATGCAGTCGACCTTTCCCGCGTATATCGGCAGCAGCGCCTTCAACGCTTCCAGGTTGTCACCATGGATGATCAGGTTTCCGTCGAGACGCACATCGCCAATGGACTTGCCGGCATCCGGCACCAATGGCCGGTAAGGAACAGCCAGGTGGTGGTTATAGACAAATTCTTTGCCCTTGAAGACAAGTTCCGACATTGCTGCTCTCCTGACATTGTCATGTCCGACGCGGGCGGATAGACTTCACGCGATTGTATTTCAATGGCAAGCAATCTAACACTTAGCGACTACTGGCGATGCTTGAACCTGCCAATCCCACCGTCACCCGTGCGAGAAAAGATACGGTCCTCGCGCTCGTGTCCCATGCCGCGCCACAGTTTCTGGAAATCCTCAGCGACTGCAAGGATGCAGCGACATGGCGCAAAGTATCCGAGCGCTTCGAGGAAATGCGTGTTCGCCTGAAAATCGACAATTACGTTCTGATCTACGAAGATGAAAGACGAATCGGTAGCGCGTTGATCAATGCGTTGATGTCGCCGGAAGAGCAGCAACAGTTCGGCAAGGAATTCGCTGCAGCCAAGCAGGAAGAGCAGTTGGAAATGCTGCACGACCTTGGTCGGCCTGGTGGTGAAGGCGAGAAGCTAGCCGAGGAGATGTTTCCCGAGGACCCCGACGCTCAGAGAGCACAGGTAGAAGCGTTCAATCAGCTTGAAGATGATGACAAACAGGAAGCCATAAAGCGCGGCCAATTGGTGATGTGCTTTTTTATGGCCTGGCTTCATGAAACTCTGGCCGTGATGGTGCATGGTGAAAAGATGACCTCTCTTGTACCCAAAGCCTTGGCAGGCCATGAAGAGTCATTTCTCAAAACCATTCATATCGACAAGGCACTGATGACACTGCATCCCAAGTTCGCGGATCGCCACCGGCAAGCCATTCTTGATGGGGACCGAACGCTGCTCGACAAGATCAGCTATCGCCTTGCTGCCCCTGTGACCAAGGGCCGGGTGCAGTTGTCTGGTTTGTTTGCGGTCTTCGCCATGCTCGAATCCTTGGGCTGGCTGAATGACCTTCGCCACCATGAAATTCTCGACATTTGCGACGCGGCACGGCTGGATCGGTGGCAGAACCGTATCGAGGACGAAAACGCTGTGACCAAAGCCCTGATCAAATACCGCCGTTATCAGAAAACAGGCGGCGTGTCCATGCACTGAAATTCCATTTGGGTGCATGGAGCCAACACACTTTCATGTTTAGTGTCCTTTTCCGTCGCGGGTTGCCATTCCGGCCATGCCCGCATTGTTTGACGGAGAAGATTCATGAAACCCGACGATTCAAAAGGCACGTCGAATGCGGACAGCGATCCGTATCAAAGCGCCGATGCTGCCACCCCCGCCCGAGGCGCGCGGCGCCCGGCCGGGGGTGGCAGCATCGGCGATGAACAGGGTACGCAGCCCTGTAACACAGTACCCTCTAAATACATCGGAGAAAATGAGAAGCCCTGCCTTGTTCTAAGAGCGGCCATCGATTCCCTGTATCTTTCCTACTCTGGCGAGTTGTCGGAAGAGATGTTTGCCCGCCTGGACGAACTCAAGGAAACCGCCCAGACCGACGACGAGGACGTTCAGGCAAAAGCGCAGATCACCATCGGCAATCATCTGTTTGCCGTCGCCAGTCATGGCGCCGGTCGATTCCGCTTTGTACTCTTCGATGATCGCTTTCGTCTCAATATCAGCAGAGGCACAAAACTCCCGCTCGTCTATGCGCAAATCAGCAGCGAATATCTCACCACTGTTGGGGTTGAAACCGCCGAACAGGAACTGCGCTTCGTCGTGGCCTCCCTCGGTCGGGTCGATGAGCTTGCACATGTCAGCCGCGCTGACTTGTGCCTCGACTTCATTCCCATTGTTCCCATGGATCAATGGGCTGTTCAGCAGTGGGTGACTCGGGCGCGCAAGAAAGCCGCTTATTGGGGCACGGGCGACCGCTTCACCGGCTGGATGATCGGCCAAGGGGGCGACATTCAAAGCCGCACCTATGACAAGGTTCTAGAAATCACCGAGGAAAGCCACAAGACCTATCTATTCAGCCTCTGGCAGGCTCGCGGATGGAAGACCGGTGATCCGGTATGGCGCCAGGAGTTTCAGGCCAATCGCAACGCCTTGAAAGAACTCAACGTGGGAAATGTGCCTGAGCTTCTGGCGAATCTCGACGGCCTTTGGCGCTACTTCACCGAAAAATGGCTGCGCTTGACCCATCTTGGCACCGACAGCAATAAATCCCGCTGGCAAACCCATCCGCTTTGGGAAATCCTGTCCAATGCCTCTTGGGGCGATGTCACGCAGCCCGCTTTACAGCGCATACGCGCCAGTAGCCTGCCGACCGATGACCGGCTGTTTACTGCCGGGCTTGGCTATGTGGCCGCGTTCATGGGGCGCGAGGGCATCACGAACCTATCGCAAGGAGTCAGAAACTTCATGCACCAGGCCGATACCTACCATCGGATGCGCGGTGAATCTACTTCCCGCTATGTTGAACGCAAGGCCAGGCTTAAGGGGCGCTTGTTCTCGACAATCAACAACCGGGTTGATCTGGATCGGATCGACGCGCTACGGCGGGCAGAAGCCTATCGCAAGGCGCGGGAAGGTGAGGAATGACATGAGCGAATTTCATACACACTGTTTGCCTGAGATTGGCTATCTTCGTCTGCCGCAAATCATTGGCAACCCAAAAGCCAATCCGCCGATCCCGGCCGTGATTCCTGTCAGCAAATCAACCTGGTGGGCTGGCGTCAAATCCGGACGCTACCCGCAGCCGGTGCGAACGCTCGGCGAACGCATTACAGCGTGGCGGGTCGAGGACATTCGGAGCTTGATTGAACGTGCTGCGAAGACGTGAGGGGCCAATTATGGGGGCAAGTGACTTTTTCAAACTTACCTATCGCCATATTTTGCAATGCTTTCAGGGTGGTATTCGATTGACGCCGCCCCATTAAATTGAAGACCGGACTCACCTCCGGTCTTTTTTTTGCGCCTTTCCGTCAGGTGCAAAAAAAGCGGCTCCCATCGCTGGAAGCCGCTTTGATACTGGTGCCGGCAGTCGGAATCGAACTGACGACCTACCGCTTACAAGGCGGTTGCTCTACCAACTGAGCTATGCCGGCAAAGAATGGAATTATAACGGAGCCGATCCGCTATAAACTTCACTTTCACTACTTCCGCCGTTGCTCATGGTCGCCAGTTCGCTCTCCCACCAGCCTTTGCACCTGCTAGTCGTAGCCGCAGACGACGCCGCCGTGGCACGTCTGCAAGCGGTCTTTGCCGAAGCCGATAAACTCTGCCAACTTCACCGCATCGATGACGCCGACGGATTGCGCGGCGCCCTGGTCGATCAACCCTGGGACGCCATGCTTTATCTCCCAGGAATCGCCGCCCTCTCGTTGCAGGACAGTTTGCGGCAGATCGAGGAAATGGGTGCGGACCTGCCGCTGATACTGGTCGCCGATCCGGGTAAAAAGGGTGCGATGAGGTCGGCCATGACGGCAGGTGCGCGCGACGTGATCGATGCCGACCGGCTGGAACGCCTGATACCGGCGGTAGAGCGCGAAGTGCGCGAGGCGCGCCATCGTGCCGACCACCGGGCCGCACTGGAAATGCTCAACGAAAGCCAGGCACGCTTCGATGCGCTGGCGTCCAATCTGCCTGGCATGCTGTTTCACCTGCGTCGCGATGCGGAAGGCGGGTTTCGCTTTCTGTTCGTCAGCGAAGGCTGCCAGAAGCTGTTCGGCTTCAAGCAACAGCACCTGCTGACTTCGGCCAACAAGCTGTTCGATGCCTTCGAAGCGGACAAGCGCAAAAGCCTCGAACAAGCGCTGCTTGAGTCCGCCGCCAAGGGCACCCTGCTGAACTGGGAAGGCCACACCCGTGGCCGCGTCCGGCAGAAATGGATCAACCTGCGTTCGACGCCCTACCGCTTCGATTCGGGCGTGGTCGAGTGGCGCGGCATCGCCACCAACATTACCGATAGCAAGGAAAGCGAAGCAGCCTTGCGCGCTTCGCGTCAGCAACTGGCCGAGCTTTCCACCCACCTCGAAGCGGTCAAGGAAGAAGAGCGCGAGCGGATTTCGCGCGACATCCACGATGAGCTTGGCTCGATTCTGGTGTTTCTGAAAATCGAGGCTGCGCATCTGGCCAGCAAGTTGCCCGAGAATGCCGACCGCCTGCGCGAAAAGGCGCATTCGATCGAGCATCTGCTCGACCAGGCGATGAGCACGGCGAGCCGCGTCGCGCGCGAATTGCGCCCGGGGATACTCAAGGAATTTGGCCTGCCGGCGGCCATCGAATGCCAGGCCGAGGACTTCACCCAGCGCTTCGGCATACCGTGCCGGGTGCAATGTGACGAAGACGCCATCGAGCCGGAGCAGGATACTTCGCTGGCGCTGTTCCGCATTGCCCAGGAAGCGTTGACCAACATCGCAAAACATGCACACGCATCGCTGGTGGTCATGCGTTTGCGGCGCGAACGCGGTAACATCCTGCTCGAGATCAGGGACAACGGTCGCGGCATTTCGGAACTCGACATGCAGAAGCCGAAGTCCTTTGGTTTGCGCGGAATCCGCGAGCGCGTCCTGAGTCTTGCCGGTGAATTTTCCATCGGACCGGCCGAGCACGGCGGCACGCATATCGTTCTGCGCGTTCCGGAACGTGCCGGCATCGAACCTCCCAGCGAAGAAGAATTGCAACGCAACCTGTTTTGACCATGGCCGACAAAATCCACGTCCTGATTGCCGATGACCATGCCATCGTGCGTCAGGGTCTCAAACAGATTCTTTCCGAAACCGAAGATCTGCTCGTCACCGGCGAAGCCGACGATGGGGCCGAGGCACTCAGCCTGGCGCGTCAACAGCCCTGGGACGTGTTTCTGCTCGATGTTTCGATGCCCAACCGCAATGGCATCGATACCCTGAAACAGCTGAAGAAGGAGTTTCCGCGCCTGCCGGTGCTGATACTCAGCATGCATCCGGAAGAACAATACGCGGTGCGTGCGCTCAAGGCCGGGGCATCAGGTTACCTGACCAAGCAAAGCGCACCAGAACTGCTGGTCACGGCGATCCGCCAGGTAGCGTCCGGCCAAAAGTACCTGAGTCCGGCGGTGGCACAACAACTGGCCGAAGCCATCTCGGACAACGCGGAACAATCGCCGCATCAGCGCATTACCGATCGCGAATACCAGGTGCTGGTGCTGATTTCCGCCGGCAAGACGTTGACCCAAGTCGCCGAACAACTCAATCTCGGCGTTGCCACCGTGAGCACCTATCGGGCGCGCCTGCTGGAGAAAATGGGGCTCAAGAGCACGGCCGAACTGATTCGTTACGGCCTCGAGCACGGCCTTGCGGAGTAAGCACGGAATCGGCGCTGACTCCGCCCCGGTTGGCTTTCAGGACGTGATGTAATGCTCCATCTGCTCGATGATGAAAGTTTGCTCGGAGATCTTGGCCTTGACCAGATCGCCAATCGAAACGATACCGAGGATGTTCTGCTGTTCGTCCAGTACCGGCAGATGGCGGAAAAAGCGTTCGGTCATCAGCGACAAACCCTGCGAGACCTCCAGATCCAGGGTCGCAACCCGTACCTTCTCGGACATCACTGACCGCACCAGGGTCTCCCGCGGGTTGATGTCAAGCGCCAGCACCTTGTGCAGGCAGTCGCGTTCCGTGAAGATACCGACCAACTTGCCGCCGGTAACAACCATGACCGCTCCGATATCGCGCTCTCGCATCAGGTCGATTGCACTTTTTACGGTATCGTCGGGTCCGACGGTGCTGATCGGCCTTGTCTTCCCGGCCAGGATTTGTTTGATCGTTGTCATAATGTTCCCCCGCACTGATTTCTGGTCCCGTTAATCAAGTCAGCGTTGATGGATCGTCGCTCCAACCGCGCGAACCCAAGTATCCTTGACCTCTACACCCCAGTCAATGCCGCTTTTCATTGAACAAGGTTCTGGTGGCGTGAGTCTGGTTGCCAAGAGGCCTCGGCACCCATAACATAGCGGCATGGAACCCACCGACGCAAGAGATACTCCCGAGGTCTTGCAGGCCCGCCTGGTTGATTTGAGGGTCGAGCATCGCGATCTCGACGAGGCTATCAACAGGCTGACGCTGGCACCGCCGGACGACCAGTTGATGCTGCGGCGCCTGAAGAAGCGCAAGC
>ORMF010031798.1_pt1 | contig 16318 bp, 12 predicted proteins | sample 1779871 | NCBI WGS metagenome assembly ORMF01 (sample SAMEA104232316, study PRJEB22302) | groundwater metagenome | biome: forest; feature: aquifer; material: groundwater | place: USA | collected 2011-08-07 | depth 5.4 m
ATCTTCCAGCCCCTTGCCATACCCGGTTCGCCCGGGTGCGCCGTTGGCGTCCTCCACAAGGGCGAAACCACTGCGAAGGGTTACGGCATGGCCGACCTCGAACAGCACATCCCCATTACGCCGCAATCGCGGTTCTACATGGCTTCTGTCTCCAAGCACTTCACCGCGATGGCGGCGCTGCTGGCCGAACAGGATGGCAAGCTCAGCCTCGATGATCCCCTCACCAAGCACATCCCGGAGATGCCCGCCTACGCCTCGGCCATTACCTTGCGCCGCATGCTGGATCACACGGCCGGGCTCCGCGATTACCTCGCGCTCTGGGGCTTGAAGGGTTGGTCCACTAACAGCGTATTGCGCCCCGAGCCCACCCTGTCTCTGGTGGCCCGTCAGAAAGCGCTCGACTTCGCGCCCGGCCAGGATCACAGCTACTCCAACACCGGTTATTTCCTGATGGCTCTGGTGATCGAACGCGCCACCGGCAAGAACCTGAACGACTATTTGCAGGAAAAGTTATTTGTGCCCCTCGGGATGAAGGCCACCCGGTTTCAACACGACCACTCCGACCCGGTTCCCAACCGCGCCCATGGGCACGCCCGGTCCGGCGATGGCTGGAAGATTCACGACACCAGCTTTGATCTGGCGGGCTCCGGCGGACTCTACTTGAATGTCGAAGACATGCTCGTGTGGGCGCGCAACTTCGAGGATCCGAAAATCGGCGCGAAACTACTGCCGGCGCTGGCAGTGATTGGCAAGCTCAACGACGGCCGCCCCACGCCCAACGGATATGCCTTGGGACTGCGCCGAACCACGGAAAACGGCCAGTTGATGATCTCCCATAGCGGTGGCGCAATCGGATACAGGACCTTCTTTGCCCGCTGGCCAGATCACCATCTGGCCATCGTGACCTTGTGTAATGGAGATGCGAATCCCGAAGTCCTCACCCGGCGCCTTGCCGCCCGCATTATCGGAACCCCGGAACCGAAGAGTCCCGCCGCGCCTACGCCCGCGGGCAAACCCGCCGCCTCCGCGGCGCACAGCAAGCTCACCGGCGTCTATTGGAGCGAGGAACTCGAAACCATCTGGCGCATTGTCGATGACCACGGGGCGCTGGTCTTGGAGAACGAAGGGGGCAGGCAGCCGGTCACCATTGATCCTTCGGGCGCCTATCGCGCCGGTTCGGCCGAAATTCACCTTCGGCAGGACACCTCTGGCGCCACCACCAGCCTCAGTGTCAGCACCGGCCGCGCCCACGATATATTCTTTTCCCGGCGGCAATGACCCGGCGGCAATGACCCGGCGTCAATGATATGATGAGCGGCGGAAGCAAATTACTCTAGGGAGGCTGGGATGTTCACCAAAAAAATGATGATAAACGCGGCAGCGTGCGCGCTGCTGAGCCTGTGCGCGGCGCATGCGCAAACACGAATTTACAATACCGCCAAGCAAAAGCTGATGGCTGGGAAGCAGATTGTTGGCGGCACCGTATCCACGAACGACCCCAACATTTACTGCGCGATGGCGAATGCGGGATGGGATTTCCTGTGGATCGAGATGCAGCACAGCCCTCTCTCCTATCAGGACGTGGCGGTCATGATCCGCGCCTGCAAGGGTGCGTCCGCCATCCCCTTCATCCGCGTTCCGGACGCCACCGAAGGCGACATTCAGAAGGCCGTGGATATGGGAGCGCTGGGCATCATCATCCCGATGGTGGAGGCGGTGTCAAAGGCCGAGAATGGCGTGAAGTTCGCCAAGTATCCTCCCATAGGGCTGCGGAGCCAGGGCGGTGGGCAATATGGCGCGATGTGGGGCGCCGACTACCGCGCCACGGCGAACGAGAACATCATGGTGATCGCGATGATCGAATCGCCCAAGGGCGTGGCAATCGCCGACAAGATCGCGGCTGTGCCCGGCGTCGATGTGGTGTTCGCCGCCAGCACGGATTTGGGGAGCTTCTCCGGATTCAAGCAGGGCGATCCACGTTACGAAGCGCTGGTCACCAAGATCCACGATGAAGTCCTGGCCGCCGGCAAGAAGCTGGCCGGACCGCTGGCGTGGAAAGACCGCCCAGGCTTCACTTTTTTCCAGGGCCCGGGCGACACCAACCTCATTCAGATCGGGTCTAAGGTTGCGATGGGGAGCGCACCGGCTACAGGGGAGCGCAAGGGCGTCGCGGCCACGGAAGGGTCTGAAAAGTAGAGGCTATTTTCCACCATGAGACGGGACCTGTTCCTCGTATATCTGCTGTTTCTGGCGGGATGCTCCACTGTTCCAAGCAAGGCCGACCCGGCCTTGCTTGCCGGTCAAATCGACAAACTCCTGCAGACCGCGGTGGACCAAAAAAAGGTTCCCGGGGCGGTCGCGATGGTGGCGACCAGGGATGGAGTTGTTTTCGAAGGCGCGGCAGCCCTAAACAAGGACGCGATCTTTGCCATCGCGTCCATGACCAAAGCGGTCACCTCCGTAGCCATCATGCAACTGGTGGAAGCAGGCCATGTGAAAGTGGACGAACCGGCGTCCACCTACGTTCCGGAGCTGGCTCAAATCAAAGTGCTTGCAGACGGCCAACTGCGCCCGCCGCGGAATCCGATCACTGTTCGTCATCTCCTCACGCACACGTCCGGGTTTTCCTACGAGTTCATGAGCCCGGAGATCTTCGGGCTTGTCAAGCAAGGAAAAGTTGCCAGTCTACTGGCTGGCGGAGACGCCTTCCTCCAGGCGCCGCTGCTGTTCGATCCGGGCCAGCGTTGGGAGTATGGCATCAATACCGACTGGTTGGGAAGACTGGTGGAGCGGGTGAGCGGGCAGAAGCTGGATGCGTATTTCCGTGCCCATATACTTGAGCCGCTGGCCATGAACGACACCTACTTCCAGGTGCCACAGGAGAAGAGTACACGCCTTGCGAAGCTGTATCAACGAAAGGAAGATGGAAGCCTGGTGGAGCAGCCGATGCCACCTGTGGCCAGCGGGGCCTTTCTGAGCGGCGGAGGCGGCCTGTTCTCGACTGCCGCCGACTACATCCGGTTCACACAGGCCATCATGAACGGAGGCCAGTTGAGCGGCAAGAGCATTCTGAAACCGGAAACCGCCGCACTCATGCAACGGAATCAGATCGGCGCGTTAACCATCCATCCGGTCCGGAGCGTAATACCGCAACTGGCAAAGGACAAAGCTGTCCTTCCCGGGGCTCTCGACAAGTTTGGTTTCGGTTTCGCCCTGAACAGCCATCCAGTGGAAAACGGACGAGCCGCCAACACCATGGCATGGGCTGGAATCTTCAACACCTTCTTTTGGATCGACCGCGAAAAGCAGGTCTGCGCGGTTCTGATGACACAGATGTCACCCTTTCTTGATGATGGCGCGGAGAATCTGTTGCGGGACGTCGACCGCGCGGTCTATTTCTGGCTCCGGTAAGAGAAAGCAGGACCATCCCGCCGGCTATCGGGAGTCCGCTTTTGCCTCCACCTGCTCCATTGCGCGCAGCATGTTACCGCCCATCACTTTTTCCACATGGCCGCTGGAAAATCCACGCTGTTTGAGGGCGGCGACCAGAATTGGCGTCTTGCCAATGTGTTCGAGGCCCTTGGGCAGTTTCAGCCCGATACTATCGAAGTCAGATCCGATGCCGACATGGTCGATGCCGGCGACGGTGGCGGCGTGTTCGATGTGATCGACCAGCCGGCTCAGCGAAGGTTGGCCGATGGTTTCGACTTCCTCCAACTCGATCTTCCAAAGCTCTTCGGATAAGCGCTTCTTGTCGGATCCGAACTGCTTGCGCACCTCTGCGCGCTTCCGGCTAATCTGTGCCAATTCGGGGAACCGTGCACGGTATGCGTCATCCAGCATGCCGCCATAGTAGGCTACACCAAGGACGCCGCCATTGCGGGCAAGAGCCTTCAGCATGTCATCGGTGAGGTTGCGCGGGTGGTTGGCAACGGAGCGACAGGCGGCGTGGGTGTTCAGGATGGGTGCGTTGGATGTGTCGATGGCGTCATAGAAAGCTTGATCAGAGGCGTGCGAGAGGTCGACCATCATGCCAAGGCGGTTCATTTCGCGGACCACCTGGCGGCCGAAATCGGTGAGACCCTTCGGTCCGTTGGGGTATTCGGCAGCACCGACCCAAGGCGTGTTCCCGCTGTGTGTCAGGCCCAGATAGCGCGCCCCGAGCCGGTAGAGCTGCCGCAGAACTTCCAGGCTCGAGTCGATCATGTGGCCGCCTTCGACACCGAGCAGAACCCCGATCCTGCCCTCGCGTTGCGCGCGCAGAACGTCGCCGGAGGTGGTGGCGAGGAAGAGATCGCGGGGATGGCGTTTGATCTCCTCGACGATGACGTCGATGATCTTGAGAGCCTGCTTGACAGCCTCCACCGGCGGAGCACTCTGTGCGGGAGCGAAGACAGCGAAAAAGCCGGCATTGAGGCCGCCCTGCTTCATTTTGGGAATGTCGACACAGGTGTACCAGTTGCTCTCAGCCAGGTTCAGTCCTTCCGACACAAGGCGCGATGGCGTGTCGATGTGCATGTCAAAGTACAACGGCGTGGCAGCTTGTGCTTTTGCGGGAACGGCTGCGCTCAGCAGACCGGTTCCCCATTCGCGTCGTGTCAGCATGGCAACTCCATCATATCCTCCGTTCAAGTCAATGGCGGAGCGGGCTGGACCGGAAGCACCGGGGTCACGCAGCAGTCGCGGTCCTTCAAAAGCTCAAACCATTCCGCGGCGGACCTTTCGCCGAAGATGGCGGACAGCGTAGCTATCCCTTGCGGGGCGAACTGCATCGGGATCAGATCCTCGCGATCGAGCGCGCGGCAGAGATTTACCCAGAACTTCTCCTCGAGCGCGCCGAGGGCAAGCAGGCTTCCGTCGCGCGTGGCGTAGAGGCCGTAGCAGGGATACTTTCCGGAGAGCACCGATGAGCCCGGCCTTGGCGTTGATCCGGTTGCGGCGAGCATGGCGCGGGGGAGAATCAGCAGCGGGTCGACGCCCTCCAGCATGTTCACCTCGACGCGGCTTCCCTGCCCCGTGCGGTGCATTTCCAGCAGCGCCAGCAGGATCTTGTTAACGATCTGCATGGAGCCGCCGAGAATGTCGGCGATCTGGACACCGGCGAGGCCGCCCATGAGATCGAGCACGCCTGACAAGGCCAGATAGTTGATGTCGTGGCCGGCCATCTGGGCCCATTCGCTTGCCGGCGGGTAGCCGGTGAGGCTCGCGTAGATTAACTTCGGGTTCGTTTTGCGCAGGCTGTCCCAGCCGAGGCCGAGGCGATCCATCACCCCTGGGCGGAATCCTTCCACCACCACGCCGGCAGTCTCGCACATGCTCAGAAACTGCTGGCGGCCGTCCACGGTTTTTAGATCCAGAGACAGGCTGGACTTACCTCCGTTGGTATAGAGAAAGACTGCGCCGACACCGTCGATCAAGGGCGGCATGGTGCGCGCGTAGTCGCCTATGCCGGGCTCCTCGATCTTGATGATCTTTGCGCCGGCCAGCAGCAACTGCTGTGTGGCTACCGCGCCGGGGAGGAGGCGTGTGAGGTCAAGGATGGTAAGGCCGGCCAAAGGTTGCATAGACAGGGTGCAATATACCACTCTATGGAAGTGCTGAGTTACGCGAAAGGTCCGGAGGCTCCCCTGGTCGAGTACACCATTGGGGAGGCGCTGCGCCGGACCGCGGCTGCGTTTCCTGACCGGCTGGCGTTGGTTTCGCGCCATCAGGGACAGAGGTACAGTTGGCGCGAGGTCGACGCGGCAGTGGATGTGTGGGCGGCGGGTCTATGCGCGACAGGGCTTGAGCCGGGGGACCGTGTAGGCGTCTGGTCCACTTCCTGCGCCGAATGGGTTCTGCTGCAACTGGCGTGTGCGCGGGCAGGACTGGTTCTGGTGAACGTGAATCCGGCCTACCGCTCCTATGAGCTGGGCTATGTATTGAGCCGGTCCCGCATGAAGACGATCTTTCTGTGGGAGCGGGATGCGCGTGCAAACTACGCCGGGATTCTGGCCGAATGTGGAGCGCCGGTAACGCGGATGCGATTCGGAGTAGACCAGCTTCCGGCGGGGGTGAAGTTCGTTGAGGCATCGGATGCGCGGCAGGTGGTGAACATACAGTACACCTCCGGAACCACCGGTTCACCGAAAGGAGTGCTGCTGACGCATCGCAACATTCTGAATAACGGGCGGCTGGTGGCGGGACAGATGAGGCTGACCGAGCAGGACGTGATCTGCATTCCCGTGCCGTTGTATCACTGCTTCGGCTGCGTGATGGGGGTACTGGCATCAGTGAGCACCGGAGCAGCGCTGGTGCTGCCGAACTGGACCTTTGATGCGGAGGCCACGCTGCAGGCGGTGGAGGCCGAAAAAGCCACCGCACTGTATGGGGTGCCCACGATGTTTATCGCGGAGTTGGGCCACGCGGAGTTCGCCCGGTTCCGTTTGGGCTCGCTACGGACAGGCATCATGGCTGGCGCTCCGTGCCCCATTGAGGTGATGCGGCGCGTGGTGGACGAGATGCACTGCGGCGAGATCACCATCGCGTACGGACAGACGGAAGCCTCGCCGGTGATCACGATGTCCGGGGCGGAGGATCCGATTGAGGTTCGGGTTTCGACTGTGGGCGCGGCGCTGGCGAATACGGAAGTGAAGATTGTCACGCCTGAAACGGGGGCCACCGTGGAACGCGGCCAGCAAGGCGAGCTGTGCGCGCGCGGATATCCGATCATGCAGGGCTACGATGGCGACCCGGAAGCCACGGCCAATGCCATCGATGCCGAAGGCTGGCTGCACACCGGAGACCTGGCGGTCATGCGGGAGGATGGCAACTGCAAGATCACGGGACGGGCCAAGGATATGATCATCCGCGGCGGGGAGAACATCTATCCGCGCGAGGTGGAGGAGTTTCTCTATACGCATCCCAAGATCTCCGATGTGCAGGTGGTGGGACTGCCCGATGCCCGATTAGGTGAAACGGTGTGCGCGTGGGTGCGGCTAAAGGCGGGCGAGGAGTTGTCCGAGGCGGAGCTGCGCCACTGGTGCAGGGGCCGGATCTCGCATTTCAAGGTACCGCAACATGTCCGGATCGTGGAGGAGTTCCCGATGACGGTGACCGGGAAGATTCAGAAGTACAAGATCCGTGAGGAAGAGGTACGGCTGCGCGGGCTAAGCCGCGAAGCGAACATCGAGACGGCATGATGGTCACTTGGCACCCTTGCGGCACAGCTTGTCGAAATAGTCGCTTTTCAAGTAATCACGCACAGGCAGCATGAAAAGTTCCTTTCGCCGTGCGTCCAGGCCGGCAGGATCGTCGACGGGGGACAAAGTGGGCTGGCCGTCCACGCAGGCGATCTGGGTTCCCCAGTGTTGAGGCTGGCCCAGTCCCACCTGTACCCGATCATACAGATATGCGTAGTCACTCATCGAGGCGTCGCCGGCCTTGGCCGCCGCTTCGAGGGCTGGGAGGAGGCGCTTTTGCATGGCGTGCGATTGGTGCTGGATGAGCAGCCAGAAGTCGTGCGAGGCGTCCTTACCCGCCAGGGAATTGGTCACCCATCCATACTTGGCGAATATGTTCTCCAACTCCGGCTGGTTCTTCGCATCAGATGCATCAATGCGCGTCTTTTGAAAGGCAAGCCGGGCGTCCTGGTCCTCCTTCTCCATCGCGCGCAACTGCCGGCGCAGAGCGTGGATTTCGTCCGGATAGGACGGTTCGGCAAGGCTGGTGGCGAGAATCACCGGGCTGCCGATAGGGACGCGATCGAGCTTCCACGGGCGCATGCCCTCCAGCTCCAACCAGGCATGTTCACGATCCACCAGAGTCATGACGAGGCGGTCCCCATCGATAATGAGATCAAGCCGCTCGGGCGCGAGTGTTGATTTCTGAACGGGAAGTGTGACCTGATCCGGACCGATGCCGGAAACATCGCCGTCTTGATTGATCACCAGAGACTTTGGTTTGGTGAGCGAGCCAGTGACCAATCCGCGCCGGCCGGCCAGAGTGAGCACGAAAATGTTCTGGCCTTCCGGACGAAACACCCACGCACCTTCAAAGCTGGAGCCCTGCTGCGCCGGACAGAGTGCCACAATGGCCGTCAGCAGGATGATCGCAAACCTGGTCATGAGGCTACTCCTTCTCCAGCGCAACACCGCGAACAATGATGCCGAGCTCCCGGCCGTCCTTTTCGGTGGGCGGCAGGCAGCGGTTCAATAGAAAGCGAACCGTGGTTGCGTCGTTGTTGAGCCATGCAGGATCCAGGCGGGCTGAAAAGGTGTGATTCCCGGCGCTGGAGTAGGTTTGACTGCCGAGAGATCGATCCGCCAGCCGGGCCGAGAGCGTAATGGGCCCGAGCTTCTTTAGGATGATCTCGGGAAGGGTGAGGTCCAGGACGAGCCGTGCTCCGGCGGATGGCGCGGGCGGGGCGAGCGAGACGGCGAACTTACAACTTGTCCAACGCCAGCTTCCCTGCTCGGGCGCGTGAAATCCCGCGAGGCGGCCGCTCGAGGCGGGATCCGCCATCCGGATCCGGCTGGTGGCTTTTCCGGAAAAGACGAGTTCTGTTTGCGCCGGCTCCAGTGTTCCTGGCTTTATGTCGATCACTTCGGCGTATACGGTGCCGTTGCCCTGCTTGATCAGGTGGCGCTGGAGGGTGGGCCGCATGGTTTCGAGCGCGGCCAGAAAGCCTTGCGAGGCCTCCGGGAAATTACGATTCTCCGGCCCGTTGAGCAGAAACACTCCGCCCTCTTCAATCACTTTTTCCCAACTCCGTCCCTGCCCGGTGCGCTGCGCGGTGGCGTCGCCATAGATTTCCCGCGTGTGCAGTTTGCCGTCGTTCAAAACGAAGAGGTTGTTTTCAAGTCCCCAGTCCAGGATCTTCACTTCACGGTCCGGATACTTGCTCTGGAGCAAGGCGGACACCTCGTCAATGCCGTTGGACCATTGCCCAACGCCGCCGGTGGCAGCGATGCCTTGGATGGCCGCGGCTTGCCAGTATAGGGCGACTCCGCAATAGAGGATTCCCAGTAGGCAGGCGAGCCATCGAAAGCCGATGTGGGCCTCGGAAAGCCGCAACAGTGCCAGCGCCGTCAGGAAAGCGGCGAGAGGCACCAGCACGATGAGATGATGTCCGGACACTTGCATCCTGCTGGAGACCAGGATCGCGGCCAGAATGAGAAACTGGAGCGCGGCAACGCGCGCCCACGCTGCGCCCATCCACAGGCATACGGCGCATGAGGCCAGGACGATGCCGGCCATGAGAAACGGCTGCCAGTCCGGAAGCGGCGGCCCGTCCCAGATGGCACGATGCTCACGGTCCGAGATCAGGACTTCCGCCAAAATCTGCAGCCGTACCGCGATGCGGTCCAGCAGGGGCTCCTGAGAGACGAACATATTCATCGCTTGCAGGGTGCCGCCACGGGAATGAATTTGATAGATCAAGAACGGCAGGCCACCCGTAATGCCGCCCGCCAGCATCACGGAAAGTTGGCGGACCGGCGGGATGGCCCGTTTGCCCAGCACGATGCCGGCGGAGATGCCGATGGCGATGAGAAGCCAGGCGAAGTTGGCTCGCGCCCAGATTCCCAGTCCCATGGCTGCCCCTAGCCAGAAGGCGGAGGCCTGATCCTGGCGGGTCAAATATCTGGAGGCGGCCAAGGCGAGAATGCCGACCGAGGCCATCCAGATGGAGACGGTTCCATTGTCGAACACAACAAGATCGAGGAAGGCCGGATGAACCGCCAGTATGGCGCAGGTGAAGGCAGCGGCGGTTTCCCCGGCGTGAGCTCTTACCAGGCGTGCCAACCCCCAAAGACAGAGTAACCCCAACAGGGCCGATAGGAGCCGAACCACCCAGGCGTGGGTGCCAAAGACGGCGAACAAGGGCAGGCAAAGGTAGTCCTTGATGGCCCCGACATAGCGGACGGTCATGAGCGGGAAGCAGCGCGCAGCCGGACAGATCCATGTATCCGGGTCATGCGGCAGCGGCAACTCCGCGGCAGAGTGCCGCATTTGAACCGAACCGAGCACCAACAGCGCCTCATCATATTGCAGGCCAGGATGCTGCAGGATCAACAGGGCGGCCAGCAGGCAGTAGGTCAGCAAGGCGCCCCGTTCGACAAGCCGGCTCATCAGAGGCAAGTATACAATGCGGATTGATCTTGACGATCGGATGAGGGGAGGAAGGAAAAACAGATGCCGCAATATCCGGGGACCGGGGAGGAGCGCCGCATTGGGCCCGAAGAATTGATCGAACAGGTGACGGCGATTTTTTCCGGCTGCGGCATGAACCGGGAGGATTCCGGCTGGCTGGCTGAATCGCTTGTAATGGCCGATCTTCGGGGTGTGCACTCGCATGGGGTGTTGCGCGTGCCCGAGTATGTGGAGAAGCTCCTGGCCAGGGGAGTGGACCCGAAGGGGCGTCCGCGGATCGTGAAAGATAACGGGGCGGCACTGGTGATTGATGGCTGCAATAGCATGGGGCAGATCGGCGCGGCGTTCGCGATGCGGCATGCGATCGAACGGGCTCGTTCGGCGAACCTCGGGGCGGCGGCGGTGCGGGGCAGCAATCACTGCGGAGCGATGTTTGCCTACGCCATGATGGCGCTGCCGGAGGATATGATCGGTATTGCCACCACCAACGCCCTGCCAACGATGGCGCCGTGGGGAGGAAAGGACAAGATTGTCGGGATCAACCCGATGGCGGTGGCCATCCCCGCTGGCCAGGAGGCCCCAATCGTGCTGGACGCGGCGTTCAGCTACTCCTCTCACGGCAAGATCCGCGTGTTCCACCAAAAGGGTTATCCGATTCCTCCGGCATGGGCTTTTGATGAGGATGGCGTTCCCACAACGGATACAAGCAAAGCGATCCGGGGTCTGCTGCAGCCGATCGGGGAATACAAGGGAGTGGGGCTGGCGATTGTGATGGGGATTCTATCATCCTTGCTTTCGGGAGCCGGCTATGGTCTGGAGTCCGGCAACATGGTGGATGGGGCTGTTGCCGGCAAGGACGGACATTTTTTTCTTGCCATCCGAGTGGCGGCATTTGAGAAGCCGGAGATTTTCCGCCGCCGCGTGGACGGGATCATAGCTGAGATACGGAACAGCCGGCCGGCGGACGCATCCGCGGCACTGTATGCGCCGGGTGGGCTGGAGGCGGAGACCGAGGCTCGGTACAGGCGCGAGGGAATTCCGTTGAACGAAGAGACGTTATCCGGCCTGGCCGCCGCGCGCCGGCGGACGGCATGAGATCGGGCGCAGCGAGGCCATCAGGCCAAAACCGCGTTCTCATCCTCTTATTGGTTTCGGTTTGGATCAACTACATCGATCGCGGGAATCTATCGGTGGCCGCACCGATTCTGGCCCCGGAACTTGGCCTGACGCCGACCCGTCTTGGCGTCCTGTTCTCGGCCTTTTTCTGGACCTATGCCGGTTTCCAGGCGGTGGCCGGATGGATGGTGGACCGCTATGATGTCTACCGCGTCTACGCGGCCGGTTTCCTGGTCTGGTCCGCCGCGACGCTGCTTACCGGCGTGTCGAGCGGATTTGCCGCACTGCTGGCGCTGCGTATGCTGTTGGGGTTGGGCGAGTCTGTCGCGTACCCGGCCTACTCGCGGATTCTCACCACCGAGTTTCCGGAGCACAAGCGGGGAATGGCGAACGCTTTGGTGGATGTGGGGACCAAGGCGGGTCCGGCGGTGGGCACGCTCGCCGGCGGACTACTGGTGGCGGGTTTCGGATGGCGCTTTCTTTTTCTGTCGATCGGACTGGCCAGCCTGGTTTGGCTGATCCCGTGGATGCGATCCATTCCGGCGGCGGCCGAGGGCCGCGCCAGACGAATCAGGGGACCTGGCATCCGGGAAATCCTGCGCAGGCGACAGGCTTGGGTTACTTTTGTGGGCCTGTTCGGATTCAACTATGCGTTCTACTTTCTGTTGAGCTGGCTGCCGTCCTACCTGGTGATGGAGCGCAAGTTTTCTCTCCAGGCGATGTCGGTCTACGGGGCGCTTCCCTACGGTGCCACGGCGGTTGCGAGCCTGGTGACCGGATATCTGACAGACCGCCACATCGCGCGAAGTGGACCGGCCAGTGTACGAAAGCACGTTGCGATTGCCGGGCTGGTGCTCTGCGCCACCACGCTTCCGGCAGTGGCCATTGTTCCCACCGTGCCCGCAATGGCTCTGCTGGTGATCTCCTTCGTCGGGATCGGCATGTACACCGCCAACGCCTGGGCGATCACGCAGACCTTGGCCGGACCACTGGCGGCTGGCCAATGGACGGGAGTGCAGAATGCGATCGGGAACCTGGGCGGGGTGGTTGCCCCGGTGGTGACCGGCTGGCTGGTCTCCGGGACGGGCTCCTTTTATGGAGCGTTTCTGGCGGCAGCAATGAATCTGGCCATGGCGGCCATGCTGTATTTGTTTGCGCTGGGTCCGGTGGTTCCAGTGCGCTGGCAGGCCGGGCAAGACGGCTAGGCAATCCAACAGATGGCAGAGATACTTCAGGCGAAAACGGAAGGAAGGTTTGCATGACCAGTCTCGTAACGCCACAAACAACCCTTGACAGCTTGAAAAAGGAGGCCAAGCGCTGGCTGAAAAAGCTGCGCGCCGGCGACGCGGAGTCGCGCGCACGCCTCCAGCGTTCCCACCCGAAGGCCCCTGCGAATCCGGCACTACGCGACGTGCAGCGGGCGCTCGCGCTGGAATATGGACTGCCCGGCTGGGCGGCGCTACGGAAGGCGCTGGAGAACTCCGGCCTCAGTAGGCACGAGCGCCTGGTGAATGACCTGTTATCGGCCTACGCTGGCGAAGATGGGGCAGCGATGCAGCGAATCAACGAACATTATGGGTTCAACTCCACGGTGGAGGATCTTCGCGCCACCGTGTGGCGGCTCATCTATAAAGTGCGGCAGGCGGGCGGCGCCGCTCACGCCTTTGGCCGGGCCGAGGCGCAGGAGTTGATCACGCGGACAGCCGGTTTCAGCAATTGGGCCGCCTTGACCGATGCATTGGCAAGAGGCGCGCCACCGGAGGTCCCCGCCTACGCCATCGACGCCAAGGAAAACAGGATCGCGCCGCGGCGCAACCTCACCGCGGACGAATGGGACAGGCTCATCGGCGTCGTGCAAGAGCGAGGGATTACAGCCTTGGAGTCCGCAGGCCACATGACAGACGAGCTGTTGCATCGCATTTCCGGGCTGGATCATGTTACCAGTTTGAGGCTGGGTGGTTCGCGCCAAATCAGTGATGAAGGACTGCGGCATCTGGGGCGCATGCCGCAGTTAGAGCATCTCGATCTGAGCGAGTATCCCGGCGGCAAGCTTACGGACCGGGGTCTTGGGGTATTGCGCCACCTGCCGAATCTACGCACATTCACCATGACCTGGCAAAAGGGCATTTCGGATGCGGGCGCCTCCAATCTGCGCTACTGCGAAAAGCTGGAAGCGGTGAACCTGATGGGCACGCCGACCGGAGACGGCGTGATCGATGCGTTGCGCGGCAAGAGCGGCTTGAAACGCCTCGACACAGGACGGCTGGTGACGGATGCCGGGCTGGCGCTGCTGCACGATCTTCCGATGTTCCGGACTTGGCAGGGTGACGAGTCCACCCATCTTCTGATTGACGGCCCGTTCACAAACCAGGGACTGGCCCGCCTGGCGGGACTGGACGGAGTATTTGCGTTGGATCTGTTTTGGCACGTTACAGGCATTACCTCGGATGGCTTCGAGGTGCTGACTCATTTGCCTCATCTCGGCTCGCTCGGCTGCGACGGGAAACTCAGCGACGATCCAGCCATGCGGCACATCGCCTCCATACCGCGGCTGCGCAAGTTGCGGGCACAAGGAACGGTGGCCACCGACGATGGCTTTGTAGCCCTGAGCCGGTCCGCATCGCTGGAAAGATTTTGGGGGCGCGAATGTCCGAACCTGACGGGCCGGGGATTCGCCGCGCTTTCGCGGATGCCCGCGCTCGAGGCGCTCGGTGTGAGTTGCAAGAATGTCGATGACGAGGCGCTGTCCAGTTTGCCGCGGTTTCCGTCGTTGCGGGATCTGACACCAATCGGTGTGAGCGATGAAGGCTTTCGTCATGTGGGCCGCTGCATCCGGCTTGAGCGGCTCTCGTGCATGTATTGCCGGGACACGACTGATGCGTCGACAGAAGCGATCGCCGGCTTGCAGCTGAAGACCTATTATGCCGGGTTGACGCAAATCACCGATCGGAGCCTGGAGATTCTGGGCCGAATGCTGACTTTGGAATCCATTGAGCTTTACGAAACCAAAGGCGTCACGGACCGGGGCCTCCAGTATTTAACCGGGCTGCCGCGCCTGCGGGAAATTCATCTGAGTGGGCTACCGGGGGTCAGCTTCGCCGGGACAGCGGGGTTTCCCGCCCATGTCCTTGTGGAGTACAACACCTGAGGCGGCTAATCAATCCCTACCCAAGCCGCCTCGCAGTCCGCGCTGTCCCGTGGCGCGAGCCATGGCCCATTGGCCTCGTGCACCGCGACACCGCGTGCCCGCAGCTCCCCCAGCAATACAGCCACGGCTGAGCTGACTTCCGTATCCGAGCGGAGCACCACCGCCCAGCTCAGATTTTCGCGGAAGGCCTTGGTGCAAATGGACCAGAGGCCGGTGTCCGGCTCAGGCGCGCCGAGTTCCGGAATCTCCCATTGCCGCACCAGATCCCTTGCTCTGGGAGCCGACGGCAGGGGACCATTCACAATGAAGTGGTTGGAACCGTGGACGAGTATTCCTTGCATGCTCAGCGGGTGGGCGGTCCGGTGTAGGTGCCTGACCACTGCTTGCGCAACATTCCAGCCGCCAAGCCGGCCGACTGCGTACATTCCCGCAGGAAGCGGGGTAGTTGCAGCGGGTTGTACCAGGCCCCCATGGCAAAAGCGAGCGCATACTTGACCAGCGATGGCGGGGAATGTTCAAAGAATCCATCCTTGCCATCTAGGATGTGGCCGGCATAGCCGTAAATCCAATTGATCGGGACATAGCCGCGGTGGGTCTTGGTGATGCGGATCACCTCGTGGAAGGTTTCCTGGCGGCGGCTCATGGTTTTGTTGTCCGCGTACATGCGCGAGGTGGCCAGATACTGGTCGATCATGCGCAGCGGGTAGCGCTTGGCGATGCGCAGCCAGAGCTCGTAGTCGAGCGTGAGATGGAGAGCCGGGTCCAGCATGCCCACTTCGGCAAACACCTTGCTTCGAATGAAGGAGGCTGGCTGGCAGATGTAGCAGAGGCTGCCGAGGAGTTCGAAATCGTAAGGCGTAGTGGGATAGCGTTGCATGATCGCTCCATCCTCGCCGGCATACCAAGCCTCGCCGTACACAGCGCCCACCTCCGGATGAGCCATCAAAGCCGCAACGCCGGCCGAGATCGCTCCCGGCAGATATGTATCGTCGGCGTTGAGGAAGGCGAAGATTTCACCCCGCGCCATTCCGAACCCCTTGTTGATGGCTTCGGCCTGTCCTTTGTCGGGTTCGGAAACGTAGCGGAGCCGGCCCGAGTAGCCGCGCAGCAAATCCACCGTGCCGTCGGAGGAGCCGCCATCGATGACGATGTAGTCGATGTGCGGGTAGTCCTGAGTCAGGACACTCTCCATGGTTTCGCGCAGGAAGTGGCGCATGTTGAACGTGGGCGTGACGATGGTAACCAGGGGGAGGGAACTCAATGCTATTTGCCGCCCTGTAGGGTAAAGTCCCAAACCTGTGTGTTGCCCTTGCCTTCGGTAAATTGAATCACGGCGTACTGGCCCGGCTCAATGGGCTGTTGCGGCCAGATCTTGTAGAGCCCGGCGCCCACCTGGTGACGGAAGATGGGGATGTCGATGCGCTCCTGGATCAGTTCCTTACTCACCGGAATTGTGCTCCACTTCTCCACCACGCGTACGGCTTTCTGAGGCGTGATGCGAACGATGGCGAAACGCTCCTCGGCGGAAAGGCGGAAGTAGAACTCGGGCCTGTCGCCGGTCACTTTGTTTGCGGAAGCGACGCCGTCGATTTCCAGTGTGGCCTTGCCGGCAAAGAACGGGAGCGGGCTGAGGGTCTTCAGAATGGAGCGGCCCTTGTTGGTGTTGACTTTGGATTCAGACAGTTTCACCGCGACCAGATCCTTGCCGTTGATCCAGTAGGCACCGGGTTCGGGCGGGACGCGGCGAATCTCGCGGGCCACCTCGCGCTCAGCTTCATCTTCGGCTTTGTTGGCGTCCTTATCGGCCTTGTGGACGGCCTCGATCTCCTCCTGCTCCGCCTTGGTGCGCTTGAGGTCGATGAGGTCGAGCGGGATCTCCTCCCACTGGCTGCGCTCCATGCTGTAGTAGCGGACGCGATCCTC
>ORMF011938054.1_pt1 | contig 16313 bp, 8 predicted proteins | sample 1779871 | NCBI WGS metagenome assembly ORMF01 (sample SAMEA104232316, study PRJEB22302) | groundwater metagenome | biome: forest; feature: aquifer; material: groundwater | place: USA | collected 2011-08-07 | depth 5.4 m
ACCCGGCGGGTGCCTCGGCGCCCCGGCTTCTACAACCTGGGTTGCCACTTGCCATGGTTGGGCGAGCGAACCAGAGCGGTTGACGGCGCGCATGTCGAGTACTTTCGGGGCATCCGCAATCCGATTGGCGTGAAGATCGGCCCTAGCATGGCACCTGCAGACTTGGTCAAGCTCATGGATGTCCTTGACCCCTGCAAGGAGGCGGGAGATATGGTCCTCATCGCCAGGCTCGGTGCCGGGAAGGTGCGGCAGGTCCTCCCCGCGCTCGTGGCGGCGGCGGCGGAGTCCGGGCACAAGCCCGCGTGGATTTGCGATCCAATGCATGGGAACACCGTCAGCACGCGGAACGGGCGGAAGACCCGGCATGTGGACGCGATCCTCGAGGAGCTGGCGGGCTCAATCGATGTCCATGAATCCCTGGGATCCTCGTTAAGCGGAGTGCACTTTGAACTGACCGCGGAAAATGTCACCGAGTGCGTGGGCGGCGCCAGCGGAGTGCAGGAGGCGGACCTTGGCGCGTTCTACCAGACACCGTGCGACCCGCGCCTGAACTACGAACAAGCGATGGAGGTGGCCTTTGCGGTGGCTCGCAGGATGGAGGCTAAGCCGCGGTGAGACTGCTGGATCTTCTCCGGCTCACGTTGCGGAGCCAGCGTTTCGCCGACCGCCAAGTTGACAGGGCACGCTCACGCCACCCCTCGGGCCGGCGCCCAAGCCGGCCGCCTGGTTCACACAGTGTACCCCGGGCGCGTTGGGCGACCCCTGGGGTTTAGGTCGCAGCCGACATTTCCAGCGTTTCCTCCGGTTCCCGCAGACGGTCCTCCTCTGTCAGGAGGGCCGGGGCCGGGGCGGGTGATTCGAGAGGGGCCGGGGCTGTCAGTTGCGCTGGTTCGTCCGCTTTGTGGAACTTGACGCTAACGACTTTGCTCACGCCGTGCTCCTGCATGGTGATGCCGTAGAGGACGTCGGCAATACCGATGGTGCGCTTGTTGTGGGTGATGATGACAAACTGGCTGAGCGCAAGGAACCGCTGCAGAATGCGGACGAAACGGTTGATGTTTGATTCGTCCAGAGGCGCGTCCAATTCGTCGAGAACGCAGAATGGGCTCGGCTTGACCTGGTAGATGGCAAACAGGAGGGCAACCGCAGTCATGGTCTGCTCGCCACCGGAGAGCAGGGAGATGCTTTGGAGCGGCTTGCCCGGGGGACGGGCCACGATGGCGATGCCGCTCTCCAGCACGTCACCCTCGTTCACCAAGTGCAGGTCGGCTTTGCCTCCGCCGAAGATCTCGACGAACATCGTGCGGAAGTTATCGCGGATCTTGGTGAAGGTCTCGTTGAACATCTGCTGGGTTTGAGTGTTGACCCGGTTGATGACCTCCACCAACTGCTCTTTTGCCTTGGCCAGATCGTCATGCTGGGTCGTGAGGAACTGGAACCGTTGCTCGGTTTCCTCATACTCCTCGATCGCGACCAGGTTGACGGGACCGATTTCGTCGATGCGCTTTTGCAGCGCGACCACTTGGTCCGCTACGGCGTCCCAGTCCGTCGCAACCCCTGCGGCGACCATCTCCTCGGGGCTAAGGGTGACGACCTTCGCCGGGCCGTCCGCGGCCAGAGTGATGGTGATGCACTCGCTCTGGACGTCGTCGAGGTTAACCTGGTACTTCTGCTGGATCCGTTCGCGGAGGTTCTGGACGGACATCGCCTTCTGCGCCAATTCCACCTCAACCGCGTTTCGTTGCTCCTGAGCGACGGCGAGCTGTCGACGCTGTTCGCGGAGGGCCTCCTCCCGGCCGGCAATATCCGCTCCTTGGGCATCCCGCTGGCCAACGAGCTGAGCGGTCTGCCCGCTCTCCTGTTCGCGCGAGTGGCGCAGCATTTCGACCTTGCCGCGCGAGTCGTCAATTTCCTTCTGGGCCTGATCACGGCGCTGCAGGAACGACTCGATCTCGCTCCTGCGCTGGTCGAGCAACTGCTCCAGTTCGCGCAACCGCTGTTCGAGCGGGCGTTGCTGGTTGCGAAATGCGGCGCACAACTGCTCCTCTGTGGCGAGCGCGACTTTTGCCTCGGTCAGAGTGGCGGTTGCCTGATCCCTGAGCTGGCGGAGGCCCTCGAGGCTGGTACTGCTGTCCGCGAGACGATGTTGGGCCTCTGCCTCCCGGGTTTCGATCGCGGCCACCTGCTCGGCCAAGGCAGCCCGCTTCTGTTCGCCTTCCTGTTGGTGCCCAGCCAGGCTCTGGACCTCATAGACCACCGTATCGATTTTTTGGTGAAGCACCCGCTGCGCATTCCGAAGAGCGTTGAACTCGCCTTGACGTGTGGCGATGGCGACCTCCTGAGCTCGGAGCTCCGTCTGGGCCTGTTGCAGGCTGGCCTGTAACGCGGTCTGCTCGCTTTGCAGCGCCCCTTTGCGCCGGCTGGCCTCCGCGATCAGGGCCTGGATCTCGGTCAGTTGGGCGCGAAGATCCTCTATCTCATTCTTTCGTCCCAGGATGGATGACGGTGTTTTGGCTGAGCCGTTCGAGGAGCCCCCGGTGAACACGCCGTGCCGGGTCAACAGGTCGCCCGAGCGGGTGACGAAGTCCCGGGTTCCGTTGCTCTGACGCCATGCGCTTGTTGCCTCGCCGAGGTCTCCCACGATCACGGTGTCCCCCAGCAGCCGTCCGAGCAGGGCCTGGATCGACTCCTCAGCCTGGATTACGGAGAGCGCCGGAACCTCGCCTGCAGAGCGGAGTTCGGTTTCTGCGGAAGGGAGGAGGTCCTGGTGGCCATTGTTGGAGTGGGCAGGCGAACCGTTGGCGCGCAAAAGCGACAGAGGGGCCACGCTGGCTCGGCCCCGCTTGTTGGCGCTCAAGTCGGCCAGGATCTGATGGGCCGATTCGGGCTGTTCCGTGAGCACGAGCTGCAAGTGGTGTCCCAGAGCCGCTTCGACGGGCACGATGTAATCGTCCGGAACGCGGATTCGGTCCGCGAGCGCCCCGACCACATCCTGCGCGTTCTTCAGCGCGGCGAGTGTTCCGGCGCTAAAGCCCTCGTGGCTGCTCTGCAACTGCTCCAGCACGGTGAGGCGTGAATGACGATCGGCCTGGCGGCGTTGCAGCCCATCCAACTCCTGCGAGGAGCGGCCCAGCTCCTGCTGGATTTCGCGCAGCCGCTGCTGACGTTCCTCGACGCTGAACCGCCTCGCCTGCACATCCACTTTCTCGGCCTCCGCGTCCCGTTCGAACTCGGCAATCCGCAGCTCCAATCGCATCCGTTCTTCTTCCAACTGGATTTTCTCCGAGGAGAGTTTTTCCAGCCTGATCCCGTTTCCCTGTTTTTGGAGGTCAAGGGCGGTGATCTCGTTGCGAACGCGTGTCAGTTGTTGTGCGGCAGAGAAGGCCGCGCTCTGAGCCTGTTGAAGTGCCTCCTGCTGTTGGCGGAGGTCGCTTTCGACTTTCAGAAGGGCCTCGCGGCGGGCGTTCAGCTCCTGACGGTGCTGATCAAGCTTGGCGGTGGAGGCGGCGAGCCGCTCGACCACACTGGCCAGTTCCTGGCTGGCTGTGAGCCGCCGTTCTTCCGCTTGCAGGATGTCGCTCTGAGCCTTGGCGTTTTGCCCCTCGAGCTCGCGCAACCTCTCCTGGTTGTAATGCATCCGGCTGTCGTGGGAATCGATCTGGGCCTTGAGCTGGAGGCCGCGTTGCTGGGACTCGCTGATGAGGTGCTCCAGTTCCGTAAGCCGAAGGCGTAGCTGCGCGATTTCATTCTCCCCCTGCAACACGCCTGCGGTGCGGTCTTCGATCTCGCAGCGCAGTTTCTCGCCCTGGGCCTGGCGCTGGGCGATCTCGGACTGAAGCAGGTCAAATTGGTGCCGGGCTAACTGCGTGTCGAGGTGCTGGATTTCGACCATGTACTGCTTGTACCGCCGAGCCTTCCCGGCTTGGCGCTGAAGCGACCCGATTTGCCGTTTGACCTCTCGGATCAGGTCCGCCACCCGCAGCAAGTTCTGTTCCGTGCTCTCGAGTTTGCGCAGCGCTTCCTTTTTTTGAGCCTTGAAGCGCGTGACCCCCGCCGCTTCCTCAAACACCAAGCGCCGATCCTCCGGCTTGCTGGACAAGATCTGGGTGATATTGCCTTGGGCCATGATGCTGTAGCTGGTCCGGCCTACCCCTGTGCCCATGAACAACTGCTGAATGTCCTTCAGCCGACATGGGGTCTTGTTGATGAAATACTCGCTGCCGCCATCCCGGAACACGCGCCGGGTCAAAGTCACCTCGTTGTAGCCGATTTCCACTCCTGCCGCCTTCAGGTTTTCGTCCTCGACCCCCCCCACGGTCAGGGAGACCTCCGCCATTCCGATCGCCTTACGTCCATCCGTGCCGTTGAAGATCACATCTGCCATTTCCCCGCCGCGCAGGGCCTTTGCGGACTGCTCCCCCAGTACCCAACGGATTGCGTCCGCAACGTTGGACTTACCACAACCGTTTGGGCCCACAATCGCGGTGATTCCGGGCAGGAAGTTCAGCGAAGTCTTGTCCGCGAACGACTTGAACCCAAACACCGTTAGATTCTTCAGATACATGACACAGGGAATTAACTCCAAATGGCGTGAGTGGCAAGTGAAAACCACAACATGATGTGGTCGTTGCAGGAGATGTGCACAACTAATCGTTGGTGCGGCGATGGAACAGGTTGGGATTGGTGCGCTGGGATCATCCTCTGGTTTGCGGACAGGTCAACTCCTATTCGGGCTGCGATTCTCGCTCGGGATTCCGACCACCTGAGGGCGTCAGTCCTCACCTCGCCCCTCCGGGGTTTGGAGTCCCGGGCTTCCGCCGACCGCGACGACTCTTTGCCGGACGCCTCGGCCCCCCTGTAGGTCATCTGGCTTTACTGCACCACTCCGCCTAAAGGCTGAGTTCAGGACCTTTTAGGACGTCCGCAGGAAGGCGTTGGAAGGTATTGCTTCGGCTAGCACGGGGAGCTGTGAAAGGACTTCGGAAGTGGGTTTCAGAGGCCATCGGGCTGGGAGAGCTGAGCTAAGCTGGGAGGAGCGGCGGCGGCAGGGTCAGACCTGGACACGTCAACGTAAAGAGAGCCACTGGCAATGGGCGGCTACGGAGGGGCTGGATCCCCTCCCGGTCAAGACGATCTGGTTGATCGGACATGGACGGTGGGCGATTGAAAACCACGGCTTTAATCAGCTTACGCAGTATTACCACCTGACCCATTGTTACCACCACCACCCCATCGCCATCGAAGCCTGGCTGCTGATCCTGCTGCTGGCCGTCGACGTAACGACACTCTTCTTCCGTCACTGGGTGGTGCCACGAGTCGAGGCCGATTATACCCTCAGCGATCTGATCGAGGAGTTCTGCGAGGATCTGGTGCGGGAGGCTGACTGGGAGCGGTGCTTGGACACCAGTTGATTTGCCGCCCCGGGTTGGCAAAGCCCGGGCGTGGTTCTTTGACAATCGAAAGAAGTCTCTCAGCGCTCTGCAGGTGAGGTGTCTCTACGCCACGACGAAGTGTTAGTGCGGGAACCGCCCCAAACCGCCACCAGCCCCGGAAAAACGAGCCGACGTCCCGCCATTGGGGGAAGGCCAGAACATTCCGTCACCGCTGATTTTTCGCTTGACTTTTTGGTATTCGGCTCCAGCATGTTACTACTGTAGCTTCTTAACCTAACCACCCACAATGTGTCCATAGCGGACCGTAACTGATGAGGATGAAATGCTAACCACCTACAATTGTCTTGTGCGGCAGCTCGTGCTGGCCGGTTTAGCTGGCACTGCCCTGACTTCGTCCATCGAAGGGGTCGCGGGTAGTCTGTTGGTTTCTCAGCACTCCGGATACTACACCGGGTATGGCGATCCATCTTGGGTGACAATGTCTGGCCTTCTGGACAACGCAACCGGAGGGAACGTCACCCTCCTGCCCGACTTTATGGACAACAGCCAAGTGCAGGCATCTGATGCGCTCTGGTTGGACCAACGCCTGGGCGGTTCTCTGGCCCCTCAAGAGATTAACAACATTCAGAGCTTCATCGCCACCGGCAAGCGAGTGGTGCTGGTCGGTGAGAATTCGAACTGGCAGGCTTGGGATCAGCAGATTCTGGGGATTGTGGGTGGGTCCTATGCCAGCGACACGGGGTGGGTGCTGGCCAACACCGTCTTCTCTCACCCGCTGACTGCGGGGGTGTCCACGGTTTACCTCATCGCCGCGGGTGTCGCAGCCCCCTCTGCTGTCGGCACGCCCCTTTTCGACATCAATACGATGACGCTATGGGGGCCTGAAATGAATGTTCTGTCGATGCTGGAGAGCAATACTGTGGATGACAATTACATCGGCTACAACGACAACCTCACCTTCGCGCGCAACCTCGCCGATTGGGTCGCCGCTCCCCGGGTAAGTGTCCCCGAGGGCCAGGGGGGTGAGGCGATGCTTGCCTTTCTGGGCTTGCTCGGCTTTGCCGCCTATCGGCGCGCGCAGACCCGGCATTCACCGATCTAGTTCCAGAGCAGCGCATTGATGGTGTTCCGTTCGTAGGTTCTTCCAGTCGCAGGTTACGTTGTTCTCCCTTCCGTTCTCGTTCGGGGGGTTCAAGTGCGTGAGGCTGTCTTAGGTCTTTGCCTATGAGTCGAGGAGTTTAAGTGGAGTGGAGCGGGTGAAGTGAATCGAAACCATCCACCGCGCTTCTTTGTTTTCCAGCAAAACACGGCGCAAACCGCGTATTTCCTGAAGATAATGGATGTCAGCGGTCTTGGCCAGGATGAGCTGATTTCGCACGAAACCGCACCAAACCGCCAAAGAGTTGTCAGCAACTGTCAGCAATACGAGGAAGTCTTTCGCGAATGCCTTCCGGGACGTGTTGAGAGGGTGTGAGCCGGACGGACTGCGCAGTCCGGCGCCATTCGGACACCGAAACCGATCTCAGCAGAGCCAATGTCGTGAAACCTGGGAAGGGTCTGTCCTACGACATTGAAGACCCACGGGACCTGCTAGGAATGTTCCCCTAATTACGTTTTCGGCGGGACTAACATCGTAGGGCCGGATAGCGGCGTAGCAGCGGGCTTTGGACTTGCGGAGGCGTGATGATGTCGTACCCCGACCACCGGATCGCTTGGGATGATCGGCTACGGGGGGAGGGATCGGACGAGGTTTTGCAGGCTTGACATCGCAGGGGCGGATTCGGCCGAGCTTGGACCGCACTTTGATCGTACAACTACTAGGCTAGGGCGTTCTTATTGAACGCGTGGTGGACCCTCATGGAAGAGCGCCGTGCCGATTCGCACCAGGGTGGCGCCCTCTTCGATCGCGACCTCGAAATCGCCGCTCATTCCCATGCTCAAGTGCGGCAACGGAGCCCCCAGGACCTGCTCGCACTCTTGCTTCAGCTCTCGCAGCCGGCGAAACACTGCCCTGGCCTTCTCCGGTTCGGGAGTCCACGGCGCCATTCCCATGAGGCCATGAATCTCAATTCGGCGGAGGGCGTTGAGCGTCAAGAATTCCTCGAGGAGTTGGCTGGGGCGGTAGCCGAATTTGGTAGCCTCACCCGCTACATTCACCTCGAGGAGGATCGGCATGGTCTTGGCCGCCTTCTCCGCGCAGGTGTTGATCTCCTGAGCTAATCGCAGGCTATCCACGCTTTGGATCATCTCGAAGAAATGGACGGCGTCGCGGGCCTTATTTGTCTGCAGGTGCCCGATCATGTGCCAATGGAGGCGGCCCGGGCACTGGCCAACCTTGCTCTTGGCTTCCTGGACCTTGTTTTCAGCGAAAAGGCTCAGTCCGGCGGTGGCGGCGGCTTGGACGACGGCAGGAGGCTGCCCCTTGCTCACGGCTACGAGGGTGACCGATTCAGGAGAGCGTCCGACGCGCGCGCACGCGCCCGCGATGCGCTGTTGAACTGAAGCTAGATTGGCGGCCAAATCCATGAAAGGACGATAGACCAGACGACGAGAAAGGCAATATCGCTCTGAGCGCCGGCGGTGGGAACGGTGTTGTCGGCCCCGAACGCTGGGGCAGGGGACGGGGAGTTGACGCTGCCCGTACGCCGTGCTGAGGACAGCGAGCCTTAGCATGGCCTTGGCAGAGCTCTGGGGGCCGTCTTACGGCGCGTAATAGGCTGTCACAGTGGAGCGCTGTTTCATGGGGGGGAGTTCGACCCACTCGCGTTTGGGGTCGAACCTGGTCCACGGCTGGCCATCGACTGTTACTCGAAGAATTGGTTTCTCTTGAGGGTGGCGAAAGCGTAGGAACGTCCTTTCTGGGCTGCTGCGGGTAGGCGGGTCAAGGATCGCCGTGATCTCACCTTTCGTCGCACGCGACTCGAACTTCAGGCTCATTGGGCCATACCGTGTCGCCGCGCGTTCGATGCCTACAGGGGCGCCGTCCGCCATCCAGACTCGAGGGATAGCCATCCCGAGGTAGAGGTCCGGCGCACGTTCATCGACGAACATCAGCCGCAGCCAGTAGGTCGAGTTCGCCTCATCGGACGATTTATAGTGGTCTCCGCGCCAGTTTCCGAGGTCGGGCAAAGGATGCTCGCAGAACATCTGGGTGTCAGGGTAGTAGTCGGCGGCGAACGCGTTGAAGTAGGCTCGAAGGAAGTGCTTGATCTCGTCGCGCATCAGGTACGGGTGCGGGGAGCACAGGAGATTGGGCTGCATGGAGAACCCACCGCGGCTGAACCAAAACGGCATGTGTTTGGGCGAGTATCCGTAGCGATCCGAAAGGTAGAGGTTGTCCTCATAATCCTGCATGATGCAGACCGCCATTGGGTCCTGTGGGTCCATCAAGCCGGTCCGGATCAAGTAGATCGAACCTTCCAGGGTCACAGTAATCCAGCCGAACGTCCGCCCGCGGCGGTGCACTTCCGAAGGCATTTGGGGGATCGACGTGCCATCGCGCAGCGGCACGAGCGGCGAGCGGACCATGGCCTCGCCAAACGCACGCAAGATGTCGGTCCGGTACGAGTCAGCCTCAGCCTGTAGCGCCTGGGCCTGGGGATGGCCGACGTCTGCCAGGGCCTTGGCTAGCGCGTCCAGGCCCCACCAGCTAAAGCCGTTGTTGGACATCCAGCAGCGCCAGTCGCCGATGTCCTCCAGTGATCCGGGTGGCATCAGGCCCCGTTCGATTCCGCGGAGGCTTTTGGGATCGAATCCCTTGGTGCGAGCCCGTTCGTCAATGATCCAACGGCAGGCCAGGGTGAGTTTGTCGGCGTTGCGATTGAGCCACGCCCTGTCGCCGGAGTTCCAGTAGTGCTCCGCCATCGCCCACATGATCCAGCCATGGTGCTGGTTGTAGCCGCCTGATTCCCATCCGTTGGCGCCGTTGAAGACCCCTTTCTGGGACGCGTAATCGCCCGGAAGGCGCACCGTGCCTTGATATTGCAGGAACGTCTCGAGGCATTTCTCCGCTTCCGCGTGCAAGCCGCGACGATCCAGATCACTGATCATCATGCACGACTCGTTACCATAGACGCCGTAACTGAAGCTGCCGACGCGCGCCATTAGCCGGTCCGAGCCCACCTCCCTGCCGCAGTTGATCAAGAGGTGGGAGACATGGGCTTGGTAGAAGTGGGAAATCTCCGGAACGGGGGTTCGGATTTGGGTGCTGGCGTCGCGCCGTTGCTGCCAGTGAGCGCGAACGCGGCCGAACTCGGTCGCGAAGTCCAGGCTCTTCAGCCGTTGGAGCTCTTCCGGTCGATCCAGGGTAATAAACGGGATTTTGACAATCAGATCCGCCCGTTCGGTCGCCGGTAAATCTCCCGAAAAGAGGATCTTCCCGTTTTCGGCGGTGACTGACGCCTCGTCCCGGACCTCGAATGAGCAGCGCAGCGCCTCGCCGGAGTCCAACTTGGCATAGACAAAGCCGTTGCGGAGCGTGAGCGCGAGTGGGTGTCCATCCACATCCAGGCCAAGGGCGGCTGCGGCGGGAGCGTCCGATGAACCGGCATTCTCCACCGAGATCCGTACCATGAGCACGGTGGTGTCGTCCGCCTGCATGTCGGGCGGTCCGATGCGGCCAGGCTCCAGCCTCGTTGCGAACGCGGTCTGCGTGTAGCGCACGCCGCCTTTCTCCCATTGTGCGTTAATCATGGGCAGAGACTCATCCTCGATCCAACGCTTCACGGGCAGACCTTGGGGCAACCCGAACGAGTAGTGAAGGCGGTCGCCGCCCCAGGTGCGTCGGGCAGTGTCTTTGCCTTTCGGGTAATCGATGAAATTGTTGACGCAAAAGACGGAGCCATCCGGATCTACGCCGAACCGCTGTCTCCCCCCCTCGCAGCCCAGCGGGATGTAGAACTGGGGTCGGTGGGGCATCTCTGACCAGACGCGGTCAAACGTCTGTTCCGGTTCGTCGAAGACTCGTTCGTAAAGAGGCTTTGCCGTGCGGTGTTTCAGGTCAGTCATCGCTTGAGCGTAGGTGGTCGGGTCATCCGCCCTTTTCACGAGCACTCCATACAGTGGTGCGAAAACGCGGGCGCCTGCGGCTACTTCGGCCGGATCGAAACTGAAGCTGTGTTGTGTGGCGCGCACCGTGATCACGGATCTGTCGAACGTATTTGCATTGGGGCTTTCCGCATACCAAACGCGTGCTTTGATGCCTGCGGTGGCGCCTTTGACATTGGATTTCCAGCCGCCTGTGCCGTCCAGGGTGGGCCCGTCCCCCGGGGTTAGCGGTTGGATTCGATCGACATGACTGTTGAACGCTTCCAACCGGCCGTTCCACTCTTGCGCGTTCGTCGCGGTACCACCCCATTCGATTGCGACCTCGACGGGCTTCCAGGTCGAATCGGTGAAGACCTGGAGCGACTGGATCTTGGGTGCGCTGCCGCTGAACAGCAGACGCAGTTTCATGGTGGTGCGGTAATCTGCGGGGAGGTCCTTGAGGTTGGGGAACTCAACGGCGTTGATCGGGTGGAAGGTAAAAGTCCAGGTGTTCCCCGATGCAGCCAACTCGGCGTCGGCGTCTCGCCACTCGCCCTGGTTGAGGTCGCCGAGGTGAAGCCAGCCTGACTCTCCCGCGCCTGAAGCCGCCGTCCGGGGGATGCGGCTGTTGGGCCACGCCGACTGCCACCACTGTAGCCGTGCGCCCGTGGTGGCTGGCGCCGCCTCGGGGAACGTGACGACAACGCTCCGAACGTCCCTCGGATCTTCCCAGTAAATGCCGATATCGTGGCCATTCTCCCAGGTGGTTCGTTCACCCCATGGAGCGACATCTGTTGGACCTCCGGGGGCAATCCCCTCATCCCTCTGCCAAAGCGCGGGTGAGTTTGCCGACGAGGCCTGCCAACTGGCGCAGGCCAGGCAGAGCAGGGGGACGAGGGCTCTCAGAGGAAGGCCGGGAAGACGACCAAGGGCTCGACCGAGCTTAGATGAGTTTCGTGTTTTCATAAAGCTGACTTGGCCGCGTGGATCGATGCGCGCCACTGTGGTCAGTTGGTTGTGACGCTGTTCATTCGCCAGGTGCCGGTCCCAAACGTTGGCTTACGGACTATGCATAGGGGAAAGGTCCCGTTTAGGCCAGCTCAAACACCTCCGAAGAATCTTAAGGCCGTCCGTCGCCCTGATAGCCTGCACCCAACGCCACGATAGTCCCACCGTGTTGGGAGACCGTAGCCGCTCTGTCGCGACAGCGAAGGATGGAGGTGCTCCCGTTGCGTTCCAGAGGGTGCGCGGGGGGAATGGGTGGTTCCAGCCGTCAGGAAGTCACATATCCCGTGCGGGATCCTGGCTTCTCCCGGACTGCCGGTGATTGGCTGGGCGGGGAGTCCTCGCCGAGTTCAGCCCGTCGGCCTAGGACGGCGTTGCTGCACCAACTCGGTTGCGTCTTCGAGGGTGAGGAGAACCGATCGGGTTCCTTCGAAATCAAACGGGATGGCGGCCACCATGAATCTGGCCTCACGGCTTCCCGTTGGGGTCTGGATAGACATGGCGAGATCCTGCGTCATTACGGACTCCCCCCTGGACGCGGCTTCGACGATCGAGAGTATTCCGCACACTTTGCAGGCTTCTGACGAACGGCATCCTCCCGAAGACTCCTGGCTGTGCAGGCAATGAAGCACTTCGCCGCAGACCTTGCGCTGCAGGAGTTGCGGTTCAGCGCCCAAGGCTCGTGCGGCCGCTCGATTTGCCAGCAGGATGCGCGCGTCGCGATCCACCACCAACATGAACGAGGGGTTGGCGTCAAGGGTCTGTCGCAGTTGATTGTTCTGCGCTGGCGAGGGCTCAGTTTGTGGCTTGGATTTCATAGCATCGAGATCGGATTGACATCGCGTGATGACGCGGGTGACCAGGAGCTCAACTCAGCCTTCACCGGCCTGACGCCGACTCCACCAGTTGGGGAGGCGCATATTAGACGACCTTCCATATCACATAAATTTCCCCGCCCGCGCTCGATGTGTCAACACCAAAAAGAGCTCAACGCCGGCGCCTTGGCCTGAGGATGAGACATGTTCGCTCAAGTTCTCCCGCGGTTATGCCGATCACCTCTCGAGGTCCTCCTGACCTAAAAACATGCGGAACGAGAACACCTTGTGTGGCTACGCGGTGAAAACCCTGGCCGGCAGCCTGGCGGGGAAGCACGCCATCCCGCCGGGGACTAGCGCTCAGCCGGTGAGCAACCGGGACCTGAGTCTCTGCTCAAAGAGGGGAAAAGCGCTTTGAAGAAGAACATTAACTCCAGGCTCCGAAGGACCCTGCGTGCCCTCCTGGGCCCCGGTCTTGCCATGTTCGCCTGCGCCATCGGTGGGTCCGGCGGCGACCTGGCCGACGCCCCCACTGTGGATCACCTCAAGAGCCTGAGCCTAGAAGAGCTGACGCGCATCCCGGTGGTCACCGCGACGAGGGTTGCCACGGACCCGTTCAACCTTCCGTTCTTCGCACAGGCGCTTACCCAGCCCGATTATGAAAGGATGCTCCCGCGCACGCTGCCCGACTGGTTGAGTGAAACGCCCGGAGTTATGGTCCAAAAGACCGCCAACGGCCAGGCTTCGCCTTTCATCAGGGGATTCACGGGCTTCCGGACGGTGATGCTTATTGACGGCATCCGGCTCAACAACTCGACCTTTCGTGACGGTCCGAACCAGTACTGGAGCACGGTGGACCCACTCTCGGTCGACCGGTTGGAAATCGTGCAGGGCCCGGGTTCGGTATTGTACGGAAGCGACGCTGTCGGCGGGGCCGTCAATGCCATCACCCGCGGACCGCAGACTCCTGGTCCAGGGCTCAACTGGCAAGGACGCACCTTCGTCCGAGCGGCTTCTGCGGAGGAGTCCATCACAACGAGAGCCCAGGCTAGTGGACCCCTGGGTGACCAGGCGTCACTCCAACTCGGAGGGACCTGGAAGAATTTTGGTGATCTACGCGGTGGGGATGAGGTGGGCGTACAGCCGAAAACAGGCTACGGGGAGTATGACCTGAACGCCAGGCTGGACTATTCTGTGCTCCCGAACGTGAAGCTGACGGCCGCGCACCAGACCGTCTCGCTGGACGACGTCTGGCGCACGCACAGCACATTCTATGGCCTCGACTGGGAAGGGTTGGCTAAGGGCACTGACCTTCAGCGCTCACTGGATCAGCGTCGTCATCTGACCTACGCGCAGATCCATGTTACTGACCTTCCGGGATTCATCGAGAAGGCCAGCTTCAGCCTTTCTGACCAGGTCCAAGACGAGAAGCAATATCGCTTGCGCGGTAACCGTCGGAGCGAGACGGCCAGCGTGGACGTCAACACCCTGGGCACCTGGCTGCAGCTAGAAAGCCCTTCGAGCCTCGGACGCTGGGTCTACGGAACCTCTTTCTACCACGATTGGGTGGTCTCCCACGGCCGGACCTACAATGCCGACGGCTCCCTGCGCAGCATCGGGGTTCAGGGGCCGGTGGCTGACGACTCCAGTTACGATCAAGTGGGATGCTTTGTGCAGGACAACCTCCCCGCTCTGGGGCCGTTGGAGGTTACCCTGCGCAGCCGTTACGAGCATGTTCAGGCCGATGCCGGGCGTATCCAGGACCCTCTAACAGGCCTGCCGTATTCCTACTCCAGAGGCTGGGACTCCGTGGTGGGCGGAGCCAGGGCGCTGGTGCATCTGGACCAGGCAAGGCATTGGAACGTTTATGGTGCTGTCGGTCAGTCGTTCCGAGCGCCAAACCTCTCCGACCTGACGCGCTTCGACATTGCCGGCAGCGGTCAGATCGAAACCCCCTCCACCAGCGTCGAGCCCGAGCGATTTATGACCTATGAAGCGGGCCTCAAGGCCCGCTACACCCGCTGGGAATTGCAGACGGCCTACTTCTACACCGACATCCAGGACATGATCGTCCGGACCCCGACTGGCCGTACCATTAATGGCGCCGCGGAGGTCACCAAGCAAAACTCGGGCAAGGGGTTTATGCACGGGGTGGAAATACAGGCAAACTGGCTTTTGCACGAACAACTGACCGCCGTCGCTACGGTCACATGGCTGGACAGTGAGCTTGAGTCGTTTCCGACATCGGATCCCACCTTGAAGGTCCGTGAGCCCATGTCTCGCCTTATGCCTACGACGTCGCTTCTGGCCCTTCGATGGCAGCATCCGCAGGGCAAGTTTTGGGCTGAGGCGCAGTGCCTTCTGGCCAGCCGCCAGGACCAGTTGTCTACTCTCGACACCGCCGACCTGGAGCGCATCCCGCCTGGGGGCACGCCGGGCTACGCGGTGTGGAACCTGCGCGCTGGCTGGCATGCCAGCAAGAACTTCAGTCTCTCGGTTGCCGTCGAAAACCTCTCTGACGAAGATTACCGTATCCACGGGTCTGGGGTGAACGAGCCAGGGCGTAACTTCGTCGTGGGTGCCGACGTGAGGTTCTGAGGCCGCACCTCAAGGTCGGATCGCTGCCAGGACCGCTCGGAGGCGGGCTTGGGTTTGTGCCGCGGCCGCCTTTGGCGCCGACCTTGAGCACCGCTGTGGTGTTACGCTTTGCTACCGACTCTCCGACTCATCGCCGGTTTCGCATACGCCGAACCAACGGCGGCTGTTTGAGTCGCTGCCGGTAACTCGCAGGCGCAGAGACCTGCCCGGGGCTACTTTCGCTGACGGTAGCGAGAGGGTCAGGAGGCCCATTTCCGGGCAGGTTGGATCTCGTTCATACTTCAGGCTGGCCGACTTGTCAGCGCTAAACCAGGCCGTGCTTTGTTCACTGATTGTGGGGATGTCGATCAGCTTCTCGTCGTTCACATAGAGCGCGAAGGCTCCCTGCGGTTCGGCGAAATAGCCCATACCGCCCAACCAGTTCACAGAAAAGAAGTCCTTGTCTCGGAGATTCCCGGGCGTCGGTTGCGTTTCCCAGACCAGTTCGTTCTTCCCAGCCATTGCCCGGGCGACGTCGAGCTGGAGACAGCCAGTTGGTAAGTTGTCATGACCGTAGTCCCCAGCTTTCAGGGTCCGCAGCCATCCGTTCGGGGCACCGGCCGCCCCTGCGGGCAGGACCATCTCCCCGCGCGGCTCAAATGCGTCCGACCGGGCATACCGGATGAGTCCGTCGAGGAGGCACGTCCCTTCGGGATAACCCGAGAGCAGGTCCAGGCCGAACGTCACCAGGGCGCGGGCCTTCTTTATTCGCGCCTGCCCTGCGTAAAGAAAATAACTGTCCAGACCCTCACCCACTACAAGCATCTCGTCGGGGCGCATGCCAGGCAGAGCGGGCAGCCGTTCCCCCCTTTTCAGAATCCGAAAGGCCAGCGGCGACAAGTATCCATCGTGAGGGAAATCGCCCAGAGCGGGGTGGCGCGCGAAGGCCGTCCCCACTTGCTCGCCCATCGACCACCAACCCAGGCTGACATTCGGCTTTCCTGCCGTCCGGTTGAGAAGGATGACTCGTTTACCGGCGGCCACGGCGGGTTCCACATCGGGTGAACCGAGAACCGAAATGAGCATCCCGGCTTGGTCCGCTCCGGGTTCTCCGGCGGTAACCAACCCTGAGTAGAGGGTGGACAGAGCAGACAGCAGTGGCTTCGAGACCGCAATTCCCGTCCCGCGTTGCGGTGCTCGTTTGGGGAAGAGCCAGAAATCCCATTGATTCCGAGCGGCCCCGCCACCCGCTGAAACATCGAGAACAGCGTGAACGGGCTTCTCGACCTCCGGGACCACGAGGTCCGTTTGTGCCAGCGATCGAACAACACCAAGCTCGACGTCGCCGCCGTCGCACTCTCCCCGTGCCAGCACCGTCTTGTCCTCGCGCAATTCCCACTTCAGGCGTGTCTGCTTCAAGGGTTGGTCTCCAAAATGCGAAATCCAGAAATCGGCCCGGGTGCGGTCCCCGGAAACGACGACGCGGGGCTCTGGGTCC
>ORMF012053402.1_pt1 | contig 16313 bp, 12 predicted proteins | sample 1779871 | NCBI WGS metagenome assembly ORMF01 (sample SAMEA104232316, study PRJEB22302) | groundwater metagenome | biome: forest; feature: aquifer; material: groundwater | place: USA | collected 2011-08-07 | depth 5.4 m
ACACATAGACTCGGTCCAAACGGCTTTGAGTGGCAATCATGCGGTACAGCCCTTTGTTGGTCGCGACAAAAAGTTCGTTGTTTTGAGTATCCGCTTTTAATTTGTTAATGAGATGGTGTTCAAATGTCCGAGTTGTTTTTTCCCATTTCTGGCCATTGTCCTGACTGATAAAAAGCCCACGCTCCGTGCCTAAATATAAAATATTTTTTCTGGCCGGATCTTGAATTAAACTCCGTACCGAATTTTCGCCTTGAAAACCACTGAATATTTTTTTCCATTTTTTACCTTCATTTTTGGATTCAAATAACCCTCCCGAAGTTAAAAGAAAAATCCGATCGTGATCAAAATGAAGGTCATAAATTTCCGTATTGGGTCCAAGGCGGAGAACTTGTTTCCAGTCTTTGCCGTGGTTGATTGAAGCATAAAGATTTCCGTTGGTAGCAAGAAATGACAGCGCCGATTTTTCGGGGTGGACGGCGATGAATTTAGTTTGCTCATTCGGTGGCAGATAGGGAACGGTCTGCCAACTTTGACCGAACGCGCATTTCGTGTATACTGCGCCCAATAAAGGCAGTACATAAAGGAACACTAAGATGTAGATTTTGAGTCGTTTCATGTATTTATTTAAAATCATAATAATTATAATAAAATTTCATAACATGTCAAGGAAAATATGGCCCTAAAGATTGGTATTGTTGGAATGCCGAATGTGGGAAAATCCACCATTTTTAATGCTTTAACCAAGGCTGGCGCTCAAGTTGCGAATTATCCGTTTTGCACCATTGACCCCAATGTTGGCGTCGTTCCGGTGCCGGATGCGCGCCTTCAGAAGTTAGCTGAAATGTATAAACCTGAAAAGATAACGCCGACCACAGTTGAATTTGTCGATATTGCTGGATTGGTCAAAGGCGCTTCAACCGGCGAGGGACTCGGCAATCAATTTTTGGGCTACATCAAAGAAACAGATGCGATTTTGCATGTTGTTCGATGCTTTGAAGATTCAGATATAATTCATGTTTCCGGTACGGTTGATCCCATCCGGGATATCGAGGTCATTCAAACCGAATTATGTCTTAGAGATTTGGAAACCGTTCAGCAGCGGATTAAACGATTGGAAAAAACGGCAAAGGGCGGTGACAAAGAATCCAAAGTTGCAATGGCTATCGCGGAAAAAGCCTTGAAACTTTTAGAAGACGGCAAACCAGTCCGAAAAAGTGAATGGGCAAAAGATGAATTTCCATATTTACGGGAACTTCAGCTCATTACTCAAAAACCGGTTCTGTATGCAGCCAATGTAAAAGAGGGAGAGCTTCCGAACGGCGGTCCGCTGGTAGATCAAGTTCGAAAATTGGCTCAGGAAGAAGGATCGCAAGTCGGCGTCATTTGCGGCAAAGTGGAAGCGGAAGTTGCCGAACTCTCGGACCAAGAAGCTAAAGAATATTTGAAAGAATTTGGCCTGAAAGAATCAGGCCTTAACCAACTCATCCGGTTGGGTTATCAATTGCTGGGTTTAATTACTTATTTAACGGCAGGCGAAAAGGAAGTCCGGGCCTGGACGGTTTTAAAAGGGTCCACGGCGCCTCAGGCGGCGGGCGTGATTCACTCTGATTTTGAGCGGGGTTTTATCCGCGCTGAGGTTATGCGCTATGACGATTTGATGAAATACGGCAGCCAGCAGGCCGTGAAGGAAAAAGGGCTGTACCGCTTGGAAGGAAAAGATTACATTGTCCAGGACGGAGACATTATTTATTTTCGTTTTAATGTGTAAAAAGAACTTGGTACAATCATTCCATGTTGCGCATCATCGAAGATTATAAAGCGGTATTCAAACGGGATCCGGCTGCCCGGACGCTTTTCGGGTGGCTTGAAGTGCTTCTGATTTATTCCGGATTTCATGCTATTTTCTGGCACCGCATTAATCATTTTTTACATTCCACGCTTCGCATTCCGTTTCTTCCGCGATTCATTGCACAATACGTCCGTTGGTTTACGGGAATCGAAATTCACCCAGGCGCAAAAATCGGCCCGGGTTTTTTCATTGATCATGGAATGGGCGTGGTGATCGGCGAGACCTCCATCATTGGAAAAAATGTCACCATTTATCAAGGCGTTACCCTTGGAGGGACCGGACAGGAACGGGGAAAGCGTCATCCTACGATTGGAGACAATGTTGTCATTGGTGTGGGCGCTAAGGTATTGGGAAACATCCGCATCGGAAATAACGTTAAAATTGGTGGCGGTTCCGTCGTCGTCCATTCTGTCCCTGATCATTGCACGGTCGTCGGTGTTCCGGCGGAGATCGTGCGCCGTGAAGGCAAAAAAGTAGCCCAGGAGGGCATGCTAGATCACGGGGATTTACCGGATCCGGTTCGGGAGCTGAAAAATCGGATCCGAAACCTCCAAAAAGAGGTCGAACATTTGGAACAGGAATTAAAGGAAAAAAACAGATCTGAACGCCCCACTCCTTAAAATCTCCTGATCAGACTTTCTTCAGCAATTTAATAACATTTCTAACCTTAAGTAATCAAGCGACTTACCCATATTATAAGGAGTTGCTTGTTTGACATTGACTCCAGTGGTGGTAGGCTTTAATTAGGCTTTGAGAACCATGTCTCATAACCGCCAATTTCATTCAGCGGATGCAGCCTTAATCATCACGAGTGATTAAGGGATGTCGGAAAGTAAGAGGGGGTGAGGTCAGATGAAGCTCGACAAAAGCCTAATTACAGGGATCGTTCTAGGTTCTGTTGCTGGGCTCTTCTTTACCGCACAACTGGTTCCGTTCACACAATTGCTTGTGATCGTATCGGTGGTTTTGCTTATGCGGTATATGCACGTGATTTAATCGCGCACGAAGAGACCGCAGTAGTTCCACAGTAGTTCGAAAAACCGCTTCTCACGAGGAAGCGGTTTTTCATTTGTAAGCGGCCTTCCTTTGGAATTTATTTTCCGCTATAAAACGTGGCGGATCCGCCGGAAATTTTGGCGGAGACTTATTCATTGACTTCATCTTTCGGCCTACCTAAACTAGCTCACTTATGAAACTTCGAACTTATACAGACGGCGGTGCTCGCGGAAACCCAGGCCCTGCTGCGATCGGTATATTGATTTGTTCCGCCGAAGGCGAAATCCTGGAGGAACATTCTGAAACAATCGGAGAAGCAACCAATAATGTTGCCGAATATAAAGCCCTGATTTCCGGAATGAAAAAAGCGAAGGAATTAAGTGCCGACGAACTCGATTGTTTTATGGATAGCCTCTTGGTCGTAAAGCAGTTAAAAGGAGAGTATCGATTAAAGCATATCAACATGCAGAAACTGTATGATGAAGTCCAAAAAATAAGGCGCGAGTTTAAAAACGTTTCCTACACGCATGTTCCCCGAGAAGAAGAAAATATGCGCCGCGCGGATCAATTGGTCAATTATGCCCTGGATGAAGCCAAGCGAAAGGTAAAACGATGATCCCACCATCTGCTTTGCCGCCGAAGGCGGATGTTTTAACAATTCAATGCGAAAACATTGGCCCTTTGGGCCAAAAGCAGGTGGTTGGATGATTTGGATTTTAACGGCCCTTATCGGGTTTATAGCCGGATTGATGGGAGGCCTTTTAGGGGTAGGTGGAGGCTTGGTATTGGTACCGCTTTTTCACTATGTTCTAAAAATGAATATGCATGCGGCCATTGCAACTTCACTGGCTGTCATTGTGCCCACCGCTTTAGTGACAACGTTTCCCAACGCCGCTTCGGGACATATTTACTGGCGTGCATTTATTTTTGCGGCGGTTTTTTCCATCATGGGAAGTTTTATTGGCGCTAAAATTTCAATGAATATCGACGTTGTCCTGCTCAAAAAAATATTCGCGATTTTTTTGGTCCTGGTCGCCATCCGAATGTTCATCAAGTGAATCCCGTTAGATCTTTAATTCACAATGAGACAGGTCATCCCCGACTGCGGCGGAGCAGTGCTGCGGCAAAGCCTCCCCGAAACTCAAGCGGTTTCGGGACTGCTCAGTCCTTGAATCGGTCGGATTCAAGGGCAAAGCCGCATGTGTTTTTATTCGCCACAGAGCGTTGGCGCAATCTGTCTCAAAACGCTTTTCCGCCAGAGGACGGATCCGCCAATTTTTGTGCGGAGCGTACGAATCTCGCCGCGTTTTGTGGCGGATCGGAGATCCACAAATTAGATTCCCGCTTTCGCGGGAATGATAGCTTGTTAGATCCTTCGGCCTAATAATGGTCTCAGGATGACCGTCTTGTTCAAATGTTGAAACGGTCAAATATCCAAATTACGGACTGCTTTGGCGTTCTTTTCAATAAAGAGACGGCGCTGCTCGACTTCATCGCCCATTAAAATGGTAAACATTTCGTCGGCTTCCACGACATCTTCGAGCGTCACGCGAAGGACCGTGCGCTTGGCCGGATCCATGGTTGTTTCCCAAAGCTGTTCAGGGTTCATTTCGCCGAGACCTTTGTAGCGCTGAAGCGTGATGCCGTCTTTGCCAAATTCTTTGATCGCTTTAAACACTTCGGAAAGATTTTTGAATGTTTCGGTTTTCTTGCCGACCTTTAATTCATAAGCCGCCTTGTCGCCACCGGTAAAATTTTGGGCTTCCAGATTAAACTTCTCCAATTTTTTCCCGATCTTCTCCAGTTCGTGTGATTCAAAAAGTTCTATTGCTTCGACCGTTTCTTTTTCTTCGGGCACGTTCTTGGCATCCGGTTCCGTTTTCATTGAAACCGGAAGCGCTTTTCCTTTTTTCTTTTCCGTTTCCTTCACGGCTTTCGCAAGCTCATCGTCGGAATACAAAAACTTGCCGTCCTTGTCTTCTTCGGAACGAACCAGGCGCGTGGGAAATATTTTTCTCTTTGCATCATACGCCGCTAAATAACGCTCGAAGCTGACTCCTTTTCGTTCAACTAAATATTTGATCTCCTCCAATTCAAGAAGCGCTTCCGAAATACTTTTTAAGTCCTTGTCAGAATAGGTTTGTTTGTTTTTCAAATCTTTCAGCACCGTTCCGTCCAGGCCAAATTCGATCATTAGGGTATTGAATTGGTCTTCGGTTTGAATGTATTCTTCGCGCTTCGCCTTTTTGATTTTATAAAGCGGCGGCTGTGCGATATAAATATGTCCGTTCTCGATCAATTTTTTCATTTGCCGGTAGAAAAATGTAAGCAAAAGCGTGCGGATGTGCGAGCCGTCCACGTCGGCATCAGTCATAATAATGACTTTGTGGTAGCGAAGTTTCTCAAGGTTAAATCCATCTCCATTTTCACCGATGCCAATACCGGTTCCAATGGCAGTGATCATGGTTCTAATTTCCTCGTTGCTTAGAATTTTATCGATGCGGGATTTTTCAACGTTCAAAATTTTTCCACGGATCGGAAGAATGGCTTGAAAACGGCGGTCGCGTCCCTGCTTGGCAGAACCGCCGGCTGAATCTCCTTCTACAATATAAATTTCGCAGTTTTTCGGGTCCTCATTCGAGCAATCGGCCAATTTCCCAGGGAGCGAAGCTGATTCCAGCGCACCTTTACGGCGTGTGAGTTCACGTGCTTTTCGGGCAGCTTCGCGCGCGCGCAAAGCAAGAAGTGCCTTCTCTACAATTTTATTGGCGATGGCAGGGTTTTCTTCGTAAAAAGCAGAAACGGAATCATAAACAACCGAGGAAACGATTCCTTCTATTTCGCCGTTTCCAAGTTTGGTTTTGGTTTGGCCTTCAAATTGCGGCTGAGGAACTTTAACGCTGATGACAGCCGCCAGCCCTTCTGATAAATCTGTGCCGCTTAAAGAGCTATCGATGTCTTTGAGCGCATTTTTTGATTTTGCATATTGATTGGTCGCGCGCGTTAGAGCGGTTCTAAAACCGCTCATATGCGTTCCGCCTTCTACCGTGTTGATGTTGTTGGCGAAAGAAAAGATATCTTCGTTGTAGCCGTCATTATATTGAAACGCGCACTCAACGCCGACGTTGTCTTTTTTCTTGTCGATATAAAAAATTTTGTTGTGGAGTGGATGTTTGTTTTTATTCAGATATTCGATAAATTCCGAAATTCCTTCTTTGTATTTAAAAACGTGCTCTTTTTCGGTCCGCTCATCTTTAATTGAAATTTCAATGCCCTTATTTAAAAAGGCGAGTTCTCTTAACCGGTTGGAAAGCGTTTCGAAACTAAGTTCAATTTTCTCAAAGATTTGTTTGTCCGGTTTAAACGTTACGGTGGTGCCAGTGCCTTTACTTTTCCCGATGACCGTCACTTTTGAGACGGGTTTTCCGCGTTCATATTTTTGGCGGTATAAATTTCCGTCGCGGGAGACTTCAACTTCCAGCCATTCGGAAAGCGCATTCGTCACGGAAACGCCGACGCCGTGAAGGCCACCGGAAACGGCATAAGTCTTGGAATCAAACTTGCCACCGGCATGAAGTGTGGTCATTACAACTTCAAGCGCGGACTTTTTCTGTGTTTTATGAATGTCTACGGGAATGCCGCGGCCGTTATCAATGACCGTGGCGCTGCCGTCGGGATGAAGTTCAACTTGGACTTTGGTGCAGTAGCCGGCAAGAGCTTCGTCGATTGAATTGTCAATGACTTCGTAAGCGAGATGATGGAGCCCGCGTGGTGTTGTGTCGCCGATATACATACTCGGCCGTTTGCGGACAGCTTCAATTCCCTCGAGGACTTGAATATGGGTGGCATCGTACTTGTTTTTGGACGCTGCGGATTTTTGATCTTCAGGTTTTTTGGGTTTTGCTTTTGCCATAGTTGCCATCATTACCCCATTATGTCATCCCCGAATGACAGGGTGGTTAACGAATTTCTCCGACCAGAAACCGGACGTCTTTGACTTCTTCTTCGCCGAATTGATTCCTCAGCCTTTTTAAAAGAAGCGGTTTGTATCTTTGGCTTAATTCAAATGCAAGCGTTGAATCATCCACCCACACAGTCACTTTTCCATCTTTTTGAAAGAGTGGTTTTGTGTGTTTTGAAAATTGAGAACCCGCGATCTTAGGCCAACAGTCGACCAAGTGAGCTTTTTTTTGGTTTTCTGGATTGGACAGTCGTAAAAAAATACTGTTCAGAACTTGCTTTAAAGGTTTCTCGTCCATTGCGTTGCAATCAGCTTAACTGCATCGGCATCACTACGTACATGTAACCCTCTTCGTTTTTAATAAGCCCCGGTTTGTCCGGTTCTGTCATCGCAAGGGTGATTGTTTCATTGTCCAAATTTTTTAAAACATCAATGATGTAATTTGGGTTGAATCCGATTGTCAAGTCATCGCCTGAAATTTTTGCTGGCACCTCTTCTTTGGCCTCGCCCGTATTTGGTGATCTTGAAGAAACAAGAAGGTGGTCCTTGATAAAATCGATTTTTACGGCCTGATTTTCCTGCGAGGTCAAAAGCGATACTCGTTTTAAACAGGATAAAAATTCTTGGCGGCTCACTTCGGTTTTTGTTTTTACGTCTTTTGGGATGACCTGTTCGTAATTTGGGAACCTTCCTTCAATCAGCCTTGAAATTAACGTTGTTTCGTCGATTTGAAACATGATCTGATTTTGAGCCAACGAGATCTTTATTTTTCCTTGCCCATCAGAAATAGCTTTAACCACCTCTGAAATTGTTTTGGCCGGAATAATTACTTCGAAGATAACGTCACTTGGTAAATTGATATCTTTTTCAATAGAAGCCAGCCTTTTCCCATCGGTTGCCACAAATCTGGCTTTTTTACCCTTAAACATTGCGAGCACACCGTTTAATGTGTAGCGGGTTTCGTCCCTTGAAATAGCAAAGGTAGTTAAACTCAAGCACTGTTTTAAAACGGCGCGGTCCATTTCAAAAGATTGTTCCGCGACCGGTTCTGGAAGTTTTGGGAAGTCATCCGGCTCAAGGCCCATTATTTTAAAGAATGACTTGCTTATTTTTATGTTTACGGCATTATTTTTCCCAACTGTAATTTCAATCTCCCCGGAATTAAGCTCACGGATAATTTCATAAAACTTCTTAGCTGGAACGGTAATTGCGCCCTGCAAGAGGACTGTGGCTTGGCATTGTGTTTTGATTCCAAGTTCCAAATCGGTTCCACTTAAAATAATCTGATCCGGTCCGTTACTTTGAATTAAAATGTTCGCTAGAATGGGAAGGGTTGTTTTAGAACTGATGGCTCCAAAAACAGTAGTTATTGCTTCAAGGAACCGATCTTTTTGTACCTTGATCTGTAAAGCATTACTTACTATAGTACTTTCTGTATTAAATGTAGTAGTCATATTAATAATCTCCGCTAAATTGTTAATAACTTTGTAACTTATTTAATGTCAATAACTTATAATAACATAAACTGTTTACAACTAACCCTTACGTATCAACGCTTTAATATCTTCTATCACATGTTGAATTTTTCCGCCAGCGCGAACTACACCGTCAATTTTATTACAAGCATGTATCACTGTAGCATGGCCGCGGCCGCCAAAATAAGCCCCGATTTCAGGCAAGGAATGACCGGTTAAGTCACGGACCAGGTACATTGCAATTTGGCGTGGGTGGGCAATAGATTTAGATTTCTTTTTAGCTCTTAAATCCGAAATCTTAACTTGAAAATAATCACAGACCCCTTTTTGAATTTGATCGATTGTTAAATTTCCAATTTCTTCTTTAAGGGAGTCTTTTAAAATTTCATTCTCCACAATTTTAACATCAACCACTGTTGAGGTTAAAGAAGAATAAGCTACCACCCGCACTAAGGCACCCTCCAGTTCTCGGATGTTGGATTTGATCTTACTCGCAATAAAAAAAACCACATCATCAGGGACCACAATAGTTTCCCGTTCTATTTTCTTTTTCAAAATTGCAATGCGGGTTTCTAAATCAGGTGGCTGGACGTCCGCAACCAACCCCCAGGCAAACCTTGAGATCAAACGCTCTTCAAGTCCTGGGATATCTTTAGGCGGTCTGTCGCTTGCGACAATGATTTGTTTATGAGCGTCATAAAGTGTATTAAAGGTGTTAAAAAATTCTTCCTGTGTGGATTCTTTGCCGGCGATAAAATGAATGTCATCCACCAAAAGAACGTCCGTATTTCTGTATTTTGCTCTAAATGTATGTGTAGAACGGTTTTGGATTGCGGAGATTAATTGATTTGTAAATTTTTCACCAGACATGTAAACAACTTTTGCATTTGGATTTTTTGTAAGGATCCGGTGCGCAACCCCTTGCATCAAATGGGTTTTCCCAAGCCCCGCTCGCCCGTAAATGAAAAGAGGATTATAATTTTTGGCTGGTGCGTCGCTCACTGCCAGCATTGCTGCGTGCGCAAAGCGATTTCCCGGCCCAACTACAAAGCTATCAAAGGTATAGCGATTGTTCAGTTGGGGCGCTTCCCCGGGATTTTGAGAAGAGCTTGGCATAGACGGAAGAGAAAAATTGGGCTTAAATGAGTGGTCTGAAACAACATAGTGAATTTCCGGCTTAATTCCGATCACTTCATGGATTGCGCCGGAAATAATTTCCCGGTAATGATCTTTAAGCCAATCTCCATAAAACTTGTCCGGGACTTCTAAAACGAGCTTACCCTCTTCAAATTTTTGGAATTTTGCGGGTTCAATCCACGTTCTAAAACTTTGTTCGCTTAGTTCTTGTTTTATATTCAGAAGGGCCTTGGGCCAGAGATCGTTTAGATCAGCTGGGTTGTTATTTTGACCGGTTTGGAGTTCTTTGACATTCATATCAGTTTATCAACAGTATATAAACATTAAAAACAATTTATAATAAGGTGTTAAAGTATAAGTTATAAACATTTTGTAAACATGTTATACACACGCTAATCTGGAGAACGGTTTACCTCAATTAAACTCTTTTGGCATGATTAAATTCCACGGTTCGCGTCGTGTGTAGGAATGTTTTTCGAATCAGCGTTATTATATGAGATCACGGATTAAGTTCCACAATTATTTTTAGGTTTTGAAGTTTGTGCTGAAACACAACGTTGAGGACGCCTTGACTCGGAGCAGTATTTTGTTATAATCAGCCTTCTTTCTGAAAAGGACTAATCTGTGAAAAGAACTTATCAGCCGTCGAAAAGGAAGCGCAGAAATAAACATGGGTTTCGCGCGCGCATGAAGACTCGCGGCGGGCAAAACATTTTGAGAAGAAGGCGAAGAAAAGGGCGAGCCAAGCTTACCCCGGTATGACCGCAGGGCCTACTTCCTTTCCCAAAACATCACGACTTAAACTTGCCAGCGATTTTCGGAATCTTCTAAAAAATGGAAAGTCTTTTCGGGAAAATGGTCTTGTCATTTATTTCTGGAAATCCAACATGCGCGAAAGTCGGTTGGGGATCGTTATCAGCAAACGCATTTTAAAACGCGCGGTTGACCGAAACCGGTTTAAACGAATCATCCGTGAATATTATCGGGGCCAAAAAAACAAATTTTTAGTCCCAGTGGATTTGGTGGTGCGCGCTGTTGAGAGCAATAAGTTATTTGCATACCAGCACTTATACGATTGTTTAAACCGTCTTTTGAAGAAAGCGAATCTTAAAGTTTAACATCATCCTGAGCGGAATGAAGGATCTACGGTCGTGGATTCTTCGGCCTTAGCCCTGACTCTCATTAATCTTAATTGGAAGTCAGGACAGTCCCGCGGGATAGAATGACACAAAATTTAAATGTTAATCTCATTATTTAAAATTTTCATTCGAGTTTATCAAATATTAATTTCGCCGTTTCTGGGGTTGTCATGCCGGTTCCATCCTTCTTGCTCAAATTATGCGCTTCAGTCTGTTGAACATCATGGAATGTGGCGCGGAATTTTGCATTCCGCCCGCAGGCTTGCCAAATGCCATCCATTTTCAAAGGGCGGGTACGACCCGGTGAGTAAAATATGAAATCAGACAACAAAAATTTTATATTGGCGGTCGGGTTTTCTTTCTTGGTCCTTCTTTTGTATCCCGTTTATTTAAAATGGATCTCACCCAAGTCGATTGCTGTTTCAAATGTTTCCACGGCATCAAATCCCACAAACAATCAAAGCGTAAACCGGCAAACGGAAGTGGCTGATTCGGTGGCCGAGACCCCCAAGGCCGTTGATCATGAAGATCTATCTCATTTTTCAAACGATCACTTTAACGTTGAATTTTCAAATCATGGGGCGGCCATTACAAAACTTGCTTTGACGCAATGGGGCAAGAAAACTCAAAATAAAGAAGCGGTCTTAATCGATCGAGCAGTATCGGGAAGCGCGTCTTTTGTGGCAACGATCCCTGGTCAGGGGATTGATTTTGAACGCAAACCGTTTGTGCTGGAACGTCTGGACGCTGCAAAGGGCGAGATCAGTTTTTCAGCCGAAGAGCCCGGCAAATGGTTGATCCGAAAAACCTATCAATTTGATGCTCACCAGCCGGTGTTTTGGCTGGATACAGAAATTGAGAACCTAAGCGCCGCTGAACAAACCGGTTCACTTCAACTATCAACCCAATTTATCGTTCCTACCGATGCCACGGACCAGCGTGAATCACAGTCTTTCGTCTCTTTGCGCGATAAAATAGTTTCAGCGAGTATTCATAAAATTAAAAAGAAACCGGCTGAAGTTGTTGAGGGCGAAATTTTGTGGCAGGCTCTCAGCCGCCATTTTTTTACGCTTATTATTCGTCCGGATGACCCAGCGGCGCTTTCCAAAACGACAGTTGATCAGAACAATATCGCCAAAGCCAGTCTTCAATTTAAACCGCAGACAATCGAACCTAATCAGAAAGCCAAGCAGCGGTTTTTGGTTTATGCCGGCCCAAAATACCATCGTGATTTGAAATCATTCGGACATGGATTTGAGCAGATTCTGTCCCAGGGGTTTTTCGGTATTTTCAAGCTTTGGCTTTTGATTGCACTTCAGTGGACTTATCAGCTCGTTGGCAATTATGGTTGGGCGATCGTTTTAATTACAGTGGCGATTAAATTACTTTTTTCACCGCTCACGCACATGAGTTTTGCGTCCATGAAAAAAATGCAGGCACTCCAGCCCAAATTGAAATCACTTCAGGAACAGCATAAAAATGATCAGGCAAAACTTTCCAAAGGAATGATGGAGCTTTATAAAAAACACAAAGTAAACCCGATGAGCGGCTGTTTGCCGATGCTGCTTCAAATTCCGGTGTTTATTGCTTTTTATCAAGTCTTGGCCCAGACGGCTGAATTTCAGGGCGAACCGTTTATTTGGTGGATCCGTGATTTGTCGGAACCCGATCGCGCTTTCTTGCTTCCTTTTGCCCTCCCTGTGTTGGGTAATGCAATTAATATTCTCCCCATTTTGATGCTTGGGTCCATGATTTGGCAGCAACGACTGACTCCGCAAACAGGGCCTTCTGAACAGCAAAAAATGATGATGTTCATGCCGATTATTTTTGGTTTTATTTTTTACAGCTTGCCCTCGGGGCTCGTTCTTTATTGGTCTGTTAATAACGTACTGTCAATCTTGCACCAACTTTTCGTCAAAGGAAAAGCGCTCCCCCATCACGAAGAATCGTAAAAAAATGTCATTGCTTCGTCGCTCGCTACAGAGATCCCCACAATAATAGGCAGAGACACTTGCCATGATTCACGATAAAAAATATGACGCAATTGTAATCGGCGCCGGTCATGCCGGAACCGAAGCCGCCCTTTCAATCGCCCGCTCGGGTTACCAAGTTTTATTCATCACCATGAATCTGGATTCCATTTGCCAAATGTCCTGCAATCCGGCAATCGGCGGCTTGGCAAAAGGCCATGTTGTCCGCGAAATCGACGCACTCGGCGGCGAAATGGGGCTTGCGATTGATCATACCGCGCTTCAATTTAGGATGCTGAACAAATCCAAAGGACCGGCGGTTTGGGCCCCGCGCGCGCAGGCGGACAAAAAAGATTACCAGCGTTATATGAAACGGATTGTTGAAAGCGTCCGGAATATTGATCTGAAACAGGATCAAGCGGTCAATTTGCTGGTGCAAGACGGAAAAGCCCTTGGCGTCAGAACGCTTATGGGTATTGAGTATTATGCACAGACAACCATTGTGACGACGGGAACTTTTATGAAAGGGCTCATTCATGTCGGCGACGTAAACTACCCGGGCGGCCGCGGCGGAGATCCACCTTCCCTTGGATTCTCTGACTCTCTAAAACAACATGGATTTGAAATTGTCCGGTTTAAAACCGGAACGCCTTGCCGACTTCGTCAAAGCAGCATTGATTTTTCAGTGTGTGAAGAGCAACCCGGAGACGTTGACCCTGAGCCATTTTCGTTCCGCACTGAAAAATTAAACCTCAATCAACTTTCCTGCTGGCTCACTCACACCAATCAGAAAACGCACGATATCGTTAGAAAAAATTTACACCGTTCTCCTCTCTACGCCGGCCGCATAGAAGGAATTGGGCCGCGATACTGCCCTTCTATCGAGGATAAAGTTGTAAAATTTTCGGACAAAGAAAGACACCAAGTTTATTTGGAGCCCGAAGGCAGAGACACCGAAGAATTTTACGTGAACGGACTGTCTACAAGTTTGCCGCAAGATGTTCAAATCGAATTGATTCACAGCATTCGCGGGCTTGAGCATGCGGAGCTTATGAAATTTGGTTACGCGATTGAATACGATTGCATGCCGCCAACCCAATTAAAACATTCACTCGAAACGAAACGGATTGAAAATTTGTTTTTCGCGGGGCAAATCAATTGCACGTCCGGATATGAAGAAGCTGCAGCTCAAGGGCTGATTGCCGGGCTGAACGTAGTACGCAAGCTAAAAGACAACCCCCCCTTTATTCTGGACCGTTCCGAAGCTTACATCGGTGTTTTAGTTGATGATTTAGTTACCCGTGGAACGAATGAACCTTATCGTCTCTTCACCTCAAGGGCCGAATTTCGTTTGTTGTTAAGACAGGACAACGCAGATGAACGACTCATGAAATATGGCTATGAATTTGGATTGATTCCAGATAAAACTTTTGAGCAAATGGCAAAATGTAAACAAACAGTTGATGCTGTAATTGAGAAACTAAAAGCCACCAAAATAGAAAATAATTTCATGGATAAAGTGTTAAGACGAACAGATGTAACACTTAAATCATTTATTGATAACGGATTAAAAATAGATAGTATAGATATTCATGTCTATCGGAAGATTGAGTGGGATGTTAAATATGACGGGTATATCAAACGCCAACTTCAGGATGTTACCAAATTCAAAAAATTGGAAAAGAGGAAAATTCCGAGCTCCGTCGACTACAAAGAAATTCGCGGGCTGAGCCGAGAAGCTCAAGAAAAATTATCCCGAGTTCGCCCACTTTCAATTGGACAGGCATCCCGGATCCCTGGCTTGTCCAACTGCGATATTTCCGTCCTGCTGGTTTATCTTCAAAAATTGTCTGTGTCAGCTCATTAAAAGTGCCACTTTTTTAATGAAATCCAAGACCTGACGCCTGTCATTGCCGCATGCTTTTAGCGGGAATCTAGATCCCCGACAAAAACACAGGAGATGAATATCTCCTGTGTCTGCGGCTAAAATTATGGATTCTTAGTCCTTAGGCATTTGGGGATAATAAATATTTGCTTTTGTTCGCAATGACGTGTTGGAAGCGTTTCACGTGAAACGGAATCTATGGTATTCACTTTTATTAGTATAACTAATTTATTTATAATAATTTATAATGTATTATTGTTTCAAATTTGTCCTTCAGCTTTTATGGTTCAGTACCGATAATTGATAACGTCTAATATATCATTCTGTCCTATAGGAACCGTCCTGACTTCCAATAAACAATTAATGAGAATCAGGGCTGAGCATAGTGCCCCCCAAAGGACACGGTGGGTCCGCCGGAATTTTGGCGGAGGTTTCACCTCAGGATGACAATAAGCACTGTTTCACGTGAAACAACGCCAAATTCTCCTTGATAATATGATAAAAAAAGCTTAATGTTCAGCTATCTCTGAAAGAATGCTATGGCTAAAATATTTGCATTTTGCAATCAAAAAGGTGGTGTTGGGAAAACAACCACCGCAGTGAATATAGCCACCTACTTAGCTCAATTTGGAAATCGTGTTTTATTAGTTGATATAGACCCCCAGGGAAATGCAAGCAGCGGAGTTGGGATTGATAAGTCAACACTTGAAAAAACAATCTATGATCTTATTTGTACAGAAATTAGTCATTCAGAAGTTATTTTAAATACTTGTGTTACAAATTTAAATTTAATTCCAGCGAATTCTCATTTAGTTGGCGCGGAAATAGAATTGATCGAACGCGAAAAACGCGAATTTCTGCTCAAAGAAGCTCTTTCCAGTCTCGTTTCTGATTATGATTTTATTTTGATTGATTGCCCGCCGTCACTTGGGCTTTTAACCATCAATGCAATGGCGGCAAGCGAGGCCATCATTATTCCGCTTCAATGTGAATACTATGCACTGGAAGGATTGGGCCAGCTCATTCAAACGTATCAACTCGTAAAAGAAAAATTAAATCCGCAACTGGAAATTGGCGGTATTATTTTGACGATGGCGGATTTCAGGACCAATTTGACACAGCAGGTGATTGAAGATGTAAAAAATCATTTTCAAGAAACCGTTTTTCAAATAATTATTCCACGAACGGTAAAAATTAGCGAAGCTCCAAGCTTTGGAAAACCCATGGCGATGTATGATCCAAATTCAAAAGGCGCGAAATGTTATGAGGAAGTTTCAAAAGAGTTCGTCAAGCGTTTTTTTAAAAAATCGGGAACAATTGAAATAAAAAATCAGGAAACCATCATCACATCAAAATCTTAATTACGTTAATAACGTGTCATTTTGAAGCTGGAAGCCGCAGAATCTGACAAAGTTACAGATCCTTCGCTCGCGCTTTTTGCCGCCCTCGTAGAGGGCCGCTCAGGATGACGGAAGATTTTTATCGAGGAGAATAACCATGGAGCTTAAAAAGAAAGTTTTAGGAAAAGGTTTAAGTGCTTTAATTCCGGATACTTACATTAAATCTGTCGAAGCTCAAAAAGCGCAGCCCAAAAATTTATCTAATCAGTTTGGCGGCGGTATTCAGGAAATCCCGATCGCGTCTATTAAACCCAACCGAGTCCAACCGCGCCATAGATTTGCGGATGACAAAATCGATGAGCTTGCAGCTTCCATTAAAGAACAGGGAATTTTGCAACCCATTATCGTCAAGAAATCCGGCGATGGTTACGAATTGGTTTGCGGTGAACGCAGAACCCGCGCGGCTCAAAAATGCGGTTTTGATAAAATCCCGGCTATTATCAAAGATTTGGCCGAAGAAAAATTACTTGAATGGGCGCTTGTCGAAAATATTCAGCGGGA
>ORMF012477858.1_pt1 | contig 16312 bp, 14 predicted proteins | sample 1779871 | NCBI WGS metagenome assembly ORMF01 (sample SAMEA104232316, study PRJEB22302) | groundwater metagenome | biome: forest; feature: aquifer; material: groundwater | place: USA | collected 2011-08-07 | depth 5.4 m
ATCCAGCATTGCTTCAATGGGCCAGGAAGCGCGCGTCGCTCTCGCCGGACGCGCTCGCCGACAAGATGGACGTTACCCCGGACAAGGTATCAGAGTGGGAGCGGTCTGGTACGCTTACTCTCGGTCGGCTGGAGTCCCTTTCGCAGAAGACCTATACACCAGTTGGCTACTTGTTCCTCCCGGAGCCGCCAGTCGAAGGTCTGCCCGTCGCAGACTTCAGAACTGGTACGGCAAATCATCAAGCACGACCATCTCCAAATCTCCTGGATACACTTTACCAATGCCAGCGACGCCAAGATTGGTATAGGGAGTATTTGATAACCGAGGGCGCGGAATCGCTGCCGTTCGTAGGGAGCGCCAGCCTCGGTGACTCTCTACTTAAGATTAGCCAAAGCATCCGGCAGACAATCGGTTTGGACATCGCCGAGCGCGCGGCAATGCCCTCCTGGGAAAAAGCACTTACTTCAATAATTGACCGCGTGGAGGAAGCCGGGATTTTGGTAATGCGCAACGGGATCGTGGGAAACAACACTTCTCGAAAACTCGACTACCGCGAGTTTCGCGGCTTCGCATTGAGCGATGATTACGCCCCACTGATCTTCGTAAATGGTACTGACTTCAAAGTATCCCAGATGTTCACACTGGCACACGAATTAGCTCATATCTGGCTCGGTCAATCCGGCATCTCAGATGTTAGAATCCGAACGTCAAACTCAAATGAACGATATTGCAATGCTGTCGCCGCAGAAATCTTGGTCCCGGAAACGGAGTTCAGGGCGCAGTGGAAACCGGGCAACGATTTATTGGTAGAGGTCCGCCGGCTCGCACGCTTCTTCAAAGTCAGCTCGTTGGTCATATTTATCCGCGCATTCCAGGCGGGCATCGTTTCCGATGATGAATTCGAGTCATTCTACTCGGCAGCAATCGCACGTGATCGACCCGATGGAGGTGAAGGTGGCGGCGACTTCTATAAGGTCCAGCGTTTTCGTCTCGGATCTCTCTTTGCTCGCGCTCTCCTATCCAGCACGCTGGAAGGCCGCACAACCTACTCCGAAGCCTTTACCCTCCTTGGAATCAACAAGAGCGACACTTTTGAAAAACTAGCGAGACACTGGCAGGTAATCCGATGACGCCGTACCTGTTGGACTCCGATGTCCTCATCACTGCCAAATGGGAGCACTATCGCTTTAGTATTTGTCCGGGTTTCTGGGATTGGGTCGTGCAAGCAAATTCAAATGCCCGTGTATATAGCATCGCCAGGGTTAAAGACGAGTTGCTGAATGGCGACGCAGCATTCAGGACTTGGGTCGCTGCCCGAGGTTCTACATTCTTTTTGCCGGCCAGTCCCGATGTCGTCGCCCAACTGCCGACAGTCAGCACATGGGCTACCGGCCAGAGCTTTACCCCTCAAGCAATCGCCGACTTCTTCAGCGCTGCTGACTATTGGCTTGTCGCCCACGCTCTCGCTACCGGTGGCACCGTCGTCACTCATGAGACGTCGGACCCAAACTCAAAGCGACGCGTGAAGCTTCCCGACGCGTGTAACGGCGTTGGAGTGTTATGGACGAATCCATTTCAGATGCTCGAAGATGAAGGCGCGAAGTTTGTTCTCTAGGTGAGACTGTCTGTCGCATCGACGTCCCCGCCGAGCGCGCCCCGCACTACCTCGACAACAAGCTCTGCATCCGCCTCGGCAACTCAACAGAGGAGCTGACGGGGAGGGATTTGGAGGATTGGTTGGTTGCGAGGGCGGCACAATATCAATGAAGCGATTTCGTACGGTTGAATGCGAGGATTGGGCGGATTTTCGGCAAAAGGTGGCGGCTGCCCCGAAACACACGGTATTCCGGGGCCAACGGGACCCAAGCTGGGAACCGGAATCGATGTTCGAAAGGCTCTTTCGCCACTTTATCGCGGCCGACCCGGAAAACAGTGGGGAGTACCGTCTGAGTACCTACTCCAATCCCCAAGGTTTCGGCCAATTTAATGTACGATTCATGCAAAACGTACGATCTCTTCAGCCAGACCTGCTTCCACCCACCGCTACCGACAACGACTGGATGGCACTTGCGAGGCACCACGGTGTAGCGACAGATCTACTGGACTGGACGAGGAACCCGATAATCGCAGCATTCTTTGCGTATATGGACTATTTCCGAGCTACCAAACTGCACCTTCCCGGCTCGTCGCCAAAAGGAAGCTCGGAGGAGGATCGCGTATCCGTTTGGGCCCTCAGAATCACGCGGGAACTAAAATCAAACGCCTCAGAATTCGCCATTATCGGTGAGGGCACATCGCCTCGTCAGGTTGCGCAACGCGGAGTGTTCACTCGCGTGACTGACGAGACATCTTTCGGGCTGATCCGCTATCTGAGGCGTCGAGAGCTGCTCAACCTGCTAACCCGCTACGACATACCGGGGGATTCGTTCGATGATGCTTTCTGCGACTTCGAGGATGAGAACATGAGCTACGCAACCCTTTTCCCTGATCTGTATGGAGCCGCAGAGGATGCGATAGTCGGACCATTCGCTGGAACCTGGGCACAAATGGCGCGACGGAGGAGAAAAGCACTGGCCGACACTACACCGTTGGTCTCCATGCAGGAGATAATGGACGGTATCGTGGACTTGGACCAGGAATAGCGAGAGGCGGCGAACACTTTGATCGACCGATAATAGTCCATCCCAAAGTCCAAAGTATCCCAGTTCAAGACAAGCCCCCCGAAAAAAAACTTCAAAAAAATCCCCGAACCGTGAAACCTTTTCGCACATCTATACGTGTACATATATACACTATATAGGGATTGCGGGTTATCTCTCAACTCTCAACTCTCAACCCTCAACAAGGAGTCAGCCGTCCAACCCGCCGTCCGCCCGGACAAGAGCGCCAGGCAGCGCCAATGATCCGGCACGGCAAATCCAGCGCGCATCCCTAAAGACATTCAAGCGAATACCGAAGCCCAAGCTCAGGAGAAGCACGTTTGAGGCGCGAGTAAGGGTCATTCCATAGACCCTATCCCCTAGACCCTTCGGCCTTCCGGATGCCCCTGGACGTAATGCAAACATATAGCGAGACTGCCAGTCGAGTGAGGAAAAACCGAGAGGCTAAAAGGCAATTACGCCAGCTCCGCCCCTCCCCGATATGGGACGACCCGGCACATATCGAAACATGCGCCGGCCAGGAACCGAACAATCGTCTTGAACTAGGATTCGCATGATGAAAGGATAGACTAGGATTGCAAGAGCCGTTAATCCTGTTCATCCCAAAATCCGATAAATCCGAGTTCAGACAGGTCCCACCAGGCGTCAACAGCGGTCTATCCGTCCGCCAAGGAACGGAGAAACCAACGAAGACGCGCACCGTCCATATCGGCCCTCACCGATCACGATCAGGTCGCCCTGGCTACTTCAAGGTGGCATTCCCCCAGAGTTGGGGGCTAGGGGGCCTTCGTGAACACCCGGTCCCTCCACCCCGACGACAGATAACTCGATAGGAGCATAATGTGGCCGCGGTCGATCGCGGTTGGTAGTTCATAATCGCCTGCTGGATTCACCCTGTCCTGTATCGTGGCTTGGAAAACACGGGTCCGAAGACGCACTCGGGCGGACAGATCATGCTTCCGGTGACAGAGCGCAGTGCAGCCGGGCGTCCGGGTGTGTCGGTCGTTAAGCGTGGTTACGGCGGGAGCAGTAACGCATCTTCAATCGATGACGCATCACGCATCACTCATCATTCATCACTGAATTTGCGCGAATCAAGCTCCCCGGGAGCGAACTGACTGAACAGAACAAGGCCTCGACGCCCTGCCAACGGTCAAGCGCTCTCTAATGAAAACCTGCCGCAAGACGGGGTAAGCCATCGGTAGCACCCCAGTCGGTATGCGTGATCTTTACGCTCTTTGACAACTGAATATGAACGGAGTCCATCTGCGATCGGGCTCGTCCGCACTAATGGACTGGAGACTTATGCATTTTGCATTTCCCATTTTGCATCTTGCATTGTCTACAGCATCATTTTCTCCTTCACCTCCAGGTAGCGGTTGACCAGGGCGGCGGAGAGTTTTTCGGCGGGGGTGTCTACCACCAGGATGCCGCGGCGTTTTAGCTCGGCGGTTGCTCGGGCGCGGTCGTCCAGGACCTGGACGGCCACTGCCTGCTCGAAGACATCGCCGGCATCTTCCAGGGGGGCTTCCCGTCGCTGGAGGACTTTGGTGTCCATCAAGGTGACGCAGGCGACCAGGTGGCGGGGCTGGAGGGCGGAGAGCTGGGCCATGGTCTGACGGGAAGAGTCGGGGTCCCACAGGTCGGTGAAGCAGACGACCAGCGAGCGTCTGCGCCATCGCGCGGCGAGATAGGCGAACGCGCCCTGGTAGTCCGGTTCCGCGCGCGTGGCATGGGCGTTGTAGAGGGCTTCCAGAATTCGGTAGACCTGGCCGCGCCCTTTCCGGGGGGCAATCCAGGTCTGGACGGTGTCCGCGAAGACGAGCAGGCCGACCTTGTCCTCGGAGAGAGTCGCCACATAGGCGAGCAGGAGGGCGGCGTTGACGGCATAGTCGGTCTTGGCGATGCCGTCGATCTCAGCCAGCATGGTCCGGCCGACGTCCAGGACCAATACCACGTTCTGGCTGCGCTCCACCTCGTACTGCCGGCTGATCAGCTTTCCCCGGCGGGCGGTCGCCTTCCAGTCGATGCGGCGGTAGTCGTCGTCCGGCTGATACTCGCGGAGGGATTCGAACTCACGCCCGGCGCCGATCAACCGGGCGGCCCGGATGCCGACCTGCTGCAGCCGCCCCCGCTTCGCCATCAGTGTAAACTTGGCCGTCTCCAGCATATTTGGATAGACCTTGACCGGGACGGATCGGGAGAGGCGCTGCTGGCGGTTGACCAGTCGCAGCCGCCCCGTCACGCGGAGCCATATGTCGCCGAAGTTGAAATCCCCGCGCGACTTCGGGGTGACGTGATACTCGATCACCTTGCTCTGATGCCGATCCAGCGTCAGCGCCGTGTCGGAAAACTCGTTCTCCATCTGCTCCGGGGGCTCGTCGTGGACGGCTATGCGCCAGGGACGGTCGGACCGGTTTCGAAGGAAAAGTCGTACCAGATTGGGAGCTCCGAGGGACAGCTGCGGCTCCATGACGCGCTCGACTTCGATAGCATCGCCCGATGGGAATAGGAGATAGTCCGTGATGGTCAAGAGGAGGATAAATCCATCCCAGGCGATCCACGCCCCTCCGATGCCCGGAATGTACGCCGAGGCCAGCAGCGGGACCACGCCGGCGAGGATCAGCGCAAACCAGAGGCGGGTAAAGGTCATTGGGGACTCAGCGTGGCGGCGCTTATGGGTCCCGCGGACTGCTTCATGGAGGACCGCTGGAGCTCCCACTTGAGCGGCAAGTCGCCGGGGAACTTGACGGCTTGCCAGCCGGTGGAATCGATCCTCGCGGTCCACGTGCGCGGCTCGGGAGGTTTGCCCACGGGCCGGACGCCCCCCGAATTTGCCGCGACCTGCGTGATGCGATACGATCCGGAGTGGAGGTAGACCATGGTCGGTCTATTTGGGACGACTCGCACCGTGAAAGTCGCCTGGCTGCCCGTCCATCGGACGAACGCGCTTAGAAACTCCGTCCCTCCCACTCTGCCCGTATGGGGTCGCGGCAGGAAGTCGAGCATGCGTACGATCGAATCGCCGCCGTAGGTGGCGTCGGCATAAAGCATGAGTCCCGTGAAGGCATCCATGGCCCGCCTGTTTGTGCGCTTTATGATCGTCTCGTCGACGCCGCCAGTCCGAACCTGTTCGATGAGGGGTGTCACCTGCTTGGCGCAATAGTCTCTGAGATCGTCGATCTTTACGAACGGAACCTCCGAGGCATCGATCCACTCGCTCTTCACCTCATCGCGCAGCCAGCGCAGGAAGAGCCGCTCTCCCAGAACTCCGTTCGACCAGTTCTCCGGTTCCAGATATCCCGATGCACCGGGCAGAAGGTAGTGGCCGTACTCGTGGGCCAGCTCGCGCGCCCACTCGATCCCCTTCCGGTCCGTGAGCACGTTGTACACGTACAAGTTGTTCTGTTCCAGCTCGCCGCCCGGCTCGCCCGATCGTACGAGCCAGACCTCGACCACTCCTTCGCGAAGCCGGGCGCGGAGGCGGCCAAACCGGCGGTCAGCCATGCCCCACAGGAGGCTAAGGAACCGGCCGGCGCGTCGCGCCAGCGGGAGATGCTGCCGGTTCTCGACGTGGACGATGAACTGCCTGGTATACGCGCCCGCGTCATAGAGATAGACGTGACAGGCGCCGTCGAACGGGATTCGGCTGATGGGATCGACCGAGGGCCTCTGCTTCGCGCCTTCCGGCGCGGTTAACATGAGGGCCTGTCTGGGGCCATAAACCATTTCGCGGTCTGCGGCCTGGCCGGCAATCTCGGAGGATAGCAACCGGGAAGGGAAGTCTGCCCCTTCAGCGCCGGCGCGCGCGCACAGGACAGCCACCAGAAAGGCGAGGTTCCATAGCGTGCGCATGTCTGTAAATTATAGCAGAACGGGTCCCACAAGGAAACCGGCAAGATTACATAGAATAGCGCTTTACCAATCTATTCCCACGACGGGTTTCAGTATGAGGAGAATGAAATGAAGAAGGCTCTATTTGCGGCAGCATTCGTATTTGCTTCGAGCTGCGCCTTAGCTGAGAGCGTGAAGGTGACGGTGGGGCATATGTGCTGCGGCGGCTGCAAGGCGGCCGCAACCGCCGGACTCAAGAGTGTCGCGTGGTCGGACAACGTGACCATCGAGGACAAAGTGATCACCGTAAACGCGAAGGCCGGGATGAAGACGGACGTCATTAGCTTGATGGACGCACTCAACAGGGCCGGCTTCCCGGCCAGTGAGATCAACACGACCGCTCCGGTGACCCTGACGGTTGCCCATCTCTGCTGCGGCGCCTGCGTCGGCGATCTGAAGACCAAGATAGCCGCCCTGCGGGGAAATACGCTTGACAAGGACAACGTCAAAATCGATCAGGCCGCGAAGACGCTCACCATCCAGCCCGCCGCGGGAATGACGCTCAACGTCGTTCCGATCATCAGCCAGCTCAATCGGCAGGGTTTCTCGTTCACGAGCGCGACGGTCGTGACGGCCTCGAATCCGACACGGAAGGTCGCGAAGAAGTAACACAGCCGGAACATTCCGAACAGTAAAGGGCCCGTTCCGCCATACTCGCGGAACGGGCCCTTTACATTCGTGAGCAATGAATCAGTCCGCCTGGATGCTCCAGTCGCTCGCTTTGGTGGAGCCCCACTTGCGGTATTTCGCGTGGTGGTCGCCCATAAGCGCGACGAAACCTCCCTTATGACGGTAGGCGACTTTGGAGGCCGTCATATCGGGATAATGGTCGGTCCTGATCTCCTGCTGGATGCCGCGGATCGAGTTGCCCTGAATGCAGGGGTCGGCCGAGCCGGTCGCGCCGGTCATGGAGTCGACGATGTGGATCGTTCCCGCCGGATCCTCGATCTCCGCTTCGATCACGGAGAGCGTCGTGCCGGTGGTCACGAACCCGCTCTTGTTCCCTCCAGTAAATCCCGCCGTGGCCCAGCCGTTCGTAGGGATGAGGTTTCTTCCGTACGAGAGTCCGTTCACGAGGAAAGGCGGCTGTGAGGTCCCATCGCCCGCGGTCAATGTACCGAACGAGATATCGGTCCGGGTGCGGGCGCAGTACGTGCGGACAGCCCCAACTGTGAGGAGAGCTCTGTCGGCCGCAAATGCGCCTACAGCAGTCGACGGACAGATGAAGATCTGCTCGTTCTTGATGTAGGGATATATCATCGTCGGCCATGATACGTTCAGCGCGACCGGTGGATTCTGGGCCGGCAGCTGAGACGGCGGATACTGGGAGTCGTAGTCGCTCTGGTACATTGCGAGGCCGATGCTGATCTGCTTCATGTTGCTCAAACAGGCGCTTTGACGCGCGCTCTCCCGAGCCTGCGCAAAGACGGGGAAGAGAATAGCAGCCAGAATTGCAATAATGGCGATGACGACAAGCAACTCGATCAGCGTAAAGGCATTAGGCGCACGACGAGACATTTAGGGCTCTCCTTTTGAAGACAGTAGTACGTTTGGTGATGAAATTGTCCGGTGCGCCCTGAGCGTCGCGGGCAGCGAGGGCAGCGACGGAGACGGGGTTGGCAGGGTCTATTGTACCGGTGTGAACCCGTCGCGGTCAAGGCAATCAATCGACTATAGCCGTTAACTTTCTGTTAAGCGGCGTCACCATGCTCGGCGTTCGAGGACGACTCCTGAACCTCCTCGGTCTTCCCCTGGTCCGCCACGATCTCACCGCCAATGAGCAGGATTGCCGAGGAATAGTAAGCCCAGACCATTATGCTTACGACAGCTCCGAGCGACCCGTAGACCTTGTTGTAATTCGCGAATCGTCCCATGTAGATCGCGAAGAGATACTTCGCGATCTCCCAGGCCGTTCCGGCGAAGACCCCTCCTGTAAATGCACTCTTCCAGCTAACGGTGCAGTTCGGGATGACCTTGAATATCATGGCGAAAAGCGTGACCGAGAGAATGAGCGGCACCGCGCCGCCCACCAACTGCCAAATGAAGGGAACATCCTGTACGCGTACTTCCAGTCCCGGCACGGAACGGTTCTTGATCCATGACAGAACGGTGGTGATTCCGAACGAGGAGAGCATCAGAAAGACTGTCAGGATTGTGGTGCCCAGCGCCAATAGCTTCTGCTTCCACCAGACGCGGGCAAATTTCACCCCCCACATGTTGTTCATCGTGTTTTCCAACGTTCCGAATACTGCGCCGGCGGAAAGCACCAGGCCTATTAGGCCGATTATTCCAACCAGGCCGCTGTCGCGTTTGAGGCCCGTGACCGTTTTGAAGACGAGCTCCGAATTGCCCGGAACGGCCCTTGCAATTATCTCCTGGAGGGTGTCGAGTGCGGCACGCGAATTGCCAATAACGTCGGCCATGATCGCCGCACCGAGCGAAAGCAGCGGGACCATAGAGAGCATTCCGTAGAATGCAACGGCCGCAGAGAGCAGGGGCCCCTGGTGCTGCTCATACGCCGTCCAGACCCGCTTCACGTACGCGAAAGTCGATCGAACGGACACGATCATGCGGAGGTTCTCCGGAATTCGGTAATTGGCCGGGCGCGCATTGTCAGTCGGTTCGCGCGGAAGGAACTTGAACGCCGCGCACGGAAACTTGGCCTAAGCTGGTTTCGAAACTAAACTAAATCCTATGGAAGGATCGATGCGTAAACATTTAACCTTATTTGCTCTGTTCGCGCTAACCGCGCTTCCCGCTATCGGCATCCGCGCAGACAACAGTGGCTTTACGAAACTCTTCGACGGAAAGTCTCTCGACGGCTGGATGTTGATCGGCGGCGTCGGGCCCGGGTATCTTCCCCTCAACGGCATCCTCATCTGCCCGAAAGAGGGCGGCGGCGACCTCGTGACTCAGAAAGAGTACGCCGACTTTGTATTTCGATTCGACTTCCGGCTTCATCACGGCTCTAACAATGGTATCGGTATCCGCACGCCCACCTATGGCAACTTGACCTACACCGGCATGGAGATCCAGGTCTTGGACGATGCCGATCCGATGTATAAGGACATCAAGCCCTGGCAAGCCCATGGGTCCGTCTATGGGCTCATTCCGGCCAAGCGCGGAGCTCTAAAGCCAGTAGGCGATTGGAACCATGAAGAGATCACGGCAAAGGGCCGGCACATCAAAGTTGTATTGAATGGAAAGCCGATCGTCGACGGCGATTTGAACTCAGTAACCGATCCCGCGCTGATCGCCGAGCACCCCGGCATGTTTCGGCCGTCCGGCCACATCGGCTTTCTCGGTCACGGCCCGGAAACCGTGGAGTTCAAGGAGATTTGGATTAAGGAGCTTCCTACGCTCGAAAAGGACAATATGCCGCCGAAGGGCTTTGCCGCCGGGTTTAACGGAAAGGACCTAACCGGCTGGAAGGGACTGGTCTCTCCGGACAAAGGCCCTCCGGGGCGCGCGGCGATGACGCCTGCCCAGCTCGCCGCGGCCCAAGTGATAGCCGACAAGCAAATGCGCGATCACTGGACCGTGATCGACGGCGCGCTCCATTACGACGGCAAAGGCCAGAGCCTATGTACGGCCAAGGACTACGCGGATTTTGAACTGCTGGTCGATTGGAAGATCAAGGAGCGTGGCGACAGCGGAATCTACCTTCGCGGAAGCCCTCAGGTGCAAATTTGGGACACGGTGAACCATCCTGGACGCCCTGGCGAAGGCAGCGGCGGCCTATACAACAATCAGAAAAACCCGAGCGGGCCCTCAAAGACAGCCGACAAACCGGTTGGTCAGTGGAATCGGTTCCGGATCGTAATGGTTGGGGACAAGGTACACGTGTGGCTTAATGGCGAGCATGTGGTTAATAACGTGACTTTGGAGAACTATTGGGAGCGGGACAAGCCCATCTACCCGACCGGGCAGATTGAGCTCCAACACCACGGGGATGAGCTGTGGTTCAAGAACGTGTATGTACGTGAGATTGTGCGGAAGTGACTCAACGGCGTTAACATGGAGATCGCGTGGAAATGAAGACCGCCATGGGTGCGCGTCGATGCGATCGACGTGCCCCCTCCCTGCAAGGGCGCACATTACGTAGCCCGAGGGATCGCCGTGGGACCTAAAATCCATAATCCAACGACCTAATCACCCACTCACACAAATGTTTCTAACAATCGCCCTGGCCATCGTCATGAATGAGCCCGTGGATGATCCGTTCCCGACCCACGCCAACCTGCCGCCGATTTCGTCACTGAAACCGACCCCAGACATGCCGGACCCGCTCGTCATGTTCGACGGGCGGAAGGTCAGTTCGAAGGGTATGTGGGAGAAGCAGCGAAGGCCTGAGCTGAAGACGCTGTTCCAGCACTACATGTACGGTTACTTCCCTAAGGGGACAAAGGTGCGGGCGAAGGTCGAGCGGGAGGACTTGGCGTTCTTTGGGGGCAAAGCGACCGAACGAATCGTCACGCTGGAGATTGGCCCGAAGGGTACGCATCCGATCAACCTGCTTCTCTTGACCCCGAATAAGGGCGCTGGGCCCGCGCCGATTTTTGTCGGGATCGCGTTCTGCGGCATTTACGCGGTTGTAAACGATCCCAAAATCCCGATGCCCGACCGCTGGATGTACGCCGGTCCCGGGATCGTCAACAACCGCGCCACGGAAGCGGGACGGGGAGCGCAGATCGACACCTGGAATGTGGAGAAATCGATCGACCGCGGCTATGCCGTGGCAATCTTCTACAACGGAGACGTTGAGCCGGACGTGAATAACAACACGGATGGGATACGCTCCCGCATCGGCCGGCCCGGCGCGAAGGAACCTGATCCGCTGGACTGGTACACCATCGCGGCCTGGGCATGGGGAATCCATCGGGTCGTGGATTACCTGCAGACCGTCAAGGAGGTCGATCCCAAGCGGATCGCGGTCGTCGGCCACTCGCGCAACGGGAAGGCGTCTCTCCTGGCCGCCGCGTTCGACGAACGGATCGCTGTGGCCATTCCTCTCCAGGCCGGCTGCGGCGGCACGGCGCCCAGCCGGGGTAAGATCGGGGAATCGGTAACACGGATCAACACCAGTTTCCCCCATTGGTTCAACGCCAACTTCAAAGAGTTCAACGACCGGCCCAAGCTGATCCCCTTCGACCAGAACTGCCTGGTCGCCCTCTGCGCCCCCCGCCCGGTCCTCTTTCCCAACGCCGAAGAGGACAGCTGGGCCAATCCCGCGGGCCAGTTCGAAGTCCTCAAAGCCGCCGAGCCCGTCTACAAACTGCTGGGCGTCGACGGTCTAAGGTTATCAACAATGCCTGCCAACAATCGCCTCCTGAACTCGCGTCTGGGCTACTTTATCCGTCCTGGAAAACACAGCATGACGCTGGTCGATTGGGAGGCGTTTTGGGAGTTTGGGGATCGGTGGCTTGGGAAACGGTAACTCTGTTTTCGGCGTTAGGTCAGCGGCGTATTGCCGCGCAAACATAATCCCCATTCACCGATGACAATCCGTCGATTGCCGGATTGCTCAAGTAACGTCGCCTCAACTCATCCGGCGTTGCGACTAGTTGAAGTACTAATCCGCGGGCGGCCAGAAAACCGGACAGTTCTTCACGCCGAACTCCCCATCGGAATGGCTCGCCGCGACGTCTCAACCACCAGTCGACCAGTTTCCCGGAGTGCTGGAAGGCGACGCGGCCGTCCGGGCGTGGCTCCATGAACGTGAAGATGATGGCGCTGCTGCCCGGATGCTCAGCCGTCATTCTCATGATTCGGTCTACCGCAGATGCTTCCAAATACATCAACAGCCCCTCCGCAATGAGTAGCGTATCTGCATCCGGGCGGAAGTCGGGACACTTGACCAGCGCCTCGCGGGAATCCTGTGTGGAAATGTCCAGCGGCAGAACAGCGAGATTGGAGCCAACCGCGCCGGCCAAAACGTCGACCTTGACCCGCTGTGTCGCTGGATGATCGACTTCAATGAAGATTACTTCGGGAAACTCACGGTGGAGTCGATACGCTAAGGTGTCGACGCCCGCTCCCAGCACGATCACCTGGCGAGCTCCGTCCTCCAGTCGTTGGCGGACCAACTCTTCGATTAACCGCTTACGCAGGGCGTAGTGAACCTGGATTCCCGGCAGCACGAGCCGTTCGATCAGGAACGCCGCCGCACGGAACCAGGGCCATCTCAGTGCGTTCATAAACCGCGTGCCGCCGCCGGAAGCTGCCATGACGAAACGCTCACTTAATTCAGCGGCTTCCGGCGGAATCAGTTGGCAGAATCGCGGGTTACGGGAAAGGAGGCAAGCCGACTTCGCAATCAGCAGGGCCGTCGAGCTGGGCCTATTGGCACGCAAAATGGCTCACCCGGCAAACTGTCGTTTGTAATCAACGTACCAGTCACTTTGAAATAGCTCCATCGGGTCGTGCTCACACTTCAACTTAAGGAACTCGCGGAATTGCGGGTAACACTCCTCGACTTGGTCCCTTCCGGCAAAGCGGTGATAGGTCAAGAAGTATCTGCCTCCGCGCCGTATTGCCATGTCGATCAGCCGGCGGAACGCGTCTGCGGAATGCTCGATACCACGCGGCGTATGCTCCGTGTGCAGGTTGAAGATGACGCAAGCGTAGGGCTGCGTCGCCCACGCGAGGAAGCTCTCGTCATCTCGCTCGATAAGCCGTATCGTGCCGTAGATCACGTTGACGGCATTCCGACGGAGGTCCTCGCGCGCGTCAGTCAGAAAATCCGCCAGCCTGTCCCTCGGTACGAAGATCTCCGTGATCATCTCGGTACATTTGTGCGGAGCTCGCATCCTGCGATCCAGCTTGCGGTGATAGTCTTCCAAATACCCGCCGAGTTGCAACGTGTCGGACCAGTATATCTGGCCTGATGTGGAGAGGTAGTACTCGGCGTAGAGATTGAAGGCCTTGCTCTTCTCGACGTGAGCCATGTACACCAGCTCGTGCCAAATGCGGCGTGAGATCTCCTTCTGTCTGCCCGGCATCTTCGTATCTGAGTCGACCGGACGGTAGCAGGACAGTACGCCCTTCCAAAGGAAATCGTCCGACCGCTCGTCAATTGCATACTGGAAATCGCCGTACAGGAAGCCGTCTTGAATCCGCCGCTCGAACGCTTCGTGGAGAGTGTCCGCTGTAATCACTTCGACGACTCGCTCCATCTTCACCCTGGGAGTGAGCCGTAGTCGCAGTGAATAGACGACCCCAAACAATCCGTACCCGCCGATCACCAGGCTGAACAGGTCTTCGTTCTCGGCCCGGCTGCAGGTCTTTCGTATCCCGTCGGCATCGATCAGCTCGAATGATTCGATGTCCCCGATGATCGGCTTCATACTCAGACCGCGTCCGTGGACGTTCGAGGAAATCGCGCCTCCCAGGCAGAGACGATCGGCGCCGGTCTGTTTTTGTGCGATTCCCCACTGGAGGTCCTTGCCTCGCTGTGACCTTAAGAGGAACTCCGCCAGTTCCGGCCATTGGATCCCCGCCTCGACCTCGATGGTTCCGGCGGTCGGTTCGAATCCGCGCACACGGCTCAACCGAGTGGTATCCAGCATAATCGCTCCGGAGCGGAACTGTTGTCCGCCCATTGAATGTCGCCCGCCGGCTATGCATAGTGTCTTATTTGATCGCGACGCGTCCGCGATCGCCTGTTGGAGGTCTTCGCATGAGCGCGGACGGAGAATGCGCTCCACGCGTGTGGCGTTGAGTTGAGAATGGATGTCGTTGACGAGTTGCTCCATTGGTTTTTGGCTGAAATATCTTGATATGAGATTATACGATTCCACCTGCCGCGATGACATGAGCCGAAAGTCCCGGCTTTTGCAGAACCATAATGATGAACCCAATCTCAATAAGCACCGACAAAACCCATAGGCGTACAACCTCGGGAGGAAATCCATGAAACGATCAGGTCGCTGGTCAACACTCATATTTGTTAGTCTCGGCGCGGTCTGTACAGTTACTCCCGCCTTCGCCGTCCGCAACGCGTATCAGAAGCTGGCGTACGCCAGCTTTCAGGATCAGGTTGACGTGGTGAAAGCGATGCTCGCCCAGGGCATGAATCCAAACGCAAGAGTGGCGCCGGCAAAGGAGGACGAATGGGCGTTCAAGAATTGGGACGATCCCTCGCCGCCGCTCCTCATTCTGGCCAGCCATTTCGGCTCTCCTGAGAGCAAGATCGTCCGGCTGCTGCTGGATCATGGGGCGAACGTGAATCTGCGGGACAAACAGGGAAGGACGGCGCTCTTCTTCGCCGCACAACTAGGGTGGACCTGGAGCGTGGAGATGCTGCTCAAGAAGGGCGCTGATGTCAACCTGAAGGACAAGGGAGGCAAGACACCCGTCATGTGGGCCATGGGCAACCGGAATTTGGGAGCGGTTGAGCTCCTGATAGAGAAGGGCGCTCGGATCAACGAAAAGGACAGCGCCGGCCGGTCACCCCTTATGTTCGCGATTTCCAACGCGATAAACGACCCAATCCAACTATATGGGACGCCTACGGATCACACGGCTGAGAAGGAGCGGCACATTGCCCTGGTTCAGTATCTGATCGACAAAGGCTCTGACCCGAACGTGCGCGACCGCAACGGCGAGACGGCGCTGTCCACGGCACGATATTGGCGTCTGTTACAAATCGTCGAGATGCTCAAGAAAGCCGGAGCGAAGGAGTGACCGCTCGGAATTGAGCGGACTTCCAATCCAGCTCTGTTATCCGGCGGGTGGATTGTCACTGTTGAAAATGTCTGCGATCGACTTCCATGATCCGTCCGGCTGCTGGCGATAGACGACGACGGCCTTGCCGACATCTCTGTTACCATCGACCGTCTGCATATCATATCTGCCGACCTCGACCGCCAGCTCACCGAAGGACTCTATGGAAACCGTTTCCAGCGTTAACGATTGCACGGCGCCGCCGAGATGGTTGAAGAGGACTTTGATCTGGTCGTGTCCCTGGACCATCGGTGCGCCCGGCGGCAGCACTTTCGCGTCCTGGGCGTAAAACATGGGTACGAGCGTTTCCATATCTTTGGCATTGAAAAGTGTCATGAACTCATTAGCGAGCACATGGATTGCACGCTCAGTCGCCGTGGCGTTCCTCATTGCAGCACCGGCTGCCCGTTTATACAACTCCACACCACGCCGCCCGCCAGTTTTCAATTGGGTCGTGCTCCTGTTTGCGGTGCCGGCGACCTCCGGGACGAGCGATACGCCCACGTTCGCATTTCCCTTCCGTCACCTGGCATCAGGTCTCACCGCCTTAACTGCCTGAAATTGCCAGTACTTGTCTATCCGGCCGGCGTATTGCTATTGAAAATGTCCGCAACAGCACGCAGGGAGCCGTCCGGCTGGCGGCGGAAGACGACCACATACTTGCCTTGGTCCGATGCTCCGTTCGTAAAGGCTAGCCGATACTGACCGACAGAATAGACCAGGTCGCCCGAAGCCTCGACCGTATGGTCATCAAGGGCGACGCGGTCGGCACCCATGTCGACGAGTGCCTGAAGCGTCGCTTTGATTGCATTCGGACCGGAGGCTATGGGAGCCCCGGGAGCTAAGAGTTGGGCATTTGGAGCGTAGAATCCGCTATTGAGCGCATCGAGATCTTTGCGGGCAACAGCGTCTTCGAAGAATCGATTGAGCGCATCGGTTTCTTCTCGCAGGGACATGATTTGATCCTTCCTGGGATGGGATTTGTTATGACTACGACTTGAACGATCTTCGACAGGGATGATAACAAGCCCTTC
>ORMF011015938.1_pt1 | contig 16311 bp, 12 predicted proteins | sample 1779871 | NCBI WGS metagenome assembly ORMF01 (sample SAMEA104232316, study PRJEB22302) | groundwater metagenome | biome: forest; feature: aquifer; material: groundwater | place: USA | collected 2011-08-07 | depth 5.4 m
CCCCGTCGATCCCCATCAGCGTTCCCGCCGCAGCCAGCCGCCCCGTCAAAACCGCATCGTCCGGACTTGGGCTGGGATCGCCTGACGGATGATTGTGAAAGACCACTACGGCGGCCGCAGCGCCGAGGAGCGCCTCGCGAAACACATCGCGCGGTTCGACAACCGTCGCGTTCAAGGTGCCGACCGCCACGATTGTTGTTCTGAGGACACGGTGCTTGGTGTCCAGCAGAACGACCCCAAACTGCTCCACAGGTTTCGATCCGAACGCCGGCAGCAAGTACGCCGCCGCGTCACGCGGCGTCCGGAGCTGTACTCGTGCGGCGGGAGCGTGTGAGAGGGTCCGTCTGCCCAATTCTACAGCCGCCACGAGTCGCGTGGCTTTGGCAACGCCCACGCCGGCGACCTGTGCCAACTCGCTACTCGTCGATCGCGCGAGCCCGTGCAGGCCCCCGCGCGCGTTCAACAACGCATTCGCCACCGACAGCGCGTCGTTCTTTCGACAGCCGCTGCCGAGCACCAGTGCGACGAGCTCGTTGTCTCCGACCGCCGCGGTGCCATGACGGAGGAGCTTCTCCCGCGGACGATCGTCGGGCGATAGTTGTCTCAAATTATACCCGCATGGCAGTGGCTTTCAGCTGTCAGCCCTCGGCTTTCAGGTCTCGGCCCTCAGCTCTTGGCTTGCAGGTATGGGCTTCTGCAAGGATCGGCGACGCTCCTGCAAAAACCGTCGCGCACGCAGGATGCACCGGGCACCTGAACATTCCTACTGAAAGTGAGAGCTGACAGCTGACAGCGGCCGAAGGCCGTGCAGTTATTCGTGTGTGCCGTTCTGCGGAGTACGAGGAATCTGCCGAAGCCAGGTACCATCGCAGATGAGTTCGGCCCATCCGGTCAGGTAAACGCTGGTGTCCCGCCACTCGACGCGCTGCGATCCACCCGGCGCCACGACTTCCGCATCTCGAGCCGCACCGCCGAACGCGGCTGCTGCCACGAGCGCGGCGCACGATCCGGTGCCTGAAGACAACGTCGGGCCGCAGCCGCGCTCCCAGATGAGCACGCGAACACGTCCGGGCGCCTCGACCTGGGCGAACTCAATATTCGTCCCTTCCGGGAAGTATTCGTGCCGCTCCAGCGCCCGCCCCAACCGCTGAAACCGCTGTTCGTCTGGCAATGGCCCCAGAATGACACACTGCGGGTTCCCCATATTGAGGACCACCGTCTGAAGTAATTCCCCCGCCGCCGAAAGCGACACCTGGCGAAGACCGACCGGCGCACCCATTTCGGCACAAAATGCCTGGCGCTGAGCGGATTGTTCGGTTCGTACAAGGTGCTTGGTCCCAGCCTCCGTCTGAACGATCACCTCGGCCGAAGGGCGCCTGTCCTCACGAAGAAGGAACGCGGCCAGGGCGCGCACGCCGTTGCCGGACACTTCCGCGCGGCTGCCGTCTGCGTTGAACAGACGCATCGCCCCCCCCGTCTTGGTGCGTTCATAGACAATCAAACCGTCCGCGCCAATACCGGTGTGACGATCGCACATCTCGCGGGCCAGAACATCCAGCGCGGCGCCATGAGCATCTGACTGGAGCACATAGAGGAAGTCGTTTCCGTAGGCGTGGGCTTTCGTGAACTTCATGAGGCTCCTGAGACGCCCGACCTGAAGGTCGGGCCTACGAGTGTCGCCCGAGGCGCCGGACCTGAAGGTCGGGCCTACTTCGTGCAAAACGCGAGGAGGTGCCAGCCGAATCGGCGCACGAGCGAGCGCGGCAGCGCGTTGAATGTCCCCACGAAGAATCCGTTGTAAATCACGCCCTTCCATCCGCCATGCAGGCGGGACTTCACCGGAAAGCGCTCTGCCACAATCCGCACAGTCGCAAATCCAGTCAGCAGCCCTCGGAACTCCCCGACGCTGAATTTTCCAAGCACTGGCGCATCGTCGTGCTCGAGGCCAACCTTCATCAGCTTCGAGAGGGCGTTCAGCCAGGACATGCGGTTGTAGACTTGAAATATGGCCTCGCCGCCAGGCTTCAAGACGCGGCGGCACTCATCGATCAGGCGTTTCGGGTCAGCCGTGTACTGGACGACGCCGTGGGCATAGACAAGATCGAACGAGTTGTCCGCAAACGGCAGCGACTCCCCGTCGGCGACGCGCAGATCGGCGTTGAGACCCTGTTGCTCGAAGTTAGCCCTGGCCAGTGCGATCGCGGACCGCGCCACGTCCACGCCCGTGACAGTGGCGCCGCCCCTGGCGAATCGCGCGAGATCCACGCCCGCCCCGCAGCCGACTTCGAGCACCGACCGGCCGGCATAGCCCTCGAAATCTACCAGCCGCAGCAGGTGATGCAGTTTTTCGAAATGATACTGATCGAGATCGTCGAAGAAGCCGCGCGAGCCGACGGGATGTCTGGTGATTTCGAGATCGTGAATGTGTGTGTCCCAGTACGTGCGAACGTCGTCTATCGTGGCCACAGCGGACACTATACTATCCGCACTCGGAAGCATTCATGACGCGTGACATCGGCGCATTGTCCGCCAAAACGTTTGACGTGCTGGTTGTCGGCGGTGGAATCTACGGCCTGACGATTGGCTGTGACGCCGCCCAGCGGGGGATGACCGTCGCCCTGATCGAGCGCGACGATTTCGGGAGCGGTAGTTCGTTCAATCACCTGCGCACGATTCACGGCGGACTCCGCTACCTGCAGACGCTCGATCTCGCGCGATCGCGCGAGTCGATTCGTGAACGGCGTACGCTCGCTCGGATCGCGCCCCACACCATTCGACCTCTGCTCTTCGCCCTGCCCCTGTCTCGGTCCATGATGCAAGGCCGGATGGCCATGCGTGCAGGGTTCCTGCTCGATCGACTCGTGGCGTTCGACCGCAACCGCGACGTTCCCGCGTCGCACCGGCTTCCCGCCGGACGCGTCGTCTCAAAGTCGGAGGCCATCGAACGCTTTCCCAACCTTCGACGTCGCGGGCTGACGGGCGCGGCGACTTGGTACGACTACGTCACCGTGGAAGCCGATCGCCTCACCTTGTCCTGGGCCCTTGCGGCGGCCGGTTACGGGGCTGTGCTCGCGAACTACGTCGAGGCCGAGGCCCCGATCGTCGACAGAGGACGGGTGATAGGCGTCAAGGCCATCGATCGAAGAACCGGTGGGGATCTCGAAATCAGCGCCCGCGTGACAGTCAATGCCACAGGTGCAGCTGTCGATCGCCTGCTGAAGCCCGTCGGCCTCTCAACCCGTCTTCCGCTGCTCAAGGCGATGAATCTCGTGACCACGCGCAGTGCGGGTGAAGAGGCGCTCGGCGGCCAGTCGCCATCGGGGCGCAGCGTCTTTCTGGTGCCGTGGCGCGGTCGGGCCCTGTTCGGGACGTGGGAATCGAGCAGCCCAGCGGCCTCAACGGATACGACCGTGAAGGAGGATGAGGTCACGCGCTTCATCACCGACGTGAACCAGGCGTTTCCAGCGCTCGAATTGACGTGGGCCGATGTGTCGCTCGTCCATCGAGGCGTCGTCCCCGCGGTCGCCGGCCCGGACGGCTCGGTGGCCCTTGAGGGTCACGAGCAGATTCGGGACCACGCCGCGGAAGGTGTTGAGGGATTGGTCACCGTTGCAGGGACAAAGTACACAACTGCGCGCGCGGCGGCCGAGCGCGTGACCGACACGGTTGCCGCCAAACTCGGAACGGCTCAGGCGCCGTGCCGAACGGCCGTCACACCCCTTCCGGGCGCCATTGACGATGTCGCGCTGGCGATCGCGGACGCGCGGCGCGACTTCGACGCCACGCTGCTGAGCGACTCCATTCCACACCTGCTCACCGCCTATGGCTCGCGCTTCCGAGAGGTGATCGAAATCGCTCCCGCACATCCGGCATGGGGATCACGCCTGTCCGACGCATCGCCCATTGTCGGCGCCGAAATCGCGTGGGCGGCACGCAACGAGATGGCCGTGACGCTCTGCGACGGCGTCCTCCGTCGCACACCGCTCGGAGCCCTCGGTCATCCCGGAGACGCGGCGGCGGAGCGTGCGGCCTCGATCATGGCTGCCGAACTGAGATGGTCCGAGGAACGGAAACGGCAGGAACTGGAGGCGCTGCGGGCGTTTTACTCGCCGTTCTAATCGCCGTTCACGCCCGACCTCAAGGTCGGGCCTACGACCCGCGGTACTGCGACCAACGGTACTCAGGTCGGGCCTACGACCCGCGGTACTGCGACCAACGGTACTCAGGTCGGGCCTACGATGCCAAGGACCAAGCGCGACCAACGACCAAGGACCAAGGACCAAGGACCAAGGACGGACCAAGGACCAAGAACGAGGGACCAAGGACCAGTAGGAGATCTCCCTACGGTACTTGGAACGCGTGGAACACGTACGTCACGCCGGTCGTGAAACCGATCGTCGGGCTGACAGGTGTAAGCCCCCAGAACAGTCCGGCATCGAGTCGGTACGAGCCACGCGTATAGCGGGCACCGACCACCAGCAATCCCTTCGACTCAGTCCCGGGAAACGGATCGCCGGACCGCGTCGAAATCCGTCCGTTGAGCTCCCCCACCAGTTCGGCGTGATCGGTGGTCGCTCTCGCGAGCGAGAGACCGTACGTCAGCACGTTGTTCTGTCGCTGGCCGTCTGTCGGATCACCCAGGATGGCCACCCCGAGATTGGCGACCACCCGAATGGACTGAACGGTCCTCGCACCGAGCAGTGCCATCGAGAAGTCCGTCGTGTCGAGGCCCAACCCGCTTTCGTTCCGGGCATTCGGCAGCCGGGTCGCGAAACGCACCGCCACCGACGGAGAATGCGCCCCCTCCGCCTTCAGACGAATCTTCGTGGCGACGACGATGTCCTCGATGTCGTGCGTTCTGTCGCCGGTGACCGTGAGGAGATTGGAAAGCGGAGCCGCATGGCCTTCGGTGATCGACAGGAAGTTGATACCGCTGTCGAGCTGAAACTCCGCGATCGAACTAATGCCGAAGCTCAGGCCGATTGCCGGCACACGCCACAGGTTCCCTTGCAGGCCGGAGGCGGGATATTCCTGGTTGTGAGCGATGTCCACACCGGCTTCGACCAGAAGCCGACCGGCACCAATCGGCTCCGGATCCTCGGTGACGAGAGGCCGCTGCTGGGCCGACGCCTGATGCGCGACCGCCAGGACGGCGACGACAGCCAACGTAAGTTGGCAACGATGCACAAGACTCCTCACGGGATGGTCATGGGGTTGGACGAAGCGTCATAACGCTTGGGCGATTCTGGCGGCCCCTCGTCGCAGGTCCGCCGGCTCCCGCCATGGCTCGGAGTTCCGCAGGAGGGTTGAGCCGCGTATCGAGCAGGTGCCGCGGCGCGACGTTGGCCAGCGCCTTCAGCATCGACTGCTTGATCGTGGGGTGCTCCACTTCGAGGTCCATCAGCAGCCGCTTCACGCGTTGACGCTGGAGGGCCAGATCGCCGCAGGCCGGGCAACAGCAGCCGATGATTGGCAGTTCCGACTCCTTGCAGTACTGTCGGGCCTCGTCCTCCCCCACGAACACGAGCGGGCGGATCACCACATGCGCGCCGTCGTCCGACACGAGGGTGGCCGGCATGGCCTTGAGCGCACCCGCGAAGAACAGATTCAGCAGCAGGGTTTCGATGAAGTCGTCCGCATGGTGACCGAGGGCGATCTTGGTCGCGCCGACTTCGGTCGCCATCCGGTACAGCACGCCGCGCCGCAGCCGGGCGCAGAGGGAACAGGGCGTCTCGTCGGCGTCGAGCATGTCTTCGATGAGCTCACCGATGCCGGTGTGTTCGATCCGGCACTCCCAGCCCCGCTCCTCGCACGTCCTCGCGATGACATCGTGCTTGTATGCCTTGTAGCCGGAATCGACGTTGACGGCGATGAGTGAGAAGCGAATCGGCGCCCGCTGCCGGAGCACGTCGAGCACGTGCAGCAGCGCCCAGCTGTCCTTGCCGCCAGACAGCCCAACCATCACGCGGTCGCCGTCTTCAATCATGTGATAGTCGACGATCGCCTTCGTGGTCTTCTTCGCAAGACGCGCCTCGAGCTCGCTGCGATACGACATGCTCAGATTCTATCGTGCAACCACAGCCCGCGCCTATACGCTGAGCCACACCAGTGGCTTCGCGTTCGTTCGAAACGCCCGATCGAACGTCACCATGATGCTGAGAGGCTCTGGCGAACGCTTCGCGGCCATCGGTCCGAGGAGCGCGAGGCACGGCCGTCCGGCGCCCGCCGGGACGGCGTCCGCGCCCTCCGGGGAACCGCTTATACTTGGCGCACATCTGGCCGCCCCATCCCGCTGACGCCGCGGAAGAGCGGTTCTGGCACGGTATCGAGGCCATTGGAATAGCCTGGCGCAATTCTGGAGATCGTTGGTTGGAGGACACATGGGACGCAGACTGATTCGCACGGTGCTCGTGATGGGATGGATCCCGACGCTGGCCCTCATGATGGGCGCGAAATGGATGACGGGAGGTCTCGTGTTTGCGCAGGGGCCGACACCAGTGAAGGTCACGCGGCTCTATACGGGACCGGACGGAAAGACCAAGGTGGAGGAGTACGAAATCCCGCTCAAACCTCAGGGCAGAGGGACCAGCTTGTCGCAGACCGTGCCAGTCAAGAGCCTACAGTTCCGCCGGACCAACAAGGACTACGACCTCGACTGGCACCAGGCGCCGAACCGACAGTACGTGGTGACGCTCAGCGGCGAGAGCGAAATCGAGCTCGAGGGTGGCCGCAAGCTGCGCCTCGGACCCGGTCACATCCTGCTGGCCGAGGACACGACGGGACAGGGACACATTTCGAGGGCGATCGGCTCGGGCGATCGCATCTCGCTGTTCATTCCGTTGGCCGACGGTGCCGTGGCGCCGCGCTGAAGGCGAAGGCCGCATCGCCTCTGCACCGCGTCCGCATGAAGATGTCGCGCAGCACGCATGAGGAGGTCTGGAAGATGGCTCTCCGACGAACTCTGATCGGCATAGCGGTTGCCCTTGGGACGACGTTCGTGGCCGCGCAACAGGGCTCGCGTGGCGGCGAGTGGACTCGATACGGAGCCGATTCGGGCGCCACGAGATACGCTCCGCTCGATCAGATCAACAAAGACAACGTCGCGCGCCTTCGCATGGCCTGGCGTCGGCCCGCCGTGGACCCGAGCATCAGCTCGAGAGTTCCGGGCTTCTCCCACTCGAACAACTACCGCTCGACACCGCTCATGGTCGGCGGTGTCTTGTACAGCCCGAACGGCATCGGGTTGGTCGAGGCGTTTCACCCGGGCACGGGCAAGACGCTCTGGGTCCAGGAGCCGTTTCCTGATGAACCGGGGCAAGGCTTGCGCGGCGACAGCGCCCGCAGCGTGGTGTATTGGAGCAACGGGAACGACCGGCGTCTCTATCTCATCCGCGGCGAGTACCTGATCGCCCTCGACGCCCGGACGGGCAAGCCGGTGACAGCGTTCGGCGAGAACGGGCGCGTCAATCTCCGACCGGGCCTCGGTCCTCGCGCGACTCAATACGCATGGACCGGCGTGCCCCAGGTCTGCAAGGGCGTCGTCATCGTCGGCGTAGGAAATGGAGGCTCGATGTCAGATCGCCCGACGCGCATGGAAGCGGCGCCGGGAGTCGTCCAGGCGTTCGACGTGCGCACCGGCCAGCCCCGATGGAAGTTCAATCCGATTCCGCGTCCGGGCGAGGTCGGCAGCGAGACGTGGGAGAACGACTCCTGGTCGTACAGCGGCGAGGCGAATCTGTGGTCGCTCATCAGCGCCGACGAGGAGCAGGGGCTTGCGTATCTCCCACTGACGGCCCCGACCAACGACATGTACGGGGGGCACCGGCTCGGGGACAACGTCTTCGCCAATACCCTCGTGTGCGTCAGATGTCTGACCGGCGAGCGCGTGTGGCACTACCAAATCGTCCACCACGATCTGTGGGACTACGACCTGCCGGCGGCCCCGATCCTCGCCGACATCCGCGTCGACGGAAAGCCGATCAAAGCGGTCGTGCAGCTCACGAAGCAGGCGTTCGCGTTCGTGTTCGATCGGATCACGGGAAAGCCCGTCTGGCCAATCGAAGAGCGCCCCGTTCCGAGCTCGAATACCCCGGGCGAGCGTACTGCGCGCACGCAGCCGTTCCCGACCAAACCGCCGCCATTCGATCGTCAGGGCGTCGCGATCGACGATCTGATCGATTTCACGCCAGAGCTGCGCGCTGAAGCGATCGCACTCTTGAAGTATTACCGAGTCGGTCCGCTGTTCACGCCACCGACCGTGCGAGCCGAGGGTCCCGACGGCATTCGCGGGACGATTCAGCTGCCTGGCTCCGTCGGGGGCGCAGACTGGCAGAGCGGGGCGTTCGATCCGGAAACGGGAGTCTTGTACATCCAGTCGATCACAGGCCCGTTCACCGCCGACATCGTCAAAGGCGACCCCAAGGTCTCGAACTTGAACTATGTGTCCGGTACACGAGCCTGGACGCCCGGGCCTCAGGGCCTTCCGCTTCTGAAGCCGCCGTATGGGCGCATCACCGCCATCGATCTGAACAAAGGCGACCAGATGTGGATGATGCCGAACGGCGACGGCCCCCGGAACCATCCGCTGCTGAAGTCGCTGAATCTGCCGCCGCTCGGCAATCCTGGCCGCAGCGCCCCGCTCGTGACGAAGACGCTGCTCTTTCTCGGGGAGGGCAGTACCGTCATGTCCGGGCTCGGGTCGCGGCTTCGGCCGGAGATGCCCGCCTCTCTGGCGCCAGGCGCCGGCGGCAATAAGTTTCGCGCGTTCGACAAGGCGACCGGTGCGATTCTCTGGGAGACGGAACTTCCCGCCGGTGTCACGGGAGCCCCGATGACGTACATGTTCGAGGGCAAGCAGTATGTCGTCATTGCCACCGGGAGCCGGGAATCTCCGGACGCCGGATTCATCGCCCTCAGTCTTCCGTGAGTAGACGCCCTATCGCTGCGTAACGCTCGCCTATACGACACCGGGACGAATCGTCTCCTCCACGAACGGCGCGGGCTAGGTCCACTCGAAGGGTTGACCGTTCAGCGATGGGTCATCGCCTAGACTTACTTCGGACCCTTGGCAACTTCTTCAGCGGCCTTCTCCTCCGCGCGAGCCCCAGCAAGAATGCCATGCATGACCTCGTAGTTCCCTTCGTGACACGCAAACTCGTAGATGCTGTCCTGCGTCTGGCGCAGGTAAATCACGGCCGTCCACGGCTTCGTCCACGTGGTCGAATCGCTGACGGTGACTTCGTAGCTGATCGTATCCGGGCTAATGCGCGTGAAACGCTCGATGAGGTGAAGGTCCTCGGCCGAGCCCATGAAGTAACTCTTCGGAGAGAAATTCGTCGTCTCGACGACCAGCGTGCTCCCCTCCCATCGCCCCAGTGAGTCGCCATGCCACTGGCGCAGGCCGTGTCGAAGATGCAGGCGCCGGTCCAAGGGAATGATGCGAGCCTCGGGGTTCACCTCACTGAGCAAGACCACGTATCCAGGAGACTGCAGAATCTGGTAGTGGCTCGTGTAGTTGGCATTGCCGGCAATCTTCGGTACGCCCCAGGAGAGGCAGCGTATAACGTTGCTCAGGTCCTCGGGGCCGCTTGGAAGGCGGCGCTTCGTAGCCATCGCCAGCTGCTGTGCCGCAGGGTCCAGATCAGGCCGCCACGGAATAGCCAGAGTCGCCGCCTGCGCCGCAGCCTGTCGTTGGAGCCCCGCGGGCGTCAAGGGAGGGATTCTTCCATCAGGCGGATCCGTAATCAGCGATGTTCGATTGTCCAACTCCCTCTTGACCATTTCCGAGGCACCGCCCGTCGCATTTGGATTCTGTAACGTCTCGAGATCCGTGACCAGGGCGAGGAACAGATTGTCTCCGGCGACGAAGTCATTGTTTCCGTTGTTGAAGAGCCGACCCGCCCGCTCCTTCAGTCGAGCCACTTCCTCATCGGTCAGAAATGCTTTTCCCTCCAACGCCTTCGGTCGTTCCAGGGGGGTCGCGCTCGTGTCCGACCACACTCCTTGTAGGTCCGGTTGATCATCTGCGGTCAGGATGGCAGTCCACGTCTTCGTCGCAGTCTTCGCCTGCGGCGCCTGAGCCGCAACTGCGATCGGTGCCAATGCGAGAACCGCGATCCAAATCTCTCCGGCAAACAATGGAGCGACATATCGATCGTTCATTTGGATCTCCGTTCACTTACCCACCAAAACGAGTAGTGGGCCTGGAAGCCGCGCGTATCCCACGCCATCTCGATACGGTCGTCACCGTCGCAGTCCCCAGGAATCGAAAGCGATTCTAGCAGGAAGGCGGATGTCACTCGGCCTGAAGAGCAGCTCTGTTGTCATTCAGGCGAATGTGGCGGTTGGAAATTACCGCTCCACTGACGGCGTCATACGCGGTCAGTGTCTGCTGACCGCGTGCGCTACATCCGGACGTGAGCGCCGCGACGTAGTACCATGGTCTGTCGCAGGTCGAACGAATCACTCGGACCACCCGGAGGTGTCGTGATGACCCGGTTCCAGCTCGCAATCGCAGTTCTCGCGCTCTCCCTCTCGTTTGCCGGCCCCGCCAACGCCGCGGAAGCCGGGTTCCACCACATTCATTTGACCGTGACCAACGGGGACGTGGCGGCCCGGTGGTACATCCAGCATCTGGGCTGCGAAGCGGTCGCGACGCGCACGGATGCCGCCCGCTGCGGCGACGTGCAGCTCCTGTTCATCGCGCGTCCAGCCGGCGGCGGCAACGAGGGGACGGCCGCGGATCACATCACCTTCTCGGTTCCCGACCTCGCCGCCAAGGTCAAGCAGCTCCTGGCCGTTGGCGTTGGGGGTTCTGGCGTGAGAGTCGTCGATCGCGAGTCCCCGATCCATGAGGAGCCCGGGCTGTTCAAAGTGGCGTTCATCAAGGACCCGTGGGGCACGAAGATTGAGCTCGTCGAAGATCCCGGTCTCCTTGGGTTCCACCACGTTCACTTGTTCAGCGATGATCCAGGTGCGACGCTGAAATGGTACCAGACCAACTTTGGTGGAAAGCCGGGGACGCTGAAGGGACGACTGAACGGCCTGCAGTACGGCAAGGCCTGGCTGATTGTGGCCCGGAACTCGAACCGCGGCGCGCTCCAGCCAAGCGAAGGCCGGACGATCGATCACATTGGCTTCAAGTTCGCGGACGCGGGCGCATCGAGTGCGGAGCTCACACAGAAGGGCGTCCAGGTTCGAGAAGCCCCCGACGCGATCGATGGCGACGGTCAAGGCATGAGGGCCGCGATGCTCGCGGCGCCCGACAAGATGCGCATCGAGGCCGTCGTCTCGCTCGTCCCGCGGGCCAGGGACGCGGTCGCTGCCGACAGCCGATCTGCAGACGCGCGCGCGGCGGCGGCAAGAGCCTGGCGCGCGCCTCGAACACCGTGGGGCGAGCCCGATCTCGAGGGTATCTGGACGGTGAACGACACGCACGGCGTGCCACTCGAGCGCCCTGCGGAGCTCAAAGGAAGAGAGCAGCTGACACCAACGGAGGCGGCGGCCCGACGCGAGCGAACCACGCAGGCGGGCATCTGGGGCTACGACCGCGAGTGGCGGGACACCGCGCTTGGATTCGTGAAGACCAGTCCGTCGCAGCAAGTGGCTCTCGTCCTCGATCCACCAGACGGCAGGATTCCCCCACTCACTCCCCAGGGACGTAAGCGCGTGGCCGACAGAGCCGCGGCGGGCAGCGGACTCGCGGAAGGTTCGTCGGAGGAGCTTCGTCCCGGCATCTGGGCCGTCGATCTCAGCCCGTACGTACGGTGTATTACACGTGGCCTGCCAGAGATGTGGATGCCGATCGGGTACAACAACGGCGTTCAGATCGTGCAGGGCCCGGGCTTCGTCGTCGTCACCAAGGAAATGATCCATGAAGCACGGGTGATTCCCACCAATGGCTCGCCACACCCGGGTCCAAAGCTCACGCAGTGGCTTGGAGATTCGCGCGGCCACTGGGAGGGAGACACGCTCGTCGTAGAGGTGACGAACTTCAATGGCGCGATCGAGTTCCGTGGGTCGAGCAAGGGTTTGCGCCTGACCGAACGTTACACGCGCACCGCCGCCGATACGATCGACTATCGCGTCACGGTCGAGGATCCGGATACGTGGACCAGGCCCTGGACACTCGGTTTCCCGATCAAGAAGGACGACGGGCAGTACGAGCTCGTCGAGTACTCGTGTCATGAGGGCAACTACGGTCTCGTGAATATTCTGTCCGCGGCTCGCGCACAGGAACGTGAGAAGACCGCTCAGGGGGCCGGAAAGGGACCCACCAAACGTTAGAAGCGAATGGCGGGGAGCGCAGCCGCGGGCGGCTGAGGTCCATGCGCGTCAGCAATGGCTTCCGCGACTTCGTGCTGGATCAGCTGTCGGCCGTCCGGCAACTGAGAGCGAAAGCGATGTTCGGCGGCGTCGGACTCTATTCGGACGACACGTTCTTCGGAATCCTCGCGGCCGACGTGCTCTACTTCAAAGTCGACGACACGAACCGTCGGCAGTACGAGCAGGCCGGTTCGAAGCCGCTCAAGCCGTATGCCGACCGGCCAATGACGATGTCGTACTACGACGTGCCCGCGTCGGTCGTCGAGGACGTGGCGACGCTCTTGGACTGGGCCAGACAATCGCTCGCCGTCGCTCGCGCCTCGAAGAAGGCTACGATCTAGGCGCTTGCGACGCCGCGCGCGGAAGGGGGATTGGCAGCGCCACCATGCTGCGTGTCACACCACTTTTAAGCATGCGCCACGCGCCGCCTCTGGCGGTCGCGCTGCTCGTGTCCCTCCTTGGCGCCGCGACTGCCCCGTCGGCCCTTTCTGCGGCGTCCACGATTCGCGCCGCCGAATGTGAACAGGTGAGCGCAACCGCCTACCGGATCGCGTACGAAGCGACGCCCAGTGCGGGGATCGTCCGCGTCTACCTGAGCGCCTCGCCCGAGCAGGTCGACACGTCGACGCCAGTGGCAACGACGACCACGAGTCCGGTCACCGTGTCCGTGCCCGCGCGCCCTGGACGTCTGTACTTCCACATGAAGCCGGAGTCGGGACCAACCAGGGTCGTGGCTGCACGGCGACTGCCACTCGACGGGGCGGTGAACTTTCGAGACCTTGGTGGGTACAGGACCACCGACGATCGGTTCGTCAAGTGGGGCCTCGTCTACCGGACGGACCACCTTGCTGGCCTGACGGCGCGCGACTACGAGTACCTCGGCTCGCTGGGAATCCGGCTGGTATGCGATCTGCGGACCGCTGGGGAGCGGCAGCGTGCCCCCATGAAATGGCAGGGGAAGGAACCAGAGATCCTCTCCGCGCCCATGCTGTCGGATGCGCAGTTGCCCGCGACACCCTCGGTCCTACCGAAGGACGAGTTCATGCGTCGCTTCGAGCTGGTGTCGAGCGGAAGGCCCCTGCCCGTTTCTACTTCGACCTATAAACAGTTCGTCATTGATTACGTCTCGTCGTACCGCCAGGTATTTCGGCGTCTGGTGGCCGGCGAGCTTCCAGCGGTCACTAACTGTACCGCCGGTCAGGACCGAACGGGTGTCTATAGCGCGATTCTCCTGACCGCCCTCGGCGTCCCACGCGACACGATCGTGGCCGACTACCTCCTGACGACCAGGTACCGACTCACGGACGCGGTCGTCGAGGAACGCCGCCGAGAGTGGAAGGAACGGTACGGTGTTGAAGCGACTCCCGAACAGGTGCGGGCGATCCAGGGGCTGCGAGCCGAAACCCTGCAAGCGACCTTCGATGTGATTGACGCCACTTACGGATCATTCGACAGGTTCCGACGCGATGTGCTCACGGTGTCCGATGCCGAACTCGCAGCGCTGCAGGATCGCTTGCTCGAATAATTTGCTCCATGGCCGCATCGACGCCGCCTGGAGAGAAAGGCACGCCGGCTCGGATCGGCAAAAGGCGCACACGATGAGCCGACTTCTACTGGCATTCGGCATTCTGGCGTGTGCTGCCGCACAAACTCCGCCGGCGAATCGGCCGGCGCACACCGGTCTCGTGTTCGACGACGTCTATCTGCGTCACCTGTCAGGCGACACGGGCCATCCGGAGCGGCCCGAGCGTCTCTCCGCTATTCGCGGCGGTCTGGAGCGGTCAGGTCTGATGCCGAACCTTCAGCGCATCACGGCGCGTCGAGTGACGGACGCAGAGCTGACGCTTGTCCACACACCGGCGTACGTAGAGCTCGTGCGTAAGGAACTCTCGAATCTACGAGGGCTGGCAGATCTCAGCACTGGAGACACACTGGCGTCGGCAGGCTCATTCGAGGCGGCGCAGTTCGCCGCGGGCGGAGTGCTGAATGCCGTCGACGCCGTGATGACGAAGAAGGTGAGGAACGCGTTTTGCGCTGTGCGGCCACCAGGCCATCATGCGACGCCCAACCGGGGCATGGGCTTCTGCATCTACAACAACATAGCGATTGCGGCGCGGTACGTTCAGAAGGTCCATGGGGCCCGCCGCGTGTTGATTGTGGATTGGGACTATCACCACGGCAATGGCACGCAGGACATCTTCAACGAGGATGATTCGGTCTTCTATTTCAGCACTCATCACTACGGCGCTTATCCGGGGACCGGCAACGCAGCGGATACCGGCGCCGGCAAGGCCGTTGGGACGAAGCTGAATGTGCCGATGCCCCCTGGCGCTGGCGACGCGCAGTTTCTCGAGGCCTTTCAGACCAGGCTCGCTCCCGCGGCAAGGAAATTCAGACCTGATGTCATCCTGATTAGCGCCGGCTTCGACGGGATGCGAAACGACGTGCTGGGACGTTTCGACATGACACCTTCGGGATTCACCGCCATCACGCGGGTGGTGGTCGAGCTCGCCGATGAGCTCTGTCAGGGACGTATCGTGTCAGTGCTTGAAGGCGGCTACCGCCTGGACGGGCTTTCCGACAGCGTCGTCGCTCACGTGAAGGCCCTTCAAGGCCCTTGAACGGCTTTCGACCTCAACCACGAAGGCGATCCTGGGAGGCGACGGCTCGCTCGTGGTGAACGGGCCACTTGCCGGACGCCATCTCGCCTCGGAAGCTCCGGACTTTGGTAGAATCCGCACACGGTTCCCTCCTTCCACGACAACTCCGCGGAGACGTTCGAGGACGGAGACGTGCGTCCAATTCCGCTCGTTTGTCGCCGCCACTGACGCCGATCATCAGTGGTGGCCTCTTCGATGCGCAGAGTGTTCCCGTCGTACCTGCCAGCGACGCTGGCCATCATCCTCACGCTGTTTGGACTGCTCGATGGCGTGCGCAGCCATGCGAGCCTGCTCTCGACGTTTCTCGGCACGGGCGCAGCTCTGCTGGCCTGGAACACGCTGCTCGTGGCGTCGGCTCGCCGCACACGTCGCGCGTTGACGGTGGAAGTCAACCTCCGTAAGCAGCACTATCTGCAGGCCTGCGCGCAGGGCACGATCTTGTTGTACTGGGGCTGGTGGTGGCGTCCGGTGTACGACGCCGTGCCCCTCATCGCCGGACAAATCCTGTTCGCCTATGCGTTCGACATGCTCCTCAGCTGGTCGCGCCGGGATACCTACACGCTCGGCTTCGGGCCCATCCCCGTGATCTTCAGCACGAACCTGTTCCTCTGGTTCAAGCCGGACTGGTTCTTGTTCCAGTTCCTGATGGTGGCCATCGGCTTCGCCGCCAAGGAACTGATTCGCTGGCGCAGGGATGGGCGGCTCGTCCACATCTTCAACCCCTCGTCGTTCCCGCTGGCGGTGTGCTCGCTGGCGCTGATTCTCACCGGCACGAGCGATCTGACGCGTGGCCAGGACATTGCGATCAGCCAGTTCTATCCGCCCCACATGTACCTGGTGCTGTTCCTCGTGGGCCTGCCGGGCCAATTCTTCTTCGGCGTGGCGTCGATGACGCTGTCGGCGGTTCTGACCACCTATCTTTTCGGGCTGCTGCATTTCGCGATGACGGGCACGTACTTCTTCTACGATTCCTATATCCCGATTGCGGTCTTCCTCGGGATGCACCTCCTCTTCACCGATCCGTCTACGTCGCCGCGCACCGAGTTGGGTCGCATCGCCTTTGGCGTCCTCTACGGGCTGAGCTCGGTCGGCTTGTACCAGTGGCTCACTGTTATCGGAGTGCCGGCGTTCTACGACAAGCTTCTGCAAGTACCCGTGTTGAACCTCTCGGTCCGCCTGCTCGACCGCGCCGCGGGCTCGACATGGCTTGCCGCCGTCAATCCCGCGCGGCTTGGGCGATTGCTTGCTCCGCGCCAGCGTCACGTCGCGTACATGTCACTCTGGGCTGCCGTCTTCCTGGCGATGAGTGCGGCGCGGGGCGTTGGCG
>ORMF011818576.1_pt1 | contig 16310 bp, 10 predicted proteins | sample 1779871 | NCBI WGS metagenome assembly ORMF01 (sample SAMEA104232316, study PRJEB22302) | groundwater metagenome | biome: forest; feature: aquifer; material: groundwater | place: USA | collected 2011-08-07 | depth 5.4 m
GCTACTCCTGGCCCCCAGGAATTCCGGGAGCGGAGGTAGACCCGCTGGTCGTGATCTCGCCCGATCCGGCGGTGGACATTTCGGGTGTTCCGGATATCTCCCAGTTTGCACCTGTCGCCCATGTCGGCGATCAGGTCACCATCGATGGAACGACCGTAACCGGGCGGATCAATACGCCGCTCCAAAGCTTTCCCTATCCGGGGGCTGCATATCGAATTCACGCATTTCTTATCCAGTTCAATAGCACTATTCAGCCGGAAGTTCACGGAGCCCGAGTCCGTTTAGCGAATGGCGCTCTGCTCGGCATGCTTCTAAAGACGGACAACTTCCCGAGCGGGAGCGATCGCGCTCTGGTGTATCCAGCTTAACAATACTCGGAGTTGGTGTTCTCCGCGCTGCCGCGCCCTCAATTCAAAGGATGATCATCGTGTCGAAATGGCTCCCATTTCTTGTCGGTCTCGTCGTGTCGAGTGTGTTCGTGGCCCGGTCGGCTGGCGCCGAGCCGTGCCTGGAAATCGCGGCAGATGAACCCCCGCCGGCCTCCACCTCAAAGGCACTATTCTTGTCGGGCGGAAATGCGCTCGTCGACTATCTCCAGCACACACGTCAGGCGGAGTTCCAGCTCAATTGGGATTGGCTGCCGCCCAGTGACGCTCTGAAACAGCTCGCACGGCGAAGCTATTCGTCAGGAGGCTCGGTGACCGTCCGTCAATACAGCCTCAAGAACGAAAATCTGGGGGCAAAAAAGCGGTGGATTTCCAACATCAAGAGTGTTCAGGACCAGCAGTTTCTCGCCCGCGCGATCGGACTGAAGAGCGGCAATCTCGCGGATTTCGACCTCGAGCGGACAGACAACGAATTCCGGCAGATCTGGGTAGATGGCGGCCCTGGTTATAACCTGGTTGGTCCTTCGATAACGAATTTGCAGTATTTAAGCCTCCTCCGCGATCACTACCTCATCACGACACTGCTGGCAAGCGACGGAGCCATCTATTCGGTCGAAGTGCTCAAGGGCAAGCCGCGAGGCCCAAATCCCCGGTTTTCAGACACGGGTATACGGTGGAACATCACGGTCTACAAGGTAGTCGTCCAGAAGCAGCCGGAGGTGGCGTACTACCGGTTTAGTGTTGCGATGACCACGGACCCAATCCGTCTTCTGTTTCCACAAACGGACGTGTCGAGTACAGCCCTTGACGTGGGAGTCGATTTTAAGAGTGGCGAGGGGACCGTCGGCCTTTTCGTGAAAAGTCTGTCGAACCGCAATCTGCCGGTCGACCTCTCGCATCCGCCGTCCACGTCCGATTTGAGCGCGTCCGCAGAGAGATACGATTCTAGTAAGCTCTCCACCGTGCTCAGCGTGGTTGGGGGAGTCTCATTGGAGAGCATTATTGCGAAAGGTCTGTTCGGCGGGTCCTCGGAAGCAAGCATCGTGACCGGCGGTCTCATCGGAGCCGGAAAGCTCAGTAAGGTGATCGGCCTCAATCGAGAGATCGTGCGGACTGCGTTCGGAACCGGCGGGATGTTGTTGGGCATCGTCCCGGATTCGAGCAATACCGTATTTGTCGGGCCGAGCTTGCAGGCGTCCATATTCACTTTCGCCATTGGCGACCGCATCTTCGAGAAGGGATCCGGCAGCGGGGTCACCGATCGCATCGCGGGCATGGTTTCAGTCGATCTCTCCCGCGCCCTTGGACTCAACAAAGACCGGCAGATACTGCCGCTGCGGTCCGATCCGATCGGCGGAACGGATCAGGATATTTCCAGCGACGACCTGGGCCGGAACCTCGTTCTGGTGTCGATTAATCTCAAGAGCTCAGCCGTCGTGGACGCGCCGGCTGCGGCCGGTACGTTTCTATTTACTCAGATCAAGGACGCTCAAGGCGTTCCCATCTCAGACGAGTCGAAACGCGCGCGCCTTTTCATTCCTGTCTCCGATTTCGTGAAAGGCAAGCGGATATTCCGCTTTGTGTCGTCGGGACATTATGAAGTAACCGGCGATCCGCTCAAGCTCTACGACATTAAGGCCGGTGCGGACGGAATCACCCGCGTCCTCGACTATCGGGATGTGCCTCTTACCGCCGCAACAAAGATCGAGGTCTCATACGAGCTCGTTCGTAAGTCTAATTGAGCGTCCGCCGTCCTGACCGCAATGCTCTAGGTTGTAGCGTAAGTCACGTCAATGCCACGATTCGGTGTGGCTTTTTCTATAAAAGGAGTCATCGCTATGCGCGGAATACCTATTGCAATTATCGCCTTAACTCTCGCACACAGCAATGCCGCTGCCGCAGCGAACCCGACGATTGTATTCAACTTTGAAAGCCAGACATTAGAAAAACCGCCGAAGACGGTGAAGGCGGGAGCTACGGTCGTGTTTCGACTGAAGAACATAAATCGCATACTCTACGATATTGATCTGAAGGGAAAGACACTCTCCTACAATTCGACCGCCGCGCCCGGGCTATTGGCGTTGTTGGGAATTCAGGCGTCTTCGATCGGAATAACGACACCGGAAGATATCGTAAAGCAAATTCGACACCAGGTGGATATTTTGCGGTGTGCGGCGCAGTACGAGCAAGAATTGAAGAACATCCTAAGCCTGAGCCCAGTTATCGATTCGGGCGTAATTGCGAAACTAAAAGAACGGGCGGACATTGCACTTAATTGTACGGACTCAAGAGGTAACTCAATCAGTTTCACTGGCGGAACGAATTTAATTACGCAGGCCAATGAAGCATTCAAATTCATTGAGCAAAATCTCAGCAAATTAATTGCTGCCGCTAACGCGAACATACCGGATCCGGAGGCGAAAGCTCTTCTTGAGATAGTGAACAAACTGTTGGCGGACAAGGCTTCCGTCATCTCAGCCGTATTGGCCGGGCAGCGGCTATACGACGGGGTCATTCAGGAGACGGTGTTCAACGTAACTACCAGCGTTGTCGCGCGAAACGATGCCGTTCAGTTCACTTTTACGGTGAAGCCGGCCAAGGGCTTTGAGAGTACGCCCGGCTTGGTTACCATGGAAAGGACCATTACCGTTCCTGTCGTCGGAAACTGGCGCGTGAACTTTAGCGGTGGTCTCTTTGCGGCAAGACTTGCCGACGATGCTGTGACAATTGGAGAGCGCACAACCACGACCACCTCACCGGCTCCGCCCGGGTCACAAGAAGGCACAATTACGAACGTAAGCGGCGGTATTACGATTACCGATACGGTGGACAAAGCCGGAAACCTGACTCATACTGAGAAAGGTCGATACGTTTTTGGACAGCCTCAGGATCGAGACACGCTTTTCCCTGGCGCGCTCGCCCATGTCTATCCGGCGCTGGGTGGCGGCATCCAGCCCGCGTTGAGCGTGGGCGGAGGCACTAACGGCACAAGTCCCTTCTATGTCGCCGGTGGAAGTCTAATCTTCGGCGTAGCGGAGAAACGGATAATATTTACTGCGGGGCTGGTTTATGGAAAAGTGAAACGACTTGCGCAGGGCCTTGCGTTCGGACAGGTCATCCCGGATTCGCGCACGGAGATTACGAACTCCATCTTTCGGACAGGCTCGTTCATGTCAATCACCGTCAACTTCTAAAGCATACGTCAGTCGTCCGTTGAGAAACGGGTTTTGACATGGCGCCCAAGTTCGATTCGAGACGAAACGTTAGCCCTCAATGATCTCCACATTGGCGCGCGGAACGACAACCTCTCGCCCGTCTGCCAACTGGGCGGAAAGTACACGCACGCTGGTCCCGCTCTCCACCTGAACCAGCTCGGGCGGCAGGGCCGTGACATTTCCAAGGATACCGAAATACGGCTCGCGGATCACGCGGATGTGGGTTCCAATTGACAACTCTCCGGAGTCGACCTCGCCCTCGCGACTGTCCTCGGTTTTCGAACCGGTTACATCGGGTACGATCACTTCCGGTCGGATCACTCCAGCCCTTATCTGGGTGGCGCCGTTGATGGAGGCTGATCTGCCTTCCAGCGACTTAAGTAGCGAGAATGTCCGGTCGGCCATGGGGATCGTGCCGAAACCTTCGGTAACAATCAGGGTGAACGGGATCGGCTCGTGCCCCGTGATGGCGACGCCGATGTCGAATACCGGATCGTTCAGCGCTCCCCGCAGGTAGTCGATCAACTCGCGATCGACGACTCCCCCGACTACGATGCCGACAACCCCGAGCGCGGCAGCCCTTTTCAACGCCGCCCCGGATACGTTCGATCCCCCGACCACGATCTTTCCGCGATGGCTTTCACTGAGAGCGCTTTCGGCAAGCGCCTCTTTTGGATTGGTGTTAACGGTTGTGATGGTCCCTTGCCTCTCGCCTCCAACTCCGAATATCCCTTGAATGAGAGCGCCGCTGCATCTCACGACGACGCCCTCGTCGGAGATGAGCCGGACCACTGTGCCCTGAATATAGGCATCTTTCTCGATAGGAGTCGGCGGCTGTCGGATACCAAGGTGGCCGGTATGCCCGGAGATCATCTCCAGCACGCCTTCGACCTCTGATTTGTACTCGCTCTTGAACAAGCCGAACATCCCCTTCCTCTCTGCGAGTAAAGCTCCCTTTTCGATCCGGTCACCCAGCTTGACTTGCAGTGCATCCACGACCTCCGTCGCTTCCACGCCCATCTGCTCGGCCAGTTTCACGGTCTGAATTATGCCCGGAAGCTCGGTTCGCGCGACGACAGTGTCGGGCGTGACGCTGTCTCCCTCCCGAACCAGGACTGTGCCCTTCAGCGGCAGTCGCCGCAGCTTCTCAATGGTTGTGCGCCCGCTGACTTTCAGTCCGGGTGTGTAGGCTGAACCCAAGCAGGTCTCCTTAGAACTTTCTTCCCTTCAGATTGACCATTTGTTCGTCGTTGCGACGAATAACGCTGCCGCTGCCCGTGATTATCACGCCCGTCGGTTCAGGCATAGCGTGAGCTCTGGTCAGATTCTGAAGCAGTGCATCGTAGTCATCCAGGCGCACGTGAGCGTTGGCTTGGCTCCCATGCTTCTCAAAGATTAGGGGGAAACGGTCCGGATTGCGGACAAACGAACGGCGCTCATCTTTCTTATCATCGTCCCTGTACTTAACTTTTGGGTTGATTCCTTCGAGTAGGTCGTTATAACAGTAACTGGAGGGGCTGCCGGATGAGTCCTTCGGACAATGGAAATACGTCTCGACGGAAAAGCCAGTGCCGGTGGTGGAGGTAAGAAACCCTGCGGCGCCTGTCATCCAGGTGCTGCCGGGAGGAAGAGTATCGTCCCAATCACCCATGTACATGATAAGGGCTTTCGCGATCTTGCGCATGTTGTTCTCGCAGACCTGCAGATCCCGCGTCTCCCGAATATGGACATAGGTCGGATAGAGGGCGATCAATAAGAGCAAACAGATCACCGCAACGACCAGCCACTGCAGACGCGTCCTCATTCGTGCGTCCAAGCGCCACGTGGCGCGGCGTACTGCAGGCTGGTCCATAACTTAATTGCTATCCTTGCTCTCGATACTCGCCGGCTGGAGGAGACTCTCGCTTGAATCGATTACCGACTTGGCGGGACGCATGAGACTACCTGATTGCTGCTGGACCGCCGGTCGCAGCAAAATCGCCTGAGGTGGTTCGGGACATTTCTCTAACCAGCCGCCGTCCAATGAGAATCGGTAAGTAAATTCTATTCCGCCGAAATACTTCACCTGAGCAGAGCAGGTGTGACCACAGACCGTGAATTCGTGCTCACCGCCCCAATCGAGGAGATTGCGCGGAACGAGCGCAATCCTGTGTCCATCCAAAAAGACCTCGCGCCGCCCGCTCCAGAAGCCGTGGTCTAGCTCAACATAGTGGACACCGTCCTCAAGCTCAAAGCGCCAGAAGTGGCGACGTGTATCCCACGATATGGGAGGATCGTCCGAATGCTTGCGTCTGTTCCGTGTATCGGTCTTGCCCATTAATTGGCTCGGGCCGCCGCCGCGGCAAATGCGTAAGAATCTTGATCTGAAAGCTATACGGATGTCAGCCCCATCGCCGTCACCCATTCACGAAGTTTCTGTATCCGGGCAGAACTGTCCGTTGGGATCGTCAGCGGCCGGCCGCGTGCATCCACAATTACACCGACCACGCCGCCGGTCGCCGTTACGGTCCGAGCACGACCCTTTCCTTCCCCGGCGTCGAAGCCCCGGGCCGGCTGCAAGACTATCTCGATACGTTCCGGCTCACCTTCATTTCCACTCGTAAACCCCAGTGGAAAGACTCTGATAGTTCCAAACGGAATCGTTTCGGTTTTGCCCTCCCACTCGATCGTTAAACACGGTTCCCCTTCTTTCGCGGTGCCGACAGGAGAGATACATGTGCCAAGATAGACCAGGCAGTCGCGCTCGAAGACCTGCGTCGCGGCTTCGGGATGAACGGTGCTTAGGATTCCGAGCTGGGGCATCATGAATATGGAGTCGACCGTCAGCAGGGTGACTCCTTCCGGCTGATATGCGTCCATCATCATGAGCGCTGCTTGCCCCCGGCGCGGAGCGTGAGAGAGAACTCCGCCGCTTCCCACAATCATATCGAGCGACATCATGTCTACGAGGGTAGCGCCGGTCCCCTTCTGCTCGATCGCATCGCCGATGGTTCGCTGCGTCTGGATGCCTGTCAGGCCGCGCGCGAGCGATTTGTGGTGGTCGAACGCCAGCCTCAGAGCCTCTCGGGCAACGGCCTGTTCAATCTGCAAGTCCTCCATTCGCTGGGGAATGGTCGTGGGCCGGATCATTTTGTTCCGGAGCTGGTTGCGAAGGTCGGCATCGTCGAGCTGGAACGGCACCCATCGCTTAATGTTATCGACCTTGGCCTCCGTAAGCACATTGCAGATGGAGTAGCTCATGCCAAGATTAGCGGATACGGTGCGGTTAAAAACACTGTCGCCTTTCTCACTCCGAAACACCGAAAAAACGTCCGTGGTCGCGCCCCCAATATCCACGCCGAGCACGGTGATATTGCGCTGCGCCGCGATCGTCTGCATGATCTTGCCGACCGCATTCGGAGTGGACATGATGCCCGTGCTGACCCAATCCGAGAGCTTGCTGTAGCCCGGCGCCTGCTGCATGACATGCTCGAGGAAGAGGTCGTGGATGGCTTCGCGGGCCGGGAGCAGGTTTTCTCGTTCAAGGGTAGGTCGAAGGTTGGCGACTTGCCGAAGCGCTACCCGGCGGTCGAGCAGCTCCTCGACCGCGGGAAATGCATCCTTGTTGCCGGCATAGATCACCGGGAGGTTCATGCCGATCCCCAGACGCGGCTTTGGGTCGGCCGATACGAGCATCTCCGCCAATTCCACCAGATGCGTGGTTGTCCCGCCGTCGGTTCCCCCGGACATTAAGATCATGTCGGGGCGAAGCTGGCGGATTCGCTCTACCTTCTGGTACTTTTTCCGTCCGTCGTCCACGGCGATGACGTCAATTACGATCGCGCCCGCGCCCAGCGCAGCCCTCTGGGCGCTCTCCGCGCTCATCGCCTTCACGACGCCGGCCACCGTCATCTGCAGACCGCCTCCCGCGCTGGAGGTCGAGAGGTAGAGATCGGCGCCTTCAGAAGCATTTGACGATGAAATCTGATCGATCGGTATGATCAGTACCTGGCCGTCATTCGTGAGGAGTTTCCGCCCGGAAAGCTCTTCGACCTCGCGGACAGCATTCGTGACACCGACAGTCACGTCGTCAAACGGGGCCTCGACGGTCGTGGGGGCCTCACCGCGGAACGTCAGGCGATATTCGTCGCCCTGCTTTTCAATGAGAATGGCTTTAGTGGTGGTGCTTCCGCAGTCAGTAGCGAGGATGGTACGGATGCTGCTCTTGGCGGCCGGGTCGAGTTCGAGCGGCTTCGTGTGCTCGTGGTCAGCCATAGAGAAGGGGGTCTCCGAATGGAAGTGTTTACGCGGAGTAGTTTAGCACAGAAGGAGCCCCCCCGCACGCTCATTCCGGCAAGCTGTCCGATGACCCTATCCGCACTGTAACATCAGCCATTCCTGATCGTCTCAAGTATTAGGACCCGGCGAACGCGAGTGCAAACCGCCAGCGTGATATAATGGGCGTGTAACTCGTGTTGGAAGCAGTACGATAGGTCAGGTAATTCCGATTGAGGCAGGGTATAAGGCGGCGGTCTAATGTTGCGATGCAATCTTAAACGAGTTTTTCTAGCGATCATTGTAGCGTGCCTCGCCGGTAACCCTTCGGCGTTCGCACAGCAGAAGGCAAAGGTCCCCGACGACGATCCTGAGGTCAAGCTCGGCCGCGAAAACGCAAAGGCGAACGACGAGCAGCCCGGGATCAAGTTCATCACCGACGCCAAGCTTCTCGACAAGGTCAACAAGATCGGACAGGAAATCGCCGCCATCGCGAATGCTCAGAAGATACCGGCCACCTGGGGTAATGCGGACGTCAAGAAGTTCAACTATTCATTCAAGATCGTCGATGACAAAGATGTCAACGCGTACTCGCTGCCGGGCGGGTTCATCTATGTGAACAAGGGCTTGCTCGACTACGTTCATTCGGACGACGAACTCGCCGGAGTGCTGGCCCACGAGATTGCCCACGCGGCTCATCACCACATGATGAAGCTGCTCAAGGAGCAGAGTAAGATGCAGCCATATCTTCCTCTGATCCTGCTGGCCGCAATAATCGCCGGAGGCAAGGGGACCGACCTGAGTGCATTGGTGATCGCCGGTCAGCTCTACATGGTCGCGAAGCTGAACTCCTACGGCGTTGAGGCGGAGAAGGACGCTGACCAGACCGGACTGCGGTATCTCACACACACAAAGTACAACCCGGTCGGACTGCTGACTTTCATGGAGCGGCTGGCGCGAGACGAGACCCGGAAACCGGACGTGGAGCTCGGTATCTATCGCACCCACCCGCCGTCTCCCGATCGAGCCCGGTCGCTTATTGCGCAGCTTGAGTTCATGGAGATTGCCGTCAACCGGCACACTACCGACCCTTACTTGAGCGCGAAGGTCGCAAAGGTAACCGTGAACGGGGTGAGTATGGCGGAGGTAACTTTCGTCCAGAAATCTATCGCCAAAATGGCCGCAGCGGGGGGGATAACGGCGGAAGTGCGGGCTGAGCGCTTCGCGAACGCGCTGAACGATCTTATGGACAAGAACCTGCAGATTTACGAAGTGAAACTGAACGGCGACAAGTCCGGCATCCTCGCGCGCAACCAGCTCCTCGCAGCATTCACCTCCGCCGACAGTGAACCCCTGGGCATGACCGTAGAGAAACTGGCTCAAAGCACCGTCGACGCCGTACGAAACCTCATCTGGCAGACTCAGTTCGACCGCATACCCGCCACCTCGTCCAGATAATTCGGACTTGCGCCCTTATGGTTTCTCCAATGTGATCGCGACGATCTTGATCGTCGGCACATTTGGCAGGAGTATCGCTGTCAACTTCTTCGGTTCCCTGATAGCAATCGTATAACGGTAGAGCACGGCGGGCTTGTCCAGTGCATCGCCCGCGGCCGTATGCGTGCGGCGGACACCGAATGCGATGTCATCTTCCGGCGACGGAGGACCTTCCCATGAACTCAACGGAAACGATGAGAACTGCTGAGTCCCGTCGGAGAATTGCAGCGTAAAAGCCCCGGTCACGCCGGGCGCGGTCGCCGCGGCAAGCAAATGGACCGCTTTGAAAGGCTCCGACTTCTTGGCATTCGGTTCGACCGTAATCTTCTGGCCCACGCACTGTACGATATTGTTTTCTTTGAATCCCTTCGGACCCCAGCGGAAGGAAATGGCCCGCGAGGAATTCAGTCCGCTCCCTTTGTCGACGATCCAGAGACTACTGGGTGCGATGTCCGTGGTTGCAAACGGCGGCACAAGCTCCGCCGGCAGCGACCGGCCGGCTCCGTCGAAATTTCCGCCGGCACGAGCTGAGTCGTCGCTGATACCGCAAAGATTATATGCGGCTGATAGGTCGACGAACGTCAAGTGCCCGCGAATGACCTGAACGCGGTCTACCTGTGTCTCATGCGGCCGAATACTTGGCAGGGTCGATGTCCACGTATCACCCACTTTCAGGTCCCAAACGAGCCAGTAAGCGCCATCGTTCGGCGGCGGCGTGATCCAGGCGAGTATGTCGGGGACCTCCGCACCCGGTTCGACGTCCTGGGGTATTGCCGTAGTCTCATCCTCCCAAACTGCTTCGGTCCCGTCGAGATAATACCAGTGGTAACCGATGCGTGCCAGGTCTTTGCGCCATGTTTGAGGTCCCGCATTTCGCAGCCCGAGCTTTACGGGCATTCGGCGATCGCCTGGAAGTTGATCGGGTGTGTGATCGTGAGTGAATACGATGCCGATATCCGCATCGGCAAGCGCCAGCGGCTCCGGATCGGTTAGCGCGCCCCCTTTGCCATCACTCGTCATTGCAACTTCCCAGCGGAGCTCATAATTCCACGTATCTGAATTCAGCGAGGACGAAAGAGTGCCTCCGTCGGCTTGGCTAAACGTGATTGGAACGGTGACCGTTGCCTCATGCCCCGGCGGAACGTCCGCGGGCAAAACAGCGGTTGCATCCGCCAAATCGACAGGCTCGAAACCATCCGCCCGGCCATTCGCCTTCATATCCGGGCTCCGCTTCCAGAGTCTGGCTGTGATCCTGGAGCCTTCAGCCTGTTTCCAGACCTGCGAGCCGTCGTTTCGAAGTCTCACCACGACCTGATAAGTCCCCCCGACCTCGACGGTGCCAGGCAGATCGCTGGTCACGATCGTCACCGCATGTGACGGCAGGAAAGTATCCGAAACGGACCCGACACGCACTGTGCATGACAGCGGCAGGCCGCCGGTCGAAAGAAACCTTGCCGGCTGGCCCGGACCGGCTGGTCTCTTATCGACGCGCCCGACGTCCAACGAGAGGATGTACATCCCTGACTTCCCCGGAATGGGAACGCTGATTCGTACCGTTTGCGTGGTACCCGGAGCAATTTCCGAAATGAACGGAAAAGCGCCAGCCTGAACCTTCTCGCCGGATGCCGACTGCCACGCGAACGAAACTGCATGGGTCTCCGGATTCCAAATCTCTTGTCCGATGTTCTGCAGTCGGACCGAGATCGAGCAATTCGTTCCTGCGAGCGCCGCGGACGGACAGTTGTTATTGATGAATGAGACCCGGATCGGGTCCGTAGCTCCCATGACGCGAGTGAAAACATGGGTAATGTCGGTGAGGTTTACCCCGCGCTCGAGCGTAGCGGCGATCTCCGAGCCGCTCCCATACTCATTCCAGCCATCGACAAATACCCAATCGGGCTTCTTTGCAAGGACTTGCTTCCAGTTATTCTTATAAGCGTCCGCCGCTTCCGGCATCACGACAACGGACTTTTTTTCGGACTTCAGCGAATCCACTCCGATTGCCGCGGACTTGATCCAGCCAATGTCATCCATGTTGAAGCCTTTGCCGGCCGTGTCATTCACATATCCATCCAGCTTGGCCTTCGGCTTGAAATCGCTGGAACCGAGTATGAGAAGGTCCACTCCGAAGTCGGCGGCAAAATGGTTTCGGCAGTACTCCACAAACGACTGATCGATGTCAGCGAACGGCGCCGCCGATGAAAGAACGACGATGTTTGCCGCACCGCCACCACCGTTGTGGTCGATGGCAAGCGAAATCCGATATCGGTTCGGGACCTGAAGATAGAAGTCTTTGATTGCCCCATATAGAGCGGCCTGCCCACCCGGTTCCTTTAGATCGATTTTCTCCGCGCTTGGCCCGGATACGGAATTCGTATCTAGGAAAAGTCCGATGGCCGGGTAGTCACGGTTGGATTTCTCCAGCGCCCGTACAGCCGCGACCAGGTTCGAAAGACCGCGGATCGAATACTGCTGCTTGGCCATTGCGCTAGCGCGGAACACCGGGAGCACCACGTCGATACCGGCCTCCCGCATCTCCAGCAGCTGTGCGCGATGCCAATCCACGCGGTCGTATGTCATCCACGGACCGGTTCCGGAAAGGGGGTGTGTCGTTAGGAGGCTGCGGCCGTTGGATTGGCGGACGGAAAGGAGGGGTAATGCCTTTCGCGGATCACATTGCACGTCGTAATGGTAAAGCGAAAACACGAGCTTCGGGACAGATTGGGCGATCCTTGCCGGAAGAGTTCGCGTGGGCCGCGTCTTCAGCGGCAGTCCTGGCGGCGCTTTCTTGAGTGCAACTGTCGGCCTCAGCCGGGCAGTAGCGGCGGCGGGGTTGAACGTCGCGGACCCGCCTCCCGCTTCCGCCTCACTGAACCCAAATGCCGTGAGCGTATTCCACTCGCCTTCCGTGATAGTCCCATCAACGAACGGCTTATTGGCAAAGACTCTGGCACAGACCTTTGCGTTCGGCGCATCGGGCGCTGACTTAACGGCCGCGTCGACAAATATGATCTCTTGCCAGAGCGACGGGTTCTGAACGTCCGCGGCGCTTTTCACACCAGATGAAAGGCTGAGAATCGGGGGTGATCCGGTGGCCGCGCTGAACGCGACGACGTTCATCTTCATTCTCTGACCGGTCTTTGGAGGTCCGCCGAACTCGATCCAGGGAATTGCCATCTCGACTACATAACCGGTTTTGGCATCACCGGGCGCATTCAGGCGTCCGGTCGTCGTGGTCCGGTATTTGAATGGGATGGGAATCCCCCCGGGGCCTTTGAGCAGATCGGAGTAGTCCTTGAGCGGAACCGCGCCCGTCCCACGATAGAGCTGCGATCCGCCGGCGGCGCTCACCGCCAATTCCACGGACTTATCCGTGCGCTTGGTCATCTGGGGACTGTCTTCCGTTTGAAGGAACACAGCCACCGCGTCATCCGCGATCGGGTCGCTGAAGATCTTGACGTTGCGACCTACCAAATTGGGTTTCTGAACGGAGGCGGCAAAATAGAAGAATTCGTCGTCATACGCGCTCAAGCAAAGGACGCGTGTGCGCCCCTCTGCCTTTGCGGAGTAAGCCAGATTGACGAGCAGGAGGGTAATCGCTGCGACCAGAGTCCCGCGAACAAAATGCAATGGGTGCTCCTAACGGGGTGATGCTCTATGTTTCGCGGGAGGCGATGGTGAGTCCTGCCAGGAAACTGCTTGAGGCGCGGTTGAACACACAATTATCAAACCGTCGTGGGATTTGGCGCGACCGCTGCCGGTACGCACGTATTCCCCCAGAGTTGGGGGTTAGGGGGCCTGAACGTGGCGGCCGGGCTTACCTGCGATCGCTGCGCTTAGCGTACTCCGCCAAGGCCGCCGAACAGGTTTCCACCGCTGCTCTCCATCTTGATGTCGAAGTCTTTGTGGATACCGTACTTATCGCAGACCTTTGCCAATTCGCTATCGGCGATTTCACACGCTTTGTCGGCGTCGCCGGCTTCATTGCTCCGCATCTTGGAGAGTTCGGGCAGGGCAGTGGAGGGGTCGCCGCCTAGCGCTTGATTGAACAGATTCTGTACTTTTGCGATCTGTCCGCTCGCCTTGCCAAGCATGTCGTAGTACTGCCTCTGAAGAAGCTGGCAAGACTGTGGCGGCTGCTTCTGCAGGAATTGTCTACTTAGCTCCTGCCAGGGAGTGCTAAGATCGCTCATCTTCTTTTGCATTGCCGCATAGTCTTCGCGGTGCTGTTCGATTGGATCTTTGCCACCGTCACCGGGCATCTCTGCCATGAGGTTCTTGCCCTGTATATCGGCAAGCATGTGCAGCGCATCTCCCGTTTGACGAGCGGCGAGAGCCCGCTTCTGCCGCTCAACTTCCTTCAAAAACCTCAAATAATCGATCACATCCACGGGAGATGGCGCGGGCCCGGTCTTGATCGCGCTCTTCTCGGTGATCGGACGGCTCGGCTGTACCCGGAGAGACTTGTCCAGCAGTGGGCCGCCGGTCGATACCTGGGCCGCCCGGACCGTTGGGTTTCTGAACTTCCACGCCAGGAATGCCCCCAGCGCGAGCAGCAGGAGGAGGACCGTCAGAATTGCCGCGAGCGGCTTCTTACGCGCCGGAACCGCCATGGCCGCGGAGCGGGCCATCGTAACGCCGCCCGGGACTCCGGCGGCAACGGGGGTGCCGCACTTCATGCAGAATTGTGCTTGTCCGGGAATCTCTGCGGAGCACCGATAACACGTCACGGGGATACCTCCAGAGGAGAAAGCGAGCGTCCAGCGATAACCATTGAGCGTTGAGGACGCTCAATCGGATCAACCGCCGGCGCAACAAATGAATATATTGAAACTATACCACGGCCACTACTGCCTGTCAAACCAAATCCGTTCGACTACTAAACGCTCAACACCCAGCGCTTAGCCCTCGCCGCTTAGACCTCAACGGTTGCTTGCTGTACGTTGAATGGCAGCATATCCGCCGTGATCTCGGTAGTCGGCCGCTCGGCCAGCACGACGGCTCGTTCCATGATATTCTCGAGCTCACGCACGTTGCCGGGGAACCGATATGCACTCAGAAGTTCGAGCGTATCCTTTGAGATCGACTTGATCTTTCGCCCGTTTTCGCGGCAATACTTCTGCAGGAAGTGATCGGCCAGCGCCGGTACATCCTCTTTTCTATCGCGAAGGGGAGGCACGAATATCTGGATCACCTGGAGCCGGTAATACAGATCGTCCCGAAACTCCTTGTCGACTACCGCCTTTTCGAGATCCTTGTTCGTTGCGGCCACGAGCCGGACATCGACCTTGATGCTCTTTGTGCCGCCGACCCGCTCGAACTCTCTTTCCTGAAGCACACGCAGCAGCTTGACCTGAATGGAAGGCGGAATCTCAGCTATCTCATCCAGGAAGAGAGTTCCCTGGTTCGCCATCTCAAAACGGCCGGCACGCTGCGCCGCGGCGCCGGTAAACGCGCCCTTTTCATGGCCGAAGAGCTCGCTCTCCAATAGAGTTTCGGTCAGCGCCGCGCAGGAGACGGCAATAAACGCCTTGTTTGCCCGAGCGGAGTTAAAGTGGAGTGCACGGGCAATCAGCTCTTTACCGGTTCCGCTCTCCCCGCGAATGAGCACGGTCGCCCGGCTGTCCGCCGCGCGCTCGACGACCTTGAACACTTCCTGCATCCGGCCGCTCGTGCCGACGATATTGTCGAAGCGGTAGTTCGTCCGAAGCTGCTGTTTGAGGTAGACGTTCTCCTCCTGCAGCATTCGGTTTTCCAGGGCCTGTTTCACCATCAAGCGGACCTCGTCCATCTCGAAGGGCTTTGCGATGTAGTTGAATGCGCCAAGCCGCATCGCCTCGACGGCCGTTTTGATCGTACCGTAGGCGGTGATCATCAGGGCAGCGCAGTGCGGCTGCAGCTCTTTGACCGCGCGGAGCACTTCGACCCCGGTCATGTCCGGCATTATAAGGTCGGATATGAGGATATCGATCGTGCTGGCAGACGCGAGATCGATCGCCCGCTTGCCGCTCTCAGCCGTCAGGACCGTGTAACCGTCCTTTGTAAACATAGCTTCGAGGACGCGCCGAATGTTCGGTTCGTCGTCTGCCACCAATATCGTCCGCGGTTCGGTCATTTTGATAAACTATTCCCGCTTACCATTCAGTATTCACTACGCGAGTAAAGCATCCGTGGAAGTAGTGGCGAAGCATTGGCGCGTTATGAACAGGTCGAATTGTCCGCCGTAACGAGCACCAAAGCTTCGCCCGTTTGGACAGGGTAAATCTTCGGCGCAAGATACGGAGTCAAATCCCGCAAGCTCATTCGCGCCGTTGCTTTACTGCTATGTGCCACCAATTACATTCGTTATCGGTCTGGAAGCGCCGCTGAAAGCGGCCGTTGGACAAGCTGCCGGATATCCTCTGTTAAGATAGGATCGGACTGTCTCACGGGCAATGTCACTGTGAACGAAGTTCCCACCCCTGCCCGGCTCGCGACTTCGATCTTTCCCGCATGGTTTTCGACTATCTTCTGGACGATGGAAAGCCCCAGGCCGGTGCCCTTCGTTTTTGTCGTAAAGAACGGCTGGAACACCTCGTCCAGCTTCTCTTCTGGAATCCCCAATCCCGTGTCCGCGAATACGATCTCCACGGTATCCCTTTCGACGCCATCCCGAATTGACACCCTGAAGCAGCCGCCTCCGTCCATAGCGTGCATCGCATTGAGAGCGATGTTTCGTACTACCTGACCCATCTGTTTCTGATCGACCTCAATATCCGGAATTGGCATTTCGGCCTCGATCTCGACCGTCACACCGTGGTCACTGAGTTCACTCTCCAGAAACTGAAGCGTCCGCGCCACGAGATTATGCAGGTCCACATATTCCAGATCGAGCTTCATAGGTCGGGCAAAATCGAGTAGGTCTGTTGTGATGAGATTGAGGGCATTGACCTCATTGACGATGATATCCAGAAACTCA
>ORMF010578920.1_pt1 | contig 16308 bp, 18 predicted proteins | sample 1779871 | NCBI WGS metagenome assembly ORMF01 (sample SAMEA104232316, study PRJEB22302) | groundwater metagenome | biome: forest; feature: aquifer; material: groundwater | place: USA | collected 2011-08-07 | depth 5.4 m
CAAACGCTCGTTCCCGTGAGAGAAAACAAAAGCCCTGGTAGCTGATGGAGCCAGTGCTCGCCAGGCCCTGCACAATCGTCACCCCGCTCGACGTGCCCAGCCGCGTCGCGCCCGCCTCGATCATCGCGAGCGCCGTCGCAGTGTCGCGGATGCCGCCGGCGGCCTTCACGCCAAACTTCGGCCCGACGATCTCGCGAAGCAGTTTCACGTCCTCGATCGTCGCGCCGCCGGTGCTGAAGCCGGTGGACGTCTTCACGAAGTGCGCGCCGGCTTCCACGACAAGCTCGCAGGCGCGGATTTTTTCTTCGCGCGTGAGCAGGCAGGCCTCAAGGATCACTTTGACCGTCCGCTCATCCGCCGCTTCAACCACGTCCCGCAACTCGCGTAGCACGTACTTGTCATCACCGTCCTTGAGCCGGCCGAGGTTCAGGACGACGTCGATCTCCTGGGCGCCGTGGTCGATCGCCACCTCGGTTTCAAAGCGCTTCGCATCGCTGTCCGCCGCGCCGAGCGGGAAGCCGACGACGGTGGCGACCTTGACTTCGGAGCCGTCGAGGAAGTGCCGCGCCAACTCGACGCGCGAGCCGTTGACGCATACGGCACAGAAGCCGTGCTCGCGCGCCTGGGCGCAGAGTTGCTCAATCGCCCTCGCCGTCGCGTCGGGTTTGAGCAACGTGTGGTCGATGTAGCGGGCCAGGTCTTGCATGGCGCTCAGCGTCGGGAAATCACGCTTCGATTTCAAGCCAGGAAGCCAGTTCGAGCCGACCGCCATCCTGTCACCCTCTCCCCTCGGAGGGGAGAGGGAAGGGGTGAGGGGGGTCCGTCCGTCAGGTCCGCCGAACTTACGCCGCCTTGCCCCGCGACGGCGATGTGGTACTCGCGAAGAAGCAGACGAACATGATCCCTCACCGGCCGTCCTGTCACCCACTCCCCTCTGAAGGCAGAGGGTTGACGTGAGGGGCGTCCCGCGGCGCTCGAACGCGTCTTGGAATGACAACCACACAGTCAGAGCGCGAGCGTCCTCGCCCCCGGCAGCCTCGATTCGATGAGACATCGGCGGTCTGCTGGTTGACGGCTCGTCGTGTGGAAGTGCTGCCGGCACGGACGCCCGCCCGTCGATACACCGCTGTATCTCGGCTGGTGGAATGTGCTCGTTCAGGCTTGCCAAGGCACCTTCGTCCGATAGAGTGTCATCAAATCCAGGAGCAAATGAAGACTCACGCTTCATTGAACGAGGTTGTCCGCACGTCCGCCGACGTCCGCGCGTTTGGCATTTGGTGAACCATTGGAGAAAGTGTCCGCATGAAGAGACAAAAGTTCAGCAAGAGGGAAACGAGGGACCGGCAACACCTCAGCCCGGTGAGAAAGGTGGCGCGTTATGACTGATTGGAAACGAAAACTCGCCGCTTACCTCCACGACCCGCCTGAGAAGGCCTACGACTTCGGGCCGCACCATCAAGCACGGGCCAAAATCCATGCTGAGAGCTTCGGTGTCGCCGAACTTTGGTCGCACATGGGCGGCAATCCAGACTGGAGCGCCGCCGCCGCTGACCGTTTTGTCTTTCCGCACGGCAGCAAGGCGGGTGGCTTGGGAGAGGATGAACGCGCTGTTTTCACCCATCCAATGTCCGGACGACGCAACGGCAAGCCGTCGCTCCCCGCAGACGGATTGCCTTTTCCCGGACAAGCTGACGCGGAGGAATGGCTTGGCGACATCCGGCCCGAATGGAAAAGCGATGATCCACAGACCCAGTTCCTCCGCGCCTGGCGGTTCTGGTCTGAGTATGCTGCCTCCCATCACAAGGGAGCGGGCAAGGGCGCGGAATTGCTGCCCTACCTGCCGGCCGACACCCGCATTCCCGACGCCAGCATCTGGCACCATTGCGCCGTGGTCAGTGCTCTGGAGGCCACCCGGCCCGGCGAGGATTTGAAGGCCGCGCTGCAGCCGGCGTTTCTGCTGTTCCAAGTCGGTCCCGTCCAGGACTTCATCGCCCAAGCCCGCAGCACGCGCGATTTGTGGAGCGGCAGCTACTTGCTCTCATGGATGATGATGCACGCCATCAAAGCCGTCGCCGACCAGTGCGGCCCGGACGCGGTCATTTTCCCCAGCCTCAAAGGCCAGGCGCTCTACGATTTCCTCGAAACCCGTCTCGATGCTTGTCCCGCCCACGACCAAGTGCTTGTTCCCGGCATCCCCAACCGCTTCCTCGCCGTCGTGCCGGATTCGTTGGAGGTGGAGAAGGTAGTGCGCGGAGCTTTTGCCAACGAGTGGAACCTCATCGCCCGCGAGTGCCGGGCTTGGCTGAAAGCCAGAGGTGTTGACGTTCACGAGACGCTCTGGACGGAGCAGACCGCCAATCACTGGCAGATCACTTGGCAAGTCTGGCCCTGGCAATCTGCCGATGAAGCCCTCGCCGCCTTCAAGACGCGGCCTCTCGGCGAAGCCAACTCCATTCACCTCGCCGAGAAAATCGCTTTGGCCATTCCGCAGGCACATCGCGATGGCCGCTGCTACCGCAACGGCAAACTGGACCCCGGCTGGGCTTGGAGCGCGCACTACCAACTCTGCCAGCACGCCCTCGATGCCCGGCGCACACTCCGCGATTTCGCACCCATTGGCTTCGACCCCGCACGCAAACCGGGCCACCGCGACGCGTTCAGCGGGCGCGAGGAGGCCGTGGTGCAGGCAGACCACCTTGGGAAAGCCGCTCACGAGGACATCCGCCATCTGTTTCGCCACGCCGAGCCGCTGGGCGCCGCGAACCTCATCAAGCGCGTCTGGCACAGGGCCTACTTGGCACGGCTTTCCGACGTGCAGGAGAAGAAGCACCTGCGAAACCTCAACCGAGCGAGGGAGAGTTTTGACTCTGTGCCGGCGGTGGCGGCGGGGGCTTTCGCTCAACGCCTTTTTGCTAAGACGGCCGCCGGTGAGCTGCGCGACAAATGGCTCGCTTTTGCCAGCAGCGCTTCAGCGGCGCGCGAGTCCTTCCCAGACACCATCGCCGCGTTCGAACAAGCCAACGAGAAACAATGGCTGAACCGCTCCGACCACAGCATGTTCTTCCCCGACGTTTGGCAGCGTGAAATCAACCGCCGAAACAAGGACGACGCCAGCCAGTTCTATCACCCACCAGAGGCACGCCCGAGGCTGGCCGAAGCCGAGGCGGCTTTGCGCGCATTGCTGAAGGCGGCCGACGGGCAACCGTCCCGCTACTACGCCGTCCTCGCTCTCGACGGCGACCAGGTCGGCAAGTGGCTCAGCGGCGAGAGGTCGCCGAATGTCCAAGCGGTGCTCAGCCCGAAAGCCGCCGAGTATTTCCGAACCGAGATGCTGAACTCCATGACAGCGTCCGAGCGCGAGGCGTTCGCGGCCAACCTCAAGGCTGCCGCGCTCCATCTCACCAAACCTGCCAACTGGGATGAAGCCTGGCCCCCGCAATCCCCAGAAGCCTGGATCAAGGCCTGGCTCGCCTCCCCGCGCCCGCTTTCTCCCTCGTGGCATCTCCAATTCAGCGAGGCGCTTGCCAACTTTGGCCTTTGGGTCGTCCGCCACATCGTCGAGGACGTCCACCACGGCCAACTCATCTACTCCGGTGGTGACGACGTCCTGGCCATGCTGCCCGCCGAGGACGCCATCGAATGTGCCACCAACTTGCGCGCCGCCTTTCAAGGGCGTCGCAACGAGCTTTCCGCCGACGCTCAAGAGCTTTTCCGCGCCGATGCCCCGGAAGGTTTCCTGTGGCTCGCAAATCCCCAGAAGCACGAACCCTCCTGGCCGCTGTTCATGCCCGGCCCGCGCATGACTGTTTCCGTTGGCGTTGCCATCGGCCACGTCAAGGAGCCGCTTCAAGACCTGATCCAAGAAGCGCAAAAGGCCGAAAGGCGCGCCAAGGCGGATCCCGAAAAACAGGTCTTCGACCGCTCCAACCCAGACCTCACTCAGCGCCGCGAGGCGTGGAAGCCCAGCGAAGGTTGGGGGCGCGATGCACTGGCCGTCACCCTCTTCAAACGCAGTGGCGAAACCATCCGCTGGGGCGCGAAGTTTGGCTCAAGTGCGTTCGGCTTGTTGAATTACCTTTGTGAGCATTTCCGCGCGCCTTGGGACCAAGCCGACCAGACCACTGCCATCTCCGGTCGCTTTCCCTATCGCCTCGCCGCCTTGCTCAGCGTGTATGACGCAGATAAGCCGCTCACCGACGACCTGGTCGCCATCGCCAAGAAGGAAATCGAGCACGTCATCAGCCGCCAGACGCTGAGCGATGAAGCGGCCCAGAAGGCCGGGACCGACTTCCGGCGTCAAGACCTTCAAGCTCTGTGCGAAACCTTTCTCAAAGAGTTGTGTGCCTTTGCGTGGCAACGCGAAAAGAACGCCGCCCCCTCCGAGAAGGAAACGGTCCGTGCGCCGCGTCCCCTGCGCGAGTTCATCAACCTCTTTCTCACTGAAGCCTTCATCCGCCGACAGGCAGACTGACCCATGAACCTCTACACCCTCGCCCCACAGGACCTGTTGTTCTTCCGTGATGCCCGTCCCTTCGAGACGAGCGGCGGCCACGGCGCCCGCTGGCCGGAGCCGTCCGTCGTCTTCGACGCCCTCCACGCCGCCCTGCACCGAGCCTTTCCAGACAAACAGATTTGGGAGCACCATCACCGCTTCGGCCGCAGCAGCCGGCGTTTTCCGGAAAAGGAGTGCAACCAGCGTTTTGGATCGCTCACGACGGCCGGGCTTTTCCCGTTTTGGAAAGACGGCCCCTGGCTCTTTCCCGCGCCAGCCGATGTGGTCGCCGCGCCGGAACAGCATCCACACTGGAGGCTTGGCCTCACCGCGACAACCCGCGGCGCCACCAATCTGCCGGCCACCTTCCTCAAACACACGCCTGCCAACTACGCCCCGCCCACCAAAGACACTGCGCTGCCATGGTGGAGCACCAGGGCCTTGACCGACTACATGGCCGGAAAGCGCCCGGCGCGAAGCGAACTTTTCACCAGCGAAGACCTCTTCGCCGGGGAGTGGACCACCGGCATTGGCATGGATCCGGAAACTCAGACGCAGGACGGCCAGCGCATTTACTCCGCCGAATACCTGCGCTTGCGGCCTGACGTTCGTTGCGGCTTTGCCGCGGGCCTGCCCATGAAACAGAACGGTAACAGCAACGACATCCGCGAGTGCATCCAGCATCTCTTCACCGCCTCAAAGACCATCATCGTCGGTGGTCAACAGCGCTCCTGCCTCGTCGAACCTTGGCTGAGTGCGGCTCCGTGCCCGCTGCCTGTCGGGCCCGACCTTACCGGCACCCGCGTCAAATGGGTGCTGCTCACTCCGGCGATCTGGCCGCGAATCCAATCGCAACCAGACAAAGGCATTCCCGAACACCCCGGCGGCTGGCTGCCCAACTGGATTTGTCCAAAGACCGGCCAAGTGCTCCTCCGTCACCGGGCCGGTATCCGCCGCGTGTGGGATGCCGAGAAACGGCGCACGGTCCGCCGGGCGGCGGTGGACAACGAGATTCATGCCCATCTCGTCGCTGCCTGCGTGCCCAAACCTGTGCCCATCGTCGGCTGGACCGAACGGCTCCACCTGTTGGAGGACGAGCCGGATTGGGCCAGTGCAGGCGAGGCCCGTGGCCCCAAGTCCACCCACCTCGCCGTCCCCTCAGGTTCGGTTTACTATTTCGAGGCCAACTCGCACGATGCCGCGGTCGCCCTCGCCAACGCCCTCAACTGGCACGGTGCAACCGACGGCACGGGCATCAAGAACCGCCGCAGCACGCTCTTGGGCGAGAAAGGCTACGGCCTGGGCGTCTGCGGCACCTGGGATTTCTACAGGCACGTCCCCGGACGTCCGAGCGAGTGACTTTGAACACAGAGCGAACTACAAACGAACCATGAACGAAAGCTTCTTTGCCATGCTTCAGAGCGTGGCCCGGGCCATGCAAGCGGACCCGGCGCTGGCGCAACAACAGATTGACCTGATGCAGAAACAATTGCCGGGGGCCGATCCGCTCGCCCTGCGGGAACTCATTGAACTTTGCGCCCGTCCGGGGGCCACCGCGCAAAGCGTGGCCGCCGCGTCCGCTCCCCTCCTCAAGCGCATCATTCCACAAAACTGATCCATTACTCACCATGAACACACGAATCCTCTACCTCTTCACGAGAACACCGCTCCACGTTGGCGCCGGCTCCAGCGTGGGCGCGATCGACCAGCCCATCATCCGCGAGCGCCACACCGGCTTCCCGGTGATTCCAGGCACCAGCCTCAAGGGCGTGTTGCGCGACACGGCCACGCGCGACAACGTGATCACTCAAGATGAAGTGAATGCCATTTTCGGCGAGGGCTTCGGCAGCGGCTCGGACAATTTCAGCGCGGGGCGCGTGTCCTTCGGCGAAGCCAAACTATTGGCCTTCCCGGTGCGCTCAGCGAAAGGCAGCTTTGCCTTCGCGGCCTGCCCGCTCGCCTTGGAACGCCTCCAGCGCGATCATGGCGGGTTGACCGCTCTCCAGGTGCCCGCCGAACCCAAGGACATGGAATGCCTGGCGGGCGACACTGTCACCATCGCGCGTAACGGCCAGACGGGTGTGGTCCTGGAAGAATATCGCTTCAATCTGGCGACCGAAAACGCCGGCAAGTTTCCTCGCGACTGGGAAACCGCACTGCTCGGACTTCTTGATGACCCCGTCTGGCAGGCTGGCAGGGGTCGCTTCGTTTTGCTCAGCAATGGCGACTTCTCTCATTTCGTGAAGAATGCTTGCGAGGTCAGCCAGCATGTGGGTATTGACCCGCAGAAGGGCACGGCCAGGCGCGGCGCCCTATTCAACCTCGAAGCCGTGCCGGCGGAAGCTCTCTTCTTTGCCCCGCTCACGCCGCTGGCCCGTGCTGGTGACGAACTCGACAAACTGGCCGAACTGTTCGCCCGGAAACCGCTGCTCCAGTTCGGCGGCGACGGCACAACGGGCCTGGGCTTCTGCACGGTGAAACTCAGCTAAGGAGAACGCAACCATGAAGAATCTCGAACAAATCCGGGCCGCGAACGCGCTGGCCTACGCCAAGGCAGGGTTGGGAACGCGGGGGCAACAAGGCGGCAACGTCCTCAAGAAGCTGCCTGCGCTGGTGATGGGCAACGGACTGCTGGCCGCCGGTGCCTTCGCCTACGCGCAGAAAGGCGACAGCGGCTGGCGTACCTGTTTCGACCACATCGCCAAACACCTCGCCCACCCCGACATTGCGATTGCGCCCGGGCAGGACAACTTGGACAAGCTGATGGAATTCCTCTCCGGCAAGGCGGACAGCCAGGTCCTCAAACTCGCGACGGAAGAAGCGCTGGCCTGGCTCAGCTACGCCCGGCGGTTTGAGCAAAGCCCGGAGAATGGAGGCGACGATGATTCCGCTCACTAAGGATGTGGCCACGCTGGTAGGCCCGTGGGCTGAGGGAGTGGAAAACCGCTCACTGCTCCACGAGAAGTTTGCCCTGCCGAAGGTGTGGGGACATCCGAAGAAGGCCGACGACGCCAACAGATGGTCTCTGCTCCGAATCGTCAAAAGGGGCGACTCCTTGCTCACGGACGACGCAGCTCGGCTGACCGATGATGCACGCAAACGCCGCCGGAGGGCAGATGAAGAGACAAATCCACGCCGGCGCGACGAACTTCTTGAAAGGGCGGATGAATCGGAACGCCTTGCAGCGATGGCTCGGAACATGGCGAAGACCGCGAAGAACCTGGCTGACGCGGCGCGCCGTGAGACTCGTTTGACGGAGGCCTGCGCAAGGAATTCCACCAACTTCCTGGCTGATCTGGAGAAATCCTACAAGGGCATGGTCGTGCCCTTCGAGGCCACGCTCGGCTCGCGCATGATGGTCAATCTGGCCGGCGGCGTCGTGGAGAACGCTGGCATCGCCCTGGACCGCTGCTTCGGTTTGCCGCTCATCCCCGGCAGCGCCGTCAAAGGCATCACCCGCGTCCAGGCCCTCTGGGAAATCCACGAAACCAAAGGCGATGAAAAACTCCGCCTACTGCGCCTAGCCATGCTTCTGTTTGGCTACGGCACACACGACCTGCGCGGCGACTTCGGTTGGGCTGGTGGCGCACGCGAGGCCCAAGCTATCGCTAAGGAAATCGGCGCCCAGGACTTCAAGGGCTGCGCTTGCTTCCTTCCCGCCTATCCCACCACTCCGGCCAACTTGGTCGTGGACATGGTGAATCCGCACTACCCCAAATACTACAGTGGCAGTCCGGACAAGCCGCGTGCCGAGGACAACGAAAACCCGATTCCCAATTACTTCCCCGCCGTGGAAGCCGGCTCCGCGTTCGGTTTCGCCGCATTGCTGAACCGGGTTCCCGATTTGCCCAACATCACTGCCACCGGTTTGCTGGCCCAGGTGAAGCAATGGCTGGAACGCGCCGTCACCCGCAAGGGCGTAGGCGCGAAGACCGCCGCGGGTTACGGCTGGTTCGAGTTGGGCCGCAAGGAGGCCGCTTTGCCTTCGGCCTCAGCCTCCCAGTCCGCTGCGTCCACAACTCCGGCAGCGTCCGCTTCCCCGGTTGATCAGCTTATCACCCGATTCAAGAATCTGAACACGAACGTTAACTTCCCCGCCGCGCTGCCGCAGATGGCCGCGCTCGCGAGTGACGCCGACCTGCGGCGCGCCTTCGAGACGTTGGTTCCCGCCAACGAGCGCAACAATCTCCGCAAGAACAATCCCTACTGGCAGGCGTTCACTTCGGGCAAAGCGGGGGCCGACGGCCAGAGGATCCTCGCCCGCTTGGGCCTCAAACTGAATTGACCTATGCACTGGAAACGCGACATCGAAGTGCTGACGCCACTGTTCAACCGCGGTGCCTACCAGGACACGCCCGAACTCCGTGTGCCCTCCATCCGGGGCATGGTGCGCTGGTGGTTTCGCACGCTGGGCGGAACGGCAGATGAGGAGAAAGAGGCTTTCGGCGGCATGAAGAAGTTTGGGGACCGACTGGCCAACGAAGTCATGGCGTCCCGACTCGTCTTCCGTGTAAGCCAAGTCCGGACACAGCGCGCGAATCCCAATCCGCTGACGCTGCCGCACAAGCAAGGCGGTCAAGGCAGCCCGCAAGCCGCCTTTGCTCCCGGAGCCACGTTCACACTCGAAGTCTTCACCCGCTTCGGAGACCTCAGCACCGAGCTGGAGCGCAAAGTGGAAAACGCACTTGAAGTCTGGCTGCTTCTCGGAGCAATCGGCCTCCGAGCCAACCGAACCGGCGGCAACGTATGGCCCGCCGATGGCTCGGCTTCGGCGACTGCTGCTGCGCTCCGGGCGCGCCTCTCCGAGGTTGGCTGCCGCTGGCCGGTCATGCTGGCCGGCCCTGAAGCCGGTTCCACGCTCGACCAACTCCGTGCCGCTGCCACAGACACCGTGAACGGCGCGGCCTGGGTGTTTGGCTATGCCCGTGGACGCGACCGACAAGCTTCGACACTCAAATTCAAGATCGTCCGGCTCGCCGGGCGGTTGCGGCTTCTTGCGTTCGCTCCTGAGCAACGAGTTCTTGACGAGGCTCGCCGGGCGCTCCAAGGCCACCGCTCGAAGCCCGAGACATGGATCAGCGTTTGAGTCCCGAAACCCCGTTGCCCATGCCCATCGCACTCATCCAACTCATCAGCGAACAGACCATGCAGAACCTGGTCCCCGTGCTCGCGCTCAAGCCGGCCAAGGTTTTCCACCTCGCCACGCCCAAATCTCCCGCCCCATCCGTGCCCATCCGTGTGATCCGTGGTTAAACCCCTCCTACTCCCATGAACCGCGACCCGATCTCCTGGAAAATCGCGCCCGAACCCGCCACGCTCACCCGCGACGAGTTCTGGGCGCGTTATGAGCACCGCCACATGCCCGAGAAGTTCGAAGCCATGGACAGCAAGCTCTTCTGGAGCGACGAGCAGCGCCTCCACGTCTTGGCCATGCTGCTGGAAGCGGTGGGCCTGTGCCGCGCGTTGACGCTTTGCCCGCCGGAAGCCGTCCGCGCCGCATTGAACGTGGCGCCAGTCGGCGGGCCAAATCCGAAATCATAAATCGCAAAACGACCAGTCCTCGCTTCCAATTCCGCACTCCGCACTCCGCACTCCGCATTCAAAAATCCATGCCCGAACCGTCGGAAATGCACGAACCGGCTGCCGCCTACGGCCCTCCGGCCGAGGCCGCCAGTCCGCCGACAGGCACGGCCGCCCCGGAGCCGTGGTCCCATCCCTGGCACGACCAACTTGGGCTGCTTTACCATCGCGCCATCGCGGAAAAGATTCGCCACCAGCCTGAACTCCGCAGCGTCGCCGTCGCGAACATCGACCGATGGATGGCGCGCAACGATTACCCACGCAGCGTCGTCCGGGCGTTGCTGAGGTGGCGCGAGCTGCTGGAGGGATCTTCCGTGGAGGAATTGCTCGACGCCATGAGCGACCCTTCCGAACAGGGGCACCAAAGGCGGCAGAACACGCCATTCGCGGGAATCCTCACGCAAGACGAACGCCGCCGCATCCGCGACGATTATGAAAAGGCCACAACTCGTTGAACTGCTGCTGCGCGTCCGCGCCAAACAGCCCGCAGCGCGCCTGATTGTGGTGGGCAGCCAGGCGCTTTACGGAACTGTCCGCGAGGCGCCCGCCGTCGTGGAGCTGTCTATCGAAGCGGACCTGCTGCTGGTCCGCGAGGCGTTCCAGGCTCGCGCCGAGATTGAAGAGCAGTTTGGAATGGATTCCTCTTTTCAGGCGGAAACCGGGTTCTATGCCCATCCCGTCGGCCTGGGCACGATTACGGTGCCGCGAGGTTGGGAGGAACGCCTGATCCCTTTCGGGCGAGAGGAGGGGTTGGCCAATGTCTGGGCATTGGAAATCCATGATCTGGCTGCCACCAAACTGATGGCTGGAAGGGAGAAAGATTTTGAGTTTCTCCGAGCGTTGCTCGAGCATGGGCTTTGCGATTTCTCAACACTCCTGGCCCGCTTCGAGAGCTTCCGCGGGGGAGTTTTCGCCAGCGCGCTTCCCGACCGGCTCGGCAAATTGGCTCAGCACCTCCGGGACTGGAACCGGGACGACCTCGCCCGTGCCATCCGCCAAATCTGAAATCCAAAATTTGAAGTGGCTTTTTCAAAAATCCGTAGCAGTCGACGTGAGTCGGCTCAAACTTCTCGGAAATTGGAGCGAACTCACGTCCGCTGCTACGGTTCTGAAAGAACCTCTGAAATCAAAAATCGAAAATGAAAGAACTACACATCGTCACCGTCGGCATCAGCCTGCTCACCAACTTCGCCAAAGCGAACAACCTGCCTTTGGAAAAAGTTCTCCGGCTCCACAAGCAACTGGCCGGGTTCCTCAAGACGGACCCGCGCGCTGCCTGCTCTGAGATCAACTCGCTCGACGCCTACACCGGGTTTCTGCGCAAGAAAAACAAGGGGCTGGCCGTGACGCTCGTCTATTCGGCCACCGCCGGCAAGGAAAGCCAGCTTACGGCCCGGCTCATCGGGAATTCCCTCAAACAGCGCGGAATCGAAGTACTCGAAATCAAACTCAAGGACATCGGCGTACCGGCCAACCCGCAAGCCGAGCCTGCCGAAGCTGCGCGACTGGCCGAGGCCGGCCTCATCCGGCTCTATGACACGTTGGAAATGCATGTGCGGAAGTTGCGAAAGCACCACCCCGATCTGGAAATCGCCTTCAATGCCACGGGCGGTTTCAAGGCCGAGACAGCCATTCTTTACGGCTTGGGTTGCGATCTGGGCATCCCCGTTTACTATCTGCACGAAACCTACCGCGTGCCCATCACTCTCCCCGTCTGTGCCGTGCCGTTTTGAAGATGGGTTGCCGCCATGACCCTGCTCTCTCTCGCCTCCAAACAAATCTGGCCGCAGGTGCTGGGCTTCCTGCATTTGAATCCGCGTCCAGACCGACTCGTGTTGTGCCACACGGACGAAGAGGGGGAATCCGCCGGCCCTGCCCGCCGACTCAAGGACCTTTTCGCCAGCCAGCACTTGCTGCCCGACGGCGCGCTCGAACTGGTGCGCGTGCCGCATGATCGTTTCGGCGAAATCATGGAGAAGGTCGCCGACACCGCGGAGCGTCTGGGCTTGGAAGAATCGAATTGCCGCCTCCACTTTACCGGCGGCAACAAGCTCATGGCCTTGGCGGCCACAGAGTGGTGCCGGTTGGCTGGCGTGGCCTGCTTCTACCTCGAACGCGACCTTCGGGTCTTCCCATTTCTGCCTCGCGGGACAGACCTTCTGCCGCAGGAATCGTTTCAGTTGGACCCTCATCTTGCCCGCGAGATCGAACCACTCGCACTGCTCCGCTGCCAGCTCGGCAGTGCGGAGGTCGTCGGCTCAGGACAACGCCTGACGCTGAATGAACGAGGCCGAAACCTGCCGGAAAAGGAATTCGAACCCTTGCTGCGAAGGGACCATGACTTCCGCAAACTCCTCGATTGGGACGTGCCGGAGGCGGACGACCAGCCGGGCTTCGCCCTTGAATACGCTGCAGCGGTGGCGTTGCTCAAGCTGGGTGTGCCGGTCGTGCAACGGAGCGTTCGGCTGGCTCCGAAAGTCCTCCGCGGGTCTGGCCGGCAGGAAGGCGAACTGGACTTGGTCTTCAACTGGGCGGGCAAACTCTGGGTGGTGGACTGCAAGGACCGGCGCTCGCCCGAGAGCAAGGTTGACCAGCTTCGCACTCAAATTCTTCGGCAGTTGACGCCGGACAAGCAGCTAACCGACTTGCTCGACAAACTCGCCGGGGAACTTCGCGAGCGCGAGTTGCATCCGCTCAAGGAGGACCTGCTCGTGGTGGCCGAAGTCGGTGGTCTCTCGGGACGCGCTATCTGTGTTCGCCGCGCGCCTCTCCCGCCTCAAGCCGCCGAGTTCGCCCGGAGCAGGAATGTGCCGGTAGTCCTCAAGGAGCGACTGATTGCCGCGTTGCGTCCCGTTTTGTTTCCGAACGAGGCCGCCTCGCTTGACCAGCTCCGATGTCTGGCGGCCGCCCGCACCCGTGCTACCGCCTGACTCCAAATCCGAAATCCGAAATCGCAACTCGCCCATGCCCATGTCCCCCTTCCACACCCGCTGTCCCGAGGAAGCCGCCCGCGCGACCTTCGGCTTTGTCCTTCCGCCTGGTCAACCTGCCGCCGCCCTGCCGCCGGGCGCATACGCCATCCTCGAATGGTTCTGGGATGATCCGGGCTGCGACTGCCGGCGCGCGTTCCTCCAGGTCGTCCCTCGCAGCCAGGCCGGTCCCATCCTCGCCTCCATCAATTTCGGCTGGGAAAGCCGGGCCTTCTACCAACGCAAGCTGCCCTACTCCCCGGAGGCGCCGCGCGAGATCACCGAGGGCAGCCTCGACCCGCTCAACGAGCAATCCCCGCTCGCGCCGGCGGTGCTCAAGGTTTTCCAGCAGGTCGTGGCGGAGGGCGAGATTGCCGGCCACCTCCAGCGCCACTACGAAGCCTTCAAGGCCACGCTCCCCGGAAAGAGTTGAGGCTGCGATCCACACGCACCCACCGCCTGACTCCACTCCGCAATTCCGAAATCCGAAATCGTAAATCGAAAATGGTTGTCGACCTTTCCACTCTCTACGCCGCCACCGGCCAGGCCAAGCTGGCAGACCTCTCGGCGTACGAGGCGCGCGTGAAGGAATTGGTGCCGCCCGGCGCGGACGTGTCCCTCACCGGCGCGGCGCCCGTGTGGCTTTACCTCCGCCTCGCCCACGCCCTCCACGGACGCGCCCGCAAGCTGTTCTACGATTCGCCCGTCACCGGCCCGGTGGAGATCTTCAACCACGACCCGAGATGAATGTTCGATTTCTGATTTCTGATTTGCGATCGGTGCCCACGCCATGCGCACGGTGAATCTCGAATCCGGCCTGCCCGACCTCGACACCGCCCGCCGGCGGCTGCTCGCCGAGATGGACGCCGCGCGCAAAGACGGCGTGCGCGTGCTCAAGGTCATCCACGGCTGGGGCAGCAGCGGCACAGGCGGCACGCTGGCCATCGGCATCCGCAAGTCGCTTCGTCTCCGCGTTAAAGAAGGCAAGGCGCTGGCGGTCATCCCCGGCGAACGATTCTCCTCCGACACGAATGAGGGCCGTGAACTGGCCCAGCGCCATCCCTCGGTCCGCGCGGATCGCGACTTCAACCGCGCCAATCCCGGCATCACCATCGTCGAACTGTCAGGGGATTTCTGATTTCTGATTTCTGATTTACCCCGCCATGTCAAACAAAGCCAAACCTCATCCGCGCTCCTCCGCGTCATCCGCGGGCAAGTCTGTTTCCAAATCAGAAATCCGAAATCCGAAATCCGAAATCGTTTTGCTCGCCGTGACCGGCATGTCGCCCGCGGTCCTCACCGAGACCGTCTGGGCGCTGGCGCACGAGGCGGAGCCGGTCCTGCCTTCGCGCGTCGTGGCGCTCACCACGTTGCGAGGGCGCCAGGAGATTGAACGGCAACTGTTCCGACCGCTCGTACGCTTCGCCGGGAAAACCGGTTGGGAGGCGTTGCGCCAGGCCATTGTCGGCGAGGGTCTCGACGTTTCCGCCCGGCTGCGCTTCGGCACCACGGCCGATGACATTCGCGTCATCACCGGGGTTGAGCGCGTCTCTCAGCGTTCTCGCGAACTGGAGGACATTCGCACGCCCGCTGACAACGAAGCCGCGGCCGACTTCCTCCTTGAGCAGGTCCGGACGATTGTCGAGAACCCGGATACGCAACTCATCGCTTCCGTCGCCGGCGGACGCAAAACGATGGGTGCGCTGCTCTACGCCTGCATGACGCTGGCGGGCCGCGAGACGGACCGGCTCACACATGTCCTGGTGAGCGAACCCTACGAAACGCTGCGTGAGTTCTTCTTCCCCGGCCAGCCAGGCGGTCCCGTTGCCAAATCCGAATTTCAAAACCCGAATTCCGAAGGTGCCTACGACCCTGCGCGGGCCGTTGTCGAACTGGCGGACGTTCCCTTTGTCGCCTTGCGCAATCTTTTCCAGCGCGAGCTGGGCCGCAAAGTCGGCACCTTCAGTCGGCTCGTGGAAACGTGCCGCGACAACGTGCGCGAGCGCGCCGCGGAAGGTCTCCGCGTTTCCATCGACACCACGCGCCCCGAGCTGGAGGTCAACGGCCAGACGGTCAAGCTGGCACCGCTGGAGCACCTGCTCTTGCTCTTCCTGGCGCGGCGGGCCAAGCACGGCGAACCCGCCTACGGCGCCTACAGCGAGGCAGTGGATGATCTGAACGCTTTTCGCGCTGACATCCTGGCCCATGCTCCCAAAGACAACTTCAGCGACTGGCGGCACGCAGACTCGCTGCGCGGCGCGTGGGACGAACAGGAAATCCGCAAAGCCGTTTCCGGCATCCGCGCCAGGCTCCGTCCGCGCGGCGGGGAGGCCGCGGCCCTCGCTGGCTGCTTGCCCGAGAAGGGCCGCTGCTCCCTCGCCGTTCCCGGCCCCCTCATTCATCTCAAGTCGTGATTGGAAACGCACCCCGGCTGTTCTTTTCCCCGGCTTGCAGGACCGTCCTCGTGGTGGATGACGAGCCATTCATCTGGTCCCTCTGCCAAGCCGTACTGGGCAGCACCCTCCGGCTGCGGGTTCTCACTACAGGCGACAGCTTGACGGCACTGCGGTTCCTTCGCTTCTCCAGGGTGGAACTTGTCATTTCCGACCTCAATCGTCCCGGCATGGGCGGCTTGGAGTTCTTCAGGTGCGTCCGCCAGTTTCATCCGCGTCTCCCGATTATCATGCTTTCCGGCGCGATGTCCGAATCCCTGGCCGCGTCGCTTCGGATGGCGGGCGCTTGCGCCTGCTTCCGCAAACCAGTTGCTCCTCGCGAGCTGGTGCGGATGGTCCGCCATGGCCTTGGGCGCGGACTTCGGAAAGGGGCTGAAAGCCAGCCAGCCGACCCGAACCGCGTGAGCGTGGGACCCTGGCGCGCTGACATCCGCAGACGTCCGAGTTGACCCGCCATTCCCCTCGCGCGTGCTACTTTGCTGCCATGAAGTTCGAGATGGCAGCAATCGACGCGCGTCAAGGCCGGCAGCCCCAAGCCGGCCCGGAAGCGGCGCCAGGGAGCGTTTCCCGACCCGTGCCGGTTGCTGCCAGGCTCGAAGTGACGCCCTGGGTGAGCACGGAGTTCGATGTGCCGATCACGGTGCCGCGGCAGCGGAGGAAGTTTCGACTCCTCGCCCGGTTCCTGCCCATGACCCTCCGAAGAGCCGCCAGGTTTTGGACTGCGCCAGTCCTCTGGCGCTCTGGCTTTCTCCGGCCGGGCGGATCGAAAAGCGCCAGAGGACTGGCGCAGTCCAAGACGCTCGCGCGCGGACGG
>ORMF010657336.1_pt1 | contig 16307 bp, 16 predicted proteins | sample 1779871 | NCBI WGS metagenome assembly ORMF01 (sample SAMEA104232316, study PRJEB22302) | groundwater metagenome | biome: forest; feature: aquifer; material: groundwater | place: USA | collected 2011-08-07 | depth 5.4 m
GAACGTGAATACAGCAGCCGTCATCCTGACCGCCGCGCTGGTCGAACGGCGCGGCCAGCCGGTCATCATGGCGGCGGTTTCTCCCGCGGCGTCCCGATGAGACGCCCTGGTCGACAAATGAGGGTCGTGGTTTTGTTCATTGTCTTGGGCATGGCGCTCGGAGAGATGGCGTCGAATGCCGGGCCGCCACCGTCCGACGGGACAGCCACGCTCTCGCTCGCGGGTGATTGGCAGTACCTGCCGTTCGAGGGACCGACGAATCTGGCCGACACAGGGGTGCCGGACGCAGACTGGCCTGCGATGCGGATCCCCTCCAACTGGTTCCTGAAAGGGAAGAAAGACTATCCCGCCGCCATCGACCTGTCGCCCGTCTCGCCAGGCGCGATCGTCAATCCCGGCGATCTTGGAGCGGCAGGGGTCGAACGCGGCCTCGACTATGCGGGAAGCGTCTGGTTCAGACGGCATTTCACGCACGCGACCGGCGGCCTCGCGATCCTTCGCTTCGAGATGGTGGACTACTTTGCGGACGTCTACGTGAACGGGCATCTGGCCGGCCATCACGAGGGATCCTTCCAGCCGTTCGAATTCGAGGTCTCGCGCTGGCTCGTGCCGGGCGACAACGTCGTGGCCGTCAAAGTCGGCGCTCCGGCGCAGGTCATCGACTGGACAGAAGAGCACGCTGCGAGCTGGCCCAGGCGCCAGGCGCAGGTGAAGGGCGTGTTCGGCTACCACGACACGCGCCCCGGCGGCACCTCGGGCCGCGGACAGGAGCGCGGGACCGGCGGCATTCTGGGGGACGTCACGCTGCGGCCCTCGACTGGCGTGGATCTCGTTCGCGCGGAGGTCGCGCCTCTGGACGTCAGCGAGGCGAGCGCCACGATCCGGATCGACTACGTCCTGCAGAACTGGACGGGAACCGAGCGCACCGGCACGCTGACCGGCGAGATCGCGCCCAAGAACTTCACGAGCGATCGGCGAGACCGCTTCACGCAGCCAGTGACGCTTGCGCCCGGTGAAAACCGCGTGCGCGTCACCCGACGCATCGATCAACCCGCGCTCTGGTGGAGCTGGGACTACGGAAAGCCCAACCTGTATCAGCTGACGACGACATTCGGCGGGTCCAAAGAACAGGACCCGCCCTACAACGATTCGGCGGGGGCGCAGCGCACCACGTTCGGGATCCGCAGCATCCGGCACGACGACAAGTGGGTCTGGTACCTGAACGGCCGGCGGATCTTTCCGCGCGGATCCAACTACATCTCGACGCAGTGGCTGTCGCAGGCCGATCGGGCGTGGTACGAGCGGGACGTCGATCTCATGCTCAAGGCGAACCTGAATTCGATCCGGGTGCACGCCCACCTGGAGCGGCCCGAGTTCTATGACGTGGCCGACGAGCGGGGCCTAATGGTCTGGCAGGACTTCCCCCTGCAGTGGGGCTACAGCGATCTGCCGACATTCCACACCGAGGCGACCCGCCAGCTCGGGGACATGGTCGCGCTCTTCTTCAACCACCCGTCCATCATCGTCTGGTCGATGCACAACGAATCGCCGCACGCGATGTCGTGGATGAAGCGCAAGGTCCAGAACCAGAACCTCGCGCTCGACGAAGCATTGCTCGCGGAGGCAACGCGGCGCGATCCGACGCGTGTGGCGCACCGGGACTCCGGCACCGGAGACGGGCATCCCTACCCGGGGTGGTACGGCGGCAAGGTGGCCGACTATGCCGCACTGCCTGGCGCGCCGTTTCTCACCGAGTACGGCGCGCAGGCACTGCCGATCCCGGAGACCATCAAAGGGATGTGGCCGGCCGAGGCCCGGTCTAGCTGGCCGATCCCCGAGACGGCGTGGGACGTCTGGGGATTTCACAACTTCCAGCGCGAGCACACTTTCAAGACCGCGAAAATTCCGCTCGGCAAGACGCTCGAAGACTTCATCTGGAACAGCCAGAACTATCAGGCGGCGCTGTTGCGCTTCGCGACCGAGCACTACCGCCGCGCCAAGTGGACGAAGGTCACGGGACTCTATCAGTTCATGTTCGTCGACGACTGGCCGTCCGTGACCTGGTCGGTCGTCGACTATTATCGCCGGCCGAAACGCGGCTACACGACGCTGGCAGAGACGATGCAGCCGACGCTGCCAAGCATCGAATACGCGATCGACGATCCCGGAGCGCCCATCACGCTGTGGGTCGTCAACGATCGGTTCGAGGCATTTCCTGGCGCGCGTCTGAAGTGGAAGATCGGCGGGCAGGAGCATTCGCGGACGCTCGACGTGCCGGCCGACGGCGTGGTCAAAGCCTCCGTCGTCGGCGTGGGCACGGCGATCGCCGCCGGCACCGACACGCTGGAGGTCTGGCTCGAGGACGGCGCGGGACGCGTGCTGGGCAGGAACCGGCTCGAGGCAGCCGACTTCCTGTCCTGGAAGCAGTAGAGGATTTATGCAGATTGATGTCGCCGAACGGAATGGCGCAGCGGTGCTGAGGCCCGCCAGCGCACGTGTCGACCTCCAGGTGGCCGGCGAGTTTCGCACGGCCCTGTTGGAGCTGATCGACGGCGGACACCATCGCCTGGTCGTCGACATGGGCGACGTGCACTTCGTGGACAGCTCCGGTCTCGGGGCGCTCGTCTCGGCACTCAAGACCCTCAAGCTGCTCAAGCGCGAAGGCGACATCAGGCTTGCCAACGTCCAACCGCCTGTCGTCGCCCTGCTGGAGATCATCCGGCTCCATCGCGTGTTTGCCAGCTATCCCTCGGTGGAGCTGGCCGTTCAGAGCTTTTCGTAGGACGCGCGATGAAAGCGATGATCCTTGCCGGCGGCAAGGGCACGAGGGTGCGGCCGCTCACCGACACGGTGCCGAAGCCGATGATCCCGATCATCAGCAAGCCGCTCATGGAGTTCCTCATCGATTTGCTCCGACAGCATGGCTTCGATCGGATCATCGTGTCGACGTCGTACCTAGCGGACGCGATCGAGGCGTACTTTCGCGAGGGCTCCAGGTTCGGCGTGCAGATCGGGTACAGCTTCGAGGGCTATCACACCGACGGCCGCAGCGTGCCCGAGGGGCTCGGGTCGGCGGGCGGCCTGAAGAAGATCCAGGAGTTCTCCGGTTTCTTCGACGAGACGTTCGCGGTCCTGTGCGGCGACGCCATCATCGATCTGGATCTCACCGCCGCCCTCGCGTTCCATCGCGAGCGCAAGGCCATTGCGACGATCGTCCTGAAGGACTTGCCGCGCGCGCAGGTCGGCAGTTACGGGGTCGTCAAAACCGCGCCGGACGGCCGCATCGTGCAGTTCCAGGAAAAGCCCTCGCCCGAGGACGCCGTCAGCACGACCATCAACACGGGGATCTACATCTTCGAGCCCGCGATCTTCGACCACATTCCCTCAGGGACCGCGTTCGACATTGGCGGTGACCTGTTTCCGCGGCTGGCGGCTCGCGCGCTGCCGTTCTACGGCGTGGCGCTGCCCTTCTCCTGGATTGATATCGGTAGCACCCCTGACTACTGGCAAGCGACGCAGATGATTCTGCGCGGCGAGTTCAAGATCGAGATGCCGGGGCGCGAGCTGGCGCCCGGAATCTGGGGCGGGATCAATCTCGCCGTGGATCTGGCGACGACCGACATTCGCGGGCCGGTCTACATCGGCTCCAGCACGGCGATCGAACCTGGCGCCACCGTGATCGGACCCACCGTGATCGGACGCAATTGCCTCATCCAGGCCGGGGCCAGAATCGACGCCTGCGTGGTGGACGACTACACGCGCGTGTCGGGCTTCGCGGAGGTCCACGACAAGATCGTCAGCGGGCGCTTCTGCGTGGATCGGGAGGGCCGCAACGTCGAGCTCGCCGGCACCGGCTACGGCTTCGTCGTGGACGATGCGCGGGAACGGCGGGAGTGGTCAAGCGACGATCAGATCCTGATGGAGTTCCTGGCGTCACAAAATGCGCTGCACGGCTGACGCGACCGGTCCCCCGCCCCGTGCAGAGGGTGGCTACGCATCGGTGACGGTGCCATGCCGGCTGGAGTCGATCCGAATCGCCGCGGCGTTCCTCGTCCAGGCGGCGCGCGATAGGCACGTCCCGCCCGCCTTCGATTCGCTCTTCGAGGTGGCCATCGTCGAAGCGCTCAACAACGCGTTCGAACATGGAACCACGGCGCAGGAGCCCGAGGCCTCGATCGTCTGCGAGCTGGAGCTGGTGGACCGCCGCTTGACCGTGCGCATTCTCGCGCCGGGCCCGGAGTTCGAGCTGCCGCAGACGCCCCCGCCGGAGTGGAGCGCCGATGACATCGCGACGATTCCGGAGGGCGGGTTTGGCATCTCGATCATTCAAGGTGTCTTCCCAATGGTCCGCACCATCGCGCGGCCAGGTAAGTTCGGACTCGAAATGGCACTGACATTCTGACGAAGGCACACCGACACCCGTGCACTCCACTTGGGCGCGATTCCTTTTTCGCGTGATGTCCGGCGTGCTCCTTTTGGTGATGGTGCTGCATCTCGTCAATGGTGTGACGGGCACGGTCGAGATGGCTTACGGCGTATTGTTCGCTGACGCGATTCGACTTGCGATTTTTTCAGGCCTTCTGTGGGGCGCGGGCGGCCTCGCGGACTTGTACGTCGCATCGCACCGCGACCTTCGAGCCGCGAGGGTTCTCCTCGAGAGGCTGGTCCCAGTCGGCGGGGAGCTGCCGGCACGCAGCGAATCACGTCCCAGCGACGCTCAGACTGGAAGACCCTGAGCGCGCGCCGTCAGTTGCCGGCGCGACGGCCCGCCAGTTGACGGAACGCCGCGCGCAACTCGCTCGCTTGCGCTTCGAGCTGCGTCATCCGCTTCACCTGCACGGCAAGGTCACGGTAGATCTCTTCGAGTTGTCCCTCGACGACGCCCAGCAATTCGGCGCGGCCAGATGGACTTGATCCCCTGATCTTCGGAGTGCGAGGGGCACGGACAGGGACGGGGACGGGGACGGGCGAACCCTGAATGCGGTGCACTACACGAGAGCTTCTGAATTTAGACATGGTTTGTGTGTTCCGTGAATCACTCGCGTTGTCTCGCCTAATGGCTCTACCGGCATGGTAGGCCCAACCGTCAACCGTTCGCTGTCCCGAACTGCACAGGAGAGCCCAACCACCAGGCGGCGTAGCCGGGCGTCGTGACGACGAACTGGCGCTCTGCGCCACCACTGCGCAGGCGAGGACGCGGTTGCGCGCCCGCGAGTTCCCGGCCAGACTCCCCCTGGTGCCCTCCCGACGTGACCTTACAGGGCCGTTCATTCCCGCCCTGCGTGCGGGCGCATCGCCGCAATACCTGTTCGTCGGCGGCAAGGGGGGCACCGGCAAGACGACGTGCGCGGCGGCTGCGGCGATTGCCTTGGCCGAGCGCGGCCGGCAACTGCTCGTGGTGTCGACCGACCCGGCCCATTCGCTCGGCGATGTCTTTGGCCGGAAGCTGACTGCACGCCCCTCAAAGGTTCCCGTGCGGCGCGGATCCTTGAACGCCTGCGAGCTCGATGCTGATCGCGCGTTGGGTCGCTGGCTGGCAGACAGGCGCCTGGCGCTTTCGACGATCTTCCAGCGAGGCACCATTCTCGATCAGGGCGACGTTGATCCGTTTCTCAATCTGTCGCTGCCGGGCGTCGACGAACTGCTTGGGCTCCTCGAGATGGAGCGGCTCGCGGCCCAAGGCGCATACGACCAGGTGGTGATCGACACGGCGCCGACAGGGCACACGCTCAGGCTGCTCGCCACGCCAGCCTTCTTCAAGACGTTCGCGCGCGTCCTGGACTTGATGCAGGAGAAGCATCGGGTGCTCGCCGCCGCCTTCGGGCGCGCTGCGGGCGAGGACGGCTCGGAAACACTCATCGAGGAGCTCCGCCGCGATGGGGATCGGCTCGGAGCGTTGCTTCGGGATCGATCGCGGATGCGGCTCTGCTGGGTCACTCTGCCGGAGGAGATGTCGGTCGCGGAATCGAACCGGGCGGTTGCCGCGCTTCGGGCCGATGGCATTCACATCAGCGACATCATCGTCAACCGGCTCACGCCACCGCCGCCTTCCGCCTGCGCGTTGTGCGATGGACGCCGTCGCGCCGAAGCGGAATGGTTGCACGCGATTTCGACGCGGTGGGGCGCCCAGGACACCGGTCTCTGGACGGTGGCTGCTCGAGAAGAACCACCACAGGGAATCGCGGCACTGCGTGCCGTGGCCCGAAGCGTGTCCCCGCTCAGGAGCCACACCACACGACGGCGCGCACGGCGGACGACGACTCGTGGCGAGACCGCCGCGCCACCGCACCAGGCTCTGCCCGCTCCCGTTCGCCCATCACGATCAACTCGGGTGCTGATTGTCGGCGGCAAGGGCGGCGTTGGCAAGACGACCTGCGCGGCAACACTGGCGCTCGCCATTGCGAGGGATGCGCCAGGCCGCAGGGTGCTGCTGGTGTCCACCGATCCGGCGCATTCGATTGGCGACGTGCTCGGGCAGCCCGTCGGTGAGGTCGATCGGCGCATTCGGGGTGGTCCGGGGAATCTGGTCGCGCGGGAGATCGACGCTGCTCGGAGCTGGCGCGAGCGGCGCGAGCGGTATCGCGAATCGATCGCACACCTCTTCGAGCGGCTCAGTGCCCGATCGCATGTTGACGTGACGGTCGATCGCGCCGTCATCGAGGAGCTGTTCGAGCTGGCCCCCCCCGGCATGGACGAAGTGGTCAGCATGCTGACGATGATGGCAGCCCTGCTCCCGGGTCTGAAGGCAACCGCACCGGAGGAAGCGACACGGACGGCGGCACGATTCGATCTCGTGGTGGTCGACACCGCGCCGACCGGGCACGCGCTGCGCCTCCTCGCACTCCCCGTACAAGCGCAGGCATGGGTGCGACAGCTCATGGCAGTCGTGCTGAAATACAAGGTCGTCGCCGGCTTCGAGCAGCTCGCCAGCGAACTGGTGTGGCTGTCGAGAGGCCTCAAGCGGCTGCAGGGGCTGCTGACACACCCCCGTGCATGCGGCTTCCTGGTCGTCACGCGTCCGGAACAGCTGCCGGCGCTCGAGACCATTCGACTGATCGAATGGCTGCGACGGCATCGGATCCCGAGACGCGCGTTGATCGTGAATGGGGTCACACCCCCAGGGTGCGCTCGCTGCCGCCGCACCGCGGCACGTGAGGACCGCCAGATCGCCACGTTCACCAGCGACCCGGCCTGGAAGCGCAGCGGCTGCGCGATCATCCTGACCGATGCGATCACGCCTCCTCCACGAGGTGTGGCGGCGCTGAGCGGATGGGAGCGCACCTGGCGGGCTTGAAAAAACTTCTTGCGCTCGCCGTCGCTCCCCGACGTAGACTGTGCTCACTGAAGCCGCCGGGGGCTTCATCCCACCGTAAAAGCGACCCATGGCCCCGGAGCTACCCGTTCGGGCCGCTGCGAAGCAGCGGCACGCAGCTCATCAGCGTATCGGCGACCCACGTTAGCCGGGTCCCTCCTCGCACGCGCGCGCGGTGGGTGCCCAAGAAAGGGTTAGGCCATGAACGTGAGCGGGAGCTTTACGAGCCAGCAGGCGCCCTGCGGGCGCCTTGTGGACGCAGAGCAATACCAAGACCAGGACGACGACGTGGTGATCACGCAGGAAGTGGACTACGCGTGCGGCTGCCGCAGTATTCGGCACGAGTACCACGACGGCAGCGTGAGCCGTACGATTGTTCGTCACGATGGCACTGTGCTCGTGGATGAACTGCTATCGGCCGAGTAATCAGCGAACACCACTCGGTGGGATTCCGCCTCCGCACAACACAACCGAGCGAGCACGGGCGGACAGGAGACCACGAACGTGACCCCTTCTCATGACGTTGTGCTGGTGGGCGGCGGGGGCGCAGGTCTTCGAGCGGCGATCGCCATAGCGGAGACCAATCCCAAGCTGAATATCGCCGTCGTCTCCAAGGTGTATCCGATGCGGAGCCACACGGTGTCCGCGGAGGGTGGCGCCGCGGCGGTGATCGCCCCGGACGACAGCCTCGACGAGCACGCCTACGACACGATCTCCGGTGGCGACTGGCTGTGCGATCAAAACGCCGTCGAGGCCTTCGTGAAGGAAGCGCCCCAGGAGCTGCTTCAACTCGAGCACTGGGGCTGCCCCTGGAGCCGGGAGACAGACGGCCGGATTGCCGTTCGCCCCTTCGGGGGCATGAAGAAGATGCGCACGTGGTTTGCCGCCGACAAGACCGGCTTCCACATGCTCCACACCCTGTTCCAGACCTCGCTGAAATATCCTGCCGTGGTTCGGTACGACGAGTGGTTCGTAACCAGGCTCCTCGTCGACGACGGTCGTGTGCAAGGCGTCGTCGCCATCGATCTGCAGTCCGGACGGATTGACGCGATTACGGCGCGCGCGGTCATCCTGTGCACAGGCGGCTGCGGGAAAGTCTTTCCGTTCACGACGAACGCGGCGATCAAGAACGGCGACGGCATGGCACTGGCCTACCGGGCCGGTGCGCCGCTGAAGGACATGGAGTTCGTCCAGTACCATCCGACCGGCCTCCCTTTTACCGGCATTCTGATTACCGAAGCGGCGCGGTCGGAAGGCGGGTATCTCGTCAACAAGGACGGCTACCGCTACCTGCAGGATTATGCGCTCGGCACGCCGCAGCCCCACCCGGTACTGCGCACGATGGAGCTGGGCCCGCGCGATCGCCTGTCGCAGGCCTTCATGAAAGAGCTGGAGAAAGAGCGCACGATCGATACGCCGTACGGTCCAGTCGTTCATCTCGATCTGCGGCATCTTGGCCAGAAGAAGATCGACGCCAAGATTCCGTTCGTGCGCGAGCTGTGCATCAAGTACCAGAACCTCGATCCGGTCAAGGAGCTGATTCCGGTCCGGCCGGTGGTCCACTACATGATGGGCGGGGTCCATACCGACATCAACGGCGCCACGCCGCTGCCCGGCCTCTACGCAGCCGGTGAGGTCGCGTGCGTGAGCATCAACGGGGCAAACCGTCTCGGATCGAACTCGCTGCCCGAGCTGGTGGTGTTCGGCGCCCGTGCGGGGAAGGCCGCGGCCGAGTACGCGTCGCGGGGCCTCGACATCAACCCGCGTGTCATCGCGCAGAAGACAGACGAGCACCGGCGGATCGAGCACGACCTGCTGAACAAGAAGGGGCGAGAGCGCATAGCCGATCTCCGCGAAGCGATGCAGAAGACGATGGAGGAGAGCGCGGGCATCTACCGGACGGGCGCGTCTCTGGCCCAGGGCGTGGAGCGCATGCGCCGCCTGCAGGAGCGGTACGCCGACATCGCGATCGAGGATCACAGCAAGACATTCAACACGGAGCGAGTCTCCGCGCTCGAGCTCGCGTTCATGCTCGACGTCGCCGAGGCGATGGTCAACGCAGCCGCGCGGAGGGAAGAGTCGCGCGGCGCACACCAGCGCACCGACTTTCCCAAGCGGGACGACCAGCGTTTCCTCGCGCACTCGCTCAGCTACCAAAACCCTGACGGATCGTCTCGTGTCGAATATCTGCCGGTCACGATCACCCGCTGGCCACCGGCCGAGCGGGTTTATGGGGAGGCCGCACCGCATGGGAGACCGCATCACGTTACAGATAGCGCGTTACCGTCCGGAACAGGAGTCTGAGGCCACCTTCGACGAATACGAGGTGCCTTGCCCGAAAGAGTGGGTGGTGCTGGACGGGCTGAACCACATCAAGGATCGGATCGACGGCACGCTGTCGTACCGCTGGTCGTGCCGCATGGGGATCTGCGGAAGCTGCGGCATGACCGTCAACGGCGAACCGAAGCTGACCTGCGCCACGTTCCTGTCCGACTACGGGTCAGGACCCGTACGGGTGGAGCCGCTGCGCAACTTCCCCGTCATCCGCGATCTCGTTGTCGACATCGGCGACTTCATGCGAAAGCTGGTCAGTGTGAAGCCGTGGATCGTCCGGCAGACGGAGAAACCGCTCTCCGAGGGCGAATATCTGCAGACGCCGGAGGAACTCGACGACTACAAGCAGTTCAGCATGTGTATTAACTGCATGCTGTGTTACGCAGCTTGCCCGATCTACGGTCTGGATCCCAAGTTCATCGGTCCGGCAGCCATCGCGCTCGCCCAGCGCTACAACCTCGATAATCGCGACGAAGGGGCCTCGGAACGGATGGACGTCCTCTCGCAGCACGAAGGGATCTGGGGCTGCACGTTCGTGGGGGAGTGCACGAAGGTATGCCCGAAGAACGTTGACCCCGCCGGCGCCATCCAGCGCTACAAACTGAGCGCGGCGCTCGAGTCGATGAAGACCTTCTTCATGCCGAGGGGGGCGTGATGAGCGAGACGCATGCTTACACGGACTACCACCCGCGCTGGCTGCGCCGACCGGTGTCCACGTACTGGTGGCTGCACCAGCGGTCCTACTTTGTGTTCATCCTGCGCGAGGCGAGCTGCATCTTCGTCGCGTGGGTGGTCGTGTACCTGCTCATGCTGGTTCGCTCAGTGAGCGAGAGCGAGGTGAGCTACCTGCAGTTCCTACGCTGGTCGGCGAGCCCGCTCGTCCTGCTGCTGAACCTCGTCAGCCTGTTCTTCATCGTGTTCCACACGATCACGTTCTTCCAGGCCGCGCCGCAGGCGATGGTGGTTCACGTCGGCGGCAGTCGAGTGCCGGGTCGCCTGGTGGGCATCGCCCATTATGCAGGCCTGGTCGCGGCGTCAGGGGCTGTGGTCTGGGTCCTCCTGGGTGTGTAGATGATCAAGCGACATCCCGAGCCCTTGTTATGGATGCTGTTCAGCGCTGGTGGCGTCGTGTCGGCGCTGCTGATGCCCATCCTTCTGGTGCTGTTCGGCCTTGCCTTCCCGTTGGGATGGCTCCAGCCTCCCTCCTATGAGCATCTGCGTGCGGTGTTGAGTCACCCCTTGACACGCCTGGTGCTGTTCGGTCTCTGCATGCTGTCGCTGTTCCACTGGGCGCATCGCTTCCGCCACACGCTGTACGACGGCTTGCAGATTAAGCACCTGAACGAGGTGATCGCCGCGCTCTGCTACGGCGGCGCGATCGTTGGCTCGGCGACTGCGGCGTACCTGCTGTGGCAGGTTCCGTAGGGCGCATCGGCTCGTGAACCGCTATGCGGCTCGTCACGAGAATTTGTACTCGTTGTGCCCCGCATAGCGGTCCTACAGCTGTTTTCACTTCCACATAGCCACAGAGACGCAAAGACGCGAAGGAAACCAAGCCAAACCAGACTCTGCGCCTTTGTGTCTCTGCGGCTCGTGAGTGAAAAACGCACTAGGCGCGCGAAGCGTGCCAGAAAAATGCTGTGTAACCAGCCGAAGGGCTCTGCTGGGGTACCAGGGGCAGAGCCCGTTGGCTGGTTGACATCTTTGTGGGCGAGGGAGATATTGAGGGCGGAGGCTTGATGGTTGGTCTCCCCGTCCGCGGAAGACTCGCGGGTGTAATGTCAACTCCTTCAAGGAGGGATGCTATCGAAGACGAAATACAGGTACGGCGACCACTCGCTTGCTCGACGACTTTGGCTGTGGCCGTTTGCCTTCTGGACCGAACCTCTGATCATCGGGACAGCGGTGTTCTGCCGCCCGCGGACAGCGCGCAGCCAGCGTGACCATAAACTTAAACGCTCCGTAAGAGCGGAGCGCGGGATTCCTATCCCACAGGTCGCGAAGCGATCGACGGGCAGTGGTCGCCAAAGCCTTCACCTTCCCGGACACGCGACAGAAGGAGCCGCATCTAGGCTTCGCGTGGTGCGCGAACCGAAACACGTTGACTCTCCGTAATGTCGGACGTAGGCTGCAGGCGCTTCTCCCATGCACAAACGGGGCCCCTGGGTTGCTCACGTCTGCGCGCTCGCCGCGTACGTCGTCATCGCGCTGGTCTTCTCCTGGCCGCTGCCGACGCACCTCGACACGCATCTGACTGGCCGTCCTGACGGCGACACCGGCGTGTACGTGTGGAACCAGTGGGTGTTTCGGGAGGAGCTGGTGCACGGTCACCAGCCGTATTTCACCGAGAAGCTCTTCTCGCTCACGCCACGCCGCGCCAACCTCAGCCTGCACAACTACACCACGTTTCAGAACCTCCTCGCGCTTCCGCTGATTGGCGTGCTCGGCGTAGTGACGACGTTCAACGTGGTGTACCTCTTGACGACGATCCTCACCGCGTACGGAGCGTACCTGCTCGTCAAGGAAGTAACTGGGAGCCCTCCCGAGGCATGGCTGGCGGGCATGCTCTTCGCCTGGAGTCCCATTCTCGTGGCGCGCGGCGCCGGACACTTCAGCCTGGTGGCGGCCGCCCCCCTGGCCGTCTTCCTCCTGCTCCTCCGGCGGGCGGCCCGGCGCGAACGGCTGCGCGATGCGCTCGCGCTTGGAGCGTGCGTCTGGTGGGCCGCCAGCACCGACGTCTATTACGCCGTCTACTGCCTGGCGATTACTGCGGTGTTCTTTGCCGAGCAGCTGATTGACATCCCCTCGCCGCTGTCGAGGACTGATGTCGCCCGCGCAGTGCCGCGCCTGCTCGACGGCGCGATCGTCGCCGTAGCAGTCTTGGTGTTATCAATTCTGGTCACTGGCGGATGGCAGTTCACGATCGTCGGGCAGACCGTCAGGATGCACACCTTGTACACCCCGATGCTCGTGCTCACCGCGCTGGTGGCGGGGCGCGTCGCGTGGCGCCACCGGCTCCATCTCGCGCCGGTGACAGCACCGGATCTGGCCCGGGCGCTCCGGGTCGGATGGGTCGCGGTGGTCGTCGCGATCGCGCTGTTGTCGCCGGTGCTCTATGCGCTGGGCGAGCGGATCGCGCAGGTCGGGGTCGACCGGACGCCGATCCTGTGGCGCAGCAGCAGCGCGGGCGTTGACACCCTTGCGTTCTTTTTACCGAACCCGAACCATCCGCTAGCGCCACAGCCGACACGCGACTGGCTCGCGCGGACCCGGAACGGCTACATCGAAAGCGTTGTGTCGCTGAGCTTCGTCGCGATCGGACTCTTGGCGTTTGCATGGCGCAAGGGATGGAGACCCGATCGTCTATGGATCTGGCTGACCGTCGCCTTCGGCGCGCTCTCGCTCGGTCCGTTCGTACACGTCGCCGGCGTGAACACCCACATTCCGGGTCCCTGGGCGCTGCTTCGGTACATCCCAGTGCTCGGCCTCGCGCGGATGCCCGCGCGCTTCAGCGTGGTGATGATGCTCGCCGTCACCGTCATGTTTGGCGCCGCGCTCTGCTGGATGGGCCGCCGCTGGCCGCGCCAGCGCCTTGCCCTCCTCGCGCTCGTTGGCGGCCTTGTCCTGTTCGAGCTGTGGCCAGTGCCCCGGAAGCTGTACTCTGCCCGCATTCCAAAGGTGTACGCCGAAATTACGGCAGCTCCCGACAACGTCCGCGTACTGCACCTGCCCTTCGGTGTCCGTGATGGAAACAGCAGCGAAGGCAATTTCAGGCCAAGCTGGCAGTTCTTTCAGACCGCGCACGGAAAGCCGCTCATCGGCGGCTACCTGTCACGGGTATCCCGGCAGCGCAAGACCGAGATTCGCTCCGAACCTGTGCTCGGAGCGTTGATGGCACTAAGCGAGGGCACGTCGCTGACCGACAAGCAGCAGCGGAGAGTCATTCGCAGGGGAGCGGCGTTCGTCGAGCGGGCGAACCTGGGATTCGTGGTGATCGACCGGACGCAGGCATCGCAGGCGCTGGTCGATATCGCCATGCGCGCTTTTTCGCTGACTCACGTAGCCACGGACGGCGCCTTCGACATGTACCGCCCATTGCGCGCTTCCGAAGCGCCTACGCTCCCCTCTCCCCCCATGTCTTCACCGCAGTAGCCGCGAGAATCGCGGTGCCTCCCACGAGCGCCCACGTGCTCGGCCGCTCGGCGTGGGTCGCCCACGCCCATATCGGATTCAGCGCAGGTTCGACGAGCAGGAGCATCGAGGCTTCGAACGCCGGGACGTGGCGTATGCCGCGTGTCAGGCAGACGTACGCAAGTCCGATCTGAAACACCCCGAGCCCGGTCACAACGGCCCAATCCAGCGGCTGCGCCCCGGAAACCGGCAACGCCATTGGCAGGCAGGCAAGAAACGCCAACACATTGCCGGTGGCCACCATGGCGAGCGCCGATTCGCCCTCGGGTGAGCGGCTCGCCATCCAGCGCATGCCCATCAGGGTGCACGCCCAGGAAACACCGCTCACCACGGCAAGCGCGTTCCCTGATTGCGGGTTAGGCGCCGTCATCGTTGCCGTCTCGCCGCCGATGAAAAAGGAGACCATCGCGGCCGTCATCACCGCCATGAACGCAACCTCTTTGCTGCGGACCCGCTCGCGTAGCAGCCACGGGCTGACAAGCAGGATGTAGAGCGGAGCCGTTGACTGAAGAAAAATGGCGTTGGCGGCCGTCGTCAGCTTGGTCGCCATGACGAACAGAATCAGCGTGGCGGCATAGGCCGTACCGACGACGAGCACGCGCCAGTCTCTGATGGAGCGCGAGGCCGGGAACAAGAGCAGCACAGCAAGCGCCGCAATGGCCGAGCGGAAGCTCGCGACCTGCCAGCCTGAGAAGTCCGTCGATTTGATCGCGGCGCCGCCGGTGCTGAACAGCACGGCGGCCGCCAGAACCTGCAGACGAGGAGCGGCCTTCACACCGTTACCGGGTGCAGGGTACTCGACTTTCCTGCAGAGCCGTGCGCCCCCCGGCACGCCTCATGCTCATACCTCCGGAGGAGTTACGGGCGAACTGAACAGGAGAATTCGCAATTGAAGACATTTATTGGCTTAACGTCGGCGGCGGCGCTCGTGCTAGTGACCGTCGCATGTGGACAAACGGATGGCGGCATCACGACGAGCGTCAAGGCGAAATTCGCGCTGGACGATCTCGTCAAGGCCCATGAAATCAACGTCACCACCCACGATCACGTGGTGACCCTCACCGGCGACGTCCAGAACGCCGCGGCGAAGCAGCAGGCCGTGCGCCTCGCCCTCGAGACCGACGGCGTGCGCGACGTGGTCGATCAGCTTCGAGTCGAGACCGCCGCGACCAGGGGGGAGCTTGACCATCCCGATGTCGACGTCGATCTTGATGACGATCTCGAGCGCGGCGCCAAGGCGACGGGGCAAGCGGTCCGCGATGGCGCCGAGGCGACGGCGGATGCCGCTCGCAAGGCGGGCAGGGCCATTCGTGGGGCCGTGACCGACAGCGATCGCGACAGCGACAACGACGGCAAGTAGTTCACCCGGATACGGGAAGGACGCGCAGGATGCAGGAACAGATGGGCTCGGCGTTCTCAGATAAGCGTCGCCTTCCCGAGCGACGGCTCACGGGCTTTTCGCCCGGGCTCTACGATCGGTTGGACGAAAAGCAGCACCGGCTCGACCAAGACCGGCGGCATACCCCCGAGCGACGTACCACCCCTCGGGTGCCCCGTCGTCCCGCCCGCATGTCGCTGCATGGGATCCACGAGCTCGCCAGAGAAGTGGCGAGCTGGACGGATGCGGGCCTCGAAGTGATGGGCGTCACGGGGGGCGACGGCGGGACGGACTATGTCGAAATCCTTCTGGCGATCCGGGGATGCCAGTTCGAACCGTGCCGGATCAGTATCGGCGCGGCGAGGACGATGTCACCCGCACAACTCCGCGACGTCCTGGCGTATCACCTTCGCGAACACCTCGATAAACAGCGGAGCTGATCGCCATCGAACGCAGCATCCGCTCAGTGGCTACCCGAGGTGAGCGGATGTTGGTGGACCTGACTTGGGCCAGTTCGAACCAGTTGGTGCTGTGGCTCAGGCGGATCGAGCAGCTTCGGGCCGTTGAAAGGCCCGCTTAGCTCGTCTGAACCACATCTACCTTCGTTCGATACCCGAGACGCGACAGATAGCCTTCGCAGTCTTCCCACGTAAGGCCGAATTCGCGCACGTCCGCGAGGCCGAGTCTGGCCGTAATGTCACGGAGCGCGTCGAGATCACGGTCGTCGAACCCTTCGTCCATCATCGCTCGTTCAGCCCAATTGACGAGAGCCTCTCGCGTGATGCGGTGCTGGAGGTAGTCGCGAAGCCGGAACGCGAGCGTCTGGCGCGTAATCATGGCCGATTGCTTCATTGTGCCCGAGGCTTCGTCCGTGTGAGATATGGATTTGACTACATATGCCTCCGCAGCCATAATGTTGGTTGTGGCTTGGGCTGTCGACCTGCACGACGAGTTCATGTCGGAGTTCGAAGCGTTGTCGGAGACGGTACAAGACGAGCTGCTGGCCCACATCGAAGTCTTGGAGAAGTTCGGGCCACAGCTCGGGCGTCCGCGCGTCGACACGCTCAATGGCTCGCGTCACAAGAACATGAA
>ORMF010341747.1_pt1 | contig 16303 bp, 11 predicted proteins | sample 1779871 | NCBI WGS metagenome assembly ORMF01 (sample SAMEA104232316, study PRJEB22302) | groundwater metagenome | biome: forest; feature: aquifer; material: groundwater | place: USA | collected 2011-08-07 | depth 5.4 m
ATCCCTGCCAACCCTAGACCGGCGGCTGATCCGCTCCGAAGCATTGAGGCTCCGGATTGATGACATCATCTGGAGCAAGCCCCCGCGCATCACTCTTTCGCGGCCGTCTTTGCTGTCCGCAACCGTATAATGACGCCGTAGAGAAAAACAGGCCCAATCTCGTCCGCATTTAACCTCTAGTCGGGCAGGTGCTATCGCAGGCTACATCCCTTGGAGCCCGATGCCAACGTAGTCGGGATAGAAATGTGGCGCGCGCGTAATGGTCTCTGGGGTCATCTCTGGGGTCAAACCTTTACCTTTGACATTGACTTCTCTGCCAACTTTCTTTCCCATCGCCCGCCTTAATCTCCAATCCACAGTTAAATCCCCCCCCTCGACCGCCTGCGCTCTCGACTCACGACCGCGTAAGCGTGTGAGGAAATAAGGGCGTTTCACAATTCAGTTGTTACAAGGTCTGCTTCGTGGCGACGTCGCCTACTTTTTCGTCTGCTCCTTGTGCACTTTCTGCTCCGATGCGCCGGACGATTGCGGATTTGCCGCGCTCGCCGGCGGTGGGCCGGCTTCGATCATTGCTTCTCTTTGCGTCGTCACCCAGAAACGGTCGATCGTCGTTTGATCCCACACCGGTTCGCCGTCTTTCTGCATCTTGAACCGGATCTGTGTTTCCTTGGCGCCCGAGTGATTCGACACCTTTCGTAATTCGCTGCGCACTTCCGATTCGCCAACAAAAAAGCCCGACCGGGCTATACCCAATCGAGCTCTTGAAAAACGAGTCGCCGCCACCCTCACCGCTCCTTCTCCAGAGCCTCGGGCCGGACAATGATGCCTAACTAAAACTGGCCAGCTTATAGGACAGATAGCCCCCCGTTGTCAAGCGGCGACTGTTTGGGCGAAAGAAATTGACAGATCGCAGCGAAACTTATAGGATATTTTTTGTTGGAGCTGACAGAGAAACAAAAGAAGCGGGCCGCTGACATTCCAACTGACACCGGGAAGATAATTTTCACTGCGTCGGTCGTGGGGCCTTTCTTTCAGAACGCTCCAGTAAGTTTGTCCTTCATCATCGCTGGAGTTATTATAGCTGCAGGTCTATATGTCACCGCACTTTTTTTAGACCAGTGAGGGATTAGCGAATGTATAGCATCGTTCTCGGCGGTCTGGTCATCTTAGCCTTCGGCTTGGTTCTGCTTTACCTCGCCAGGAAAAGCCGGCCGCGGCCAAAATCTTAAGCCGGTCAATCACGGTCTGATCCCACACCGGTTCGCCTTCTTTTTGCATCTTGAAGCGGATTTGCGTTTCCTTGGCGCCCGAGTGATTCGACATCTTTCGTAATTCGCTGCGCACTTCCGACTCACCAACAAAAAAGCCCGACCGGGCTATACCCAATCGAGCTCTTGAAAAACGAGTCGCCGCCACCCTCACCGCTCCTTCTCCAGAGCCTCGGGCCGGACAATGATGCCTAACTAAAACTGGCCATGCTATAGGATAAATAGCCCCCCGCTGTCAAGCGGTCAGAAAAGCCCAATTTAGCGGTGTTTCGAGTACGATGACCTCTCCTTGATTAACCTTCTTAATGCGCGGGACAGACAGAAAGCTCTTTCCAAATTCGTCAAGCGGCTAAATCTCCGGTCAACTCCTAACGTAAAGGGTCTGGCGGTAAACTTTCCAATGGACGAGGCGAGAACAGAGTGTTAGCGAAGACGGAGATTGGCTTATGCAAACTGGTCGAGGAATTCCCTGGGTGTAATTGCGGGGACAGACAAGCGGCCCTGGAAGTGTGAGGCGTTCCAGGAAACAAAGCGAGCGGTCCCAGGCAAATGTTTTTCCACGGTAGAAATAATCAACCCGTCACCGAAAGAAGCTTTCTTAGCAATGACCGCCATGACGTCGTCAGTGGCCAGCGGAGGAAGGGGGTTCTCCAACGCGTGGTGGGGCAAGACGTCTACGTTGTAGTGCTGCGGAAAATAGTGGAACAGTTCCTTCAACTGCCGTTCGTTAAGGTTGAAGGACATAATTCCGCAGACTTCGAGCAGATTGAAGATCGTCGTCGCGGCCTTTCCTTCTCGCGCTATTCTGTCCAGAAAGGCTCGGTTGGACGCAAAGTGCCGGTCCCTCTGATACCGCAGGTCGATAACAAAGACGGGCGTGTCGATGACTGTCAGGCCTGGCGCCGCGACCACCGAATGGCGTCCTCCCAGGTTTTGTGGCGAGGTTTAGTCGTTCGAAGAGCTTTCTGAATTTCCTTCCATGCTTTCCCGTAAGGGCGAAGACCTGGGCGAAGAGGTTCGGCCTTCCCCACCGGAGAGAGGACTGCGCAAGGCTTACCCCTTCTGGTAACGAGCACTTTCTCTCCCGTCCGCACCCGGCGTAGCACGTCGCCGGTCCGAGTCTTTAGATCCTTGGCGGTTATCGACTTCATATGAAGTAGCTAGTCTAGCGCGATAGTAACCACTTGCTCCGAGCCGGTCAAGCCCGTATTCAAAGACCGCGAAACCCCACGTTGGTCAACTCGCTTATCAAGTCGGCCAGACTTCGATGACTCGACAATTTTCTCAAGTGCTTCAACCTTCTCCGGATATTCTCTGTCGGAGTTTATCCCCTCTGCCTCGCCAACGAAAAAAGCCCGACCGGGCTATACCCAATCGAGCTCTCAGAAAATGAGTCGCCGCCACCCTCACCGCTCCTTCTCCAGAGCCTCGGGCCAGACAATGATGCCTAACTAAAACTGGCCGGTTTAATTAGGATAGATGCCCCGCCGTTGTCAAGCGGCCAGAGAATCCAAATTGCCGCGCCCCGTTATCAACCAAGCGCTACCAAAACTGGAGAAATCGGGTGTGTTTACGAAGCTGAGATGAGTTTTTGAACGAGTAATAATTTGTTGGTATTTGGGAATCGCGACACGACCGATTCTTTTGATGACAATCTTCTGTTCCAAGGAGATAGTCGTGTCCGCTCGGACCTTGCTCTCTATCTTGAGAACTCCCTGCTCAAGATCTCCCCCCGCGGTGAGGCTTGCCGAATATTCATGGGCTCTGGGACTACTGGTAACGGCACATATGAGTAGGTCCGAATGCCGCCGGTTATAGACATCGTTCGACAGAACGAGTACGGGTCGAATTTTGGAACCTACGAGATCCGATCTGAATAGCGCTTAGCCCAACTCTAAGACGGTTGATACAATATTTTCGAAGCATGGATCACCTCCTCCGAACTCGCAATACGGCGCGGCGGACGCGGTCTTGGCGGTCGTCTGTTATCGCGTAACGCTTGGAAAATAGTTGCGGATGCTCGTCGAGGGACCGGCAGAACTCGCGCACCGGCCCTGCAGCTCCTGCAGAAAAACTTCGCCAGTCATGACCTACAGAGATTTATTCGGCTCAAAGGATCGAATTAAACGGATGGAACCATTGGAACGATTGGAACAATATCTTATACCTTCCAGCCCTTTTCCGAGATATCGAAGCCGTTTCCTTCGGGATCCTGAACGCGGTACTCCGCGAACGGAATGCGATCGGGCCGCTTTGCGCCTTCGCGTACCGCGGCCTTTTCCGCGCGCTGGCGCATTTCATCGTTGTTTTTGACGTGAAAGCCGAAGTGGTTAAGACCAAGCGGTTGCTCGGCCCTCTGAAAGAGAAGCGCGAGGGAGATGTAGCCGTCGGAGACAAAAATCGACGAGCGGTCGGTGCGCTCGACTTCCTTCATGCCGAGCACCTCGCAATAGAAATCACGCAGCCGCTGAGGGTTCGGCGTAAACAACGCGACATGACGGATGGGCGCCAGGCCTTGAGTGTACGACGTGTCGAAGGCGCGCTTGTTAAGCCCGATGACATTCCCATCGGGATCGCGAATTTCATACTCGAGGTCCGGGTCTTCGACCGGCCAAGACTTGATCCGTTTGGCATGTTCCGTGTTGGCCACCTTCTCTTTGATGATTTCCCCACGCGCGGACTCGAAGCCCAGATAACGCAACCCCGGCTCCACGCCCTCGCCCACCGGCACGAGCGCGAGATTGAAGGTGCCGTCCGAAAGAAAAACCGCCTCGTTTTGCTCGTCGATCTTCTCAAGGTCAAACACCTCTTGGTAAAAAGCCGCGAGCCGACCGGGATTATCGGCCCCAATCGCCAGGCGTCTAAGTTCAGGCATGTTCGTGCTCTCCTTGGTCTTAACTGCCGATGATCCTATCACTGCCCCATGGTTTCTAAAAGTCTTACAGAAACGGCCTTCCCGGGTCTGCTGTGAAGGAGTATTTACCGCAGAGACCCAGCGCGGCTACGCCGCAACCAAAAAGAAAATGCAACTTTTACCACGAAGGGCACGAAGTTAAGAAGTTTAAGAATATCAAAGTTCCGAAACCTTCGTGGCCGGAGTCTGCCCTGAGTTCAGTCGAAGGGTGTGCTTCGTGGTGAGAAAGCGTTTCGCGATGCTGTTCGGTCATCGGGCAAGAAGTCCCACGAAAACTCACGAGAGTTCCCTTGGGCAATCCCTCATGCCTTCAATTCTTGCGGCACCAGCGGCAACAAAAGGCTAAAAACGCTGCCGATGCCGACTTCGCTGGTCACCCGGATCTGTCCCCCTAACGCGCTCGCGAGCTTGCGACAAAGACTCAGCCCCAATCCTGTGCCGCCGTACTTCCGGGTCGAGGAACCGTCCAACTGCCGAAAGTCATCGAAGATGATTTCCCGGTGGCGTTCGTCGATACCGATGCCTGTGTCAGCAATGGCGATCTCTACGGACGATTTCTGATCCCGAGCAATTGTCCGGACGCTGACTTCGATCTTGCCCCTCTCGGTGAACTTCACCGCGTTGGTTAATAATTCGGCAAGAATCTGTTGTAGCTTCTGCCCGTCGCTTTCGATGGTTTCGACGGCCGGTTCCATGTTCAGTTTGAATTCGATCGGGCGCTCCCTGATGAGCCGCTGCGTCATCATTTGCAGCGCCTGTAAAATCTCCTTCAGCTTGACCGCCTCAAATTGCGTAAAGACCGTGTCGGCCTCCATCCTTGAAAAATTGAGCAGATTGTCCATCAGTTGGGTCAGGTCCTGACCGTTGTTTACCAACCGTTCGAGCATCGCGCGGCGATCGCCGGAGAAGGAATCATCGAGCAGCACTTCACCGTATCCTATGATCGTGCTCACCGGCGTTCTTAACTCGTGACAGACGTTGGCGACGAATTGTTTTTTGACTTTATCCATCTCGAGCAGCTTCTTGTTGGTCGCCTCGACCCGGCCAAGAGCGTCCACGGATGCTTCGTAAAGCCGGCCATTTTCTAAAGACAATGCCAACTGATCGGTCAGCGTGCCCAACAAGCGTAAATCGTCGGCGCTGTACTCCCGGCGTGAGCGCTTCGCGCCCAACGAAACAAAACCCCGGATCTCCCTGTCGAAAACCAACGGGAGGAGCAACTCCGAGCGCATTGCGTCGAAGGCGCGGAGCCAGGCGTCGCGCTTCGGCTTGAATCGTGGATCAGTAGTTACTTCGCCTCGGGACACCCCGTGATAATCGGCCGGCAGCGCCGGGTCCGTTAACAGCTCGCAGCAACCGGCGATGGCCGAAGGATTAGGCTCGTTGGGCCCTGTGGCGGCAGTCAGGTATTCATGGGTTTCCCTGGGCCGATAGGTCAGCAGTGTCGTTTCGACACCGATCCGCGCCGCCACCTGCTGGAGAAATCCCTGGGCTACATTCGGCGCGCTCGCGAGGGAGCGCAGAAACTGGCTGGCTTCCGCTTGAACCTGTTCCGGGTCGTATTCTTGACGGTAAATATACCGGTCAACGATCTTTTCGATCCAACGGAGCAAGGGATTGAAAACCACGACCACGAGCACCGAGAAAAATATCGGCAGGAGCGGGTTGGCTTTGTTGGGCCCCGGCGGTGGGCCCAATAGGGAGAACAGCGCGACGTAGAGCACCAACAGTAACGCCGCCAATGCGACGTGGCTGAGGCTTCGCTTGAGTGCGTTGCCGAGATCGAACAGACTATACTTCAAGAGCGCATAGGCCACCGAAAGCGGGAAAAACACCGAGGGGATCAATGCCAGGTTGTAGGGAATGTCCCACTGAAAAGAGCTGTTCAACACGGTGGCGAGCGAAGGTAGGAAGAAGCCGAGCGCCGCGCCGAAAAACATGACCCGCAATCGAGATCTCTCTAAATCCGGCAAGGTCCCACGCAGAGCCATCAAAACAATCACGAGAAAAGCCAGCGCGCTCACGCAGGCGTAAACGTAGCCGGCGCGAAAAGCGAGAATCCACGTCTCGACCGGCCCGGCGAAAGCGGCGCTGATCGCTCCGCCAAGAACGAGCGAAATTCCATAGATCACGATCAGACCGAGAGGATGGGAGCGCCATAGCGGCGTACCGGTCTTTAACAGCAATACGAGATGCATCCCGGTGCTAGCCGTAAGCGTCAGACCGAAGATTCTTAATTCTCTCGGTAGAAATCCGCTGGTCATGAAATCAAAGGTCGTTTCGAACCAGATGAAGACCGCCAGCGCCATAAAACAAAGCGGCAAGCTAGCCGGTGAGGCGGCGCGAAAATAATAGGGCGCCGCGCCGATTATTAAGAACGCCAGACCCATGATCACGTAAACGCCGAAACTTAGAAGCCAGTCACGCAGAGTCAGGGTCATCGACGCAATAGCAAACTCAAATGTTTCCGTTCCACGGACAACTTGATAACGAAAGGTCGAGCCCGAGGGAGCGGCCTTCACCAGGTCGTAGAGTTCGCTCCGCTGTCGCAACGGCCGTCCATCAACCGTCGCGATGCGGTCCAGCGACCGCAATCCTGTCCCGTTCGCAGTCCACTGCGGCAGAGAATAGGGACCGACCGTCAGGTTTTCATAGACGAAGAAACCCGCAAAAGGTTTATGAATCCACTGGAGAGAAAGGACGAGATTGCCAGCGACCAGCAGTGAAGCCACCAGACCGATCAGCGCCAGCAACAGCCATCGTTGCCACAGGGTGTGACCCATAGGATCCTCCGTCAGGACAAACTTCTTGGATGGTTCTCTATTCTTGGCCATTTATCAAGGCTCGGTAAACTCTGTCAAGGCAAGCAAAAGCAGGCTCGAGCATTAATCCCTGAGCCGCCAAATCGCGATATGCATGGGTAAGATTTGCCCAGCGTCCGCAAATTTCCCAGCTTGGTTCCCTTATGGATGCGCCACCCGACAAAACACTTTCTCACCACGAAGCACACGACGGCCACGAAGGTTTCGGACATAAATATTCTTAAACTTCTTAACTTCGTGCTCTTCGTGACCTTCGTGGTAAAAGTTGCATTTTCGTCTCACGAGCCGTCTCGACCGCGAAAAACTAAAAACGCTTTATCTTGCCGAGGCGATATAGTAGGATATCCTTAGAATGTCGGAAACGTTCCCATTTGTCTTCAAACGGTGAACGGATTCCGTGGCTGCCCGATCGACAACCGGCAAACGAGGTCGAATGGAAGCCGTGACTTGCGCCAGTTTTTTTAGCGAATCCGGAGGAGGCATTTTTTCTCCCCTGCCCCGCCGGTTGCCCGCTCAGGATGATGCCGGGACCCAGCGTCATTCACCCTTTATATTAGCCCCACACCTCGCTGCACCGCGATCGTCGAACGGATTGCGTCTAAGTAATATGGATCGCCTCATTCCCGTTAGGGACTAAACCGATTCCATTAAGGGAGGCCGTTGGAATGGACAATAACACGGAGTTCGAGAAAATCATCAAAAAAGACCGGGATAACAACCAATCACGGTCGTGGCAGGGCAAACTGCTCGGCTACCTCGACAAGATCAAGGAAGATCCCTCCACCGCCAAGCTGGCCCACGCGCGTCTCTATGACGTTATCGTCAAAGCAGGCGTCCGTGACCTCCAGGAAAGCCCCGACCCCCACGTCAAACGCCTCTTTAAAGACGAATCGATCAAGATCTTCGATTTTTTCACCGATGAGTTTTTCGGCATCGAGAAGACGGTTGCGCAGATCGTGCGCTATTTCCATGCCGCGTCGCTCAAGGGGGAGGAAAGCCGCCAGGTGCTCTACCTGATGGGGCCCGTGGGCTCGGGCAAAAGCTCGTTAGCTGAAAAGCTCCACCGAGGTCTGGAAGAGAGCGACCCCATCTTCGCCATCGAGGGCTGCCCGATGTTCGAAGAGCCGTTGCACTTGATACCGCGCCATTTGAGAAAAGAATTTGAAAAGATGCTGGGGGTTCATATTGAAGGCGATCTCTGCCCCGTCTGCCGCTATCGCCTGAAGGAAGAATTCGGCGGCAAGTACGAAGAGTTTCCGATCGGCACCGTGGAATTTTCCAAGCGCGCGCGGGTCGGCATCGGCGTCGTGCCGCCGGTGGATCCCAACAACCAGGATACTTCCGTGCTGATCGGCAGCGAAGACATCTCGAAACTCGACCTCTATTCCGAAGGCGATCCGCGCGTCCTCGAGCTGAACGGCGCGCTGAACATCGGCAACCGCGGCGTCGTGGAATTCATCGAGGTTTTCAAGAACGAGATCGAATATCTCCACTGCATGATCACCGCGACACAAGAAAAAGTCGTGCCGGCGCCGGGTCGGCACGGATTGGTCTACGTCGACACGGTGATCGTCGCCCACTCCAACGAGGCTGAGTGGCAGAAATTCAAAGGCGACCACACCAACGAAGCGATTTTGGACCGCATCGTGGTAATTCGCGTGCCCTACAATCTGCGCCTCTCCGAAGAGGTCAAGATCTATCAAAAGATCATCCGCCACTCCGACTTCCGCGCCCACGTGGCACCGCACACGCTGGAAGTCGCTTCGATGTTCGCGATCCTGTCGCGCCTGGAGCTGACCAACAAGTGCGACCTCATGACCAAGTTGAAGCTCTACAACGGGGAAGAGGTCATAGAGAAGGGGCGCACCAAGAAAGTTGACGTCCAGGAATTGCGTGAAGCCACCAAACGCGAAGGCATGAACGGAATTTCCACGCGCTTCATCATGAAGGCTCTGGACAACGCGCTCTCGGACAACACCGCCGGTCATTGCATCAACCCGATCAACGTCCGGGAAGCGCTGATCAACATGGTCAAAGAAGCCGATCTGTCGGACGATACGCGCAAACAATACCTGGAATTGCTCCAGGATACCCTGCACAAGGAATACCTGGAGGTGCTGGAGAAAGAGATTACCCGGGCGTTCGTCTATTCGTACCAGGAGCAGGCCGAGGCGCTGTTCCAAAATTACCTCGATCACGCCGAAGCCTACGTCAACAAGAGCAAGGTGAAGGACCGCAACACTAAAGAAGAACTGGCGCCCGACGAAGGCTTCATGAAATCGATCGAAGAGCAAATCGCCATCATCGGCTCGGCTGCCGACGGCTTCCGCCAGGAAGTGATCTCCTATCTCTGGGCGGCCAACCGCCGGGGCGAGAAAATCGACTTCCGGAGCTACGAGCCCCTAAAGGAGGCCATCGAGAAAAAGCTGATCACTTCGGTACGCGATTTGAGCCGGGTCATCACCAAGTCGCGCATGCGCGACGAGGAGCAATCGGAAAAATACGGCACGATGGTCAAGAATCTCCTCGAGCACGGGTACTGTCCCACCTGCGTGGACGTGATTCTCAAATACGCGGCCAACAATCTATGGAAGGACTGATCGGGATGAGTGAGGAGTAAGGAGACCCCCGCGTCCCCCAACTCCTGACTCCTCACTCCTAACTCCTCACCGTTTTCAAAAGTGGAATCGATCTTCCGACCCTACCATCCCTCCTCCGGCCAGCGCAGCGACCGCAGCGCCGGCGACCGCCTGCGCCACCGGCAAAAAGTCCGTGAAGCGATCCGCAACAACATCGCGGACATCATCGCCGAAGAATCGATCATCGGCAAGGACCGCAATCGGGTGATCAAAGTGCCGATTCGAGGCGTTAAAGAATACCGCTTTGTTTACGGCGACAACGCGCCCGGGGTGGGACAGGGCGGGGACGGGGACGTGCAGCCTGGACAAACCGTCGGCCAGGGGAAAAAGGGCGCCAAGGGCCAACAAGCCGGCGACCAGCCGGGCGTCGACTACTACGAGACCGAAGTCAGCCTCGATGAGCTGATCGAACTGATGTTCGAGGACCTCGAGCTGCCGGATCTCGACCGCAAGCAGTTGCGCCAGATGGAAGTCGAACGGCAATTCCGCCAGAAGGGCTATAGAAAGAAAGGCATCCGGGTGCGTCTGGACAAAAAACGCACCGCGCGGTCGCGCGTCAAACGCAAGAAGGCCGCCCAACGGGCGCGCGGCGTTGTGCAGGCGGGGCGTTTTCCTTTCCACGAGGATGATCTTCACTACCATCATACCGTGACTGAGATTCGGCGCGAGTCCAACGCCGTGGTGCTGTGCATCATGGACACTTCCGGCTCCATGGATACGATGAAAAAATACCTGGCGCGCAGTTTCTTTTTCCTGCTCTACCGCTTCCTGTGCACACGCTACCAGAACGTCGAGATCGTCTTCATCGCCCATCACACCGAAGCCCGCGAGGTGACCGAAGAGGAGTTTTTTCACAAGGGCGAATCCGGCGGCACCTTTATTTCGTCCGGATACAACAAGGCCCTGGAGATCATCAACGAGAGATACCATCCCGGCCTGTGGAACGTTTACGCCTTTCACTGTTCCGACGGGGACAATTTTGAATCCGACAACGCCGCGACGCTGAAGGCAGCGCGGGAGCTGGCGCAGGTTTCCAACCTCTTCGGCTACGGAGAAATCAAGCCCCTGGGCGCGGGCTATTACGGTAGCAGCCTAATTCAGTATTTCTCGCAGATTCAGGAGCCCAACTTCCTTACGGTGCAGATCCAGCGCAAAGAGGATATATGGGCTTCCTTCAAGACCTTTCTCGCCAAAGACCGCGTGCGCGACGACGCGGCGTAGCCGGACTCGCCATGGCCGCGCAATATACCCTCGAAGACCTTCAAGAGTGGAACCAGCGTATCGTCGAGCTGGTGAAACAATACGGACTCGATCCCTATCCCCAGGAATTCGAGATGTGCGACCACGAGGAGATGCTCTCTTACATGGTCTATTCCGGCATGCCCTCCCACTACCCCCACTGGTCCTACGGCAAAGGGTTCGAGAAACTGAAAACCCTTTACGACTACGGCCTCAGCGGCCTACCCTACGAGATGGTTATCAATTCCAATCCCTCCATCGCCTACCTCATGCGCGATAACAGCCTCGCCCTGCAAGTCCTCACCATCGCCCATGTGTACGGCCACAGCGATTTTTTCAAAAACAACTTCACTTTCAAAACCACCCACGCGGAGTACACAATCGAAACTTTCAAGGCCCACGCCAACCGCGTGCGCCATTATGTCGAGGACCCCAGCATCGGGCTGGAAAAGGTCGAACGCATCCTCGATGCCGCCCATGCGCTTTCACTCCAGTGCCGGCGCAATCTCTCCATTCGCAAGCAGTCGGAAGAGGAACAACTGGAGGCCAAACTCGATGAGTCCAAACCGATCCACGACGCGTTTCAGTCCATCCATCGCCGCAAGGAATGGGTTGCGCCGGACCTCTTGAAAGTGCCGCCTTATCCGGAAGAGGACATTCTAATCTTTATTCGCGATCACAATCCGCAGCTCGCCGAATGGGAAAAAGATCTGTTGACGATCGTGCACCAGCAAGCGCAGTACTTCATTCCGCAGATCGAAACCAAGATCATGAACGAGGGCTGGGCGAGCTTCTGGCACAAACGGATACTCGAAGCGCTGGAGCTGCCTCAAGACCTGCGCATGGAGTTCATCGTGCGCCACACCCAGGTGCTCTGTCCGAGCCCCGGCGGGCTGAACCCCTATCACGTCGGCATGAAAATCTGGGAAGACATCGAGCGGCGGTGGAGCCACCCTGACCCTGAAGAAGAAAAAGAATTCGGGCCTAAGAAAAAAAGTGCCGTGGAGAAGCTCTTCGAGGTTCGCGAGGTTGAACGGGACAGCTCCTTTTTGCGCCGCTATCTCACGGAGCAGTTGGTCCGCGATCTCAACTTGTTCGAGTACCAAGCTCGCGGCAACGACCAAGTCATCACCCGCGTCGCCGACGCGGAGAGCTGGCGCGCCATCAAGGACACTTTGATTCAAAACGTGGGCACCGGCACGACCCCGGTAATCAAGGTCGAAGACGCGGACTACAATAATAACCGGACGCTGTTCCTCAAACATTCCCACGACGGCCGCGACCTCCAACTCGAGTACGCCGAGAAGACGCTCCAATATCTGCAACAATTGTGGGGACGGGAAGTGGTCCTTGAAACCATCGTCAACGGTAAGACCACATTGCTTTTCTTTGCCGATAACAAATTGACCATGAAATCCGACTCGTAGGCATCCTCCGGCCGCGCTGTTCTTGCGCAATTCGCCGCGCCATGTAATTTTCAAAACTAACGGAGCAGCACTGCGACGATGGCGACAAATTTCTCGGCGATCCAAGCTTGCCTCACCAACGGACTCGATCCGGCCAAGGTCGGCACCCGGCGGATCGCCGGCGTTATCGGCGACTCCCCTTCTCGCTATTCCAAGAGCCCGGCCTTGTGGAACGCCGTCTTTGAACGGTTCGGCATTCATGCGGTGTATCTCCCTTTCGACGTTGCGGCGGGCCGTCTCAAGGACTTAACGTCAGCGTTGCGAGTTTCGGCGGATGTTCTGGGATGCAACGTCACCGTGCCGCACAAGCAAAAGATTATCGACTGCCTCGATGAGGTCGATCCCCAGGCCGCGCGCATCCAGGCGGTGAACACCATCGTCCGCACCGCCGGTGGCCGACTCGTCGGTTACAACACCGACGGGGGTGGATTTATCGAAAGCCTCCGCTCGGCGCAGCCCGGACAAGAAAGACCCTTTGTCGAATCCTTCGAAGGCTTGCGCGTCATGATCCTCGGCGCCGGCGGCTCGGCCCGCGCCGTCGCCTTCGCGCTGGCCGAGGTCGCGGAACTTGGCGAGATCGTTCTCTGTAATCGGACGATGGAAGCAGGCGCCGCGCTGGCCAGAGAAATCGGCGCCATCACGCGACATGCTCGCGCCGTTGGGGAAAATGACATCGCCGCGCAGGCTTCCAAGATGAGCCTGATCGTCAACTGCACGGTCAAAGGCCAGGGAGGGCTGCGCGAGGACACCGCGGGAAACGTGACGATGCTGGAACCCTACTCCGCCTTGGCGGCGGCCCAGCCGAAATCATTCCCGGCTGCTCGCGCCCGGCAAACGGATTTCATTCCGCTATTCGAGGCAGCCTGCCGCGAGAACATCGACAACAACAACGATGCGTCCATGGCGATCGCCATCTCGATTCCCAAGGAGTGCGGCTTTTACGATTTGGTCTACCATCCCGAAGAAACGGTTTTTCTCCGCCAGGGCCGATTGACCGGCCGTCGGACCATGAACGGCAAGGCGATGATCGTCTGGCAAGCCGCCCTGGCCTTCTGCAATCACATTTGCAAGCAGGAACTCGAAGCCAGGAAACTGAACGGTCCAGGAATCCTAAATCGAGTCGCCGAAATCATGTTCGGCGCTTGGTAGCGGGCTCAGTAAACGCACCAAGCCACGTAACGGAACCCCCGCTGGACCAAACGCCCGCCCTCCTGTTGAACTGTCAAGGAATCCTTGACAGTTGCCCCGCGGTCCAACTCCCGCTCCGCAAAGATGTTTTGCAGGTGCAGACTCACGTTCTGCTTGGTCGTCTGAAAGAGGTCGGCCATATGCTGCTGAGTCAGCCAGACGGTTTCGTGCTCCAGTCGGACTTCGATTTTCGTCCGCCCGTCCTCAGCCGAATAGACAAGGAACTGGCCTTTGGCTGGAGGATTGGGATCTTTTGAAACGCTCATGTTTCCAGAATCTCCGCGACGTTGCCGGCGATGGTCGCCTCCAATTCCCGCGCGGCGGCGTTGAGGGTTTCGAGTTCCTCGTTCAGTTCCTCGATCTGCTCCTTGAAGTCTTCATCGCTGACTGCTTCGCCTGGAGCGACACCGACGTAGCGACCTGGGTTCAAGCTCCAACCTTGTTGTTGAATCTCACTTATTGTGGCAACTCGGCAAAGGCCCGGGATATCCCAGTACCGCAGCAAGGTTGGAGCACCCTCACCCTTTCCCTCTCCCAAAGGGCGAGGGTGACGGGAGGGATCACCGGGCGAGGGAGAAAACACTTCTCTGATTTTGGCCTTTGCTTCGTCGCCACCGAGAGTGAAGTCCAGGTCTTCGCCGCGATAGAGGCGGACGATGTTAGCAAGGAAACCGATCTGAGCGTCAGTCCAGTCACGGTGGGCGCGGTCTATTTGCCGGTAGATGTGCCTTGCATCTATAAACAACACGGTGTCGCGATAGCGAGCACCGTGACCCTCACCCTGACCCTCTCCCAAAGGGCGAGGGGATATCGCTTCAAGAAATGCGTTCAGGACTGCTTCGGGATCATCTCGAACTTGGTCGTTTGAGAATCGCAATATCTTATTACCGATGCTGCGTAAGTAGGCGTCACGTTTATGGTCGTGTACTTGCTGTTTAGCTCTATGGTGGACTGCGCCGTCAAGCTCGATGATTAAACGCTGCTCAGCGCAGTAAAAATCGCAAATGTAGTCTCCGATCTGATGCTGCCTGCGGAATTTTAGGTCTGCGAACTGTCGATTGCGCAGCAGTTGCCACAAAATCTCCTCGGCAGGCGTGTGCTTTTTTCGCAGCTCTCGCGCCTGCTCTACGAGTCCCTGAAACTTGAAACCTCCTCGACCCTCAAGCTTCACACCCTCAACCTGACTCCTTCTCCCACTGGGAGAAGGACGGGATGAGGGTGGACAAGGTGGAAGCTGTGTTTTCGCCTTGTCCATGAACCACAGCGTGCAAGGGAGCGTGACGGTGTAGAACATGTTCGGCCCCACGGCGACTATGACGTCCACCGCATGGGATTCGATGAGCTGCTTCCGGATTTCCTGCTCGGAGGCGCGGGCGTCGGAGGCGGAGTTGGCCATGACAAAGCCGGCGCGGCCTTTTTTGTTGAGCGCGGAATAGAAAAGCTGAATCCAAAGATAGTTGGCGTTGTCGGTGCGTGGGAGGCCGAACGGATAACGGCGGCCCTTGCCAACGGCATCTTTGAGTCGGTCTTTATCGACGGCATTTACGTTGAACGGCGGATTAGCGAGGACGAAGTCGAAGTTGCCGGTCGCCTCGTGCTCGTCGTCGTAGTAAGAGTTCGCCTCGCGGATATCGCCCTCTAGACCGTGGACGGCAAGGTTCATGCGAGAGAGAGCCACGGTGGCGCCGACCTTCTCCTGACCGTGGATGGCCAACTCGCGGCTCGGCTCTCCCGAGTATGCCGCGAGACCCTCACCCCTTCCCTCTCCCACTGGGAGAGGGCGACGCGCAGCGACGGGTGAGGGTGACGAAGTCTTGTGCGCCTGTACGAAACGCGCGCTCTGCACAAACATGCCGCCGGAGCCGGAGGCTAGATCAAGCAGGCGCCCGTGGAAAGGTTCGATGATCTCGACGATCAGGCGGACGATGCTACTCGGCGTAAAGAACTCGCCGCCCTTCTGTCCTTCCGTGCGGGCGAACTCGCCGAGGAAATATTCGTAGATCCTGCCGAAGGCGTTGTATTCGAGCGTGTCCGGGATCTCCGAAACCTTCTTGAGCAGTTCCTTGAGCAACGTGCTGTTGAAAATCTGATAGGTGCGCGGCAGCACGCCGGCCAGTTGCGGATTGTGTTTCTCGATATCCGCCATCGCCTCGTTGATCGCCTGGCCGATATTGCCGCCTTCCGGCAGCGCGAGCAGATGGTCAAAGCGCGCGTTGGGCGTGAGATAGATGACACCTTCGGCGTGATAAGCGCCGGGCTCATCAATTCGAGATGAACCTCGACGCCCGGTCGAACCTGCTTTCTCCAATTCGCTACGGCGCTTAGCAAAGCGAGCTTCGGCGAAGCGAATGAAGATCAGCCCGAGAACCGGCGTCGAATACTGCGCCGACGTCAGCCCGGAGTTAGCGCGAAGCTGGTCCGCCGCCGCCCAGAGCCTATCTTCCAGGGTGGTAGTTGCCGCGTCTTTCTCGGATGGCGCAATCCATTGCATGGCTAAGTTCCACTCACCATTAGATCACAGCCGTTTTCGGCTAACATCCGATCCGTCGTTTCACTGATCTGGTCTTCAAAGTTGGACATAGCGTGCTTATTGAAACCAATCTCCAAGAGCTTTGAATTTTTAGGATTTTACGCCTATTGGCGGAGAAATAACAAGGCGCGAACCGAGAGGCGAAAGAGGCGAGGAATAAGAGGCCATTCGTGATCGTACAGGCGGGGGGGTCCCTTCAAGAAGCCCGTTTGGGACTCCTGATGCCGCTTCGCGCCA
>ORMF010407195.1_pt1 | contig 16300 bp, 17 predicted proteins | sample 1779871 | NCBI WGS metagenome assembly ORMF01 (sample SAMEA104232316, study PRJEB22302) | groundwater metagenome | biome: forest; feature: aquifer; material: groundwater | place: USA | collected 2011-08-07 | depth 5.4 m
CGCAAAGGAAGAGCATTGTCATTTCGAACGAAGAGAGAAATCTTTCCTAGATCCCTCGCATTCGCTCGGGATGACAGGCATTGGACCTGTCGCTTAGCGTCTTGGCGCCTTGGCGGGAGCAATATCCGAATCCGGAGTTTTCTACTTCCGGGAAATTTTCGCGAGCCGCGCAAATTTTCAACTATAGTAGTACAGAGATCGCAGAGTTCAGAGTATTTTTTAACCAAGAACTCTTTACTCCGCGTCTCTGCGGTGCAGTATCCGAGTCCTTGCGCTGAAATAGCGTTTCTCACGTTTGCCACACAAAAGTCTGAAGGTCCAATGAATAACGGCAAGGGCTCAGCGAAGAATCTCAATCAAAACATAAAACACGGCTAACAGAGCAAATCCTGCCGCCAGCGTACCGGCGAGGCTGTCGAGGGGCTTCTTGAGCACGCCTTGCAGGCCGGTCAGCGCGCTGATCTCTACCGCGCCGATTAACACCAGAGTGACGATCCAAAACCATATCGGCGAGGCCGCTTGAGACATGGTAGTCATCGACGGGCCGTGGCCCGCCGCCACCATGAAAAAGAACATGGGAATCGACAGGAGCAAGTTAGTGCGCGAAGCAAGCACGACTCGTCGGCTATGGGCCGCCGCCGCAGGATTGGGTTGACCGCCTTGAGCCACGCGAGTCGCCGATGCAATCACGATTTTCTGATGGGGATGCATGACGAACCAGCCGTTTACGAACATCACAATACCTAAGAGTCCGCCCACGGAGATCGCCAGCCCGTGCGGCCAGTAGAAAAACACCGCGCTGCCGACCGACGCAACCCAATGCCCGTAAATCAGCCCGCCGGTCAGCACTGTGACCAACGAGGCCCAACGAAACCACGCCAACGTGAGAGGCACTAAACCGTGGAAGACCTCCACTCGCACCTCGGCGCGGGTCTTTGCGAGAAAAGGGGTGAGAAAAAAATTGAAGAAATAAACAGTTCCGATCCAGACCACACCCGCTAAGACGTGAATCCAGTGAAACCAGAATAACAAAAGTGCCATGACGCCGCTTTCCTCAATAATTTGAAACGCGGCTACTTGCCCGCGCGCGTCGCCTTCCAGCTTCCGCCGGTGCTGACGCTGCCTTCCATCATGTTGCCGTTAACCCGCCCCGTGTAAAGCGCACCGCCGGCATTGAAAGTGATCCGATCGCCGTTGAGCTTGCCGTTTGTAATCGGCGTCGAGTTATTGCCGGTCTTTAGCGTGCCTGAAATCATCTGGAAGCTTTGCGTAAGAGTCAAAGCTCCTTGCGCGAGTTGCCAGGTTCCTTCAGTTTTGGCCGGCACGATCCAGAGATAGGCCGTGCAGTAGGAAACGCAGCCGTCTTTGACCTCCACCGTAGCATCGGCGCTCCACTCTCCCATGGTGAAAGAATTCGACACGATCCGAGTGCCGGGTTTGAGATCGAGGATTTTCGGCCGCAAGCGAATATTGATATCGGGCAACAGAAACATCGTGATCACCTGGGCCTGGGAAAAATCGCTCTCGAATAGGTCGGCCTTCGCGAAGCTCGCCTTATCGCTCACGCCTTCCTTGGCGGCGTTGCGCTTGGACAGCTCGACCATGTCCGGGTTGTACTCGATGCCGAGCGCCTTGCTGCCCCGTTTCGCCGCCGTGATCACCGTGCGCCCATCGCCCGAGCCAAGGTCGATGACGTAATCCTTGGGTGTCACTTTCGCGATGTCGAGCATTTTATCGACCAACGCTTGCGGCGTCGGCACCCAGATGACGTCCTTGCCTTCCTGGCCGACCTGCGGCTCGAATTGCGCTGTTCCCGACTGCGCCTGCGCGCAGGCACTGGCAGCCAACACAGATAAACAGATCGCTAAAAACGATTGCCGAAATATAACCGCTACATTCATGCTACTTCTCCGTTGATTTGGATTAGACGCTCAGGTCTTCAGGCAGACTCGCATGGGGGAGAGAAAATGTCCAGAACCACTTGCCATCTGCCTCTTCCTGTTGCTGGGCTCGGTCAAACATCCCCTGCCTCAATGGCCTCAGGTTCAGCTCCTCTCTGAGAGCGACCAAGTTCGATCTCGATATATCGAGGCGATGAAAGCGGCGGACAAAGAAGACTACCGTGAGCTAATGGCGTTCATGAAAAAATTCGTTGAGTAGAAACAAAAATGTCTACTCAAGCTGAAAATATTGTGAAGATTAAAAAGCCGCCATACCCCTCGCGGGACTTGGCAACTTCGCTGAATCAGAAATTGCGGAGGATTACTTCTTGCCGGCTTTCTTCGCCGCCCAGAAAGCTTTCAATTTGGCCGACAACTTCGCTTTGGTTGCCGGACTCACTTTCTTCTTAGCCTTCACGGCGGGTTTGACAGGAAGCGTCGCTGGTTTAGCTTGTCGAAGGCTCGCCCACCTTGTTTTTTGAGCAGCCGCAATCTTTCTTTTCACCGAAGCGCTCATGGTCCGCTTTTTCTTTGGCGCAGCTCCAGATTCGGCGGGTGCACCGAGGAGGCTGCGGAGTTCTTTGTTGAGAGCCTCGATTTGTTCTTTAATCGCGGCAGCCCGTTTGAGTTGGTTAATTGTCAGGTCAGATAAGTTCATGGGGATATCTATTAACATTCAAAGCTGGTGGAAATCAAGCCCAGGGCAGAGGCTAGTATCCGGCAACAACGAGCCTTATCTTCGCTCAACTTATGACGTTGAAGCAGCCTGACTCGCCATGTGATCCCCTTTCCATTCCGGAATTCGCACCTTTACCCCAATCACCGACTTGGTCCCGCTAGTCAACAACGTTCATGCCTCTCAGGCCTCCCCTTCCGGTTTTCTTGCCATAGGGATGCGAAGTTACGTAAGGCGAGCAACAAAATCAAATAGGCACGCCTGCTAATGGGTGACACCAAGCTCTCGTGCGATTGACTACTCGCCGGTGCGGCGATATAGCTCCCGTCAGAGAAAAAGGGTGTTTAAATTTCCTATCCTTAAAAGGGACTCTGTTGATGACGCTCACGCTCTACAATTTCTCCGCTTCCACCTGCTCGCAATCGGTGCGCTTTTGCCTGGCTGAGAAATGCCTTGAGTGGGAAGACCACCGGATGAACTCGCCCACCGGCGAACATCTGCGCGAGCCCTATCTCTCTCTCAATCCCAATGGCGTGGTGCCAACGCTCGTGCATGATGACGCGGCGATCGTCGATTCCACCGTCATTATGGAATATCTTGACGAGGTGTGGCCGGAGCCATCGATGGTGCCCAAGGAGGCCAAGGCCCGCGCCCGGATGCGTGCCTGGCTGCGCTATTTTGAAGAAGTGGCCCACCCCTCCATCCGCTTTCCCTCGTTCCATTATTTCATTGGCAAAAAGATGGCCGACCGGACGCCGGAGCAAATCAAAGCGTTCGCCGACAAGCACCCCAGCCGCAAGGAATTCTATGGCGCCATGCAGCCCGGCGGATTTACCGCCGAGGAACTCGCCGGTGCCGAAGAACGCTTGACCAACACGCTCGATCGCATGGAAAAAACCTTGTCGGCGCCCGGCCACTCCGGTCCCTGGCTGATGGGTGAGCAATTGACCGTCGCGGACGCATGCATCCTATCGGTGATTGATCGCATGACCGATCTCGGTATGGCGCATTTATGGAAAAATGGCGCCCGCCCCGGCGTCGCGCGCTGGTATGAAGAAATTCAAAAGCGTCCGGCATTCGCCGCCACCTATTATCCCGGCACGCGATTGTCGGAGAATTACGGCGCGCCGCGCAATAGGTGAGAGAGCGCAGGGAGGCTTGACGTCCGGCCAGGATTACACCGAAACGGATAGGGATCGCGTGCTCACGCCCCTGCAAGCAGCCTCGTGCACCTACCGTATCGCCCTGGGGCCACGAGCGGGGCAGAAGGTACTGAGCCTGCAAAGCATGCCGGGAAACGCATTCGTTTCCGTTCCGGTCAGACTCTGCTTATGGAATTACCTAGGGGGGGGCGGGTTGCTAGAATTGAACTTTAAGGCCCGACGCTCAAATCATATCCCTGTGAAGGCCCCGTGATATCTGCCCGAACCGTGATCGTCACCGTCTCGAAGTCGGGCAACTGAGGTAAGTCGGGCACCTGATGGAAGATTGTAAAGATTGTGATTCTGCTGAAAAACTCCCGTTCACCCTTCGACACGGCTCAGGGCGAACGGGGATTGATTGATAACGTTAGGAATTTTCCGTTCATGCTGAGCTTGTCGAAGCATTCCAAGGGATTTTTCAGCGGAATCTATTGTTATGCCAGCCCCCGGCCCCGTCATTGGATATTTTGAGGAAAAGACGGCCGAGAGGCGAGCTTAGCGGCAAGGGCTTTGGATTCATCGAGGAGCGAAAATGGAACGGCCAACAGTACAGGAAACAGAAGCCTACAAGGCGAAAAACCGGATCAACTTCTATCTCGCGGGAGGTTCGCGTCCCGTCTATATCAGCCGTTGAGTTTTAACCGGGATTGTGGTCGTGATTTGGCTGGTACTTTGGTGGCGCGGTCTTTCGTGAGTTTGAAGACCGTCATTTGACGTTTCGGAGCCGCTTAAAACTTCTCGATTTTAGCCGGTGCCGGGCCTCTTCCTCTGTTATTTTCGCTCGGGAAATCGTAGTTGAGTTTTTCAGCCTCGCCGCCATCCGATTCGATTTTCTTCCGCGGTGCTGCCGCCACAGCGCGATGGTTTCGATCCGCTGGATCTCTTCGCTGGAGAGTTCGAGCCGTTCGGTTTGAAAGTCTTCTTTTTGCCGCGGCTCGCCGTCCATTGCCTTTTCAATGAAAAAGCAGCCTCGCTCTTTTCCTCTCGGAATTGCAGCCTCGATGGTATAAAAGAATGATGCTACGCGGAGGAACATTGATGAATGAGAGCATTCCCTCGACTCAGGCGGACGACCCGATGGTTCCCGTGCCCATCCCGATGCAGGTTCCGGCCAAGGAGGGGATGGCCGAGCTTCCCGGCACCCATCTTGGGTATTGGGACACGGGCGGCACCGGGGAGCCGGTGGTGTTTCTCCATCCAGCGTCGGGCAGCGCGCTGGTCTGGTTGTATCAGCAGCCCGTGTTCGCCAGAGCCGGTTATCGCGTCGTCGCCTATTCGCGCCGCAACTACTACAACTCCGACCTGGCGCCCGAAGACAATCCGGGAACAGGATCGGAAGACTTGCATCATTTGATCGAATTCCTGGGGCTGGAGAAGTTTCATGCAGTGAGCTCCGCTGCCGGGGGGAGCGTCGCCGCGGATTACGCGGTATCTCATCCGGAACGGTTGCTGAGCCTGACGGTATCGAGCAACAATCTCGCGGCTGCTACCGGGGACATCGCCGAAACTGCCGCCAAGATCCGGCTCAAGGAATGGGACGATCTGCCGCGCTGGTTTCGGGAGCTCGGGCCTTCGTATCGCGCGGCGAACCCCGAAGGCGTTGAGAAATGGATCGAACTCAACCACAAATCCGAGACCGGAAAAGGCGCCCGGCAAAAATTGGTCAACGTCGTCACGCCGGAGAAGCTGCGGACATTGAAGGTCCGAACGCTTCTGATTACCGGCGCAGCCGACATGTTCACCCCGCCTTCAGTCATGCGGATGATTGCGCGGCATGTCCCCAACAACGAGGGCGTAATCGTCGCGGAGTCCGGCCATTCGCCCTATTGGGAGCAACCCGAGTTCTTCAACCGTGCCGTGCTCGGATTCCTCGGCCGGCCTTCGAAATCGACTCGCGATGGTTGACCGCACGCCGCGAGAATAGCAAATCCGAAAGGCAGGCTTAATCCGCTTCGGTATTCTGCATGACGAAACCTTTACAGCAGGGTCTGCTTCTTCTCGGGCTAGGAACGGCTGGACTCGACGGTCTGCCTGAGATATGTCTTCACAAATATCTTGATGAGGCGTCTGATTATGCTTGACCGACCAAAAGCGAAGCTTCCGACTCTCGTCCGGCTCTTCATTTTCGTCATCCTTTTCATTGCCGCGCCGTTATCCCGTGGTTTTTGCGCGACCAGTTTTATGCGCTTTCTGTATCCCAGCTTCAGCGGAACCTGGGCGACTCCATGGATCGCCAAAGAGGCGGGCTATTTCGCCGCTGAGGGGCTGGACATCGAACTCGTGCGCGTGGGCGGGAGCACTCGAATCGTGGCGGCCCTATTGGGCGGCAGTGCGCCGTTCGTTTCCGCGGGCGGCAGCGCGGCGATCGCGGCATCCGCCGCAGGGAGCGACGTGGTTATCATCGCCGCCGCCTTCAATGTCTCCGCGTTTCACTTGATGGCGCGCCCGGAAATCAAACAACCGTCGGATCTCAAGGGGAAAAAAGCCGGGATCAGCGCCTTCGGCTCAAGCTCGGATTTATTGATCCGCCTCGCCTTGAAGAAATACGGCCTGGAGCCCGGCAAGGACGTGGCGATTCTTCCCATGGGAGGCCAGCCGGAAGCATTCGCCGCTTTGCAGAACGGCTCCATTCAGATCGCGGGACTGACCTTTCCTCTTTATCTAAGCGCGGCTAAGGCCGGGATGACCGAGCCGATCAAAGTTTCTGACGTGGGCTTCGAGGACGTCACCGGAACCGTCATCACCACCAGGTCTTTTCTATCGCAGCAGCGCGATCCCACGCTACGGTTCCTGAGAGCTTTCCTCCGCGGTGTGCACCGCTACAAGACCGACAGGGAATTCACCAAGAGGGTATTCGCAAAGTACGGCAAGATCACCGACGACTACCTTCTGGAGGGAACGTGGCAAGAACACGCGGCGATTCTCCAGCGGGTCCCCCGCCCTTCGCTGAAAGGACTCCAATTCTTGATCGAGGCGCAATTTAGAGACAAATCTCCGCTGCCAAAGCCCGAAACCTTCTTCGACAACTCGCTGGTAGATCAGCTCGAAAAAAGCGGCTTTATCGACTCGCTTTACAAGTAGTAAGCGAACGAACCGGGATCTATATTAGGCGCCGACAGCTACGTCGAGGAAAAATTCCGCATTAGGGAGAGAACATGGCGAAGAAACTACGGATTGGCCCTGCCTGTTATCACGTCTTGCATCTTATACCCATCCAGATCGCCCACGAGATGAACTTTTTCTGTGACGAGGGTCTGCGCGACGAGGACGGTAAGCCCAGTTACGAGATCGTCAGAGGCGGCATGGCTCCCTTCATGTTTGAGAAGGAGACTCTGGCCCAGCGCATGAAAGAGCTGAATATTGATATCGCCATGGACGTCAAGCCCTCTACCGTGGCGTATTTGCAGAAACAGGGCCATGACCTATACATCGTGGCCGGCTGGCGCAACAACATGCCCCACCATTTAGTAGGCCAGAGCGATCTCAAGAGCATCGAGGATCTTAAGGGGAAACGCATCGGGGTCATTGACGTGGAGGACATATTCGTCACCGTAATCCGTCCCTGGTTGAAACGCGCTGGCATGGACCCTTACAAAGACGTCAACTGGGTGCGCGGCAATAACCCCTCTAACGCCGCGGAGAGGTTGAAAGCGGGCGTCGTCGATGCCATCTTCCAGGACCCCAGTGACGCTGAGGTGCTTTGCGCGGAGGGCTTCAGTGATCTCTTCGATGTCGCGGCCCATTATCCCAATGGGCGTCCCGACCGCGTCAATGTAGCTACGGGAAAGGCGCTGCAAGAGAAGCCTGAGATGGTGAAAGCCTGCATCAAGGGAATGATCCGGGCCTATTGGTATATGCGCAAACAGCCGGAAACCTTCGCTCAGTGCCTGCAGGTGGAGCGGCGGCTGCGCATGGAGAGTGACGACCCTGACGAGCGGCGCCGCAACCCGACCTGCGCCTCTCCCGCACATGTCGAGCATCTCCCGTTTCCTTACAACGGGATGCCTACCAATCTGGAAGGGTATCTCCGGGAGTCAGTCGAGGTGGGTGTGCTTGATGAGCCCCCGGATATGGAAAAGCTGGGTCAACTGAAGCTTGTCCAGCAAGGCTTCATAGAACTCGAAGGCCGAGAGGATCTCAAGGAGGACCTGAAGCGGATCAAGGGCCTTGTGGGACGGCTTGGCTATTGATCCAACTCACATTCTTAAAATTCGCCAGCCTTCAAAGTGAACCAAAGCTTTGAATGCTAAAAGACTTCCGACTTCTTAAACTTTTTGAAAGAGTTCCGCCTCTAAACGGTTTGAACGATTTGAACGGTTCGCCTCCGACGATTAGCTGTTGCCTCATGCCTATTTAATACTCCCCTGCAAGGAGCACCACGAAATAAGTTTGCTCTGGGGAGCCGTCTCAACGGTCGACCCCGCCCGCGAGACCACGCTCCGCGCCTCGCCCGCCGCTTCACCCAGCGCCAGCAGCACGCACACGGCGAGCGTCGCGGTGCGGCCTACACCGCCCGCGCAGTGAATCAGCACGGTTTCCCCATACTGCAATCGCTTTGCGACGTCGCCCGCCAGCGCCCAAAAAGCATCCCGGTCCTCGGGCGCCCCACGGTCAGGAATCTCGAAAGGCAACACCGAACAGGGAACTGTGCCGGCTTGCAACGCCTGTGCGTACTCGAATGACTTCTCGTGGATTTCATCCTTTTCAGCTAAACACACGATCGCGCCGACCGCTTCGGTCCTCACCTGATGCCACACGCTCTCGATCGCTTCATAGCGGCCCGGCATGCTGTGGAGCAGCAGTCTCCCAGGAACCCGCGCGGGAAGATCGACACGACGAAACATCTCGGTCTCCCCTGTGTGCAACCAACTAATCGTTGCTCTTTAGAAACATTTTTTACACCAGCTAACCCGGACCGCGAAGTTGAAGGTACAATCTCTACTGAGCAAGGTGTGAGACTGGAGTAGCGAAGGCACCGATCTCAGCAGTATCAAAGTCGTTTTTCGTGCTTGGCAACCTGCTGTCACCAGGTCACGGATGCCGCTCAGGGCACCGCTGATCTCAACTCTCTTAGAGGCAGATGTCCATTTCCGCCAAAGGCGGATCAGCCTCAGGCTGAGCCTTCGCTACGGAAGGCTCGCACCTCGCTCAGTGCCTTACTTTTCAAACGCGAAATCCGGGTTTGTTGCCCCGCGATATGAGCATGTGGAGATCCACGGCCGGGCGGCAGTGGCGCATCTCCACATGCTTCCTCGGGGGAGCCCTATCGCGCCGGAACGCCGCCGGGGTAAATCTGTTTTATCAAACCTTCGTCGATGATCTGCTTCATAAACCTGTCGTCGACAAACTCGGCGACAAACTGTTCCGCGGCCCGGCCTGAAACTCCTAAGTTGTCTAAAATAGCCGTGGTGCCCTCGGGGGTTGGACGGGGCACCGGCTCCATATACCGGGTATCGGAGTCATAGGTATGCTGCAAAATGCTCGGATCAGAAACCCGGGTATACTTCTGCAAGATCGTCTTGGATTCGGCCGGGCGCCGTCGAATATATGCGATCGCTTCGGTGATGCCGGCAACAAAGCTGCGCATGCGCGCCTGCTGTTTGGCGATGTAGGGACGCATCGCCGCGCTGCAATTCCCCGCATAGGGAATGGACAAGTCGCCCAATTCCAGCAACGGCTTAAAACCTGCTTGAGCAGCTTGCAGATCGTTCGGCGACGTCGCGAAGATCGCCTGCACCCTGCCGTTGACCAGCGCCGCAAAGGCCGCGCTTGTCGAACCGCTGTAGATAATCGAAACATCCTGACCGGGTTTCATCCCTTGGCGCGCGAGAAAAAGCTTCGCCGCAAAATCGCTGGCCGAACCCGGATTAGCCACCGCCAGGACCTTGCCACGCAGATCGGCAACTTTTTGGATCGCCGGAGTCACCATGATTTTCGACGTGAGCCTGTGCACCACACAAGAAGTCACCACGACATCGGCACCGGCCAGACGCATCTGCACCAACGGCGGACCGGCGGAAAAATACACTTGGATCTCCCCGCTCAGCAGAGCGGGCCGGCCGGCCGCGCGCGGCAAATAGATCGGCTTGACTTGCAGCCCGTGCTTCTCGAATAGTTTTGCCTCCACGCCCACCCAGAGCGGCAGGATCGATCCCGACAGGGTCCCGTGGCCGGCAATAATTGTCGGTCGCTCTTGGGCAAAGCAAAGCGGCGCCCAGTACAGCAGCAGGCCCAATAGGATACCCGGCATAATCGGCAAGAGGCGGTAAAATTTCATCTATAGACCTCCAATGGTGTGTCTCACCTCAACAAACATATGGCGATGCGCCTGAACCAAACCTATTTTTCAATCAATTGGATTCGCGAGCGGGGTTTAAACCCCGCTCGCGACCAAAGGGGATGCTCGCCCCCTTTGGAAACCCCATTTAATTGTGCCCGCCTCAAGAGGCGGGGTTAACTGGAATCTAATGCCACTCGATCAACGTTGTGCGCAGGTCCTACCCTGATTTCAAACATTTTTCCACCGCCCCTCACACCAGTTCGGCCTGCCAGCGTAATAGTTTGCCCTTTTCCATAATGTCGTCGAGAGTCCGAGGCCGGCTCCGAATTATTGCCTCGAGCGCGGCTCTGGGCGCCAAAGTTGAAGCAGCGATCCCCAGGTCCTGGGCAATGCGCGCGCATTCGGCGCGCAGCGCGTTGATCTGCTCGCTGCAGTCGTTGCGTGGAGCGTCGCGGTCGCGTCTGCTAACTTCCGGCCATTGCGTCTGATCCATTCCACCCGCCCGGGTAATCGCCTCCTCGAGCGTCCTTAGGCGCGCGCCGACGATGTTGCGCGGCAATTTGGGTCCCTGGTGCAGGGGCATCCCGGGGTGAGCCTCTGCCCATTGGAGCAATTCCAGTATCTGTTGATTGCCGAAGACCTTGAAGGGCGGCAGGTTCGCGCTTCGGGCGTGCTGGTCGCGCCAGCACCACAGTTCGCGCAGATAGGCCATTTGGCGGCGGGTCAGCCGGCCGGCCCCCTTGATGCGCCAGGCGTCCTCGGGATCGCGCGCATGATCACGGCCGCTCGACTCTACCATAGCTCGGCAACTTTCCCCGTGCCAATCGACCCGCACCCGTTCGGCGAGATCACTTCGCAGTCGGTCGGCCAGCGGTTCGAGAAAACGCGTATCGTTGACTGCATAGAGCAGTTGCTTCTCGCTCAGCGGCCGGCGCGACCAGTCTGATTTCTGCCCTTCCTTGCCAAGCGCGATATTGAAGCAGCGCTCGACCAGCGCGGCGAGCCCAATCTGTTCGATGCCGAGCAGTTGCGCCGCAATCATGGTGTCGAAAACATCGCGGCGAGGTCTGAAGCCCATTGACGCTCGCATCATGCGCAAGTCGTAGTCGCCGCCGTGAACAATCAACGGCTTGTTGGCCAGCGCTGCCAAGAATCCGCCAAGATCTAACCCGGCAAGCGGATCGACGACGTAGTGCTCGCCTGCAAGCGAGAGCTGGACCAAACAGACCTTTTCGAAGTAGTTGTGCAGGCTGTCGGCCTCTGTGTCCAGCGCGACCCTTTCGGCTCTGTCGACGCGCTCGATCAGCGTTTCCAACTTTGCGCGCTCGCAAACGTAAACGTAGCCCTCGGACTCCCGTGCACTCAACGATTTAATATCTTGCGTTAGAACCTAGCCCCTTAGCTTGGACCTTCGACCGCAAGATCCAGGACCTGCGACTCGATGTGGCCGTCGATGACTCGAAGGTTTCGAAGCGAGCGGGTTTGTCCCTGAGATGAGAAAAAGATTGGCACAGTTGTCTAAGGGCAGGAGACGTATTATTAGTCTGCCGCTACTATCTTTCGCCGAGTTCCCTAATTGCCTGCTGCAGGTAACTCTGATCAATGTATTTCAGCGCATCCGGGAGCGGCCCCTTAGCCTGGTCGGCATAAACCTGCATCGTGAATTTTAGCCCTTCGAGGTTCACCTCGGCGTTGGGGGGCCAGATCCGGTTTGCCGTATAGTATTCCCATCCTTTGCGAGCGAGTTCGGGATTGAGCGGGATTTCCTTAGCGAGAAAATCAATCGCCGCTTCTTTGTTCGCATAGATCCAACGATACGCGCGCACCGCCCCCTTGAGGAAGCGCACCATGAGACCTCGGTTTTTTTCGGCCCAACCCCGCTTCACCGCGAGCACCGAGAGCTGATAGTTGGGAAAGTAATCCTTGAAATAGCCGATCACGTTGAAAGCTCCCTGCTCGGCTGTATAATCAAAAGGCATCGGGAGATAGGTCGCAGCAATCTGCCCCGAAGTCAGCGCCGCCAGACTTAACGCCCCTCCACCGGTGGCAAAGACCTTGTAATCCGCGGGGTAATCGAGGCCGTTCTGCTTGAGAACCCGCTTCAGAACATTGGCACCGCCGGAAGTAAGCCCTTGGACTCCGATGGTTGCGCCGCGCAGGTCCTTAATACTCTTATACTTCTTGCCCGCAACAATCGCTTGGGTGAGGCCATTGACAGCCCCACCGACGGCCAAAAGATCTGCACCGCCGGCTGCTGCTGCTATCGTTGTATCGGCTGCACCATGCGCAAAGTACACGGATTCGCTCACCAGTGCCTGAATCGTGATCGTCGACCCGCGCAGCAGCACCAGTTGCACCTCCAAGCCAACTTCGTCGAAGAAGCCCTTCTTGTTTGCCAGCCAATACATACCCGTGCCGAGGGTCTTAGTCCCCACGCCGATGGGGAATTTGACTTTCTCCTGACCGGAGGCAGCCGTGGCAATCATCACGGCTCCCGACAATGCAGCCAGGACACAGCGAATCATTCGATGCGCTTTAGGCACGGTTCTTACCATGATTACTCCCTATCCTCCGGCCGACCCGCCCTACGAAGACTTGGAACGTCGAGTCGCAGCAGCTTGCGGCGAAAGGACGTCTGACCGCGCCGATGTTATCAGCTTCTGTCCGATCGACGATAGGTCACGTCCGGTCCGCCCTTTTGTGATGAGAGATACTCTTCTACCTTACCCAGCGGGTCAACCATCAACCGTTGTCTCGCAGCCACGAGCTGGTCCAGCCTCATGGCCTCGGGGAGCGAGAGGTCCCTGCCCATCTGGACGGCGATCTTGGCGCTCGATAGAGCCGCGGGATGACGCGTGGCAATCTCTTGAGCCAGCTTGAGCGTAACCGTTTCCAGTTCCGCTTCTTCAACCGCCATCGAGACCAAACCGAGCCGATCCGCCTCGGCGCCGGAGATATTTTGTCCGCCGAGTTGGATCAAAGCCGCTTTTTTCATTGGCACACCGGCATGGAAGAGAGTGCTGGTCGCCATCTGCCCGAAGCTGCCCCGCAGTATTTCCGGCATGCCGATTTGAGCGTTAACAGCCGCGACGACGAGATCGTGTGAGTTCATGAGGGCGAGCCCCCCTCCGAGACAGTAACCGTGCACCTGGGCAATGGTCACTTTGGGAAAGTTCCTGATCGCTTCAAACATGACCGCGGTTGGACTGGACTTATCCCAATCCGCGGGTGGCCCCTCGCTGAAGGAGCGCAAGTAATACAGGTCCAGGCCCGAACAGTAGCTTGGCCCATTGCCCTTTGTGACCACAACATTGATCTGGCGATCGGCACGAACATCTTCCAAGGCGCTCATGATATCTGCGACCAACTGCGCGTCCATTGCGTTGCGCTTGTTTGGCCGATTAAAAATAATTCTGGCAACGCCGGTGCCATCGATCTTTTCCAGAATGACCGTCGACAGTTCCTTATCCATGAAAGTTCCTCCTTTGTGCTGCTATATTTGCATACGCTCCGGCTATTATCGGGAACAGTGGGGGCGTTAAATGCCGGTCAATGAAACCGCCTCTGACTCAACCATCTCGGTCACTCGGCCGGCATCGCGCCTCTGCTTTCTTTTTGACATTTTCACGTTTTGAGAATTCTCAAAACGTGCAAGTTCCCCGCCGAATCTGTCTTCCGTTGAACATTGAACCCATTCGCCAGGTTCAGGGCAAGCTTTGAAAAGCCGTAAGGCGCTGAACGGCTGGAACCGTCAAGAAAGCATTATTCATCCGCCGGCCAGAGCCGGCTGGCCGTGCATAATTCGATCGTTGTCCGGAATAGTTTTTCGTCGTTAACCCATGTCGTCCCATGGTACTGAGCCTCTCGATCTGAAGTCCTGACCCATTCCCAATCACTCAGATAGCCCCGCTCGGGATGATCGCCCCAGGGCTCGCAGAACTCATCGCCTTCTCGGACAACCAGCAACTCGACATCGGCCCGCCGGAAGCGAACGTCTCCGCTGAGTTGACGGAACGTCTCTTGGTCGGCGAAAGCAAGCAGCGCCCAGTCCGAGCCGGGCCGTCTCCGGCCTTTGGTTGAGTAGGCCAAACGCCAAATTTCCCGAATACCCGGATGCGCCCGCGTCAGCTTGGCAAGAAAATTATCGATTTTTAACATCATAGCAGGGAAGTTTTGGTTTCATCCATAATGGCCCGCTAAACCGCGTTGAAGAGTGGAGCTGTGACGACTCTAACTACCACTCAGCCTTTATGTTTTCAATTATTGCTCAGGGTCATCCTGAGGGAGATCGAAGGATGAGGAAAGTCGAAGGGCGGAGTTCACAGAGCTAACTTTCCACTCGCCCTTCTCGGCGACCTCAGCGCCTCCGCGGTGAATTCGCCGACGCCTTTCTAATATTTTGACCTTTTGAAAATTCTCAAAACGTGCAAGCGTCAACCGAGTTTGTCTTTCGTTGAACATTGAACCTTAGAACTTTGAACAGCCGTAGGGCTTTGAACCGCTGGAACGATTGGAACCCTTGGAACGGGCTTGAGTCTTTACACCGAAAGGTCGACGGGGCTATTGCGTCTCGAAGATCGCCCGGAACTGTTCAATGCGACGATTGATAATATCAGCTAGCTCCGGCTTCACGGGATGAAGCTTGAGACCCTTGGTCAAACGGGGAGGATCCGGCGGAACATCGGGACGCGCTGGGACGACATTAAATCGAACCATAGCTTGTTGCGCTTCGCGGGATAGCAGGAAATCCATGAACAGTTTGCCCGCTTCGGGATGAGGAGCGCGACGGGAGAGCGATCCAACAGCGCCCGTAATACTGACGGGCTCGTCGGCGTACCAGTCAATCGGCGCCCCCTTGGCGCGCAGTTCCTCCACTCGATAACCGTAGCCCATCACGTTCACAGGAAATTCACCGGCAGCCACGAGCTGGATTTGCAGTGTATGGCCGGGGCGAAAGTGAGGACGTTGACCGGCAAGCCGCTTCATGAAGTCGATTCCTTTCTCCTCGCCCATTTTGTCCAGCGTGTAAGCAAACCAGCGATAGTCCTGCGGGTCCATGACCAGCTTGTCTTTCCATCGCGGGTGGAGGAGATCAAGAAGTTTTCTCGGCGCCTCTTCTTTTGAAACCAAGCGTGTATTGTATGCCATGACATTGGTGTTCAGATTGAGCATGGTCCACAAGCAACGGTCATCTTTTAACCCCGCCGGATAAGCGTCGCGCTCGGGCGAACAGTAGGGAGCGAAAAGCCCCTGGTCATTTAGCCCTTTCCAAAAAATTTCTCCCGGGATCGTGACGTCAAATTCGTGCCGGCCGGTCTTGGCTTCGAGACTCAGCCGATTATTCATGCTTGCCGCAGTTGCCCGGAAGACATTCACGACAATCCCCGGGTAACGCTTCTCAAAAATTTCTTTGAGGAGCTGACTTCGACCGATGTCCCATGTAGAATAAAAGTTGACCGCGCCTTCTTTCTTGGCTCGCGCAACTCGGTCCACCATGCCTTGGCCCTGAGCCAAGGTGTCCTCGGGAAGAGGCGCCAATGTGGTTAGAGCGAACAGGAAGACTACGGAAAACCATACCCGCCGCATGCCGCTGACCGGTTTTCTGCTCAACTCGATGCACTCCATAGAGTCAAATTCCTTTCAGCCGGAGGATATAGATCCCTTGGTTTTTCTGACTTCAGACGATTCATCCTGACTGTTTACGCGGCAAACCTTTTCTCCGGCCTATCCGTTAGCCTCGTGATGATCTTCGCGATTGGGCACCCGCCTTTTGTTTATCAGACGGGCTCCCGAGGTTGTGTTGTCCTCCCTGGTCGCGGCCGATCTGTCGCACTCGCCAATCGGTTGCCGATGGGTAATTTTTCGTGGCGCACCGCGCGCTTCACTGCGTCGAACGAGTGACAGTACATCAGGTTGCGCCACTTATCCACCACCTGACGAGTTGGCGATCACCGCCGCTTGTATCGCCTTTGCCCTATGGCTAACGGTGCTCTGTTCAGCGCGCCCCAGCAGTACCGACAGGACCAAAGCCTTCCTATAGATAGGAAATAAAATTCCGTTCTCCCCGGTTTTGGCACCAACGGCTCGCCCGCTTTTTCGGCGTGTAGCGAAAAACATGAAGAAAAATTTCCACCCATAGGTGTTTGCTCCCGTTGGCACAAACAATGCTGCTCCGCAATTCGTTCGCGCATAGGCCAGTGAG
>ORMF010626728.1_pt1 | contig 16299 bp, 11 predicted proteins | sample 1779871 | NCBI WGS metagenome assembly ORMF01 (sample SAMEA104232316, study PRJEB22302) | groundwater metagenome | biome: forest; feature: aquifer; material: groundwater | place: USA | collected 2011-08-07 | depth 5.4 m
GTCGGCTCGCAATGACAAACTGTATTGTGTATTGCTCATCGCTATGTACATCATTTTTTTGAATCCCTATTTTGATGTGAAGGGATATAACGCACACGACCCGGGAACGTTCATTCACAGAGCGATGTCGATCTGGAAAGGGGTTGGTTATGGGGAACAATTTGCGGATATATTTTTACCAGTAACAGGTCAACCGTTGGGATTTTCTTTGCTCCTTGCTCCACTGGTCGGTCTTGTTGGCGTTAATTTTATTTTCCTTAAATTATTTATGTTATTTTTTGCCGGCATATTTAGCATCGTGCTGTATCAATTCTTTGATTATTTTTTAGAGTCTAAAGAACAAGCCGTTTATGCAACTTTAATTATGATGGCTTCGCCGGTTATTTTTGGTTTGTCCCATCGTGTTTTAGCGGATATTCCGCTTTTTACTTTTGTTGTTTTGGGATTATTGGCTTTGAATCGTTATTTAAGAACGTCTGGCCAAATATTTTCCCGTTGGCTTATTGTTGCAAGCTTCTCGTCAAGCGCGGCATATCTCTTAAAGCAAACTGGCTTGGCGGTATTCTTTGGCGGTTGGTTTCTTTTTTTACATCCTGATTTTAGAAATAAAGAGGTATTCAAAAAATTATTAATTTATTCATTTCTTGGTTTTATTCCGATCACCCTTTGGCAAATTTGGTGCTCCACGATTCCTCAAGACCTTTGGTATTGGACAATGTCCGGAGCGCACGATTATCTATGGAAAAATCCGTTTACACCAAAAGACGGATATTTATCTTTTTCTGAGTTTGTTGTTCGAGTACGTCACAATTTGGTGTGGGGGATTTCAAATAATATGGCCATGGTTTTTCTTGCGCCGCTTTATTTCGTAGAAGGCAATCTTTTGGGTTTTCTGGTGGGCTTACCATTGGTTTTTTGGTTTGCGTGGCAATGGGGTAAATCATTTATGAAACGGCCGTCAGTTTTAGAAGGTTTTGTTTTTTTAAGTCTTGCGATTTTGGTCCCCAAATATTTGGGAATGGCAGCACGTTATGTCGCCATCATTTGGCCGGCTTTGTTGGTTTATGGCATTCGAGCCATCACCCCATTTCCCAATAAATTTCAGGGTTACCTTTTAAATTCAGTCGTCATTGTTTCGCTTTGTACAACCTTGGCGGTTTCTATAGAACAGTGGCAAAATCCATACGGATCAAAAACGCTTGCAGATTATGTAGCGGTAGCCAGTCAGGCCAAGAAGTTATTCTCTGAAGGAGATGTTTGCAAGGCACCGCTTCCGACTCATTGGCAAGTTCTCACAGGTCATCAATGTCAATACGACGGTAGAAATTTAGTGACTTATTTTGTTTCTTTATCCGACCCGGCGCCTCAAAATTTGGATCCTTATAAGGATGTTGAACGTGATGCTCTTGAAGGGGCAAAAAATGTCGGTATGCTTTGGAAAAATCAAAAAAGTGAATTTAAAAAGGTATTTCAAAACAATACGTTTGCTTTATTTAAAGTGGTGAATCATGGCGATTAACGTTCTCTTTTTAATCGATAAGTTAGCGCCTGCCGGAACGCAAATTAATCTCTTGCAGATTGTAAAGCATCTCGATCGGGACAAATTCAATCCCAAAGTGATTACGTTGATGGAAGGTGGTGAGCTTCTTGATGAATTTAAATCAGCAGGAATCAATCCCATTGTCTTGAAAGTCAAAAAAGTTTATGGATTGTCGGGATTCAGGGCTTTTTTCTTTTTGATTCGATATATGAAACGGGAAGAAATCGACATCGTTCAGACGCATTTCCTTCACGCAGATATTTTGGGTACACTTGCTGCGAAAATAGCCGGTGTTTCCAAGATTATTACGGCTCGGCGGGATGAAGGGTTCTGGCGCGGCAAAAGACAAGTTGCGATTAACCGCTTTTTGAATCGATACGCAGATTACATCCTTGCGAATTCAGAAGCGGTTAAAGAAGCGGTTTTGATCAATGAAAAGGTAAATTCCCGAAAAGTGAATGTAATTTACAACGGAGTGGATCTTCATCACCATTATCCATCCAGGGAATTAAGGGAGAATACGAGAAAATCCCTTGGAATTCGTGACGAAGAAATCATGATTGGAATGATCGCCAATATGCGGCATGAAGTTAAAGGCCACCGGATTCTCATTAAAGCGTTGTCCTTTCTCCACAAACAGCCGCACCCATTCAAAGTATTGTTGGTAGGCGACGGCCCCTTGAGAAATAAATTTGAGCAATACGCGGCCCGATTAAAGGTGAGTGACCGAATTCTGTTTCTGGGTTCCAGGCGTGATATTAATGCGATTATGAATGCCAGCGATCTTATTTGCACCCCTTCATTGTCGGAAGGTTTCTCGAATACAATTCTGGAAGCCATGGCGGTCGGTAAACCGGTTCTCGCTTCTAATGTTGGAGGAAACCCGGAAATCGTGGTTGATGGTGAGACGGGAGTTCTGGTTAGGCCTCGGCACGCAGAAGCGCTTGCTCAGGAAATTTCCGACCTTCTGGATCATCAGGAATTATTTTTGAAAATGGGTGAAGCCGGGAGAAAACAGATTGAAAATCATTTTTCGGCCGAAAAAATGGCGAAGGAATATGAAGCGTTTTACGAAAAAATATTGGAACAAGTCTCTCCAAAGAAAAAAACCAAACACACCAGAAGAAGGTTCCGTCACGGATCAAGCCATACCGTCAGAGTCATGCATATCATTTGGTCCCTGGATTTGGGCGGAGCAGAACAGGTGGTTGTTAATTTGACGCGCCATTTGAACCAGGAACGGTTTCAGCCGATCGTGTGCTGTCTAAATGGAAAAGGAAGATACGCGCCTCTGGTTGAAAATGAAGGAATACCCATTTTTGAAATGAATAAAAAACCGAAGTTGGATTTGTTTTTGGTCCCTCGTTTGGTCCAGTTGATTAAACGGATGGAAGTTGATTTAATTCACACGCATTTATTTTCTGCAAATTTATGGGGAAGGATCGCAGCTAAATTAGCAGGAGTTCCGGTTATTTCAACCGAACACGGAATGGATACCTGGAGAAATTCGATCGATTTGGCCCTCGATCAGTGGCTGACTTCATTCAATACGAAAATTGTTTGCGTTTCGGAAGGAGTTAAAAAATTTTATAGCGCGCGAAACTATTCATTAAATGGAAAAGTGAAAATCATTCACAATGGAATTGAAATCGATAAGTTTGCGCCCACATCGGACCGGATTGAAATCCGGCGCCAATTGGGGTTAGGCCCGGATACTCATGTGGTTGGTATTGTGGGACGGCTTGTACCCGAGAAAGCCCACCATGATTTCATTGATGCCATTAAGCTGCTTTCCGATCAAGATCAACAAATCCGAGGTCTGATTATCGGAGAAGGAAAACTTCTGAATCAGCTGAAGGCAAAGGTGATCAAAATGCACCTTGAAGATAAGATTTATTTTCTGGGCAATCGAAAAGAATTGCCGGTTTTGTATCAAGCCATGGACGTGTTTGTTCTGTCTTCTTTAAGAGAAGGCTTTCCGCTTACGATTTTAGAGGCAATGGCGGCCAAAGTTCCGATTGTCGCGACGGATGTTGGAGGTGTCGGCGAATGCATTGAACACGAGAAAGATGGGATTCTTGTCGAACCCAAAAACCCTAAAAAATTGGCAGAAGCAATCCGGAGAATTTTGACGGATCAAAACTTGAAAGAAAAATTGATCCATCATGCAAATGAAAAAGTGCGAAGCCGGTTCAGCGTACAAAAAATGACGAAAGACCACGAATTACTTTATGAGGAGACATTGAATTTATGAACAAGCGCATCGGTTTAATTTTATCTTTAGTTTTCGTCGTTGTAGCGATTTCCGGTGCGATCGGCGTTTCCCGGATTTTGAATGAACGCTATCCCTGGATTTGGAATTATATCCATGACGAAATCCGTCCCGTAAAGGATGTACCCGTGAAGGGTCCCAAACATATTCTATTTGCTTTTACGGATCATTTTGAACCGCACGATCAAGAAACGATGGACCGTTGGATCAAAACATATCCCGCGATGGCTGATCAACATTCTGATGCTGACGGGAGAAACCCTCAGCACTCTTTTTTTTGGTTTTTTAGCCATTCCGATATCAATGAAAAAAAGAGTTTTTTAAAACAGGCTTCTCGTCTTGTCTATGAAGGATACGGGGAGATCGAACTTCATATGCATCACGGCAATGACACTGAAGAAACGTTTTTAAAACAAATGAATGAAGCAATCGATCTTTCCCATGAAGTGGGAGCAATGATCACTCAGGAAACGCAGCCACGCAGTACGTTTGGTTTTATCCATGGAATGTGGGGTTTGGACAATTCGCGCGGGCCTGGTGATTGCGGCATCAACAACGAATTAATTCTGCTCAGAAGACTGGGATGTTACGCCGACTTTACGAATCCGTCTTGGGGTGTCATGCATCCCAAAATTGTAAATCATTTTTATTACGCTACGGATGATCCTCAAAAACCGAAATCCTACGATACGGGAACGTTGATGGAAGTTGGGAAGCCGGGCGTCGGTGATTTGTTCATGTTTACGGGTCAAAGCATTGCCCGCTTTGAAGGTTTAAAAGTTGAATATGACCACGGTGAAATTGACAAAGATAATCTTCCTACGCCTGAGCGCATCGATCGATGGGTGAAAAAAGCCGTGCCTATCAAAGGCCGGCCAGAATGGATATTCATTAAGGTCTTTGCTCATAGTGCTATCGAAGCGGATCATGAGGCAACTTTAGGTCGGTGGCGCGATAGAATGCATGACTATTTGGAAATGAAATACAACGACGGCGCAAACTATGTTCTGCATTATGTGACTGCCCGCGAGGCTTATAACATTGCCAAAGCAGCGGAATCAGGTAAAAGTGGAAATCCGAATGATTTCCGTGATTTCGTCGTTCCGCCTTACGTCAACCGCTTGATGTTTGTCTCTCATCCCTATGAAGTCATTTCGGTGGAGCCTGAAAAAGCGGTGATTAAAATTTCAACAAATGAAGAAGTTGAAATCCGTCTTCATGGAAAAAATGTTTCCGTATCCGGCGATGCTAAAGTTCAATCCATCAAAGAATCCAACAATGAAACGGTCATCAAACTTTTGCCCCAATCAGAAGGAATGGTTGGATTAACCTTTAAACGATTGGGGAAGCCGACTCAATGAAAATAGCTTTTATTGTTTCTAAATTTCCCTGTTATGACGAAGCTTTTATTTTAAGGGAAATTTATGCGCTTTCTCAAAAGACGGACGTCGTCATTTTTTCTTTAAAAAATGAAAAAGACCCAATTGTGCACGATCAGGCTCACGAACTTCTAGCGAAGACCGTATATATTCCGTATTTTTTCGCTGATTTTATTTTCTGGGCCCATATTAAAACTTTTTTTAAAAATCCGGTCCGCTATCTTAACGTTCTATTCGGTTTGATTGTCGGGAACTTAAAAAGTCCGGAATTTCTTTTTAAAAACCTCATTTTTTTTCCGAAAACGATTTATCTCACCGAACGGCTCAAAAAAGAAAAAGTGACTCATATTCACGCCTATTGGGCAACGTATCCGGCTTCGGTTGCGTTGATCGCTTCTTCACTAACCGGCATTCCCTATAGTTTTACAGGTCACGCTCATGATATTTACCTTAATACCACTCATCTGGTGAGGAAGATCATGGGAGCTTCCTTTGTGACGACCTGTACCCAGCAAAATAAAGAACATTTAATGAAGGTGGCGCCGCTTTATTCCGACAGACGGATTTTGGTGAATTATCACGGTCTGGAATTAAAACAGTTTTCGGTAAACGGTAAACTGCGGAACAAAACGTTTCAAATTATTTCGGTCGGGACACTGAATGCTCACAAGGGATTCCAATATTTAATTCCGGCATTGAGGATTTTAAAAGAAAAAGGGCTTCAGTTTAATTGTACGATTATCGGCGGAGGACCGCTGGAAGCAGATTTGAAGAAGCAAATTAAAATGTTCCAGCTAGAATCTTATATCACCATGACCGGCCCGCTGAAGCAAAATGAAGTGCTTCCTTATTATAAAAAGGCTGATCTTTTCATTCTGATGGCTCAACCGGAATGGCACTGGGGAATTCCGAACGTTCTGATTGAAGCGTTGGCTGCAAAAACGCCGGTTATTACGACTGAATTTGGATCTGTTCACGAACTGATTAAACATTCTAAAACAGGTTTGATTGTGCCGCCCAAGGAGCCTGAGACTCTAGCTCAAAATATTGAGCTCCTTTATCAAAATGATTTATTGCGGCAAAAGCTTGCGGAGGCAGGTCATCAAATTGTTCTCGAGAAGTTTGATTTAGAGAAAAATATTGAACAATTTAAGGAAAGGTTGCACAAATATGCGGCTTCTCAGATCAACGCTTAGCAGCGCCGTTTATTACGGCGGCCGTATGGTTGGCAAAGCGGATAAAGGGATTAGGATTCTCTGCTATCACAGAGTCAATGATGCCGATAAGGCCTATACGACAATTTCTGTTTCGAATTTTAGAAAACAAATGGAGCTATTAAGCACTCAGGGCTATCATACGATTTCACTTTCGGAAGTCATTGCGAGCGACAACCATGATGTCATTCCCGCACGTTTTAAGCGGGAATCTATTAGTGGATCCCCGACTAAAGTTCGCCACAAAACCGGCGGAATCCGTCAGGACGAATCTCGCCACGCTTTTTGGCGGACATTCGGGGATGACAAAGAGCCGCGAAACGGACGGTTAAAAAGAATTGCAATTACGTTTGACGATGGATGGCGCGATAATTATGAACATGCGTTTCCGATTATGAAACAAGTTGGTTTTCAAGCTACTATTTTTTTGATTGCCGATCGAATCGGCCGGGCCGATTACCTTACGGAAGAACAAATTTTAGAAATGTCTCGATATGGAATTCGATTCGGGTCTCATACGTTAAGCCATCCTGATTTAGCCTCCTTACCGGAGGATCAAAAATGGAACGAGATTTTTGGTTCGAGAAAAAAATTGGAAGATAAACTTCATTTGAATGTCGATTTTTTTTGTTATCCGTTCGGACTTCATGACCCAAAATCCGTTGAACTGGTCCATAAGGCCGGGTATAGGGGGGCTTGTTCCAATACGCCCGGTTCCAATCTAAACGCTCAACCAGCCTTATTGAAACGTACGGAAATTGGGGCCGGTGATACTCTTTTTGATTTTGAGAAAAAAATAGCAGGAGCTTATGATTTGCTTCATCAGGGACTTCATTGGTTGAGAGGCAGGCCGTGATCCCACCATCTGCTTTACAAGAGTGCGCTAAGTTTCATTTTAAGAAGTGCACTCTTGTGTGTTTCGCGGTGAAACCGCGAAGAAAGCAGGTGGTGGGATGATCCCACCATCTGCTTTGCAAGAGCGCGCTTTTGTATATCTGCTTCGTAGTCTGAAATCTGGCAAATTTTATTTGGGTTGGACCACGGATTTAAAACGTAGGCTTCAGGAACATAATCTTGGAGAAAGTTGTTACACAAGATTAAAAGGTCCATGGGAGTTGGTTGGTTATGAAAGTTTTTCTGATGTTGACTCAGCTAAAAAACGAGAACGTGCACTGAAAAGAAGTCCTAGCATGCTTAGCTACTTCAAAAAGCGTGCTCTTGCAGCTTTTCAAGCTCCTGTTTCATCAACTTCGTTTACAAGAACCCAACATGTGATGAAACAGGGAAAGCAGGTGGTGGGATGAATCAGGCAACAGCTCCTTCGTTCAGTCAAAGAATTCAACAAAATTCAGCGCTGATCTTTATCGCAGGCTTAGTTTGCGTTTTTGGATATGTGACCTTAAAAGATAGCGGACCCGGCATGTTGATATATGCCGTCGGATTCTTTGGCGCCTTTATCTTTTTTATGAGCGGTCTTTATCGGGGCTTATTTAAACGGGAAGTGGCCACCTATCTCCTGGTCGCTTATCTGCCGTTTAGCATGCAAATTCCAATTGATTTCGGCAATGTCATTACGGGTCTTAATTTTACGAATATCATGATTCTCTTTGTGGCTTATCTTTGGTTCAAATCACGCGACAAAAGCAAACCGGTGCTTTCAAAAACTGCTCTTAATGTCCCCATTTTTATCTTTTTGGGCCTTGGAATTTTTTCAATCCTTCGCGGCATGGGTTATGGAATGGATTATCTAGCCGAAGCGTCGATTGAATTTTATCGAAGATGGATCACCGCTTTTTTTCTTTATTTTTTTATCGTGAATTCAAACCATGATAAAGAAGTGATGAAAAACATTGTACGAATTATCATGATGGTGACTGCTTTTGTTGCCTTGATGGCAATTTATGAATATAGGGATATCGATGACCGGGTGGGCGGAGTGTTTAACCAGCCAAACCATCTTGCCGCATTTTTTAATTATTATCTTTATTTATTTTTTGGTTTTTTCCTGGTTTATAAAAAACGTTCCTGGATTTTTTTACTTCCATTTATCATTTGTTTTCGCGGAATTATGGTTACGTTTTCACGTGCGGGTTATCTGGCATTTGCCGCCGGCATGTATGCGATTATTTGCTTCAGAAGCCGGATACTTTTATTTTTTCTGGTTTTAGCGACGGTCTTTCTCTTTTTTAATCCTGCTTTTTTGCCTGAAGGTATTCGTTATCGTATGGCCCAGACATTTGAAAAACAAAAAACTCAACAGATTGAGCCCGGCACAGAATTGAATGCGGATTCGCTGGATGCCAGTGCTGCCGAACGTCTTAAAGTGTGGGAGGGGGCAATGGTGATGATTCGGGAACATCCTATTTTTGGAATTGGTTTTTACACGTTTGAAAAAAAGATTCTTCATTATTGGATCGGTACAAAATCTCACGATGCCCATAATAATTATTTACTCATTGCTTCTGAAATGGGAGTGCCTGCACTTCTTGTATTTCTTTGGATCATTTGGCGCATCGTGAAAAATTCTTGGAAGCTATACAAAATATCGGCAGATCCGTTTATCAAAGCCGTTGGTTTGGGAATGCTGGGCGGCGTGCCTTCACTTTTAATCAGTAATATTTACGGTTCTCGGCTCAATTACATTGAGGTAACTTGTTATTTTTGGGTCCTTGCCGGAATTATCGTTCGCTGGAAAATGTCAGAGGAGGAGAAGCTTCAAAATGCTTAATGAATGGATCAAAAAAATTGCCGGCCAGATTGAGTCCGTAAGGATGTTTAGTTTGAAATGGTTCGAAACCTATAAAGCAAAACTTATTTCCAAAATACCAGTTCAAAATTTACGGATCATGGCCGGAGTTGTCGTTGCTTGTCTGGCGGTGGGTTTCTTTGTGGGTCACGGCCTGACTAAAGGAACGGTTTCGTTTTCCAATTCATTTAAAAAACGGACTTTGTTTCCGGGTTATCAAGCCGACGGAAGTTACATCCTTTCTAATTTTGAAAATCTGGGGGAAGCTGGGAACTGGAGTCTCCTATCATCCAAAATTGCTTTATCCACGAATTATGCGTGGGAGGGCATAAAATCCGGTCAAATTACGTTTGCCGGAGGAAAAGAAGTATCCGCCGTTTCCCTTGAAGATTTGGGGAAGGGAAAATCCAAAATAGAGGATTGGTCCAATTACGGCGCGCTTCAATTTTATGTTTTTTCTCCCGGAGTTCAAGCGGATCAGCTGACTTTAATGATTACTGATTTGTGGGGTAAAAAGTACGAAGAGAAACTGAGTGTTCCGAAGGGAACGTGGGCAAAATTTGCAATTCCCATTAATAAGATGGCCTCGATTAACATTAAAAAAATAAACCAGATCTCCATTTCCCGCCGCGGAACTGCGGAATCAACCGATTTTTATCTGGATGATTTGCGTTTAATTCCGTCTTCGGTTGCAAGCGGAATGTTCAGCAAGGAAAACATTTTTGATTACGGTTTTGCCAAGCGCAAACCATTTTGGGCTATTTTTGATCCTCAGGTAAATTCTCAAATTATTCATATTCCCTTCGTGGTCAAAAATGAAACAAACGCGTTTTGTCAATTGTGTCCTGCGGAAGGCGGAATTCCATTTCCGATGAGTGAGCTTAAAGATTTAAAAACGATTCGTATTCGGAACGCGCACGGGGAAGATTTACCTTTCCAAAGCAAAGTGCTCGCTTACTGGCCCGATCAATCTGTTAAATGGCTCAGTCTCAGCCTTGAAACAACCATGAATCCGGATCAGGGAGATGGTTTTTATCTGGATTATGGGCCTCAAATCAAAACGATGGATTTCTCTTCTCCGATGAGTCTATCCGAAACGGGTGAGTCGCTTAAAATTAATACGGGCACGCTGGAAGTGACGTTGAGTAAAAAATCGTTTTATTTATATGAACAAGTCCGACTCGACCGGAATGCCAATCATTTATTCGAATCTGATGAGGAAGTGAGTTCGGCGGCCAAGCTTACGCTGACATTCCAGGGAAAAGAATACCAAACGGATCTGGATCATAAATCTTATAAACTGGAAATCGAAGAAAAAGGCCCGATGAAAATTGTGGTCAAGGCAAGCGGGTGGTACCAGTCGAGCGATGGCCGTCGTTTTTGCCAGGCCGTTGTTCGTTATTATTTTTATCAAGGGAAAAGTAATTTCAAAATAAGCCACACCCTGATTTACACCGGATATCCGGAAAACAAGCAATATGGGGCCTATAAAATGCTTCATCTGCCGGAAAATGAAACGATTGAATCGTATGAACTTAAAATTCCGTACACATTTTCAACCGCAAAGGATGAACAGGTTTATATGGGTTTGAGCCGTTCTGAACCGAGAGCGATTATTGCGGGCGATGAGTTAAGTCTCTTTCAAAAAAATTATGATGAAGCTGTCATTCATCAAGGTTCTCAAATTTTACCCATGGAAGACACGTTTTTGGGTTGGATGGATCTATCAAATGGAACCGGCGGAATTGCTTTGTCACTTCGCCATTTCCGGGAAAATTTTCCAAAAGCGTTTAAAATTGACCGGACAAAAGGTGAACTGGAAATTAGTTTTTGGCCCAAGGAAGCGGGACCGCTTGATTTGGCAACAACGTCCAATGCGGTTGGACCGGAAGATTATGGCCGCGGAAATGCGTTTGGTTTGGCCAAAACCCACGAAGTCATGCTCAATTTTCACCATGGAAATGCGACTGATTCAAACGCGCTCAATCAAGCCCAATCTTTTCTCGAACCTTTTATCATGAGAGTCAATCCTTATTGGGTTGATGCGACCGGTGTTTTAGGTCGTCTATTTCCCGTGGATTCCAAATATGCAACGGAAGAAAAAATGTTGGAACGGTTGTTTGACTGGGCAGACCGGCAGCCGCGCAATTATAAATGGTATGGAATGCTTAATTTTGGAGATACGTTAACTTGGATGCGCAAAGACGACAGTGATACACCCGGTGGAACAACCTATCCAACCATGGGTTGGAATCCATATGGCCGTTGGGGTTGGTACAACTGTGAAGGGATCGGGACGCACTTTGGCGCTTTGCTCCAATTTGTCCGAAGCGGTGAATGGAAATATTTTGAGTTTGGGGAAAATTTAACCAAACATATCATGGATGTCGATACGATTCATTACGACACGGTCGCTCATGACAAAAGAATTAAAGGTCAGATCAGTGAGCGTTATTCACAAGTCGGCTCGATGCACCGGCACAGCGGGGATCATTGGAGCGGACGAACCGATGAAGCAAGTCATACAAACGTTGCCGGAATCTTACTTTATTATTATTTAACCGGAAATGAACGGGCTTTTGATGTAGCCAAAGAAGTGGGTGAGTATTTTCTCAAGGAACCATTCACGTATATGGACCGGCCGGATCTTGCGCCGAATCGTTCAATGGCCAATGCGCTTTGGGGCGACATTCTTCTTTATCAAGCGACTTGGGATAACCGTTATAAAAAAGCAGCGGATAAAATTCTTAAAATCTTTCTCCAAGGCCAGCAGTCTGACGGCTCCTATCTTGAAAATTACAACATGATTTTAAAAAGGTGGGACGGACCCAAGCACGAGCTTTATATGGGGGGTTATGTGATTTGGGCTTTGATGAGCTATCATGAATTAACGCAGGATGAAGCAGCCAAGGAAGCATTTTTAAAGCTGGTCCGGTATTTAGCGCCCACCGAATTTACCGGGCCTACGATTCTTCAGGCGATCAGCTATGCTTATCTCATCACCAAGGATCCTTTTTTCATTACCATGGCGGAAGGAAATTTGAAGCGGCTTTTAGATCATCAGCAATTTTCACAAGATCCTTTATTGGACGGCCTCATTTATGAAAAGCCGATTTATCATCGTCCTATGGCGTTTCTTTCTACGGTTCCGTATGTCTTTGGAGCCATCGAAGAATATTACTCAGAGCAGCAGCAGGCAAAATAATATGAATCATACTTCTTTGGGTAAAGTTTGTGCGTTTTGTGGAGATCCGGATCTTGAAATGTTGATTTCCAGTAAACTACTGCCGGAAGATGGAGTCAATGTATTCAGATGCAGAAAGTGTGATTTGGTATTTCTGGGTGCTCAGGACAAAGTTGAACAATTTGAATCAGAAGAATCCGAATATTGGAAAAATGAGGAACAAAAGAAAATATATTTGGAACACAATATCCAAGAAAGTTTTGTTAAAGAATTTAAAGCCAGACTTGACGTTCTGAGAAAATATTTTCCAGAGAAAGGAACGCTCTTGGATGTCGGCTGCGGGGTCGGACATTTTTTGGCTCAAGCTGAAAAACAAGGTTGGCAGGTTAAGGGATTGGACATATCGCCCTCTGCTAAGATTGCAGCAAAAGAGACTTACGGACTTAATGTTGAAGTCGGTTCTTTAAGCGATGCTCCTTTTGCTTCTGCCAGTTTTGACGTCATTACGCTTTGGGATGTGATTGAGCACATTCGAGAGCCCATCGAGAATTTAAGACAAGCGCATCGCCTTCTGAAAGAAAAGGGCATTTTAGTCCTTAAAACTCCCAATGAACGCGGTTTATTCAAACAAAGCGCATTAATGTTATCCCGGATCTTTGGGGAACGGGCTTCATTTCTTTTAAAATACGTTTACTATCTCCCGCACTATTTTTCTTATTCGCAAAAAAGTTTAAATCATTTACTCAGACGCTCCGGTTTTGAGATGATTCGTTTTGAATTGGATGAAACTCCTTTTAAATTTGCCGAAGAGAAAATCAATGCTCATTATCAGAAAGATCCAAAGCGTGCTTGGGTGATTTCAGCGGTTCCATTTGTGAGTAGACTCGGCAGAATTTTGGGAAAAGGCAATAAAATGATCGTTTACGCTCGAAAGTCGGGGAATGAGTTATGGTAATCAGTGCGCAAAATCAAATCAAACAGGCGCCTCATTTGGTAATCTTGAATTACCACGGCATTGAAACATTTTCTGGAGAATATCCGTGGGATCCGGCTGAAAAACCTTATGTTTTAAATATTTCCGAATTTGAGTCACAGCTTGAACTGATTCTAGCCAACACGTTTCAAACTTTAGATTTATCGGAATTGAATCTTTGGCTGGATGGCAACAACTTTGCCCCCAATCAGGTTCTTCTAACCTTTGACGACGGCCATATCAGTCATCATGATCACGCCATGAGTGCGCTTAAGAAGAGAAACATGAAAGCCATTTTTCTAGTTTCCGCCGGTCTGGCGGGCCAAGACCACATAATGAATTGGCCGCACTTAAAAGATTTGATCGCTAGAGGGTTTGAAATCGGATCCCATGGATTGAAACATCAGCCGCTGTCGAATGTCACTCATCATGAGCTTTGGAAGGAACTTTACAAATCAAAATCTATTTTGGAAGATAAGTTAGGCGTTCAAATAACCAGTTTTTCCGTTCCAAGAGGTTACTATCAAGATCGGATTCGTGAGGTCGCCCTGGAAGTTGGTTATCGGTTTGTTTTTACGTCTCGGTTTGACGTCAATTTAAAGGGAGCGGACCGTTTTCGCTTAAACCGGATTGCGGTCAAAAAGAATATGCGACTGGATCATTTTCTCAAATTAATTCACGGTCATTTAGGCCCCAAAAGAACGATCGAGAAATTTAAAGAAACGGCGCGCCGTTATATCAAACCGTCGATCTATGACGCTCTTGCTCAATTCAAACGGGTGGTTCTTGAAGGTCAGAAGGAATCAAAATGAAAATATCGTTTTGGTTTTCATTTTTAGGCACTGTTTATACGTATTTCGGTTATCCTCTTTTACTTTCTATGGTGAGCGCAATTTTTTCTAAGCCTGTCAAAAAGAAAGCTTCGGAGCCGTTCGTCAGCATCATCATTTCAGCGTTTAATGAAGAAAAAGCGATTGAGAAAAAACTTCTTAATTTATTGAATCTGAATTATCCGGAAGGAAAGTTTGAAATTTTAGTCGGCTCTGACGGTGGATCAGATCAAACTGATGAAATCGTGTCGCGTTTCCGGTCGACCCGAATCCGGTTTTTTAAGTTTATTCAGAATTTTGGAAAACCACATGTTCTGAGCGCATTAATAGAAGAAGCGAAGGGCGATATCGTTATCTTTACGGATTCCCGCCAAGAATTTGACCGCGAGGCAATCAGTGCTTTGGTTAAGAATTTTGAAGATCCAAAAGTAGGTTGTGTTTCCGGAGCGCTCTATTTTAAAAATACCGGAGACTCGGCTGCCGGTATTTCAGAAGGAATGGATGTTTATTGGCGGTATGAAAAATGGCTCAGAAAAAGGGAAAGTCAGTTGAATTCAATGCTCGGTGCGACCGGAGCTATTTATGCGATTCGAAAAAGCTTGTTTCCAAAATACCTTCCGAACGATATTTTGGTGGATGATATGTACATTCCTTTTGAGATCATTAAAAAAGGATACCGGGCGATCTTTGAGCCGGAAGCCTGTGCGTTTGACAAACCCTCGGAAAAAGGAAAACAGGAACTGAAACGAAAGACGAGAACATTGGCCGGAAATTATCAAATATTTACTTCCTTTCCGGAACTGTTTAATCCGTTCACCAGCCCGATTGCCTGGCAGCTTTTTTCTCATAAATTTATGAGACTCATGGTCCCGCTATTTCTGATGATTCAACTTGTAAGCAATCTTTTTCTCTTGGATAATCCTTTTTATTTGGCATTTTTGATAGGTCAAGTTTTATTTTATGGATTGGCTATTTTAGAAATCAGGCAAGCCGGTAAACAAAAAAAGGGGTTTGGATATATTCCATACACCTTTTGTTTACTCAATTATTCGGCCCTCGCAGGTCTTATTCAATTTTTAAATGGCAGACAAAAGGCAAATTGGGAAAAGGCCTACGCATGAAAAATTTTAAAGCTGCCATTCAAATTCCGTATATTGCCTATTTTAAAATGCTGATTCTGGGCGCACTCCTCACTTACACTTTCTATCCGACCTTTGCATGGATGGTGGATCGCTGGACAGTGCGGGATTCTTATTTTGCCCATGGTTTTTTAATCCCGCTCGTTTCACTATACTGGATTTTCAAAAAGAGAAACAAACTCATTTTAATCGAAAAGAAAACCGAACCCGTTGGGCTCATGATTTTACTGGCAGCTTCTGCCATTCAAATTTTCAGCAGTATCTTCAGGATTTATTTTATTTCCGCATTTTCGTTTGTGTTTATATTACTGAGCACTGTTTATTTTTTGTGCGGGAAGAAAACGATAAAAGAAATATGGTTTCCGATCGCCTTTTTGTTTTTGATGATCCCGCTTCCGCTTCTTTTTATTTCTGAAGTGACCCTCAAAATGAAATTTTTTGTTTCTGAAATTTCCACTCATCTAATCAACTCCATCGGGATCAAAGCAGTCCGGCAGGGCAGTTATATTTTAACGCCCAATGCGGTCTGTTTGGTGGGCGATCCGTGCAGCGGGTTAAGGTCTTTTCTCGCCTTTTTGTGCCTTGGATTGGTGTTTGCTTATAGCGACCGGCTGCAAACTTGGAAAAAAGTGATTTTGGTAGCAACGGGCTTACCGCTTGCCATTGTCTCAAACGTTATCCGTGTTTTCGGCATGACTTTAATTGGTGAAATTTATGGGATGGACCTGGCCAAAAATAAAATGGTTCATGACGGCGCCGGCATATTGGTTTTTGTGATCGCTTTGATTTTCTTTATTGTTTTAAGAAAGAAACTGGAGGGAATTAATGCCTCGGCTAGATAAAGGTTTCCTTGCCGTATTGGTTTTGTTCAGCGGGCTATCTTTATTTCCATTGGCCATGCCGACATCATTTTCAGTAGATCAGACACTGGATCCAAGATTTAAGGCCATTCCTTATCAAATCGGAGAATGGGCCGGAAAAGACGTGGAATTAGATGAGAGAACGTACGAAATTTTAGAAAC